>Ga0102928_1000159_pt1 | contig 38753 bp, 34 predicted proteins | sample SalPonR1_B_D1_MG_FD_78504 | JGI IMG/M metagenome (GOLD analysis project Ga0102928, IMG submission 78504) | Salt pond soil microbial communities from South San Francisco under conditions of wetland restoration - Salt Pond MetaG R1_B_D1_MG | ecosystem: Environmental > Aquatic > Marine > Intertidal...
CGTGCCGCGAAGATGCGGGTCCACGTCTTCGCGCAGCGCCGTCATGCCCTTGACGTGCGCCTCGTAGACGATGGTCCGGCTCCACGGCGTCTCGGGCCGCACGTCGCTGCCCCAGGTGTGCGCAGGATCCACGACGACCGACTTCGGCATGACGAAAGCGCTGTCGCGGCGGTCGAAGCTCAGGTCTCCCTGGGAATGGCCGATCCTGTAGCCGAACAGCGCCGGATGCCATCGGAGATTGCCATGGTGCGCCAGCGCATAGGGATCGAGCAACAGCTTGTGCGGATTGAAGCGATGCCCCGCCTCCGGCGCATAGGGCCCGTGCACGCGGTAGCCGTAGAGCTGCCCGGGGCGCACCTCGGGCAGATATCCGTGCCAGACCTGATGGGTGAACTCGGGCAGCTCGAACCGTTCGATCTCGCGCCGGCCACGCCGGTCGAAAAGGCAGAGTTCCACCTTTTCCGCGTTCGCCGAGAACAGCGCGAAGTTCGTTCCCGACCCGTCCCACTGGGCGCCGAGCCGTATGTCGGAGCCCGCCTCGAGGCGCCGCGAGGTGTGCACCACCGGTGCGGCCGTGGCATCCATGATCAGTCCTCCGGGGTCAGGAACAGCGTCGCCAGCGGCGGCAGGGTAAGCGACGCGGAGCACGGCTGACCATGCATCGCTTCGCCGCGCGCGACGACCCGCCCGCCGTTCCCGGCGCCGGATCCGCCATAGACGGAGGCGTCCGTGTTCAGCACCTCCGCCCAGTTGCCGCCCTGCGGCATCCCGATCCGAAAGCCCTCGCGGGCGACGGGCGCCATGTTCGAGACCACCACCACCGGGCGCGCGCCTTCGCCGCCGCGGCGAACGAAGCTGAAGACGTTGTTCTCGGCATCGCCGCCGTCGATCCAGTGGAAGCCGTCCGGCGCGCAGTCGCGCTCGTGCAGCGCGGGCTCGCCGCGATACAGCGTGTTGAGGTCGCGGATCAGGTGCTGAACGCCCCGATGCGCGGGATCGTCGAGAAGGTGCCAGTCGAGCGACTGGTCGTGGTTCCATTCCCGCTCCTGACCGAATTCGCAGCCCATGAAGAGCAGCTTCTTGCCGGGATGGCCCCACATGAAGCCGTAGTAGGCACGCAGGTTGGCGAAGCGCTGCCACTGGTCGCCCGGCATCTTGCCAAGGAGCGAGCCCTTGCCATGGACCACCTCGTCGTGGCTGAGCGGCAGGACGAAGTTCTCGCTGTAGGCGTAATGGATGCCGAAGGTCATCTCGTGGTGACGATACTTCCGGTAGATCGGATCCTGCGACATGTAGGCGAGCGTGTCGTGCATCCAGCCCATGTTCCACTTGAAGCCGAAACCGAGCCCGTCCTCGGAGACGGGCCGCGAGACTCCGGGGAAGGCCGTGCTTTCCTCGGCGATGGTGATGGCGCCGGACACGCGGTCGGAGACGAGCTGGTTCGTCCCGCGCAGGAAGGCGATGGCGTCGAGGTTTTCCCGCCCGCCGAACTCGTTCGGAATCCACTCGCCCTCTTTCCGCGAGTAGTCGAGGTAGAGCATCGAGGCCACCGCATCGACGCGCAGCGCGTCGACGTGGAACGCCTCCAGCCAGTAGACCGCGTTCGAGCGCAGGAAGTTCGCCACCTCGCGCCGTCCGAAGTTGTAGATCAGCGTGTTCCAGTCCTGGTGAAAGCCGAGCCGCGGATCCTCGTGCTCGTAGAGCGCGGTGCCGTCGAAATGCGCGAGGCCATGCGCGTCGGAGGGAAAATGCGCCGGCACCCAGTCGACGATGACGCCGATGCCCGCGTTATGGAGCCTGTCGACGAGGATCGCGAAGCCCTCGGGCGGCCCGAACCGTGCGGTGGGCGCGAAAAGGCCGATGGGCTGATAGCCCCAGGAGCCCGAAAAAGGATGCTCGGCCACGGGCAGGAACTCGACGTGGGTGAAGCCCAGGTCGGTGGCGTAGTCGATGAGCTGCGAGGCGAGCGCGTCGTAGTCCAGCATCTCGCCGTCCGCACCCCGTCGCCAGCTGCCCAGGTGCACCTCGTAGATCGACATCGGCTTCTCGCGCGGGTCGTCCGCGCCGCGCGTCGCGATCCACTCGTCATCGCTCCAGTCGTGCCGGATGTCGCCCTCGACGATCGAGGCCGTGGCCGGGGGCGGCTCGGTGCGGAAGCTGAAGGGGTCGGCCTTGAGCGGCTGGAGATGCCCGTAGGCGCCGAGGATCTCGAACTTGTAGATCTCGCCCCTGCCGATGTCGGGCAGGAAGATCTCCCAGACGCCGGTCGCGCCGCGCCGGCGCATCGCGTTGCGCCGGCCGTCCCAGGCGTTGAAGTCTCCGACGACGCTGACACGCCGCGCGTTGGGCGCCCAGACGGCGAAGGACGTGCCCGCGACGCCCTCGTGCTCGGTGGGATGCGCGCCGAGCTTCCGGTAGAGGTCCTCGTGCCGACCCTCACCCATCAGGTGTTCGTCGATCTCGCCCAGCACCGGGCCGAAGCAATAAGGATCCTCGCGCTCCCAGATCCGGTCGCCGGCGCCGAGGCGGAGCCGATAGTCGAAGGGTTTGCGCTTGCGGGGAAGGGCCGCGTGGAAGAAGCCCTCGGGATGGATCCGCTCGAGGCGCGCCACATCCTTGCCCTTCGCGTCCAGCAGCGTCACCTCGGCCGCATCGGGCGCGAAGACGTTGACGACGAGGCCACCGTCTTCCTTGAACATGCCGAGCACGCGGAACGGGTCGCCATGGTGGCCGCGGAGCACGGCCTCGACGTCGTCGGAGGCCGGCGCGGTGGAGGGAAGCGTTTCGAGGGTCACGGTGTCTCTCGCGTCTTTGGCTCGAGGAGGTTGAGGAGCCCCTCGAGGGGAATGTCGATCCAGTCCGGCCGCATGGACAGTTCATAGCCGATCTCGTAGGCCGCTTTCTGGATCAGGAAGAGGTCGAGCAGGCCGCGCTCGAGCTCGGGATCGGACGGATGCAGCGTGCTGCCGTCCATCGTCTCGCGATAGGTGTCGAGGAAGGCCCCCTGGGTCTCGGCGCGCCACGTCTCGACCATCTCGGCGGTCGCCTCGGGGTCTGCGCCGAGCTCGATCCGGTGCATCAGCGTTGTCCAGAGCGCATAGTCGAACGACCGCAGCATTCCGGCCACGTCGCGGAGCGGCGAGGTCTTCGCCGTGCGCTCGGCCAGAGTCCGCGCCGGCTCCCCCTCGAAGTCGATGATCGAGACGTCGTTCTGGACGACGAGAACCTGACCCAGGTGATAGTCGCCGTGAATGCGGCACTTGCCGCCCGAAGGCTCCAGCCGCGTCAGCGCGTCGAGCCGGCGGTCTATCTCGTCGCGGCGGTCCAGGACCCGTTGCGCCATTTCGCGGCCCGTCTCGCCGAGCGCCTGGATCTGCGATCCGAGCCGGTCGAACACGGTTGCGACATCCTGCTTCGCCTCGGAGACGAGCCGCGGCAGGTCGTCCTTCTCGAGGCGCTCCTCGGAAAATCCGCTGTCGGTCGACCCGCTCGCGAGCGCGAGATGCAACTCAGCCGTCCGGCGCCCCAGAAGGGCGCCGATGTCGAGATGGCCGCCCAGGGCGAGTTCCTTTTCGGCTTCGGGCGTGACGTCATCCCCCTCCACGATCTCGTGGCGCTCGCTGTCACGGTCGAGCGCCTCGGTCACGTAGGTCCAGGCATCGCCCTGATTGCGCACGAAGTCGTTGAGCGCGCCCAGGGTCGTCGCCGTGCCGTCGTCCGTCACCCACTCGATGGTGCCCAGAAGCGCCGGCGTGGCCCCGAAATCTGTCTCCTCGGTCAGGAAACGCCCGATCTCGATGTCTGGCTGAAGCCCCTCGCGAAGCCGCCGATAGAGTTTGAGAATGAAGGTGTCCCCGAACGCGATCGAGGCGTTGCTCTGCTCGACGGCGAGAAGTCGCGGACTTCCGGCGTCCGACAACTCGCCCGCCCGGGACGTCTTCCGGAACTCGACGCGACCTTCCTCGCCGGCGAACTCCGCTTCCGTGCGCAGCGCCTCGATGAGCGCCTCGGCCAACTCTTCGTGCGCCGCCCCGTCGAGGATGGACCCGACGCGGTTCGCCCGCCGCAGCTTCGCGAGCGTGGCCGGAAGCCGCGGGGAGAGCGTCGTCGCATCGTCCCCCCAATCCGCGGAGAGCGGCAGGAAATAGCGCTGGTCCTCGCCCTCCACATCGACGTCGATCGCCACGAGAAGATGCTGGCCCTCGCCCAGTTCGGCGAGACGGTGGGCCCGGATCTCGCCCAGCCGCTTGCCCTTGCCCGCGAACCACCGCTGGAGCGGCAGGTATTCGCGCAGCGTCTGGCGCTGGAATTCGCGGCCGGTCCGGTCGGCAAGCGCTCCGGACAGCGTTCCGTCGCGTGTGGTAAGGGTCATGAAATCGGGAAGCACCTGTGTATGGGGGGTGTGCCACGCCGGCGCCTGATCCTCCTCGGCAAGGACGAACCAGTAGAAGCCGTACGCGGGAAGCGTCAGAAGGTAGGGAAGCTCGCCCACCGGCGGAAACGCCGACCGGCCGGTCAACTCGACCGGCACGCATCCGGCGTGGTCTCTCAGATCGAGTTCCGCCGCCTGCGCCTGGCGCGACAGGTTCGCGACGCAAAGCACCGTCTCCTCGCCGTCGTGACGGGTGTAGGCGAGAATCTTGCGGTTCGACGGGTAGAGCAGCTCGATCTCTCCCCGCCCGAAGAGCGTGTGCCGCTGGCGCACGCCGATCATCCGCTTCATCCAGTTCAGAAGCGACGACGGCGAGGACTGCTGCGCCTCGACGTTGATCGCCTCGTAGCCGTAGACCGGGTCCTGGATCGTCGGCAGGAACAGCCGCTGTGGGATCGCTTTGGAAAACCCCGCATTGCGGTCGGCCGACCACTGCATGGGCGTGCGCACCCCGTCGCGGTCGCCGAGGTAGTAGTTGTCGCCCATGCCGATCTCGTCGCCGTAGTAGACGATCGGCGTGCCCGGCATCGACAGCAGCATGAAGTTCAGAAGCTCGATCTTGCGCCGGTCGTTCTGCAGGAGCGGCGCAAGGCGGCGGCGGATGCCCATGTTGATCCGCGCGCGGCGGTCCGAGGCGTAGGTCTCCCAGAGGTAGTCGCGCTCCTTGTCGGTCACCATTTCTAACGTCAGCTCGTCGTGGTTGCGCAGGAAGATGCCCCACTGGCAGCCTTCGGGGATCTCGGGCGTCTGCCGGATGATGTCGGTGATCGCGTGCCGGTCCTCCTGCGCGAGCGCCATGTACATCCGGGGCATCAGCGGGAAGTGGAATCCCATGTGGCACTCGTCGCCCTCGCCGAAGTAGGGGCGCGTGTCCTCCGGCCACTGGTTGGCCTCGGCCAGCAGCATCCGGCCCTCGTAATGCGCGTCGAGATCGGCGCGGATCGCCTTCAGGACCGCGTGCGTCTCGGGGAGATTCTCGTTGTTCGTCCCATCGCGTTCGACGAGGTACGGGATCGCGTCGAGCCTGAGCCCGTCCACCCCCTTGTCGAGCCAGAAGTGCATGACGTCGAGCACCTCGCGCAGAACTTCGGGGTTGTCGAAGTTGAGGTCGGGCTGATGGCTGTAGAAGCGGTGCCAGTAGTATTGCTCGGCCACTGGATCCCAGGCCCAGTTCGACGTCTCCGTGTCGGTGAAGATGATCCGCGTTTCGGGCCACTTGCTCGGATCGTCGGACCAGACGTAGAAGTCCCGCTCGGGGCTGCCTTTCGGCGCCTCGCGGGCGCGCTGGAACCACGAATGCTGGTCGCTGGTGTGGTTGATGACGAGCTCCGTGATGACCTTGAGCCCGCGCCGGTGCGCCTCGTCCACGAAGCCCTGGAAATCGTCCATGTCGCCGTAGGACGCATTGATCGCCTTGTATTCGGCGATGTCGTAGCCGTCGTCGCGCAGCGGCGAGGGGTAGAACGGCAGGAGCCAGACGGCGGTCGCGCCCAGTTCCTGAACATGATCAAGCCGTTGCATCAGGCCCTTGAAGTCGCCCATGCCGTCGCCGTTCGAATCCTGGAAGGCCTTGACGTGCAACTGGTAGATGACCGCGTCCCTGTACCAGTCGGCCGCCTCGGTCAGCGTTTCCACGGGTCTCTGGAGAAGCTCGACATTCATGCCCGCGCCCCCCCGGGCGGCGTGATCCGCCAGATGGCAAACGGCCTGTGGTGCGGGTCGAGCGCCAAGAGATGGCTCTTGCCGTGCCACGTGAAGCTGTTGCCGTGAACGAGATCCTGCACCTCGACCGAGGCCTCGTCGGGCAGGCCGAACTCCCACAGCGGCACCTCGAAGCCGAACTCCGCGGGCTCGTGCGGGTCGATCAGGACGTGGAACAGGAGGTAGTTGCCGCTCTCCGCGTCCATCCGACCGTAGTAGAGCACCCGGTCGTCATCCGCGGGATAGAAACGGAGGTTGAGAAAATCGCGCAGCGCCGGTTGTTCGCGGCGCAGGCGGTTCATCAGCCGGATGTCGTCCTTGATGTTGCCTTCCGCATCGAGATCGCGGTTCTTGATCTCGTATTTCTCGGAATGGAGGTATTCCTCGCGTCCCGGAAGCGGCTCGGCCTCGCAGAACTCGTAGCCCGAATAGACGCCGTAGTTGCCCGCGAGCGACGCGGCCATGACAAGGCGGGTGCGGAAGCCGGGGCGGCCGGAATACTGCAGGAAGTAGGGATTGATGTCGGGCGTGTTAACGAAGAAGTTCGGCCGCATCACGTGCCGCGCCTCGCTCGTCGTCAACTCCTCGAGGTACTCGGTCAGTTCCGCCTTCGTGGAGCGCCAGGTGTAGTAGGTGTAGCTCTGGTTGAAGCCGACCTTGGCGAGCCGCTTCATCAGCGCGGGCCGGGTGAAGGCCTCGGACAGGAAGATCGCCTCGGGATGGGCCTTGCGCACCTCCGCGATCACCCATTCCCAGAACGGGAACGGCTTTGTGTGCGGGTTGTCGACGCGGAAGCTCAGGACGCCGTGTCCGGCCCAGAACAGGAAGATGTCGCGTACCGCCTCCCAGAACGGCCGGTTCGGGCCGCCGTCGTCGAGGTAGTAGCGGAAGTTGACGATGTCCTCGTACTTCTTCGGCGGATTCTCTGCGTACTTGATCGTCCCGTCGGGGCGGCGTTCGAACCACTCGGGATGCTCGGTGATCCAGTGGTGGTCGGGCGAGGCGTTGAGCGCGACGTCGAGGGCGATCTCGAGATCGTGCTCGCGCGCCGCCGCCACCAGACGGTCGAAATCCTCGATCGTGCCGAGATCGGGATGGACGTGGCGGAAGCCGCCCTCCGCCGTGCCGATGGCGTAGGGGCTGCCCACGTCGCCCGGCTCGGCGCGAAGCGCGTTGTTCCGCCCCTTCCGATTGGTCTCGCCGATCGGGTGGATCGGTGGAAAGTAAAGCACGTCGAACCCCAGGTCACGGACATAGGGCAGATGGCGGATCACGTCGTCGAAGGTGCCGTGCTGGTGGTCCGGCCCCAGCGAGCGCGGGAAAAGCTCGTACCACGCGCTGAACGCCGCGCGTTCGCGGTCGACCCAGAGCGGCAGGTCGCGGCCGTAGTGCGTCGCATTCGCCCGCGGCCCCACACGCGTCATCAGAACGCGCGTTTCGTCCGCCATCAGGCGGTCGAGCGCGCGGTCGGTCTTGAGCGCTTTCCGCAGGTCGATGAGTGCCTTGCCGTCCTCGCCGCGCGCCTTGAGCGGCGCGATCATCAGCCGTGCCTCCTCGATCTCCACGTCCACCGATTGTCCGGCCGAGACCTTCTTCGCGGTATCGTGGCGCCAGGTGCCGAAGAGGTCGCGCCAGGCGCGGATGGCGATCCGGTGCGGGCCCGCCTCGCGCGGCTGCACCTCGGCCGACCAGCGGTCGTTGCCGAGATGCCGCATCGCAACCGTCTCGACCGACGTGCCGCCGGGTCCGACGAGGTCGACCTCGGCTCCGAACGACTCGTGCCCGTCGCCGAAGATGTCGGCCGAAACCGTCACCTCCCGCCCCGCGACCGCCTTGCTCGCGAAGCGGCCGCAATCGATCTCGGGTTCCACGGCCTCTATGGCAATCCTGCGGGCGGCAAGATCGGCGAGAGTGTCCGTCGATGTATCGTCGGCCTTTCTGCGGTTCACGGCGTCCCTGTCCCGTTCATGCTTGTTGAGACAGGATCAACGAACTGAACCGACCGAGGTTCCAAGAGCCCGCAGCGAGCGCCGGGCGGCTCGCGGCGTCGGGGCCGCGGACGCATCACGGATCAGCGCGGCCGATGCGCGCGGAGATCCGCTTCACGCCGCGCGGCGGGCTCCTGAACGCTCTCTGGAGGGGACGCACGACACTCCCAAAACCGTTGCCCGGACGCGCAATCGGTCTCAGGCGATTGAAATGACACGCGAACGGCGTGGTAAAATAATTTTACCGGTTTTGCACATTCGGGCCGTTGCATCTGTTGCTCTGCGCCCGCGCGGTGCTATAGATGGCTCTGTCTCCGAGGCAACCCGTCGTGAGATCAGGCTAGAGGGAGGAAACAATGTCTGACCGTCAACGTTTCAACCGCCGATCCTTTCTGAGGAAATCGGCACTCATGGGCGGCGCGGCCGCCGGAAGCGCGCTCGCCGCGCCGGCTGTGCTCGCGCAGGCGCCCATCGTACTCAAGATGCAGACATCATGGGGCGCGGCGAACATCTGGGACGAGTTCGCGAAGGACTACGCGACCCGCGTCGGCGAGATGTCGGGCGGACGGCTTCAGGTCGACGTACTCCCGGCGGGTGCAGTCGTGGGCGCGTTCCAGGTCATGGACGCCGTGAACGACGGCGTGCTCGACGCGGCGCACTCGGTGCCCGTGTACTGGTACGGCAAGAACAAGGCAGCCTCGTTCTTCGGAACCGGCCCGGTGTTCGGCGGCGACGCCAACACCATGCTCGGCTGGTTCTACGAAGGCGGCGGCGCGGATCTCTACCGTGAACTGACCCAGGACATCATGGGCCTCGACGTCGTCGGGTACATGGGCTTCCCGATGCCGGCCCAGCCCTTCGGCTGGTTCAAGGGCGAGGTGAACACCGCCGCCGATCTCGACGGCTTCAAGTACCGGACCGTCGGCCTCGCTGCCGACCTCCTGCAGTCGATGGGCATGTCCGTCGCCCAGCTTCCGGGCGGTGAAATCGTGCCGGCGATGGAGCGCGGCGTCATCGACGCGTTCGAGTTCAACAACCCGTCCTCGGACAAGGACTTCGGCGCGCACGACGTGGCGAAGAACTACTATCTCTCGTCCTACCACCAGGCCTCCGAGAGCTTCGAGTTCCTGTTCAACAGGTTCACGCTCGAAGAACTCGACCCCGATCTTCAGGCGATCCTGAAGTACGGCGTCGAGGCGGCATCGACGGCGAACACCGCGAAGGCACAGCGCCGGTATTCCGCCGACCTGCAGTGGCTGCAGGACGAGGCCGGCGTGACCGTGCACCGGACGTCGCAGGACATCCTCCAGGCGCAGCTCGAAGCCTGGGACGGGCTCATCGCCGAGCTCGAAGAGGACGAGTTCAGCAAGCGCGTGATGGACAGCCAGCGGGAGTGGGTCGAGCAGGTCGCCTACTACGAGCTCATGAACAAGCCGGACCTCGCGCTCGCCTACGAGCACTACTTCCCCGGCCGTCTCGCGATCTGATCCGGCATCGCTGACACGACGGCCCCGGCGGGTTGACCGCCGGGGCCCTTCTGTCGAACAGGGAGAATCCCCGTGGTAGGTTTCATCCGCTTCGCGGACAATCTGTCGGCGTGGTTCGGCAAGGCTTTCGCCTGGCTGATCGTGCTCATGGCCGCGGGGACCGGCTATGAGGTCTTCGTGCGCTATGTCCTGAACAATCCGACCGCCTGGGCGCTCGACGTGTCCTTCATCATGTACGGAACGCTCTTCATGATGGGCGGCGCCTACACGCTGTCGCGCGGCGGCCATGTCCGGGGCGACTTTCTCTACCGCCTCTGGCAGCCGAGGACGCAGGCCAAGGTTGATCTCGTCCTCTACATCATCTTCTTCTTTCCCGGCGTCACGGCCCTCATCATCGCAGGCTGGAAATACGCCGCCCGCTCTTGGGGATACGGCGAAGTCTCGGTCAACAGTCCTGCAGGCGTCCCGATCTACCAGTTCAAGACCGTCATCGTCGCCGCAGGCATCCTGCTCTTCATCCAGGGCATCGCCCAGGTCTGCCGCTGCATCCTCGCGATGCGCACCAACGAATGGCTCCCGGCCGACGAGGACGTCTTCGAGACCGAAGATCTCTTGATCCGCGAAGCCGACAAGGCCGAAAGGGATCACCACATATGACGGACCCTCAAGTTGCCCTGATGATGCTGGGGCTCTTTATCGTCTTCGTCTTTCTGGGCTTCCCGATCGCGTTCACGCTGATGGCGATGGGCATCGGCTTCGGCTACTATGCCTACTACGACGAGGGGCGCATGTGGCGTTTCTTCGACCGCCTCGACGAGGATGCGGGAACGTGGGAGCAATGGAGCCTCTGGGTCGAGGGCTACTTCAACAACCGGATATTCGACCTCTTCGTGAACCAGACCTTCACGGTCATGTCGAACGAGGTTCTCACGGCGGTCCCGCTCTTCCTCTTCATGGGCTACATCGTCGAACGGGCGAACATCGTCGACAGGTTGTTCGCGACGCTCAACATCGCCTCCAAGAACATTCCCGGCTCGATGGGCGTCGCCGCGCTGATCACCTGCGCGCTTTTCGCGACGGCCACGGGCATCGTGGGCGCGGTGGTGACGCTGATGGGGCTTCTCGCCCTGCCCCAGATGCTGAAGGCGCGCTACAACCCGTCCTTCGCGAGCGGAATCATCTGCGCGGGCGGGACTCTCGGCATCCTGATCCCGCCCTCGATCATGCTGATCGTCTACGCGGCCGCGTCGGGCGTCTCGATCGTGCGGCTCTACGCGGCGGCGCTGCTGCCCGGCCTCACGCTCGTGGGGCTTTACCTGATCTACGTGGTGGGCCGGTCGATCCTCCAGCCGTCGGTGGCACCGAAACCCACGGCCGACGAGGTGCCGGATGTGCCGATGTCACGGCTGCTCCTGATGATCCTGACGTCGTTCCTGCCGCTCGCCTTCCTCATCATGGCGGTGCTGGGCTCGATTCTCTTCGGCCTCGCGACGCCGACCGAGGCGGCCTCGATCGGCGCGCTCGGCGGCATCTTCCTCGCCTTCATCTATCGGGCGATGACCTGGCAGCGGATGCGCGAAAGCGTCTACCTGACGGTGCGGACGACGGCCATGGTTTGCTGGCTCTTCGTGGGCTCCTACACCTTCTCGGCGGTCTTCTCCTATCTCGGCGGAGAGCACCTGATCTCGGACTTCGTCCAGAGCCTCAGTCTCGAGCCCTGGCAGTTCCTGATCCTCGCGCAGCTCATCATCTTCCTGCTCGGATGGCCGCTCGAATGGTCGGAGATCATCATCATCTTCGTGCCGATCTTCCTGCCTCTGCTGGCGTTCTTCGACGTCGATCCGCTGTTCTTCGGAATTCTCGTGGCGCTGAACCTGCAGACGAGCTTTCTCACACCACCGATGGCGATGTCGGCCTACTATCTGAAGGGGATCGCGCCACCCGAGGTGCGGCTCACGCAGATCTTCGCGGGCGTCATGCCGTTTTTGTTCTGCGTGATCCTGTCGATGGTGCTGATGTATCTCTACCCGCAGATCGTCTTCTACCTGCCGCAGTTGTTCTATGGCTAAGGCGGCCGCGAAGTCTCCCGAGGCGCTCCTGTCGCTCCCGGCCGCGGTCCTGCGCGACCGGCTGGCGTCCGGGGCGCTCTCGGCCATCGATCTCGTCGAGGCGTGCATCACCCGGATCGAGGCGCGCGAGCCCGAGGTGCAGGCCTGGGCCTGGTTCGACGCGGATCACGCGCGCCGTCAGGCACGGGCGCTCGACGCGCATCGCGCCACCGGCCGGGCGATCGGACCGCTGCACGGGTTGCCGGTCGGGCTGAAGGACATCATCGACACGACGCGGATGCCCACGGGCAACGGCATCTCCGTCGACGCCGACCGCATTCCGATGCGGGACGCCTACGTGGCCGAACGCCTGAAGGCCGCGGGCGCGATCATCATGGGCAAGACGGTCACGACCGAGCTTGCCTTCATGCACCCAGGCAAGACCCGGAACCCGCACAATCCGGACCACACGCCGGGGGGATCGTCCTCGGGCTCCGCCGCGGCGGTCGCCGACGGGATGATACCGCTCGCCGTCGGCACCCAGACCGGCGGATCGGTGATCCGCCCGGCGGCGTTCTGCGGCGTGACGGGCTTCAAGCCCACGTTCGGGGCGATCCCGCGCCGGGGTGTGCTCATGCAGTCGCCGACGCTCGACACGATCGGCGTCTTCGCGGCGGACCCGGTGAGCGCGGCGATGCTCGCCGAGGTGCTGTTCGGCCATGACGAGGCCGACCCGGCGACACGGCCCGCACCGCATCCGCGTCTGTCCGACGCCGCCGCGTCCGAGCCGCCGCTGAAGCCGGTTTTCGCCCTGGTGCGGCCGCCCGGCTGGGACGAGGCCGATCAGGAGACGAAGGACGCCTTCGCCGAACTCGCCGAGGCGCTCGGAGAGCAGGTCTTCGACGTCGAGCTCCCGCGCGCCTTCGACAACGCCGCGCCGGAACGCCAGCGCATCAACTTCGCCGAAATGTCGCGCTACTACTATCGTTACTGGCGCGATGCGAAGGAGATCCTCGGCCAAGAGACCATCGCCGCGATCGAGGAGGGCAATGCCACGCTCGCCCGCGACTACCTCGCCGCTCTGGACTGGAAACCCGTCCTCAGCGCCGCGCTCGGCGAGATCTTCGAGCGCTGCGACGCGATCCTTTGTCCCGCCGCGCCCGGCCCCGCCCCCGAGGGGCTCGGCTCGACCGGCAGCGCGATCTTCAACGGACTATGGACCTTTTGCGGCACGCCCGCCGTTACACTGCCGATCCTGACCTCCGCCAGGGGGCTGCCGATGGGCGTGCAGATCGTCGGGCCGAACGGCAACGATGCGCGGCTTCTCAGGACGGCCCGCTGGCTCTTCGACTGGGCCGATCAATGATGCTCGGAAAGGACAGGCCATGAACCGCCTTCTCGCCCTCTTCGCCTTCGTGATCTTCCTGATCTTCGTCGGCATCCTCGCCTACGAGGTCCCGAGCCCGGACCTCGTGGCCGTGATCATCCTGACGTCTGCGCTGGTCGTCTACGACTTCGTCACGTCGAGCCGCAACAAGCCGCGCGAGTGATGGCGAAGAAGACCCTCTGGATCCCGCGCCGGCTGTCCGACGCGACGCTCGCCCGCGCGCGACGCGACTATGACGTGATCATGAAGGACGAGGACACACCGGGCACCGCCGGGGAGATCGTCGCGATGAGCGCCGAGGCGGATGGGATGATCCCCTGCCATTCCGAGCACTTCTCGGCAGACGTTGCGGCCCGCCTCGACCCGCGCCTGAAGATCGTGGCCAATCACTCCGTCGGCGTGGATCATTGCGACCTTCCGGCTCTCGAGGCGCGCGGAATCGCCGTCACGAACACGCCCGGCGTCCTGTCCGACGCGACGGCGGAACTGGTCGTCATGCTCATGCTGGGCGCCGCCCGGCACGCCGTGACAGGCGACCGGATCGTGCGCTCGGGCGAATGGGATTTCTGGTCCCCCGCCTTCCTCGTCGGCAAGCAGGTCACCGGTGCGCGGCTCGGGATCGTCGGCATGGGCGGCGTGGGCCGGGCGCTCGCCCGCAACGCGCGCGGCCTCGACATGGAGATCCACTACTACAACCGGCGCCGGCTGCCGCCTGAGCAGGAACAGGGCGCCGTCTATCACGAGAGCCTCGAAAGCCTCCTGCCGGTCTCCGATTTCCTGTCGCTCAACTGCCCCGCCTCGCCCGATACCTCGGGCATGATGAACGCCGACCGGTTCGCGCTGATGCCCGAGGGCAGCATCCTCGTGAATGCCGCGCGCGGATCGCTCGTGGACGAGGCGGCGCTCCTCCAGGCGGTGGAAAGCGGCCATCTCGCCGGCGCGGGCCTCGACTGCTTCGCGACGGAGCCCGGCGGCAACCCCGCCTTCGCGGCGCACGAGAACATCGTGATGATGCCGCACGTGGGCAGCGCCACCGTGAGGACCCGCGACGCGATGGGCTTCAAGGCGCTCGACAACCTCGACGCCTTCTTCCGGGGCGATGCGCCGCCCGACCTGCTCTGACTTTCGCGGCGCGCGGCCGGTCCCTATAGTCTCGCCCGAACGAGCGGGACGCATGGCAGAGCAGCCCTTCAACATCATGATCGTCGGCCAGCGCGGCCGACTCGCGGCGGAGGCCGTGCTTTTCGCCGCCTCGCTGCGCGCCTCCGACCCGGACTTCCGCGGACGCCTGTTCGTCGCAGAGCCGCAACCGGGGCACGCGTGGTCCTTCGACACGCGCATGGGCACCGGGCCGCGCGCGCTTCTCGAAGAGCTCGGCGCCGAGATCGTCCCCTTCGAGAACCGGCACTTCGGGGAAAGCTATCCGAACGGCAACAAGGCCGAGGGGCTCGCGGCCCTTCCCGAGGCCGAACCCTTCGTCTTCTTCGACACCGACACCCTCGTCACCGGACCCCTGAGTGCGATCCCGTTCGACGTCGCCCGCCCGTCGGCCTCGATGAAGCGCACCGCCACCTGGCCGGTGATCGAGCTTTACGGACCCGGCTACACCGAGATCTGGCGCGCGCTCTACGACCGTTTCGGGCTCGACTTCGAAAGCTCGCTCGACGCATCGCAGCCCGATGAATTCTGGCGCCGTTACCTCTATTTCAACGCGGGCTGGTTCTTCGGCCCCTGCCCCCGCGCCTTCGGTGCGCTCTTCACCGGGACGATGCGCGCGATCCGCGACGACCCGCCCGAGACGCTCGTCTGTCAGCCGCTCTACCCCTGGCTCGACCAGATCGCGCTGCCGCTCGTGATCCACGGCCTCGGCGGCGGACGGCCCGGGCCGGAATTCGCCGCCCTCGACGGGTCCGCGACATTCCACTACCGGGCGCTGCCCCTCCTCTACGCCACGGCACCGGACGACACCATCGCTCTTGTCGAGCAGATCTCCGCGCCGAACCGGATCAAGAAGATCCTCAAGCGCCATGACCCGTTCAAGCGGATGCTCTACCAGGGCCGCGGCCGGAAAGTCCGCGATCTTTTCGACCGCGCCGCCCTGCCACGGACCGAGCAGGCGCTCCGCAACCGCATCAAGCGTGAAAAGCTCTGGCTGCGCTGACCGGAACCCGCCCGCCCGCGTGGCGGTTCAAGGGGTCATGGACCTTTCGAAGATGCTTTTCGGCGGGTGGAGCGACGTCGCGCGGACGCTGATCGTGGGGACGCTGGCCTATGCCGCGCTGATCGCGACGCTCCGCGTCTCGGGCAAGCGCACGCTCGCCAAGCTCAACGCCTTCGATCTCGTGGTGACCGTCGCGCTCGGCTCCACCCTGGCCTCGGTCCTGACCTCGTCCAGCGTCGCCCTTGCACAGGGCGTCACGGCCTTCGTCACCCTGATCGGGCTTCAGTTCGTCGTGGCCTGGGGATCGGTCCGGTCGCGCCGAGTCGCGCATCTCGTCCGGTCCGAGCCGTCCCTGCTCGTCCGCCGGGGCGAAATCCTTAAGGGCGCGCTGCACCGCTCCCGCGTCACCGAGGCGGAACTCAAGACGGTCATCCGCAACAGCAACCACCCCGATCCCGCGCGGGTGGCGGCGGTCGTCCTCGAAAGCGACGGATCCTTCAGCGTCATCGGCGAGGAGCACGGCGGCGCCGACTACGCCGCGGCAGGGCTCGAGAGCGATCTTAAGCGTGAACCGTAATCCAGCGCGGACGCCGGAGGTGTAACGGCGCCGTTCCGGCAAACGCGCGTACGGCCTCGGGCCATATCCGCGGAAAACCAGCCTTTTCTGACAACTTCCGCGCTCCGCCGTTGAGCGCCGCCCCGCTTCCGCCTACACCTCGGCCAACGGAAACGAGGGAGGATCCCATGACCGACGCACCAGCCTACAGCTTCGACACGCTCCAGATCCACGCGGGCGCGCGCCCCGATCCCGCGACCGGAGCGCGCCAGACGCCGATCTACCAGACGACGGCTTATGTCTTCCGCGACGCCGACCACGCCGCGGCGCTCTTCAACCTTCAGGAAGTCGGCTACATCTATTCGCGCCTGACCAACCCCACCGTCGCCGTCCTGCAGGAGCGGGTGGCGACGCTCGAGGGCGGCGTCGGTGCCGTCGCCTGCTCGTCGGGCCACGCGGCGCAGATCATGGCGCTCTTCCCGTTGATGGGACCGGGCAAGAACATCGTGGCCTCGACCCGGCTCTACGGCGGCACCGTCACGCAATTCACCCAGACCATCCGGCGCTTCGGCTGGTCGGCCACTTTCGTCGACACCGACGATCTCGACGCGGTGAAGGCCGCGATCGACGACGACACCCGCGCGATCTTCTGCGAATCCGTCGCCAATCCGGGCGGCTACATCACCGACCTGCCCGCGATCGCCGGAATCGCCGACGCGGCGGGCATCCCGCTCATCGTCGACAACACCTCGGCGACCCCCTATCTGTGCCGCCCGATCGAGCACGGCGCGACGCTCGTCGTGCACTCGACGACGAAATACCTCACCGGCAACGGCACCGTGACGGGCGGCGTCATCGTCGACTCGGGGAAATTCAACTGGTCGAACGGCAAGTTCCCGTCACTCTCCGACCCCGAGCCGGCCTACCACGGCCTGAAGTTCCACGAGACCTTCGGCCCCCTCGCCTTCACCTTCCACGGCATCGCCATCGGTCTTCGCGACCTCGGGATGACGCTGAACCCGCAGGCGGCGCATTACACGCTCATGGGCATCGAGACCCTGTCGCTCAGGATGGAGCGGCACGTGGAGAATGCGGTGAAGGTCGCGAAATGGCTCGAATCCGATCCCCGGATCGAGAAGGTCACCTACGCCGGGCTCGAAAGCTCGCCCTACTTCGACCGGGTCGCGAAGATCTGCCCGAAGGGCGCGGGCGCGCTCTTCACCTTCGCGGTCAAGGGCGGCTACGACGCCTGCGTCAAGCTGATCGACAGCGTGAACCTCTTCAGCCATGTGGCGAACCTCGGCGACACGCGGTCGCTGATCATCCACTCGGCGTCCACGACGCACCGGCAGCTCACGCCCGAACAGCAGGAGAAGGCGGGCGCGGGGGCGAACGTGGTGCGCGTCTCCATCGGGATCGAGGACCCCGACGACATCATCGCCGATCTCGACCAGGCGCTCGCCAGGGCGACCGCCTGAGGCAGCCGTGTCCCGGCCCCGTCAGTCGCGCGGGGCCGCCGGCACGAACCGGGCCGACGTGGCGTCGGACGAGAAGCTGCGCACGACCGGCTTGGCCGCGACCTCCTCCTCCTGGCCGCCGCGCTCGCCGAACACGACGACCGCGCCGGCGATCGCGATCAGCCCGATGAAAATTTTCAACCGTTCCATGGCGACATCCTCCGGCTCCGGCACAGCATGACGGCCGAGTTCGGCGCCGAAAGGACGGGAACCGGGAGATTTCGGGGCAGGCCTAGTCGCCGATGGCGAAGATCATCCGGACTTCGGCGGTGACGGTGGCTTCCCCCGCGGCGACGGGGACGGATTCGGCCATTGCCATGTCCATCCGCGCCATTGGCCGAGGCCCGCCCTGATCGCCGACCTGCGTCACCTCCTGCACCGCCCCCAGCGTGACGCCCGCCGCGTCCGCCAGCACCGCGGCTGTCTCCACCGCATCGGCCACGGCCGCCCGCCGCGCGGCCTCGCGCAGCGCCGCGTCGTCGGCAAGCCCGAAGGTCAGGCCGCCGAGCGTGTTCGCGCCATCCGCGAGCGCAGCATCGAGGATGCCGCCGAGCGCCGGCAGATCCCGGACCCGCACGGTAAGGGAATTCGACGCGACGAAGCCCGTGATCTCGCGCTCCCGCTCCGGGCCGGGCTGCGTCCAGCGGGGCGAAAGCGAGAGGGTGGAGGTCTGCATGTCCCGGTCCTCGATGCCGGCCGACGCGAGCCGCTCGATCACCCGCGCCATCGCCTCCGAATTCGCGGCCATGGCTGCGGCGGCCTCGGCGGCCTCGGTCGTCACGCCAAGGCTGATCGTCGCCATGTCCGGCGCGGCCGAGGCTTCCCCGGTGCCGGTGACGGTTACCGAACCCTGAGCATGCGCAAGGGCGGTGGACAGGGCCAGGGCCACGCTGGCAAGGAACATGAGCGGTCGCATGAAAAACTCCCTACGGATTTCCGCTCACCTTCCTCCTTTTGGTGAATTCCGGCAAGATGCGACGCCCCGGACAACTTTCCATCGGCGGCAGCCTGCGCTAGATTTCGGCACGGCGGCTCAGCCCCGACCCGGAACGCAACAGGGGACCCGGCCACGCATGACACCGGCCTTCGCGCTCGATCTCGCCGCGGATGGGATCCGTCTGCTCTACAGGGTGGGCGGCGGCTGGACCGTCGTGGGCGACGCCTCGCTCGACGCCGCGGATCTCGATGGCCGGCTGGCGGCGCTCCGGCAGGACGCAGAGGCCCTTGCGCCCGACCGGGTGACGACCGAACTCGTCATCCCCTCCTCGCAGATTCGCTATACCGAGATCGAGCGGCCGATCGGCGAGCCGGTGACAGAAGCGACACTCCGCCGGCGCCTCGACGGACTGACACCGCTCGGTCCCGAAGAGCTGGTCTTCGACTGGGAGATCGTCGGCGGCGTCATCCGGCTCGCGATGCTCGACCGCACCACGCTCGACGAGGCCGAGGCCTTCGCCGATGCGCATGGCTTCCGGCCCGTGTCGTTCAGCGCCCGGCCCGGCCCCGACGACTTCCCGCGCGATCCCGATTTCGGCGCGACGTCCATGGCGGCCGACTTCGACGGTTCCGCGGGAACGGCACCGCCGAAGCTCTCCGGCGACGGCGGCGTCCCGCCGCCGCCCTCGGAGCCGCGCCCGCCGGACATGCCGGCGGCCGCCCTCCCACTCACACCGTCACAGCGGACCGATCCGCAGACGGTCGCCTTGGCCCGCGCCATCGCGGCGCCGAAAGCGGCGGAAACGGAGGCCGACTCGCTCACCCTGTTCACGCTGCGCGGAAAGGCGCCGCTCGGCGCCGACGACCGCGCCGCCGACAGGCGGCTCAAGATCGCCGCCGGGGTCGGCCTCGCCGCGATGGTCTGGCTTGCGTATTTCTCGATTCGGGACGACGGACCGTCCGACCCCGCCGCGGTCCTTCCCGACACGCCGCCAGCCGTGGCGCTCGACGCGCCGGGGCTGGCCGCGCCGCAGACCGGGGACCTCGCCCTGACCACCGCGCCCGAGGCCACCGAGCCCGCGGCCCTGCCGACACCGGCCGCGCCCGATGTCGCGGAGGCGGCGCGGGAGAGCGCGGAGGGTCTCGCCGCCGGTGTCACCGCACCGCCCGACGAGATGACGGACGAAAACCCCGCGCTGCGCTACGCGGCGACGGGGATCTGGGCCGAAGGCCCGGACACCGCCACCGCCCCCGAGGCCGCGGCGTCTCCGATCGACAACCTCTACATAGCGTCGATCGATCCGCTCACCCGGTCGAGCGACGCCATCGCCCTGCCCGAAGCCACGACACTTCTGGCTGCACCGCGGCCGGTGGCGCCGTTGCCGCCGCCTCCGGCGGGCACGACCTTCGAGACCGACGAGAACGGCTTCATCGTCGCGACCCCCGAGGGCGCCTGGACGCCGGATGGCGTCGTCGTAGCGCTCGGTCCGCCGGCGATGGTCCCGCCGCCCGCCCCCGCGCGAACCGCCGATATCGGCCTGCCGCTTTCGGAAACCGCGGCCGCTCTGCCCGACCTGCGGCCCCGGCCGCGTCCCGGCGGCCTCGTCGAACGCAACGAGCGGGCCAACCTCGGCGGCCTGAGCCGGACCGAACTGGCACGCCTCAGTCCGTCCGCCCGCCCCCAGTCGGCCCAGGCGGCCGCTCTAGCGGAACTCGACCCGGAGGCGCCTCCGAGCGATTTCGCCGTGGCGGTCTCGTCCCCTCCGCGTGCGCGTCCCGCGGGATTCGCGACCAGCGTCGCCACCCAGCGCGCGGTCGCGGCCGCGCTGGCCGAAGCCGCCGACAGCGGCGCGGCGCAGCCAGAGGCCGACGAGGAGCCCGAGACCCAGGTCGCCTCCGTCACCCCGCGAATCCCGACCTCCGCGTCCGTCGCGCGGCAAGCGACGATCGAGAACGCGATGCGCCTGCGGGACCTGAACCTGATCGGCGTCTACGGCACCGACGGCAACCGCCGCGCGCTCGTGCGGCTACCCTCGGGACGTTACGTGAAGGTGCAGGTCGGCGACCGGCTCGACGGCGGCCAGATCGCCGCCATCGGCCGCAGCGAGTTGCGATATGTGAAAGGCGGGCGGAACATCACGCTGTCGGTGCCCTCGGGCTGACGCCCGACGACCCGCTCCCGAAGGAACCTCCATCTGTCCGAAAATATCCTCGGGGGAGCGCGAGGGGGCAGACGGCCCCCTCGCTCCGGTCGGATCGCAGGCGATCCGAGATACCCCGCGCCGGACGCCCGCTTTCCGGCGGATGCGACCGGGCAGCCGTCCTTCCTACTCCGCGGCGGCGGGCTTCAGTACGCCGCGCGCGATCTGGTCGGCCTCGATCGACTCGAACAGCGCCTTGAAGTTGCCTTCCCCGAATCCGTCGTCGCCCTTGCGCTGGATGAATTCGAAGAAGATCGGCCCGATCACCGTCTTCGAGAAGATCTGCAGCAGGATCCGTGTCTCGCCGCCGTCGACGACACCCTCGCCGTCGATCAGGATGCCGTGCTTTTCCATCCGGTCGAGCGGTTCCTCGTGGCCCGATACGCGCTCCGTCGACATCTCGTAATAACTCTTCGGCGGCTTCGGCATGAATTTCAGCCCCTTCTCCGCGATCGCGTCCACGGCGTCGTAGATCTCGACGCCTGTCGTCCCCACCGCGATGTGCTGAATGCCCTCGCCGTTGTAGCGCTTGAGGTATTCGACGATCTGCCCGGTCTCGCCGCGGTCCTCGTTGATCGGGATGCGGATGCGGCCGCAGGGCGAGGTCAGCGCCCGGCTGTGCAGGCCGGTGAACTTGCCCGCGATGTCGAAGAAGCGGATTTCACGGAAGTTGAAGATGTCGCCGTAAAACCCGAACCAGACGTCCATATTTCCCTTGTGCACGTTGTGCGTCAGGTGATCGAGATAGGAAAAGCCGACGCCTTCGGGATTGGCAGTCGCGATCCAGTCGAACTCGGCGTTGTAGGGGCTCTGGTCGACGTAGTCGTCGATGAAGTAGATGAGCGAGCCGCCGATGCCCACGATGGCGGGCGTGTCGAGAACCTTGCCCTCGCCGTCGTAGGGCGTGGCCCCCTTCGCCACGGCATGGGCGAAGGCGTGCGCCGCGTCGACCACGCGCCAGCCCATCGAGGGCGCGCAGGGCCCGTGCGTCTCGATGAAGGCGGCCGCATGGGTGCCGGGTTCGGCATTGATGAGATAGCTGATGTCGCCCTGCTGCCAGAGTTCGACCTTCTTCGACTTGTGGTTGGCGACATGGGTGTAGCCCATGCGTCCGAACACCTCGCGAAGCGCGTCAGGCTCCGGGTGGGCGAATTCGACGAACTCGAAGCCGTCGGTTCCGGCCGGGTTCGCGTCCGAGATGACAGAACGCGGGGCGTCGTGTGGAAACGGTCCCATGAAATCCTCCTGTTTGCGCTGTCCGCGATGATACGCGGGCCGTCACCGGAATTCTGCGCAAAGTGAAGCATATTCGCCATCCCGTATGCGGGGGTTACGCGCTATAGCTCAGCCTGAAGAGGATTCACCGCATGTCCATCGACGACACCGACCGCCGGCTCCTGACAGCGCTCCAGCGCGACGCCCATCTGACGGCCGAGAAGCTCGGAGAGGTTCTCAACCTCTCGCCCAGCCAGGCCGGCCGCCGCCGCCAGCGGCTCGAGGCGGAAGGCTACATCGAAGGCTACCGCGCGCGCCTCTCCGCGCCCCGGCTCGGCCTCGCCGTGCAGGCCTTCGTCGCCGTGCAGATGGCCACCCACGCCCCCGATCAGGTCAAAACCTTCACGCGGATCCTGAAAACCCGGCCCGAGATCACCTCGGCGTGGACACTGACCGGCGAGGCCGACTACCTTTTGCGGGTGTACTGCAGCGATCTTTCAGACCTCAATCGCCTGATCCACGAGGTGCTCCTGCCACATCCCGCCGTCGCCCGCGTCCAGAGCCAGATCGTCATGGACCAGTTGAAGCCCGACGCGCCGCTGCCGCTCTGACCCCCCGGTTGGCCTTCTTCCTCGCGCCGCCAACGGTCGGCACCGCCCCGTCCGGTGAGACACATCTCGGCTGGTCTTCCTGTCGATGGAAGCGGGCGCGACGCCTCACGCCGCCACGAGCCGCTCCACCGCATATTCCGCGGCGTCGTCGAAAGGTGTCAGCACGAGGTTGGCGCCGCGGGTCCGCAGCGCCTCCGCTTCTGCCGCCGTGTTCGCGGACAGCACGATCTGACCGGGGAAGCTCGATGCCCGCAGCCCGTGCAGCAGCGTCAGCTGGGCATCCGTGTCCGTCAGGGTGTTGCGGTCGCGCGGAACCGCCGATATCACGCCGCGCACGCCCTCCAAAGACAGGTGGCTGACGAAATCGGGATCGGTTGCGTCGCCGAACATGGCCTCCATGCCGAGGCCCCGCCAAGCCGCCAGGGCCTCCGGGTCGAAATCGACCCCGAGTACCCGGTAGCCCCGCTCCGCGAGGAAGGTTCCCAACCTCTGCCCGTAGCGGCCAAGTCCGAAGATGACGAAATCATGCTGCCGCGACGTCGCACCCTCGCGTTCGACGGCAATCTCGCGGAACGCGTCGCGGCGCTCGAAGATGCCCAGAATCGGTTCGCAGAGCTCGTAGAGCTTGTGCGACCAGGTGATCATGTAGACCGAGAGCGCGATGGTCACGAGCCCCACGAGCGTCACGAGGCCCATCGCCTCCTCGCCCACCTGCCCCAGCGACACCCCCATCGCCATGAAGATCAGCGAGAATTCGGAGATCTGCGCCACCGTGAGACCCGCGAGGAAGCCGGTTCTCTTGCGATACCCGAGGTAGCCCATGATCGCGAGCACGATGAGGGGATTGCCGATCAGAACGAACAGCGACAGCACGATGGCCGGCCCGATCTGCGCGCCGAGCGTCGACAGCTCCAGCCCCGAGCCGAGGGCGATGAAGAAGAACAGCAGAAGGAAGTCGCGCAGGCTGGTCAGCCGCGACCCGATCGCGTCGCGAAACGGCGTCGAGGCGAGCGAGACACCCGCAAGGAGCCCGCCCAGCTCCTTTCCGAACCCGATCGCATCGCCGAGCGCGGCGAGGCCGATGGCCCATCCGACCGCCGCAATGACCAGGAGTTCGGGCGAGCGCGAGACGAAGTGCGTGAGCGGATCGGCGAGATAGCGGATGAAGGCTGCGATGAAGGCGAGCATCGCTGCCGCGCCCACGACGAGCACAAGGATGTTCGCCGTCGCGCCGCCTTCCGCGGCCGCTCCGACGCCAACGGCAGACAGGGCCACCATGGCCAGGACGACGAAGATGTCCTGCACGATCAGGAACCCGAGCGCGATCTTGCCGTGGAGCGCTCCGATCTCCCGCTTGTCGGACAGGAGCTTCACGATGATGATCGTCGAGGAGAAGGTCAGCGCCACGCCGATGAAGAGTGCCGTCACCCAGTCGATCCCGAGCGCGAGGCAGATCAGGAACCCGAAGACGGCGGTGAAGATCACCTGTCCGAGACCGGTCGCCAGCGCGACGCGCCCGAGACTCCGCACCAGAGTCACGTCCAGCTTGAGGCCGACAAGGAACAGAAGCACCGCGATGGAAATCTGGCTCAGCGTGTCGATGAATTCTGTTGATGAGACGATGCCGAACGCATCGGGCCCGGCGAGCACGCCGACGGCGATGAAGGCCACGATGAGCGGCTGGCGCGCAATCAGTCCCGCGGCGCCGACGACGGCCGCCAGAAGGACCAGGACGGAGATCTCGTAGAATGCCGTATCAAAGGCAAGATCCATGGGCACCCTTCGGTCAGGGGTGAAAAGGAGCGCAGCATGCCCCTCTGACTACACGTAAAGCGGAGCGGGAAAAACGGTCTCTGGGCGGTTGCGGCGAAGTGCCCGGGAAAAACGAAAAGCGCCGCTCAACAGAGCGGCGCTTTTCATGTCACTGGTCGGCGATCAGGCCGCGCGGCCCAGAAGCACCTCGTCCACTTTCCGCTGCGCGGCCACCTCGTCGGAGCCGCTCACCGCCGCCACTTCGCGGGTCAGCCGTTCGAGCGCGGCCTCGTAGAGCTGGCGCTCGGAGTAGCTCTGCTCGCGCTGGTCGTCGGTACGGTGCAGGTCGCGCACCACCTCCGCGATCGCGATCAGATCGCCGGAATTGATCTTCTGCTCGTATTCCTGCGCCCGCCGCGACCACATCGCCTTCTTCACGCGCGCCTTGCCCATGAGCGTGCTCATGGCCTTCGACACGATGTCGGGCGAGGACAGAGAGCGCATGCCCACGTCCTCGGCCTTGTGGGTCGGCACACGCAGCGTCATCTTGTCCTTCTCGAACGATATAACGAAGAGTTCCAGCGGTATGCCCGCGATCTCCTGCTGCTCGATCGAGATGATCTGCCCGACGCCATGCGCCGGATACACCACGTGATCGTTCGGGCGGAATTCCGATTTCTTGGTCTTGCTCATTCAGTCAGTCGTCCTCTGATGGCCGTGGCTTGACGACAATAAAACCGCCGGGGAACACACACATCTCCCCGTCGTTGTTATGGTTGTCGCCGGAAATTTCATTCGAAGCGGTTTTGCCACTCCCTTACGGCCCTTGAGCCTCGAGCCTCGGCTTTTGTGTGACAAGAATATAACAAAAAAAGCATGAGATTAGAAGGGTAGCGCAAACACCCTCTCTGCTCGCAAACAATGAGAGCATTTTCAATGCCTTGCGCGCAGTCCTTCGGGCGAATCCAGCGAAACTCGCCGCGGGGTGGCGCGAATCGCCTGTCAGCCGCCCTCTCCAGGCGCCTCCGAGAAGTACTTTTCCATCTTGCCCGCTTCCCCGTCCCGGTCATCGGCGTCGGGCAGCGGATCCTTCTTCGTGATGATGACCGGCCAGGCTTCGGAGTACTGCCGGTTGAACTCGACCCACTTCTCCATGTCCGGCTCGGTGTCGGGCCGGATCGCGTCGGCCGGGCATTCCGGCTCGCAGACGCCGCAATCGATGCACTCGTCGGGGTGAATGACCAGCATGGTCTCGCCTTCGTAGAAACAGTCCACCGGACAGACTTCCACGCAGTCCGTGTATTTGCAGGCGATGCAGTTGTCGGTCACCACATAGGTCATGGGCGAATCCTTCGGTCCTTCGCGTCTTTTGGCTAGTCGAGACGGCACGGGCCTTCAAGCGACTTGGGTCACATTGATGTGGGCGTCGCGCCGATAGTGTCAACTGACATTGACACCCTATGACTGCGACTCTTCGTACAACTCCGCCGCCTCGGTCGCCGACCCCCTCCGCTCGGGCAGACCCATGATGCGCACCACCCGTATCCGGTTGCCCTGAACCATCGTCAGAACGTCTCCCGGCCCGACAGCCGAGGCCGGCTTTTTCACGAGCTTGGCGTTCACCCGGACCTTGCCGCGCGCGACCATTTCGGCGGCCAGCGTCCGCGTCCTGTAGAAGCGGGCCTGCCACAGCCACTTGTCGATCCTAAGGGTGGGACGCGCTTCCAGACGTCAGTCCTTGGTCTTGAGGCCCATAAGAGCGGCGGCGAAGGGATTGTCCGGATCGATCCGGTCCTTCCGCGGCGGGCGCGATTCGAAGCCCTGCGCCTTGTCGCGCTCCGGGCGCTTGCCCTTCGGCCCCTTGCCCTGCGGCTTGCCCCGCGGCTTTCCGCCGGGCTTGCGTCCGCCACTCTCGCGGCGGCCGCGATTGCCGGCCCAGGTGAAGGTGTAGAAGACCTCGACCTCGGGCTCCGCACCCGGCTCCTGCGCCTCGGCCGTCGCCGGCTCCTCGGCCGCCTCCACCCGCTCCTCGGCCGGCGGCGCCGCCTCCGGCTCGACCGGCGGCGCATCGCCCGCCGGGGCCGCCTCGCTCGGCGCGGTGTCGACCTCGGGCGCGCTCTCGCCGGTCAGCGCGTCGGAATCGGCCTGGCGCTCCTCGTCCGGCAGCTGGGGTTCGGGCGCGATTTCCGGCGTCCCCTCCGCAGCCGCTTCCGGCGGAAGCGCTTGCGGCTCGGGACGCACCTTCGGCCGCTCCCCGCGCTCGGCCCGGTAGCCCAGACCTTCCATCAGCGCCGCGAACTGCTCCAGCGTGAGCCCGGTGATCGACAGCATGTCGGCCTTCGCCTCGAACCCGCCGCGGGTGTTTTCCTGGCGGATCATGTCGGCCAGCCGCTCCAGCATGTCGATGCGGATCGCCCGCTCGCCCGCCACACGATACCCCGCCATCGGATGATAGCCTTCGGGCGCGTCGCGCAGCGTCGGCACCGTCACCAGCCCCGGCGGCGGGCTTTCGGGGAAATCGTCGAGCCCCGTGGCAAGCGCCCAGAGCACCAGCCTGAGCCGCGTCGGCGCGGGTTTCAGAAGAAGCGGCAGGAACACCGTGAACTGCCCGAAGCGCACCCCGTGCTTGCGCAACGCGCCCCGCGCGTCTTGATCGAGCGCCTTGACCTCGTCGGCCACGCCCTCGCGCGGGACGACGCCCAGATTCTCGACCAGCCGGAAGGCGAAGCCCCGGGCGATGCCCGACAGCGCCTCGTCCCGGCTCATCGCCAGAAGCGGCTCGAACAGCGTCGCGATCTTGCGGTCGATGAAATGCTGGAGCCGTCGCTGCACCTTCTGCGCCACGTCCGGGCCGGCTTCCTCGTCGACGAAGGCGACGACCTGCGGCTTCAGCGCCTCGGGTCCCGCCACCAGCTTGCCCACAGCGCTCTCGCCCCACATCAGACCACCCTGCTCGGTGAAGTCGATCTGGGTGTCGGGCGCGTTGTAGAAGCGGTCCGACCTGAGGTGGAACTCCGGCTTGAGCGAGGCCACCGCCGCCGATCTGAGCGTCTTCGCCTCGTCCGGGGTCGCGCTCGCGTCCTGGCGGAAGCGGAACCCTTCCAGCCGGCCGACGAACTGTCCCTCGACCGTCACTTCACCGTTGTCGTTCACCTCGGCCACAAGGCTCTCCTTCTGCTTCAACCGGCGAAGCAGCACGCTCGTCCGCCGGTCGACAAACCGTTGCGTCAGCGCCCCGTGGAGCGCGTCGGACAGGCGATCTTCTACCGCGCGCGTCTCGCCCCGCCAATGACTTTCGTCGTCGATCCATCCCTTGCGCTGCGCGACGTAGGTCCATGTGCGGATATAGGCCAGCCGCTTGGAGAGCGCATCGATGTCCCCGTCCGTCCGGTCGATCCGCTTGACCTGCCGCGCGAGCCAGTCGTCCGGAACCCGCCCGAGTTCGTGCAGGTATCCAAAGATACGCTCGAGCAGCCCCGCATGTTCCGCATGGCTTATCCCGCGAAAGTCGGGGATCCGGCAGACGTCCCACAGAAGCTTCACGTCCCGCGCGTCGCGGAGGCGCTGGCGCGCCTCGGTCTGCTCCGACAGCGCCTTGAGCGCCATCAGGTCGTCGGCCTCCCGCGCGCGGACCAGTCGCTCGTCCTCCGAGGGCGCCTCGAGCGAGGCGATCAATCGTTCGGCCGACCGGAAGTCGAGGCTCGCATTGCGCCACTGGAGCTTGCGGACCGGCGTGAAGGAATGGCTCTCGATCGCCTCGACGACCTCGTCGTCGAGTGGCGGCGCCTCGCCCGTCACGCCGAAGGTACCGTCGTTCATGTAGCGCCCGGCCCGGCCCGCGATCTGGGCCAGTTCATTGGGCGCCAGATGGCGCATCCGGCGGCCGTCGAACTTCGTCGTCCCCGAGAACGCCACGTGGTCGATATCGAGGTTGAGCCCCATGCCGATGGCGTCCGTCGCGACAAGGAAGTCGACATCGCCCGACTGGTACATCTCGACCTGCGCGTTCCGGGTCCGGGGGCTGAGCGCGCCCATGACCACGGCCGCGCCGCCCTTCTGGCGCCGGATCAGTTCGGCGATGGCGTACACATTTTCGACCGAAAAGCCGACGATGGCGGAGCGCGGCTTCATCCGGCTTATCTTTTTCGAACCCGTGTAGGTCAGCCGGCTGAACCGCTCGCGCCGCATGAACCGCGCCCGCGGCACCAGCGCCGCGATGGTGCCGCGCATCGTGTCGGAGCCGAGGAACAGCGTCTCGTGCAGCCCACGCGCCCGCAGCAGCCGGTCGGTGAAGACATGCCCCCGTTCAGGGTCGGCGCACAGCTGGATCTCGTCGACGGCGAGGAAATCGGGCCCCATCCCCTCGGGCATCGCCTCGACCGTGCAGACCCAGTACTGCGTCCGCTCCGGCACGATCCGCTCCTCGCCGGTGACGAGCGCCACGACCGACGGCCCGCGCAGCGCCACGATCCGGTCGTAGACCTCCCGCGCGAGGAGCCGCAGGGGCAGCCCGATCACGCCCGTGCGGTGGGCCAGCATCCTTTCGATGGCATAATGGGTCTTGCCCGTATTCGTCGGGCCAAGGACCGCGACGATCCGCGATTGCTCGGTCATCCGGGGCCTCGTTCGGGTCTAGAGCGCGACGCCCTCGACCCCTTTTTCCAACCGCTCGATGGCCTCCCTTACGCCTTGGCGCTGGGGATGTATAGCTTCCACCGCCCGCCACGCGTCGAGCGCGCCCTCGTCTTCGCCGACTTCCTCGAGGATCATCGCAAGGCCCGACAGCGCCGCGAAATGGCGCGGGTTCCGCGCCAGCACCTGACGGATGTCGGCCAGCGCGGGCCCGTAGAGGCCTTCCTGGAAATACGCGGTCGCGCGGGCGTTGTAGCCTTCGGCGAAGTCCGGCGCATGGTCGACCAGCGCCGAGAAGTGTTCGATCGCGATCTCGGTCTCGCCGTCCTCGAGCGCCTCGCGACCCCGCTCCAGAAGCAGGTCCATCGAGGCCGAGCCCGAGTTCGACCACTCCGCCCAGATCCGGTTCTCGATTTCCCGAACGCCTGCCGGATCGGCCTCCTTCAGCGCCTCGAACAGCGGATCGAGATCGCTGTCATCCGCCTGTGACATGGAGACGGCAATCAACGTTGCGGCACCTGCGGCCGCGGCGGCATTGAGAATCTGTCGGAGGGTGCCCATAACGGGGAAGATAGCGAAGAGTTCGGGGAAATCACCTCCCCCCGTGTTCATTTTTCAAGGAGCGCCCCATGACAGACGTGATCGACGCCGCCGTTACGGCATTGAACGAGAAACTCGGCGACGACGGCTTCGACGGCACGGCCAAGTTCGTGATCGAGGATGAGGGGGCGATCATGCTCGACGAGAGCGGCGCCCACGCTGGCGACGATGAGGCGGATGTCACCATGACCGCCGACACGGACACCTTCCGCTCGATCCTCGACGGAAGCCTCAATCCGACTTCGGCCTTCATGACCGGAAAACTCAAGATCGACGGCGACATGGGCGCGGCGATGCGGCTCGGGAACGCGCTGGCCTGATGGAGCCCGCCCCGATCTTCCACGCCGATCTGGCGGAAGGTCCCGATGGGGGCGAAGCCTGGGTCGTCGCCGCCGCGGACGGCACCCGCCTGCGCGTCGCGGCCTGGCCCGGCGGGGACGCCGGCACGGTGCTCGTCTTTCCGGGACGCAACGAGCACGTCGAGAAATACGGGCGCACCGCAGGGGCTCTCGCCCGCATGGGCTACGCGACCGTCGCGATCGACTGGCGCGGCCAGGGTCATTCCGACCGCGCCCCCGGCAGCGGCGACCGCGGCCACGTCGACGCCTTCGCCGACTACCAGAGCGACGTCGCCGCGATGATGGCCCTCGTCGACAGCACGGGGCTGCCCGAACCCCTCTTCCTCCTCGCCCACTCGATGGGCGGGGCGATCGGGCTCCGCGCGCTGGCCGAGGGTCTCGGGGTCCGGGCGGCCGCCTTCAGCGCGCCGATGTGGGGCATCCAGATGGCGGCCTACCTGCGCCCCCTCGCCCGCGGCGTCTCCGCCGTCGGCCGCGCGACCGGGCTGGGGCTTCGCGAGGTCCCGGTCGGCCGTCGCGAGAGCTATCTCGTGGTCACGGCCTTCGACGAGAACGCGCTCACCAGCGACGAGGCGACCTACGACTGGATGGTCAGCCACGCGGTCCGCGACCCGCGCCTCGCGCTCGGCCGGCCCACGCTCACCTGGCTGCACGAGGCGCTTGCCGAGACACGCCGTCTGCTTAACGTTCCGAAGCCCGACGTGCCCGCCTATGTCGGGATCGCCGCCGAGGAGGCCATCGTCGACAACGGCGCGATCCGTCACCTCGCCGGCACCTGGCCGGGCATCCGCGTCGAGGAATACGCCGGCGCGCGCCATGAACTCATGATGGAGCGCGCCGAGGTCCGCGACCGGTTCCTCGCGGCCGTCGACGCGCATTTCCGCGCCGCCGCTCCCGCCGCCTCCGCCGGCGCCCGGATATCCCGCGGGTGACGCGCCCGCAGGTCCGGCGGCGGCCGAACTACCGGTCCGCCTCGACCACCTGCTTCTGGCGCCCGAGCCCTTCGACGGACGCCTCGACGATGTCCCCGGGCTTCAGGTAGCGCTGCGGCGACTTGCCCATGCCGACCCCGGGCGGTGTGCCGGTGGCGATGATGTCGCCGGGATGCAGCGTCATCATGCGGCTCAGATAGCTGATGATCTGGGCCACGGAGAAGATCATCGTCGTCGTCGCGCCGGTCTGCATCACCTCGCCGTTCACGGTGAGGTCCATCGCGAGCCTCTGCGGATCTCCGACCTCGTCCGGGGTCACGAGCCAGGGGCCCACAGGGCCGAAGCCGTCGCAGCTTTTCCCCTTCGTCCACTGTCCGCCCCGCTCGAGCTGGAAGGCGCGCTCTGAGACATCGTTGAAGACGCAGTAGCCCGCCACGTGCGACAGGGCCTGCTCGACGGAGACGTATTTCGCCGCGCGCCCGATCACCACGCCGAGTTCGACCTCCCAGTCGACCTTCCCGGCGCCTTTCGGGATCGGGATCGGGTCGTTCGGCCCCGAAAGCGCGGAGGTCGCCTTGAGAAACAGGATCGGCTCGTCTGGCGCGGCCATTCCGGATTCGGCCGCGTGGTCGGAATAGTTGAGCCCGATGCAGAGCACCTTGCCCACGCCGCCCACCGGCGGCCCCAGCCGCGGCGCGCCTTCCACGCGCGGCAGGTTTTCCGGGTTCACCCGGCCGAGCCGGGCAAGATTCGCTCCCGACAGGTCCGACATCATGTCCGACAGGTCGCGCATCCGCCCGTCTTGATCGACGACGCCCGGCCGCTCCTCGCCGGGCGGTCCGTATCTGAGAAACTTCACCGGTCATCCTCCCCAAAGACGCGCGGGCCCCCACCCTCGCGCCAGCAGATGCGGGCAGCCTAGGGGCAGCCCGCGCAAGGGCAAGGCACAACCCGCTGGCGAACGGCGGTTTTCGGGAAAGTGCGGCAGTCGTGCCGCGGCTCAGATCTCGATCTCGGCGAAGGCTTCGCGCAGGGCGCGGCTCCAGGCGAGGCTCATGTTCTGGAACGCCTCGTCCTGCGGCTCGATCCGCCGCTTCTCGGAGATGCGCAGCGCGTCCTTCGCGATCACCGCGAGATCGAGCGGCATCCCCACGGACAGGTTGGAGCGCAGCGTAGAGTCCATCGACAGGAGAACCGCCTTCTTGGCATCCGACAGCGATGTCTCGGGTCGCACGACCCGGTCGAGGATGGGTTTGCCGTACTTGTGCTCGCCGATCTGCAGGAATGGCGTGTCGCTCGTCGCCTCGATGTAGTTGCCCTCCGGATAGACGAGGAACATCCGCATGTCCCCGCCCTCGCGCTGGCCGGCCACGATCATCGAGGCCGACGCGCTCTGGGACTGCCGTTCGAGCTTGCCCGATATGGTGGACGTCACGTCCGACAGCATGTTCCCGGCGACCTCCGCCACCGCGAGCATCGTGGGCGCGAGCAGGATCGAGGTGTCGGGCGTCGCGTCGGGATCTTCCGTCGCCTCCGCCAGCCGCGCGATCGTCGTCTGCGAGACCGACAGGCTGCCGGCCGTCATGATCGCGATCACCCGGTCGCCGGGCACTTCGAAGGTGAACATCTTCCTGTAGATCGCGATATTGTCGAGTCCGGCATTGGTCCGCGTATCCGACAAGAGCACCATGCCCTCGTTCAGAAGGAGACCGACACAATATGTCATGGCAGCGCTGCTCCTTGCCCCAAGCCGTGGCATGCTATGGCGGCGCGCGACGCTGCGCAACGGCAATCCTGCCGCGCTGCAGCGGCCGATCTCACAGGCTTTTGACTGGCGGCCGTGGCCCGGCCTGTCATGGTCGACAAGTGATGGAAATCTGCGCCTCATGATCTTCTCGGCACGCGTCCGGCTGCTCCCCGGAGCGCTTTGCGCCCTGCTCGCGCTCCCCGCCTCGGCTGGACCGGCCGCGGAGACCTTCGCCGCCTATTACCGGCAGCTCGAGCACACGCTCGTCTCCCAGGGAGCGCTCAGGACCGACCGCGGCTCCCCCGCCTCGGATGCGGCGAGCCTCGTTCGCGACTTCGTGGACGTGGCGCTGACCTCGGAGTACGCGGGCGGCAGCCTGACGGCGGGCGCGGGTCAGCGGGAGGCCAAGCCGCTTCTGCGCTGGGAGGACACCGTGCGGATGCAGGTGCTCTTCGGCGTCTCGGTGCCCCCGGCCCGGCGCGAGGCCGACCGTCGGGCGATCCGCGCCTATGCCGACAAGCTCGCCCGCGTCACCGGCCACCGGATCACGCCGGCGGGCCGGGACGCGAATTTCCACGTCCTCGTCGTGAGCGAGGCCGAAAGGCGGAGCCTGTCCAGCCAGCTCCCCAAACTGATCCCCGGCATCAGCCCCTGGATGGTGCGCACGATCTCGCGGATGGGCCGCAACCACATCTGCATGGTGGTGGCCGAACCCCACGCCGACCGCCGCCGGGGCTATGCCCGCGCCGTCGCGATCGTCCGCGCCGAATCGTCGGGACGCCTGCGCCAGTCCTGCATCGAGGAGGAACTGGCCCAGGGAATGGGCCTTCCGAACGACTGTCCGATGGCCGTTCCGTCGATTTTCAACGACGATCAGCAATACGCTTTGTTGACCCGGCGTGATGAGCTGCTGCTCAGCATGCTCTATGACGCCTCCCTTGCCTCAGGCATGACCCGGGCCGAGGCGATGCCCCGGATCACGCGACTCGCACGGCGCCTCGCGACCCGGTGAGCCCCGGGTGATCGCCCCCCCGAGGCGCGCCCGTATTCTCTGGAACAACCTGACCTCGCCGCTCACGCGCGGCGCGCCGCTGCGGAGACGGCGTTGAAACATTTCCCTGCGCCTGGGCGCGCAACACTGCCTCACATCCAGTTGTTGTGCATCAGCGCGCAGAAAGGATGTCAACGACCGCGAATTTCACTCGGCATGCCTTTGCATACATCGTCAGTCATCGGAGGCGCAAACCTCCCGACGCAAACACAAGACAGACCTTGAAAGGAACCGGCACATGAAACTCTTCGCACTCACCACCGCCCTCGTCGTCGCGGCTTCCGCTCCGGCCTTCGCCAACGACCAACTCGCCCGCTCGCTCGGCATCGAGCCCGGCGCCCTCACCCGCTCGCAGCTCGCGCAGGTCAAGGCCTCGATCGAGAACGACGACGACAACCGGATCGCCCGCGAGCTTGCCGAGCGCTTCTCGGCCGGCGAAGTCTCCACGATGAGCACCGGCATCTCCGCCGGCCACTCCCAGCTCGCCGCCCGCTTCGGCGTCGATCCGCAGGCGTTCTCGGTGGCCGAACTGGCCTCCCTCAAAGCCCTCGTCGACAACGACGACGACAACCGCGCGGTCAAGGCGGAGATCGCGCAGGTCCGCGACGGCGGCATCGTCTCGACGATGAGCACCGGCGTCTCGGCCGGGCACGCACAGCTCGCCGCAAACCTCGGTCTGGACGCGGCGGACTACAGCTTCGCCGAGCTCGTGAACATCAAGGCGAGCTACGACCCGACCGATCCGACGAACTGATCCCCGCGCCGCGGCGCACGACATCCCCCCTGCCGCTCGTAAGAGCCCCCCGAGGTGCGTCGCGGAGAGGCCGGTCCCGTCCGAAAGGGCGGGGCCGGTTTCGTTTGCGGTTCAGGCGACACCACTCGCCGTCCGCGTTCCGCCCCCGCCCGAAATGCCCTTTTTTGGCCAGTTTCTTGTGGACATTACAGGCCAGCCAAATCGCAGGGAAAGCCCCGATGTTTGCACAGACTGCCGATCACCGCCCCATATGGGGCCTCGTGGCGTTTTTCGTCGCCGCGATCGGACTGATCGCCGTGACGCTCCACATTTCGGACGTCTTCGCCGAACCGGAGCAGAGCGCCGCAACGAGCATCGGGGAGTTTGCCGCCGAGATTCGCCAGAGCGCCCGTCAGGCGCTGTCCGGTGATCCGGCACCCGCTCCGTCACCGCCCGACCGTTCCTGGACGGCCGACATAATGCTTGCCCTCACCGGCACCGTCCTGGCCGGCATCGCCACCATCCTCGGCGCCATCGGTCTTTTCCGGCGCGAGGCGCCCGCCCTCCCGACCGCCGCCATCGTGATGGGATGCAGCGCCTTCCTGATGCAGTACGTGTTCTATCTCGCGCTCCTGATCGCCGGTATCTGCCTCATGGTCGCGATCTTGAACAATCTCGGCGATATTCTCGGAGGATAGGCGTCTACTGCGCCGCCTGGTTCACCTGCACGTCGACGTCGAGCCGCTCTTCCCCGGCGCCCTGCGCCACGCCCCGGATCGGCGAGGCATCGGCCGCGTCGGCCCCCGATCCCAGCCGGATGTAGCGGTCGTCCGGGCACGACCGGTTCGACGGATCGAACCCGACCCAGCCCAGGCCGCTGACGTGCAGTTCCGCCCAGGCGTGGCTCGCCTCGTGCGCGCCCTCGTCTTCCGAGGCGAAGAGATAGCCCGTCACGTAGCGCGCGGGGATGTCGAGGGTCAGCGCGCAGGCGATCAGAGCATGCGCATGGTCCTGACAGACCCCGTGGCCCAGCGCCAGCGCCTCGACGGCGGTCGTTCCATGCGCGGTTTCCCCGGGCGTGTAGCCGATCGCGTCGGCCACGGCGTCCGACAACGCATGCGCCTTCTGCAGCGTCTCGCCAGGCGACAGGCCCGCCACCGCGTCGGCCGCGAGTTCCGTCACCGCCTTGTCCGCCCGGGTCGCCCGCGTCGCGCGGAGGTAGGCCATCGGCGGCACCGCCTCCCGGTGGCCGCGCAGAACGCCCGAGAGGTCCACCGTCTCGACCACCCCATCGACCACGATCGCCATCCGCTCCACCGGTCCCAGAAGCGAGATCGTCTCGATCCAGTCCCCGGCCCCGTCGCGAAACGCCCCGCCGCGCGATGCGCCGTCGACCGTCACGTTCCACTCGATCACCTGCTGGCCCTCGCAGAGCGACGGGGTCAACCGATGCGACTGCATAACCGCCCGCACCGGCGGCGCGAAGTGATAGACCGTTTCGTGATGCACGCTCAGCCTCATCGCGTCTCTCCGCTCAGGTAGATCCGGTGGATGACGGCGGACAGATCCGCGACCTCGTCGATGAAGCGCGTGAGGAACTCGTGAAGCCCTTCGTCGAAGATGTCCTCGACCCGCGCCTCGGCCAGTTCCGCGATCATCGCGCGCACCTTCGTCTGCGCCTCGGTCCCCCGCCCGTAGGCCCGCGCGAGCCGGTCGAGATGCCACCCCGCCTCGTCGATCGAGGTGGTGAGCGACCGGGGCGACTTCGGGTTGAGGATCAGGAAGTCCGCGATCTTCGGCGGCGTGACCTCGCCGCCGTAGGCCCAGTTGAACGCCCGATGCGCCGACATCGCGCGCAGGACCGTGCGCCACTGATAGTTGTCGAGCCCCGATCCCACGAATTCAACCTGCGGCAGCAGCACGTAGTACTTCACGTCGAGCAGCCGCGCCGTCGCATCGGCCCGCTCCAGCGTGAACCCGATATGCAGGAAATCCCAGCCGTCGTTCCTCAACTGGGTGTCGTCGACGGTGCCCTTCACCAGCGCGCACTGGCGCCGCGTCCAATCGATCAGGTCCGAAACCGACAGCTTCGACCGTTCCGTCCGCCGCAGCGCCTGCAAGTCCTGAAACGCCGAATTCAGCGCGTCCCAGACCTGCCCGGTCAGCGCCGTCCGGACGATCCGCCCGTTTTCCCGCGCCCGCTCGATGCAGGAGGCGACGGAGGACGCGTTCTCGCTGTCGAAGAACAGGAAGCTTTCGATGTTGCGCTGCACCGGATCGCCGTATTTCTCGGCAAAGGCGGTGGCCGTCCCGCTCGCACGGAGCACGGAGTCCCACTCGCTGCGGAAGCCGCCCCCGGCGCTCGGGATCAGCGCGTTGCGCGCGCCGACCTCCAGAAGCCGCGCCGTCGTCTCCGCCCGCTCGATGTTGCGGGCGATCCAGAAGAGGTTGGAGGCGGTCCGGCTCAGCACGTCATTCCGCCATCACCCAGGTGTCCTTGACGCCGCCGCCCTGCGAGGAGTTCACCACGAGCGAGCCTTCGGTCAGCGCCACCCGCGTGAGCGCGCCCGGCACCAGCTCGATCCGCTCGCCGACGAGACAGTAGGGCCGGAGGTCGACGTGGCGCGGCGCGATACCCTCCTCGACGAAGGTCGGCACCGTCGACAGCGCGAGCGTCGGCTGCGCGATGTAGTTCCCGGGCGTCTCGGAGAGCTTGTGGCGGAACGTCTCGATCTGTTCCTTCGTGGAGCGCGGCCCGACGAGCATGCCGTAGCCGCCCGACCCGTGCACCTCCTTGACCACCAGCTCGCCGAGATGATCCAGCACGTATCGCAGGTCGTCGGGCTTCGCGCATTGCCAGGTCGGCACGTTGTTCAGGATCGGCTCCTCGCCCAGGTAGAACCGCACCATGTCCGGCACGAACGTGTAGATCGCCTTGTCGTCGGCGACGCCGGCCCCCGGCGCGGAGGCGAGCGTGACGCCGCCCGACCGGTAGACGTTCATCAGCCCCGGGATCCCTAGCATCGAATCGGGCCGGAAGCAGAGTGGATCGAGGAAGGCGTCGTCGATCCGGCGATAGATCACGTCGACCTTCCTGGGCCCCTGCGTCGTCCGCATCCAGACGAAGTCGCCTTCGACGAAGAGATCGGCGGCCTCGACAAGCTCCACCCCCATCATGTCGGCGAGAAAGGAATGCTCGTAATAGGCGGAATTGAAGTGTCCCGGCGTCAGGATCACGACGCAGGGATCGCCCTCGCATTTCCGGGGCGCCACGCTTTCGAAAGTCCGCCTCAGAAGCGCCGGATAGTTCTCGACCGGGGCGACCCGCTTGGCCTGAAACAGCTGCGGGAACATCCGCATCATGATTTCCCGGTTCTCCAGCATGTAGGACACGCCCGATGGCGTCCGGCAGTTGTCCTCGAGCACGAAAAACTCCTCCGGCCCGGTCCGCACGAGGTCGATGCCGACGATGTGGGAATAGACCCCGCGCGCCGGACGGATGTTCATCACCGCCCGCTCGAAGGCTTCGTTGCAGTAGACGAGCCGGCCCGGAACACGCCCGGCCTTGATGATCTCGCCGCGCGAATAGACATCGTTCAGGAAGGCGTTGAGCGCCTTCGCGCGCTGCTTGATCCCCTGCTCCAGCCTGCGCCACTCATCGGCCGAGAAGGCGCGCGGGAACATGTCGAAGGGAATGAGCCGGTCGGGATCGCCGCCGTCGCCGTAGACCGCGAAGGTGATGCCGATCCGCCGGAACAGCGCCTCGGCCTCGGATTGCTTGAGCGTGCGCAACTCCTGCGGCATCTCGACCGCCCACCTGTCTAGTCCGCGATAGGGCGCGCGCACGTCGCCACCCTGATACATCTCGTTGAAAAACGCCGGTATTCCCTCGCCCATGCCCTCAGCATAGGCAGATAAGGCGCAGAGAGAAAAGGGGGGCGGCAGCCCGCGCGCCGCGAAACCGCCGCCCCTGCCCGGAATTCGTGCAGCGCGCGGACGGGTGCTCAGGCGCCCTGCGCCTCGGCCTCCATCCACGACTTGTGGCGCTGTTCGTCCGAATGCGCACGCTCGAAGACCGCGCGCTGCGCCACGTCGAGATCAGCGTGCTTCATGCCGCGCTCGTAGGCGGTGACGGTATCGGTCTCGTTGGTGCTCATCGCGCGCAGCACGGCATCGTCGCCACCCGCCATGTCGGCGAGCTTGACCTTGCCCGTCGTCAGCATCGACTTCGCGCTGCCTTCGCGTGGCACGTCGGCGCCGACGGTGCGGGCGATGTCGTGAAGCTCGGTCAGGTGCCGCTCGTGATCGGCGAGAAATTCGCCGATCCGCTCCTTCCGGTGCGGGGCATCGAGCTTTTCGATGCAGGTCTTGTATGCCGCGATCGCGTCATGCTCGAGTTGGATGAAATCGCTGACCAGTGTCCTGATGTCGCTTTCCGTTCCGACTGTCGTAACCATGGTGTCGCTCCTTTCGCGTTCCTGTCGATGGCCCGGAACACCGGGCCACGCGCTATGTTCCCTGGTCGTCTTCGTCGCGCTCGGCCGAATTCGGCCGCCCCCGCGACCGGTCGACGGCCGGCGAGGGCTCTTCCCGCTCGCCGGTCCGGCGCAGTTCCGCCTCCCGCGCAATGCGCAACTCCTCGTCGGACGGCGGGTGCCCGCCCGCCTCCGCGTCGGTCCCGAGCGGCGCGGCGGCCGGATCGGGATA
>Ga0102928_1000166_pt1 | contig 38315 bp, 41 predicted proteins | sample SalPonR1_B_D1_MG_FD_78504 | JGI IMG/M metagenome (GOLD analysis project Ga0102928, IMG submission 78504) | Salt pond soil microbial communities from South San Francisco under conditions of wetland restoration - Salt Pond MetaG R1_B_D1_MG | ecosystem: Environmental > Aquatic > Marine > Intertidal...
CCCGCCATGCACCATCGGGTGCAGCGTCTTGACCCGGCCGTCCATCATTTCCGGAAAGCCCGTCACCTCGGCGACGTCCCGCACCGCGAGCCCGGCCTCGCGCAGTGCCCGGGCCGAGCCGCCAGTGGACAGGAGTTCCACGCCGCGCCCTGCCAATGCGCGGCCCAGATCGACCAGGCCGGTCTTGTCGGAAACGGAAAGCAGCGCGCGGCGCACTGGATGCAGGTCGGTCATCGAAAAGGCCCCCCTGGGCAGGTCTAGTCAGTTCCGTCGGCAAAGGTGCCTGGCAGGCGGTCTTCAAGGTCACGCACGGCCAGCGGCGTGTCCTGCGCCTTTGCCAGCGACCAACGCACGCGCGTCGAATAGGACATTGCGCGCCCGGATAAAACCACCTGTTGTGTCACGCGCGGACGCAACCGCCCGTATTCCAGGTAGACCGAGGGCTTGAGATCCAGCGTCTCGGCCCCGTCTTGCCGAAAAACCCAGATCTCGCCCGATTTCAGCGTCAGCGAAACCGCCGCCCCGCCCAGGTCGATCTCGGCCTCTACCTCGGGATGCAGGTGGAAATGCAGCAGCCAGGGAATGCCCTGCAGGCTGTTGCGGTCCAGCGCAGCATCGAAGGCGGGCTGGTCGCGGTCCGCCAGGATCGTAAGCAGGTCCTCGCCCGCCAGACCACGACCGCCATGGTCAAGATCGAGGGTGCGCACATGGGTCAGACCGTGACTGCGGCGATAGCCGTCATGTGCCGCTGCCAGCCGCAAACCGTCGGACAGCCCTGTGAATTCCGAGCGCACATCGCCCGGGGTGTCATCCAGAGGCTCGATGCCATCGCGCGCGGTCTGGCTGATCCGGGACGAGGAATAGCCCTCGAGCACGAGGGTCGAATGAGAGGGCGTGGCACGCCCGGCCCGGCGCCACTCGGGCCCGAAGCTGCGCCCCGAACCGCAGTTGACGATGATCGGCCGTCGTCCCGAGGTCAGCTCGAAGGCCAGCGTCGCGGCATGGGCGTCAAGCGAGGCCATCCCGTCGGGCGGGCTGGCCGCGTCCGTCACCACGGTCGTCCGGCCACCGGCAAGTCGCCCATAGCCCATGTAGAGGCGCCGCTCCGGCAGGTCGCGGTTGCCCGAGGCGACAAGGGCCTGGTCCAGCCAACCCTCCAGCCCACGGCCGCCGCCGTGGAACCGCGCCAGCCCACCATCGGCATGGCGCAGCGCACGCAGAGTGGGTGCGATCCGCGCAATGGCCGACAACAGGGTTTCGGGTGCGGCCCGGTCGGCCCCTGCCAATGCCGATCTCACCCAGGTGAGCAGCGACAGGATGTGCAGCAATTCCTCGGGATTGCGCGACGGGACACCCCCGTCGGGTCCGATCTGCACCTTGCAATCATGCGCCAGCGCCGCCACCGCGGGGCCGACACGGGCCTCCATTCCCTGCAGCGAAAGCCCCGCGTGGATCAACCCGGCCAACGCCTCGAAGCGCGGCAGACCCGGGCGCGCGGCCCTCCACCGTCGCGACAGGAATATCGTCTGCCGCGCGGCGGATCGGTAATAGGCGTCTGCGGCCGCCTTGTCCTGTCCGCGCAGCAGGAACAGCCCGTGGGTGATCCATCGGACAAGACGCCGCCCGGCCACGTCAGGCGTCCAGCCGGGACCGGCGCCCTTGCCGAAGCGCTCGATCCATTCGGCGAGCCAGCCCTGCGCGGTGGCCCGCGCCCTTGCGTCGCCCACGGCGGCCAGGTCGTCGAGCCAGGTGAACCCCTGCACCAGTTCCGGCCCATGCGCGACCTGGTCGGCGGCCTCCCAGATCGAGCGGCCCTTGGCCTCAACCAGTTCACCATGAATCAGGAAATTGCCCGCCAGAAACTGTCGCCCGCGCGCGAAATGGCCGATCACCTTGGGCTCGGGAGAGGAAACGAAGCCCGTTGCGGGCCGCGCCCGCGCGGCCAGACGGGCGTGTAGCCTGTCCATGCGCGTGACATGGCCCGAACGGGGTCTGGGGGTCCTGCTGGCCAATCCTGCTGCCTCGAAAACCGGGTGCGTTCCGCATCTCTTGTTGCCCCGGCTTATACAGGCTGGTGCGGATCAAGTCACGCAGGCTTTCGCAGAAGGGCCATGTAGAAGCCATCCATCCCGCCCCGATCCGCCCAGTGATCGGGGCGCAGGCGAAGGCCGCCCGGCTCACTGTGCCAGGTCGCGTCCATTCCCGGCGGATCGGCCGCCTCGACGCGCAATTCCGGGTGACGCGCGAGCGCCGCTTCCACCTGCACCTCGCCCTCGTCGGGCAGCAGGCTGCAGGTGCAAAAGGCCAGCCGTCCGCCGGGCTTGAGCAGGGCCAGCGCCCGGTCGATCAGCGCCGCTTGAAGCTGAAAAAGTTTCTGGAAATCCGACCCGTCCCGTGCATGGGGCAGGTCAGGGTGGCGGCGGATCGTGCCCGTCGCCGAACAGGGCGCGTCCAGCAGGATCGCGTCAAAGGGCGCGGCCTCGTAGGTCAGGGCATCGGCGACGACCAGATCCGCGCTCAGACCAGCGCGATTCAGGTTCTGGCGCACACGTCCCATGCGCCCATCGGAGATGTCCAGCGCCGTAACCTCGGCGCCGGTCGCGGCCAGCTGCAGGGTCTTGCCGCCCGGCGCGGCGCAAAGGTCCAGCACCCGCTCGCCCGGCTGCGCGGCCAACATGCGCGCGGGCAGCGCGGCGGCAGCATCCTGAACCCACCAATCGCCCGCCTCATACCCCGGCAATCCAGAGACCTGCCGGCCCTTGGCCAGCCGCACGGTGCCCGTGGGCAGAACCGTGCCGCCAACGGCCTCGGCCACGGCCTGGGGATCGGTCTTGGCGGTCAGGTCCAGCGGCGCCCCAGCGAAATGCGCCCGCTCGATTTCCGCCACGACCTGCGGCCCATAGGCCGCTTTCAACGGCTCGCGCAGCCACTTCGGCAGGCGTGGCACCGCCAGCTTGTCCCAGCCCCCTGGCAGGTCGGCGGCCACCTTGCGCAGGACGGCATTGACCAGCCCCTTCATGCCAGCGGTGCGCTTGTTCATTCCGACCATCGCAACGGCGGCGTTGACCACGCCATGCGCGGCCTCGCCCCCGGCCAGCTCGATCGTGGACAGGCGCAAGATGTTGCGCACGTGCAACGGTGGGGTCTTTTGCAGGAACCGTGCCAACATCCGATCGGCCCGCGGCAGGCCGCGCAGGGTCTGGGTGGCCAGGCGCTGTGCGCGGGCGCGACCCTCGGGATCCAGGTGATCCAGCGCGCCCTCGGACAGCAGCTCGGACATCGGGCGCTGTTCCCCCGTCACCTGGTCGAGCAAATGCAGCGCCGCGCGGCGCGGCGCCAGTCCTTGCTGTGACGTGTCCCGAGACATGGCGCCCCCTTGGCCGACGGATTGCTGCGGCCTATATCAGGCGCGTCAGCCTTACAAGGACATGAAGATGAGCGAGACCCCGAAGGACCTGCCCGACGCCGCCAAACGCGCCCTGGCCGAGGCCGCCGAGCGCCGAAAGGCCGCCGCACCCGAGGATCTTCCAGTCGAACTTGGAGGCCGGGACGGGCCTGAACCCGTCCGCTACGGCGACTGGGAAAAGAAAGGCATCGCCTACGACTTTTGATCCTATCGCAGGCTGAAGGTGGCCTGTCGCCCCGCGCCCTGATCGACGGTAAAGCGGATGCGCTCACCGTTGCGATGCTCCACAAGTTGGCAGTTGTAGGAAATCTCGGTGCCTGACCAGTCGATCTCGCGACAAAAGTAGCCGTCATGCCACGCCCACGTGCCGGTCAGGTCCCAACCTGCAGCCGACCCGGAGATCGTGCCTTCCTCGCCAACATGCAGGCTGACGCCGAAAAGTCCAAGACGCAATTCCTTGTCGGCGACAAGATCCAGAAACCGGCCCTTGTCATCCACCCTTTCGAAGGCCGCAACGGTGCCTCCGGAAACGCACAGTATAAAAGCAAAGAAAATTCCACGCATGACGAGACCTCCGCATTTGATGTCTCTGCCAGAATACGCGGGGCGCAGCGTGATGGATCAGTCGGTCAGGCCAAGCACGTCGATCATGTCGAATTCGCCGGGCTTTTGGCCCTGCCCCCAGAGCGCGGCGCGTAGTGCGCCCTTGGCAAAGAGGCGCCTATCGCTGGCGACATGGCGCAGGATGATCCGCTCGCCCGGACCGGCGAAAAGCACGTCGTGTTCCCCCACGATGTCGCCGCCGCGAATCGCCGAAAACCCGATGTCGCCCCGCTCGCGGGCCCCCGTGATCCCGTCGCGCCCCCGGTCGGAAACCTCGGACAGATCGCGGCCACGTCCCTCGGCGGCGGCTTCACCCAACATCAACGCGGTGCCCGAGGGCGCGTCCACCTTGCGGTTGTGATGCGCCTCTATCACCTCGATGTCGAAATCCTCGTCCAGGGCGGCCGCGACGCGCTTGGTCAACTGGACAAGCAGGTTGACGCCAAGCGACATGTTCCCCGCCCGGACGATCACCGCATGGCGCGCGGCGATCTTCAACTTGTCCAGGTCATCGTCCGACAGCCCCGTGGTACCGATCACGTGCACGGCACGGGCCTGCGCCGCCAGTTCGGCGAATTCCACTGTCGCGGCGGGCGCGGAAAAATCAATGACCGCCTGGGCCACGGCAAAGGCCGCGACAGGGTCGTCGCTGACCGTCACCCCCAGCGGCCGCCCACCCATGGCGGCACCTATATCCTGGCCGATCCAGTCGTGGCCGGGCCGTTCAAGTGCGCCGACCAACTGGCAGACTTCGGAAGAGACGACGGTCTCGATCAGCATCCTGCCCATGCGGCCGGACGCGCCAGTGATCACGATTCCCGGTGTGTCAGTCATCTGTGCTGTCCTTCCGTCATGTTTGCGCCCGGCGGCAGCCGCTGCGCTTGGCATCCCGTCGCGGACCCCTTACATGGACGGCATGGCAAAGAACAAGTTCCAAGGCAATTCCGGACCCTCGCAGCGCCAGCTGCGCGTCGGCGAACTGATCCGCCGGACCCTGTCGGACGTGCTGATGCGGGGCGAGTTGCATGACCCCGACCTGTCGCGCATGTCGATCACCGTGGGCGAGGTCCGGGTCAGCCCCGATCTGCGTATCGCCACCGCCTTTGTCCTGCCCCTCGGCGGCGATGGCGCAGAGGAGGCCGTGCAGCGCCTGGCGCGTCACCAGGGCGAGTTGCGCCACTTCCTGGGCAAGCAGATAAAGCTCAAGCATGTGCCCGAGCTGCGTTTCCGCGTGGATGACACCTTCGAACGCATGGACCGCACCCGCGAGATCTTCGCCGACGAGAAGGTGCGGCAGGATCTCGACGATTGATGCGCGGGTTTCTGGCGCTGCTGGTGCTCTGGGCGGCCCCCGCCGGGGCGGTGGACTGCACCGGGATCACTCACCTGGACCAGGCCTTCACCATCTGCGAGGTGGACCCCGACCGCGAGGGCTTGCGCCTGTTCCTGCGCGATGACGCGGGTGATATCCTGGGAAGTTTTTCCGCTGTCGAACAGCACGCAGACCGCCCGCTTGCCTTTGCGATGAACGCTGGCATGTATCACGAGGATCGCAGCCCGGTCGGCCACTACATCGAGAACGACCGCGAGGAAATGCACGTGATCGCCAGCGATGGTCCGGGCAACTTCGGCCTGCTGCCCAATGGCATCTTCTGCATCACGGACGACAGCGCCCGCGTGATCGAGACCCGCGCTTACCTTGCGGACCGCCCCGGCTGCCGCCACGCCACCCAGTCGGGGCCAATGCTGGTGCTGGACGGCGTGCTGCATCCGCGCCTGATCCCCGGCGGCACGTCGCGCTACATCCGCAACGGCGTCGGTACCAGCGCCAGCGGCGACCGCGCGGTCTTTGCCATCTCCGAGGCACCGGTCAATTTCCACGACTTCGCAACGCTCTTCCGCGACCGGCTGGGGCTCGCGGATGCCCTCTATTTCGACGGCAAGGTGAGCCGCCTGCACGCCCCGCAGTTGGGGCGCAGCGATTTCGGCTGGACGCTCGGACCCATCGTCGGCGTCCTCGCTCCGGTTGACGGCGACGGCGGCGCGGACTAACCCACGCGCTCTCGACTGGATCGGAGACTTGCCATGGGGCGCAAACGCAAGGGCCGCGACATTTCCGGCTGGCTGGTGGTCGACAAACCCGCCGGGATCACCTCGACGTCGGTGGTCAACAAGGTGCGCTGGGCCTTTGGCGCGAAGAAGGCCGGGCACGCGGGCACGCTGGACCCTGCGGCGACCGGCGTCCTGGCCGTGGCCCTGGGCGAGGCGACGAAAACGGTTCCCTATGTCACCGATGCGCTCAAGGCCTATACCTTCACCGTGCGGCTGGGTCAGGCCACGAACACCGACGACGCCGAGGGCGAGGTGATCGCGACCAGTGATGCCCGCCCGGATGACGACGCGATCAAACAGGCGCTGGGCTGCCTCGTAGGCGAGATCATGCAGGTCCCGCCCGCCTACTCCGCCGTCAAGATCGACGGGCAGCGCGCCTACAAGCGCGCGCGGGACGGCGAGGACTTCGAGATCTCGGCGCGTCCGCTCTGGGTCGAGGAACTGCTTCTGATCGACCGGCCCGATGCCGATCACGCCGTGCTGGAAATGACTTGTGGCAAGGGCGGCTATGTCCGCGCCATCGCGCGCGACCTCGGCAAGGCGCTGGGCTGCCTGGGCCATGTCACCGAGCTGCGCCGGACCTGGTCAGGACCCTTCACCGCCGAAGAAGGGGTTGCCATCTCCCTTCTTGACGAAAAAGCGAAGTCATCCGAGCTGGACCACTACCTGCGGCCGCTCGAAGACGGGCTCGATGACCTGCCCCGCGTCCATTGCCCCGAAGCCAGCATCGCCCGCCTGCGCAACGGCAACCCAGCCATGGTCATCGGCGACGTGGATTACGGCGACGAATGCTGGGCCGCTCATGGCCAAGAGGCGATTGCGGTTGGTGTGTTCAAGGCCGGGGAATTGCACCCGAGCCGGGTTTTCGTACGCGGCTGACGGATGTTGCGGGACGGCGGGCGGGGCGCATTTGCCGGGCTGGTCCGGCAAACAGCGGCGTCCGGCGACCCACCCTTCCCTTCCACGCCTCATCGGGGCAGAACAGTGGCCATGATCACCCGCACATATACCAAGGGCGACGCGCCCTCGACCGCGATCTATTCCGACTGCGAACGTTATCGCTATGCGCTGACGCGGGTCTGGAATCCGAGCGGAGAGAAGGTGCTCTTCGTCATGCTGAACCCCTCGACGGCGACCGAGGTTCAGAACGACCCAACCGTCGAACGCTGTGAGCGTCGCGCCCGCACGCTGGGCTTCGGCGGCTTCCGCGTGACAAATATCTTCGCCTGGCGCGACACCGACCCACGGAAGATGCGCGGCGCGCCCGATCCCGTGGGTCCCGAGAACGACCAGGCCATTCGCGCGGGCGCGGACTGGGCCGACCGGGTCATCTGCGCCTGGGGCAGCCATGGCGCCCACCTTGACCGCGGAGCACGGGTCGAGGCATTGCTGCGAGCCACCGGCGCGCCGCTTCTTCACCTGGGCCTCACGAAGCACGGTCATCCACGGCACCCATTGTATATTTCCTACAGCCGGATCCCCGAACCCTGGGATTAGCCCTGGGGATTAACCCTCTGTTCACTTTGCACACCGCTGGTTGCCGAAAAATGCTACAAGACTCTCGAAGATTGTGACGCGACCTTGCAATGCCGGGCCGTCAGGTTCGTAGAAATTAGTTTTTTGAAGGGGTCTGAGTATGTTTCCTTTACTTGGTCTCGTGGGGATCGCGCTGGCAGGGTCGGCCATTGTCGACATGCCGTGGCAGGACAACACTGACGAGAGTCCCGATCCGGACGAGGCGCCCGAATTGGAGGATGAGGCCGCCGATACCCTGGTCTCGCTGATCGAGGGTGGCGAAGGCGCGGATGAGCTTTATGGCGGCGAAGAGACCGACGTTATCGCGGGCCTTGAAGGCGACGACTACATAGATGGGCGCGAAGGCGATGACATGATCGAGGGCGGGCCGGGCGCGGATTCGCTGCACGGCCACGACGGCGTCGACCGCCTGTCGGGTGGCGACGGTGCAGACACGCTCTTTGGCTACGTTGGCGATGACTGGCTGGATGGCGGTGACGGCGGTGACGCGCTGATCGGCGGCGCGGGACAAGATGTTCTGCACGGCCGCGATGGCGCCGATTCCCTGCTGGGCGGTTTCGACGATGACACGCTGACCGGTGGCGGGGGCGAGGACGTTCTGCATGGCGGCGACGGTGACGATCTTGTCGATGGTGCCGCCAACGAGGCGATCGCTGCGCGCGACTACGTCAACGGTGGCGCCGGAAACGATCACGTGACCGGAGGCGATGGGGATGTCCTTGATGGCGGCAGCGGCTCTGACACCTTCACCGTATTGGGCGGGGATGTGACGGTCATGGATTACAATCCGACGGAAGACAGCCTGATCCTGCACACGAGCGGGCCCGGTACGACGCTGTCCAGCGCCGTGACGGACCAGGGTGTCGTCGTCCTGGCCGACGGCGAACCGCTTGCCCTCCTGCGGGGACTGGGCACGATCGACCTGGACAGCATCACGGTTCAGCCCGCACAGCCCTGAAGGAATCCCTTTGCAAAGCTGCGCGTTTGCTCCTATACGCGCGCCAGCGGCACCTTGGTGCCCGGCACTTGAGACCGCTCCCTCCATGGGCCTTGTCTGGACGACATCCCGGCTCGCGCCTTGACCCATTCTTGAACAGGAGACCCCGATGTCGATTACCGCTGACGAAAAATCCAGGATTCTGAAGGAATTCGCCACGAAAGAGGGCGACACCGGCTCGCCCGAGGTGCAGATCGCGATCCTGACTTCGCGCATCACCACCCTGACCGAGCACTTCAAGACACACAAGAAGGACAATCACGGCCGCCGTGGCCTTCTCAAGATGGTGGCTCAGCGCCGCAAGCTGCTGGACTACCTGCGTGGCAAGGAAGAAGCCCGCTATCGCGACCTCATCAAGCGGCTCGGCATCCGCCGCTGAGACGGCCGTGAATGGAGTTTCCGAACGCTCGTGCAGAAATGCACGGGCGTTTGTCGTTGATGGCGGTGACTGCCGGTCGGCCTGTCACGCGACGGGCATGGAACATGTCTTGCCTTCCAACTCGAACCTGTAGTCGGCCACGAAATGCGCGGGGCCGGTGCCGATCCTGTCGTCGTACCGGGCGATAGGCGCCTCATTGGTCGCGCGTCTGTCGACGAGACCGACCGCCCCCAAACAGGCATGATCCACAGGACATCGCCGGTTATCATGTTGCCGCTTGCCATTGCCGCGGCATCAAGATCGGGAAACCCTGGCCAAGGCCCCAAGGGCGCAAACACCGCCGGTCTGAATATCACCACTTGCAGGAGCCGTAGCGCACCGCGCACATGCCCGCCGCAGTGCCACGCGGCATTGGCGACCGCCTGGTTGGTCATATCCGCGGCGCCGCGCGGATGCCATGTGGCTCGCGAGAGGCGGAACAGACGTCCGAAGCCGCAGCCCCAGACCCGCGCATTTACCGGCCTGAACGACCGGCGCTCGCGGATTGACCCGGCGACGAGAGCATCGCGATCTGCCAATGACCAGGCCCTGCACATGGGGTGATCGGACCCACGGGGTGGCACTGGCCGTTTCCCAGCCATGCCTGGGCGACTGCCCTCGCGCTCGGGGTCTGGCGACATCCGACCACCCCTTCCCCCATCCTGGTTTTTCATGTATTTCGCGACCATCTGAAACGTGACGCTCTAGACCCCGGCGCATGAGATGATGAGAGGGGTCGGCGGCAATGGGGCCGCCAATGACACGAGGGACCCGGAAGGCCGGGAGCGCCCTCAGACAGGAAACGATAGATGTTCAAAGAAGTAAAGAAATCGATCCAGTGGGGCGAAGAGACGCTGACACTGGAAACGGGCAAGATCGCCCGACAGGCCGATGGCTGCGTCATCGCCACATACGGGGAAACCTCGGTCATGGCCGCGGTGACCTATGCCAAGCAACCCAAGCCGGGAATGGATTTTTTCCCGCTGACGGTTCACTATCAGGAAAAATACTACGCCGCAGGCAAGGTGCCTGGTGGCTTCTTCAAGCGCGAGGCCCGTCCGACCGAGAAGGAAACGCTGACCGCGCGCCTGATCGATCGGCCTATCCGCCCGCTTTTCGTGCCCGGGTTCAAGAACGAGACCCTGGTCATGTGCACGGTGCTGTCCCATGACCTGGTCAACGACCCGGACATGATCGCGATGATCGCCGCCAGCGCCGCGCTGACAATTTCCGGCGCGCCCTTCATGGGCCCGATCGCCGGCTGCCGCGTGGGGTACGAGGATGGCGAATACATCCTGAACCCCGAACTCGACGACATGCACAAGCTGCGCGACAATCCCGAACAGCGCCTGGACCTGGTCGTCGCGGGCACCAAGGATGCGGTCATGATGGTCGAGTCCGAGGCCTACGAACTGACCGAGGACGAGATGCTGGGCGCGGTCAACTTCGCGCACGAGCAGATCCAGCCGGTGATCGACACGATCATCGACCTGGCCGAGGACGCGGCCAAGGAACCCTTCGATTTCACCCCGCCCGATTACTCGGACCTCTACGCGATCGTGGCCGCCGCGGGCGAAGCCAAGATGCGCGAGGCCTACGCGATCCTCGACAAGCAGGAACGGACCACCGCCGTTTCAGCGGTCAAGGCCGAGATCATCGAGGGCCTGTCGGAGGAGCAGCAGGAAGACCCGAACCTGAGCGCCGCCCTCAAGAAGCTGGAGTCGACGGTTCTGCGCGGGTCGGTCGTCAAGGAAGGCAAGCGCATCGATGGACGCAAGCTCGACGAGGTGCGCGAGATCGTCTGCGAAACCGGCCTGCTGCCGCGCACACACGGATCGGCCCTGTTTACCCGTGGCGAAACCCAGGGGCTGGTTGTGACCACGCTTGGCACGGGCGACGACGAACAGATGATCGACGCGCTTGAGGGAACCTACAAGTCCAACTTCTTGCTGCACTACAACTTCCCGCCCTACTCGGTCGGTGAAGCGGGGCGCGTCGGTCCTCCGGGGCGTCGCGAAGTCGGCCACGGCAAGCTGGCCTGGCGTGCTCTTCAAGCCGTCCTGCCCGCAGCGACCGACTTTCCCTACACGATCCGCCTGGTCTCCGAGATCACCGAATCCAACGGATCGTCCTCCATGGCTTCGGTCTGTGGCGGCTCGCTGGCGATGATGGACGCAGGCGTGCCGCTCAAGGCGCCGGTCGCCGGTGTGGCCATGGGACTGGTGCTGGAAGGCGATGGCGACTACGCAATCCTGACCGATATCCTGGGCGACGAGGACCACCTCGGCGACATGGACTTCAAGGTCGCGGGCACAGAGAACGGCATCACCAGCCTGCAGATGGACATCAAGGTCGCGGGCATCACGCCCGAGATCATGAAGAAAGCGCTGGCTCAAGCCAAGCAGGGCCGGATGCACATCCTGGGCGAGATGGGCAAGGCCCTCTCCGAAACCAGCGATTTCTCGATCCACGCCCCGCGCATCGAGACCATGCAGGTGCCCACCGACAAGATCCGCGAAGTGATCGGCTCGGGCGGCAAGGTGATCCGCGAGATCGTCGAAGTCTCCGGCGCCAAGGTCGATGTCAACGACGAGGGCATCATCAAGATCGCCTCGCCCAACGGCGAGGCCATCCAGAAGGCCTATGACATGATCCACTCGATCGTTGCCGAGCCGGAAGAGGGTCACATCTACAAGGGCACCGTCGTCAAGATCGTCGATTTCGGCGCCTTCGTGAACTTCTTTGGCAAGCGCGACGGCCTGGTCCATGTCAGCCAGATCGAGAACCGCCGCCTGAACCACCCTTCGGATGTTCTGCAGGAAGGCCAGGAGGTCTGGGTCAAGCTGATGGGCTTCGATGATCGCGGCAAGGTCCGCCTGTCGATGAAGGTCGTCGACCAGGACACTGGCGAAGAGGCCAAGCCGGAAAAGGAAGACGCGGACTAACCGCCCGTCCACCCGAAAACTCAAGAGCCCCGATCCAAAGATCGGGGCTTTTTTGTGCCGATCAGAAAGGTCGCAGCCGCTTCTGACGGCGCGGGCAGGACCAGGCGACACGCGCATGCCGCCATGCCCACCGAAAGCGCCGAATACCGCCAAGTCCACATTGAAACTGTAAACCTAGGCTGCTACCTACCGTGAAAACGAAATGTGACTGTTTGTGGAACTGTTCTTTGCCCCGGCTTTACCGTCCCCGAAAATTACGCGTGAACACACGCCCCTTAAGCCCCAAATCTTGGGCGCATATGCAGACATTCGACGCTTGGACCAGAAATCCCGAAGCCGCGCGTTCCTTTGACCTGAAAGAGTTGCGCCGTCCGTTGCAGCGCGTCCCGCACGCCGAACGCGGCGTCGAATGGACAGAGCGAGTTGTGATCGCTTATTGCCTAAAACGTGTGCGCAGCGCCAGGGTGCGTTCTTTGCGAAAGGACATCATTCGATATTGGGAAGAACAAGGGCTACCCGAAAAAGCTGAGGATTTTTTGGATCGGGTTGATATTGCTCTTGATTTCAAGAACCCCCATGCCAAGAATTATTTCATACAGTTCGCAGCTCAAGACAAAAGCAAGACTGCAAACGAACTACTGAAACTCGTTTCAGAATTGCACGATGAGGGACAGCAGGTCTTCATCAATTCTGGAACATTGCTTGGTGCGGTTCGAGAAGGCTCATTCATTGGCCACGATGATGATATAGATTTAGGTTTGATCCTGAACGCGGCAAATGTCCAAGATGCTGTTAACGAATTCATTTCCGTTTACAAGCTGCTCGCTTCCAAGCTCGAATTCGAGATAAAAACTTCCTTCAATAGCCCGGTCTTGAAAATAACCTTGCCGAGTGATGTCGTTGTGGACCTTTTCCCGACCTGGATAATGAATGATAAGCTATTCATATGGCCGCATACATTTGGCGAGCTGGATAAGGCCGACCTGTTTCCGTTGAAAGCGATGGCGCTTAATGGCGTGGAATTTCCCGCACCAGCGAAGCCTGAAAAAATGCTTGCGCTGAATTACGGACAGGGCTGGGAAAAACCTGATGCAGATTTCGTTTTTCCTTGGCGCGAGGCGCGAAGTCGCTTCCGCAGCTTTCTAAGGACTTACTGGTGGGCGGTTCGAAGACTGGCCTTGTCAAAACTCTTTGAAAGGCGGTGACACAAGATGGGAACCGTTCTTACATATGGAACTTTTGACCTTTTTCATATCGGTCATGTCCGTCTCTTACACCGCCTTTCGAAATACGGGGATCGCCTGATTGTTGGCTGTTCTACTGATGAATTCAACGCTCTCAAGGGCAAGAAATGCGTCATGCCATATGAACATAGGTGTGAAATTCTGAATGCCTGCAAATTCGTGAGCAAGATCATTCCGGAAACCACATGGGAACAGAAAGAAGAAGACATCAGGAAAGAGAACGTTCAAATATTCGGAATGGGGAATGATTGGTACGGCAAGTTCGATCACCTCAGCCAGTATTGCAGGGTTGTCTATCTTCCCCGGACCGACGGGATCTCGACGACAGAACTGCGCGGACACGTTAATACGATGTTTCAGATGGGGTGATCCGGGCACATTTCGAAAACGCGCCGCCCTATGTGACGCGAGGGCGAAGGCGAAGAAAGGCCCCGCGCGGGGGCGAGACCTTTCCAATCGAGTGCTGTCCGGCTCAGCCCGGTTCCTTGACCCAACGCAGGTAGGGCAATTCGACCTTCATCTCGCCGAATTTCTCTTTCGCTTGAGCATCATCCAGCGACAGGGCCGCGATGACGTCTTGGCCCTTTTCCCAGTTGGCCGGCGTGGCGATGGGCGTGCCGTAGGTCGCCTGCAGACCATCCAGCGCGCGCAGCACCTCGGCAAAGTTGCGGCCCACGGACATCGGGTAGGTCATCATCAGCTGCACTTTCTTGTCCGGGCTGATGATGAACACCGAGCGCACCGAGGCGGTATCGGCCGGGGTGCGGCCGTCGGTCAGATAGGCCTCGGCCGGCAGCATGTCGAAAGCCTTGGAGAGCTCAAGATCAACGTCGGCCACGATGGGGAAGCCCGCCTTGGTCTTGGCGTGGCCCTCGATGTCGGCCTTCCATTCCTTGTGCTCGGCCACATCGTCGACCGAGACGCCCAGCACCTTGGTGCCGCGCTTGTCCCATTCGTCTGCCAACTGGGCCACCGCGCCGAACTCGGTAGTGCAGACCGGCGTGAAATCCTTGGGATGCGAGAAGATGATCCCCCAGCTGTCGCCGAAGAAATCATGCAGGGCAAAGCTGCCCAAGTCGGTCTCGACGGTCAGGTTCGGGATGGTGTCGTTGATGCGCAGGGCCATGTCGGGCTCCTTCCGTTGCGGTTTCAAATCATTACAAGGTCTACATATATAATCGTTCTAAGTATGCCAGCCCCCGAGGGGCGGTTTGCCCACCGACGGTGACAAGGTGTCGCGCTGACAGCGTCCAAACGCGCTGCCGTGTCGGTCAGAACGGGCATTTCGCGCGAAACCGGACCCCTCTGCCCCCGTCGGGGTGTCGCAATTGGAGGGCCTCGGAATGCAGCATCAGACGCGTATGATCCAACGCGGCGCCACGGGCATAGAAGGGATCGCCCAGAATCGGGTGACCGAGTGCCATCATGTGAACGCGCAACTGATGGCTGCGCCCGGTCCTTGGCATCAGCCGCACGCGACTCTCGGCCGCGCCCGCTCTGACGACGCGCCAGTCCGTCATCGCCTGCCGGCCGGTCTCGTGATCTACCTTCTGGCGGGGCCTGTTGGGCCAGTCCACGATCAGCGGCAGGTCGACAATTCCAGTGCGGGGCGTCAGCCGCCCTTCGACTCGGGCGACGTAGGTCTTTTTCACCCGGCGCTTCTCGAACTGCTGGCCCAGGTGACGCTGGGCATGGGGTGTCAGGGCAAAGACCATCAGGCCCGAGGTATCCCGGTCCAACCGGTGCACCAGCAATGCCTGCGGAAAGGCATCCTGCACCCGCGCCAGCAGGCAGTCGGCCAGGTGCGGACCCTTGCCCGGCACTGACAGCAGGCCGGCGGGCTTGTCCACCAGCAGGATCTCGTGGTCGTCGTGGACGATCTCCAGCGGCGTGTCGGGCGGATCGTATGAAACTCTCATCGGGGCCTCCGGACCCCTCTTGGCGCAGGCATCGCCCGGGGGCAAGCCTATCGGGGCGGCCGGCGCATCCGACGCACCAGCGGCACGGTATAAATAACAAGCGCGGCCCAGATCAGTGGAAAGGCCACCATACGGGCGCGGCCCATCACCTCGTCGAACAGGGTCACGGCGATCGCGAAGACCATGGTCGGCACGATGTATTGCAGGATCGCGATGGTGGACAGGCGCAACAGCTTGGCTCCATTGGCATAGAACAGCAACGGCACGGCCGTGACGAGACCGCAGCCCAGCAAGAGCAGGGTGTCGGTTCCGGTGGCCAGGAAATGGCTCTCGCCCTGCGCGGTCAGCCACCCGAGGTAGATCACAGCGATGGGCAGGAGCATCAGAACCTCGAGGAAGAATCCCTGGTTCGGGCCAACGGGCAGGGATTTCTTGAAATAGGCATAGATACCCCAGCTTCCGGTCAGGCCGAGCGCGATCCAGGGCGGGCGCGCGGCATCCAGGAACAGAATCAGAACCGCCAGTGCGGCCAGCCCCACTGCGATCAACTGCGAACCGCGCAGCCGCTCCCCCAGAAGGATCGCCCCCAACATCATGGAGAAGAGCGGGTTGACGTAATAGCCCAGCGCGGCGTCCAGCGCCCGGTCGGTGGCGATGGCATAGACGTAGATCCCCCAGTTGACCGAGAGCAACAGCGCCGTCAGCCCTGCCATCAGCAGTGTGCGCCGATCGGCCAGGGCCGTGCGCAGATCGACGGTCCGCCGGCTGGCCACCAGCACGGCCCCCGCGATGGGAAGTGCCCAGAGGACGCGATGGGTCAGCACCTCGGTCACGGGGAGATGTGACACCAGCTTGAGGTAGAGTGGCAGCAGCCCCCATAGAATGTAGGCGGAGCCAGCCAAGGCCAGACCCTGAGGTGTGTCTTCATCCGGCCGGATCGCGGTGTCGGTCAAAGGCGCCTCCATCGCGGCCCATAGGCGCATGGGGCGGCCGGATTGAAAAGCCGTCGGACCATTCATTTTCGCGATCCCGGGGCGCGCGTTTCGTGATGCCTCCGATTCAGGCGATCTCGTGCCCGGCGACGGACAGGCGGCGGGCGATCTCGGCTATATGGGCCGGGCCTGTCTCACAGCAGCCGCCCAGGATAGTCGCGCCATGGTCCAGCCAGGACAGCGCGTGATCGGCATAGAGGGCTGGCCCCATGTCGCGGCGGGCCTGCAGGGTATCCGCCTTGGGATCGTCGCGCAGGAAGTCCTTGGTGATGCAGGTGAACGCGTTGCCGTATGCGCCGCAGGGCAACCCCGCGGGCGCGATGGCATCAAGGGCGGCGGGCATCGCTTCGGGGGCAGCGCAGTTGGCCAGGATCGCGTCGGCTCCCCCCTCGGCCATGGCGCGCGCGGCCTCGGTCACGGGCTCTCCCGAGCGCAGTCGGCTGCCGTCCTCGTCGTCCACGGTGAAACTGACCCAGACCGGCCTGCGGGCCGCCAGCGCACCTTCAAGGATCGCGCGGGCATGGATCAGGGAAGCGACCGTCTCGCACAGGACAAGGTCCACCCGATCGGCCATGTTCCGAGCGACCTCTGCATATTGCGGCACCGCTTCTGAATGGGCCGGGTGGGTTTCCGGACGATAGGTCGCAACCAGCGGGCCGATGGCACCGGCAACGCGGCCACGTCCCCGGGCGGCGGCGCGGGCCTCGGCAAGGGCGGCGGATTGAAGCGACTCGAAGCGGTCCTCGATGCCTTCTTTCACCAGCCGATCCCGCAGGATGGCATAGGTGTTTGTCGTGGCGATGGTGGCGCCGGCATCGAAATAATCTCGGTGTATCGCTTGCAACAAACCGGGGTGGTCCATCATCGCCTGCGTGGACCAGAGCGGCGTGGGGCTGTCCCCGGACCGTTTGACCATTTCCTGTCCGATGCCGCCATCCAGAAGCGTGACCCTCATGGATACATGCCCGCCAGCTTGGCCTTGTAGGCGGCGATCATCTCTTCCTCGGTGGAGCCGTCGTCGTAGGGAGGACTAGTGAGAGGCTTGACCGCCTCGATGTCAATCATGACGAGCGTTCCGATCCTGTCCGCCAATGTGCCCCAGGTGTCTTGCCACCGGCCGATGAGAGCCTCGAACCCTTCGGTTCCGCAACGCAGCATCCGGGCCTGCCCGCGCAGGCGGGCGCCCTTGCGGGTCAGGATGTTGACGAAAGTCACTTCACATTCGGGGTTGGCCGTCAGGTTCGTAACCGTGCCAGGAGACCGGATGTCGCCAAAAGCGATTGTCCTTCCATCCAACACGAGAAAAGTCCCCTTGGGAGAGACTGCCGGGCGGCCACCCGGCGTCACCGTGGCGACGAATCCCAGTGGAAAGCGGTCGATCGTGTCGCGAACGTGGTCATTGATCACCTGGCCGTCCTCCTCGTCATGGTGCGCCGAAAACCGCCCGCAGGATGGCGGCCAGTTCCCGGGCGTCGGTTTCGGCAAAGGCGTCGGGCCGGTCACTATCGATGTCCAGCACCCCGATGACCCTGCCGGCCTTGTCGAATACCGGCAACACAAGCTCCGACTGGGTCGAGCTGGCACAGGCGATATGGCCCTCAAAGGCCTCGACATCCGGAACCAGTTGCGCCGCGCCCGTGCGCGCAGCGGCGCCGCAGACGCCACGGTCGAAGGGGATCTGCAAGCAGCCGTGCCCACCCTGGTAGGGGCCGATCTTGAGAAGGCCCGGTTCGGTCACACGGTAGAAGCCGGTCCAATCGAAGCGATCATCTGCGTGGTGAATTTCGCAGACCAGCGTCGCCATCAAGGCGACCACGTCGGTCTCGCCCTCGGTCAGCGCGGCGATGGTCCCGGCAAGCGCCGGATAGTCGATCATGTGAGTTCCATTGCGATGGCCGTGCCCACGTCCCCGCGGATCCGGATTGCGGTCATTCCGCGCTGCAAGCCCCGCGCCTCAAGCGCATGCAGCAGGGTCACGATGACGCAGGCGTCAGAAGCTCTGGTGGTATGGCCTAGCGCGCCGGCACCGCCGTTGTGGTTCATCATATCCTCGACCGACCAACCGATCCATTTCAGCAGTTCGCGCGCCGCCGGCACCGGCGCGGTGGTGAACCATCCCGGTGCCTCGCCGCGTTTTTCTCTCTCCCGTTCGATGCGGCGGCAGATTCCGCAAAAGCGCCGCAATTCCACCAAGCCCCCGCCGCGAATCCCCGGCATCAACGAAGCTGTAGCTGCATAGGCTTCCCTCGGCGTCGCGTGAACAGCCCCCACCCAGTGCGTGGCGCCGAGGTCTTCCTGTTTTCAGGTGCTGATGGTATCCGAGGCGGGAGCGGGGGACCAGAGGCGTTCCATTCACGATATCCCATCTCTTGGCCAGGCGGCGGTTTTCGCCAAGAACGGCAGTCGCGCCCCGTCGCACCCCTAGGACACCATCTTGGCCCTCGACCTGCTTGAACGGGCGGAAATGCCCTGGACGCTTCCATCGCGGAGTAGTGTCCCTGGGAATCCGCGAGCCGCAATTCACACGCACCGGCGGCGATGCCTTGTGCTGCCTGTTTTCCCTGCCGGGCTCGGACGAGGCGCGGGCGCTCGACACCTCGGGTCGCAGGCCACCGTCTTCGATGCCGAGGCGGCCCGGTCATTAAGAGCCTTGCACGGTCAGGGACAGGCGCACGTCCTGCCGGTATGCGGCCCCTGACCGGCCAGGGATTTCGCGCGCCCCTGCGGTGCGCGGCCCGCCAAGAGCACAAAGCCCCATCGGCGGCGCCCAGGCCATCCGCACCCGACCCGATGGCACCCTCGACGGGGCTAGAAAGCCGCGCGATGAAGGGGTCGCCTTGAGTACTGAGGCCGAGAGACCGGGCCTCAGTTCAACTGGAAATGCAGCGGATAGTACCCGTCCTCGAATGGGCCGAAAAGCTCGCCCAGATCGGGGTGATCCACCGGCTCGCCGGAATAATCCGCGACAAGGTTCTGCTCAGACACGTAGGCGACGTAGTAGGACTGGTCGTTCTCGGCCAACAGGTGGTAGAATGGCTGGTCCCTCGCGGGTCGCGCCTCTTCAGGGATGGATTGGTACCATTCCTCGGTGTTGGCGAATTCGGGATCGACATCGAATACAACACCGCGAAACGGATGCTTGCGGTGACGGACGACTTGCCCGAGATAATATTTGGCGCGCATTTTCATCATGGTCGTTCAGCCCCTCCCTGACTACTAGAGCGAACAGCGCCCGATGTCCATGAATCGGGGCATAAATCATGGGAAACAGTCTGTGAACCTCACCCTGACAGTGCTCGGGGTTTCGGCCCCGACGTTCCTGCTCACGGCGATCGGTTTTGCCTTTGTCAAGCTGGGTTCGAATGCCGGACGCAGGTCCTCGCCGGCCTGTTGATGACACTCGCGGTGCCTTGCCTGATCTTCGTGTCGCTGATGCAGCCCGCGACCGAGGCACAGCCCCTCGAGACCCTTTCGCAGGCCGCGCTGGCCGCTCAACGTCCTGCGCGAACCTATGCCCGGCGCGGATTCGAACGCCGTGGCAAGGCTCGTCTTGGCGTCGGCCCGGCGTTCGGTGCTCTATCTTCCGCTCATCCCCGCATTCGTGAACGGCCTGGCAGCGATCGCATATTCCCAGAGCGCCGGCGATCGGCTAGAGTAACCAAAACAAACAAGACAGCGAGAGGCAGATGAGCAGACTCTTTCGCGCCGGACTGATCCTGTTAATCCTTGGCAGCTGTGGCGCCCGGGAGGGCAGCGCGCCCCGTGACCTGGAAAACGCCTGTTCCATCCTGGAGGAACGGCCCCATTACACGCGTGCCTTCCGCGCCGCAGAGCGCAGCTGGGGCGTGGACACCCACGTCCTGATGGCCATGATCTACCAGGAAAGCAAGTTCATCTCGGACAACCGCCCGCCGCATGTCTACGCGCTGGGCGTGATCCCGACGGGGCGGCAATCCTCGGCGCTGGGCTACAGTCAGGCGCTGGACGGCACCTGGGCGGAATACGAGCGCGATCGCGGAGGCCGCGGCGCGCGGCGCACCGATATCCGCGACGCGGTCGACTTCATGGGCTGGTACATGACCGCCACGGTCGAGGAAACGGGCGTTTCGCTCGACGATACTCGCAACCAGTATTTGGCATACCACGAAGGGCGCACCGGGTTTAACCGAGGCAGCTATCGCGGCAAGGCCTGGCTCATGCGCATCGCCGACGAGGTGGACCAGCGTGCTGTCCTCTACCAGGCGCAGCTGCGCAACTGCCGGGCCTATCGCTGAAGCGCCGGGCGCCCCCGCCCGCTCATTCCGGCCACGCGCGCATTTCGGCCTGGATGTTGAATAGGATGTTCGGCACCTGCGCCCCGGTGACCAGATCACCCAGCACGACCGTCGTCTGGCGCCCGGTATCATCGGTGATGACCCATTGGCGCAGCTGCACCGGGTCGTCCGTGAAGACCAGCTGGATACTGCCATAGTCCGGGTTCTCGGGGTCCTGGGCGGTGACGCTGGTGGTGTTGCCGTCACTCGTGTGGGCAGTGACCATGTTGGTCCGCGCCAGGTCGATATCGTCCTGCAGAATGATCTTGAGCGGTGTTTCCCGCAACGGGTAGCGATCCGGCCCGGTGTTCGAACGCGGGTCGAAAACCGCGAGCTGCCCACCCCCGGCGATCACCATGGCCTCTTCCGGGGGGTCATATTCGAAACGGATGCGACCCGGTCGCCGGATGTAGATCCGCCCGGTCGAAATCGTACCGTCGGCGTTGATCTGGGTAAACTCCCCCTCGGCGGTGTCGAAGGAGTTCAGGTAGCCCGAGATCTCGTTCAACGAGATTTGCCGCGCGTGGCCCGGGGCGGCGGTCAGCCCGGCCATGATCAGCGGAACGGCGAGAAAAAGAAGGCGTCGGGTTATCTTGCTCATGGGACCTACCTAATGTGGCGCAGGCGCCTTTGCACCCGTCGGACAGGGCCGAAGATAGCCGCGTGCATGTTGTTAGGCGATTTCACGCCAGTCGTTATCGGATATCGGGTGTGACGATCGACCATTTCGAGCCCACCCCAGACTTTCACCCCCGGCACGGCAATCCGCGGCTTGATTGAACGCGTGCTCCTTCTGGTTCCGCAGAGCGACCGGTGATCCCGCGCTACGCCTGCTCAGGCACCAGGATTTCACGCTTGCCGACGTGGTTGGCGGGTGACACGACGCCTTCGTCCTCCATCTGTTCGACCAGGCGCGCGGCCTTGTTGTAGCCGATGGCCAGCTTGCGCTGGATATATGAAGTTGAACACTTGCGATCCTTGGCGACGATGGCAACCGCCTGGTCATAGAGCGCGTCCTCACCCCCGGTGTTGCCGCCCAGGCCGAGCACCGCGTCGATGTTGGCCTCTCTCTCATCGTCAGGCCCTTCGACCACACCCGACTTGTAGTCGGGGGGGCCGAAAGCCTTGAGGTAGTTGACCACTTCCTCGACCTCTTCATCGGAACAGAACGGCCCGTGCACGCGCGTGATCTTGGACCCCCCTGCCATGTAGAGCATGTCGCCCATGCCCAGCAACTGCTCGGCCCCTTGCTCGCCCAGAATCGTGCGACTGTCGACCTTCGATGTCACCTGGAAGGAAATCCGCGTCGGAAAGTTGGCCTTGATCGTGCCGGTGATGACATCGACCGAGGGCCGCTGCGTGGCCATGATCAGGTGAATGCCGCTGGCTCGGGCCATCTGCGCCAGGCGCTGGATACAGGCTTCGATCTCCTTGCCCGCGACCATCATGAGGTCGGCCATCTCGTCGACCACGACGACGATGTAGGGCATCTTCTCGGGCGCCATTTCCTCGGTCTCGAAGACGGGCTCGCCAGTCTCATCGTCAAAACCCGTCTGCACCGTGCGGGTGAACATTTCGCCCTTGGACAGCGCATCCGCGACACGGCCGTTGTAGCCCTCGATATTGCGCACGCCCATCTTGGACATCTTGCGATAGCGTTCTTCCATCTCGGCCACGACCCACTTGAGCGCGACAACCGCCTTTTTCGGGTCGGTGACGACCGGCGACAGCAGGTGCGGGATGCCGTCATAGACCGAAAGCTCCAGCATTTTCGGGTCGATCATGATCAGGCGGCATTCATCCGGCGACAGCTTGTAGAGCAGCGACAGGATCATGGTGTTGATCGCCACCGACTTGCCCGATCCGGTGGTCCCCGCGATCAGCAAGTGGGGCATCTTGGCCAGGTTCGCCACGATCGGGTCGCCGCCGATGTCCTTGCCCAAGGCAAGCGGCAACTTGTGGTTGCCGTCGCCGTAATCACGGGTCGACAGGATTTCTCGGAAGGCGACCATCTCTCGGTTCTCGTTGGGCAATTCAATACCGATGACCGAGCGGCCCGGCACGGTGGACACCCGCGCCGAAAGCGCCGACATCGACCGCGCGATATCGTCGGCCAGCCCGATCACACGGCTGGCCTTGAGGCCCGGGGCCGGTTCGAGTTCGTACATCGTCACCACCGGCCCAGGGCGCACGCTTACGATCTCGCCCTTGACGCCGTAGTCGTCCAGCACGGTTTCCAGCATCCGGGCATTTTCCTCGAGCGCTTCGTCCGACAGGTGATGGCGGGTGATCTCGTCAGGCGAAGTCAGCAGGTTCAGCGGCGGATGTTCATAGGCCGCCGCCGAGTCCTCGAATTGCAGGCTCGGCTGAGCCTCGGCGCGGGCCTGCGTCGATGGGGGCGCGGACTTCTTCGCGGGGTGCTGGACCATCTTGCGCGGCTCAGCGGCGGCCGGGCCGTCGGTCTGGAAGAGCGGCGCGGCGGTCAAGGGGCGCGCGCTGTCGGGAACCGCCTGTTCCGTGGCCTGTACGGGCGGCTCGGGCGGCAGTTCCGCACCCGGAGCCTCTTGCGTGTTGCGCAATGTCAGTGGTTGCGGCCCGGTGGGCTGTGTCACCTGCGGCTCCTGGCGGCCGGCCACCGCGGCGCTGACCGCCGGATTCACCCCGGGCCTTGGTGCGGTGCGCTCGGCCGGGGCCTTGCGGGCGCGGATGGCATCGCTGATCCGCGCGCGAATACGGTCATCATCGGCGGCGGGCAGATCGTGGGCGGGAACGACGTCATCGACCAGTTCGGGCTCGGGCATGGGGTCGGCAGGGCGCCTGCGCAGTCGTCCGGGCATCCGCGCGAAGAGTCCGCCGGCCTCGGGTGTCGGGGCGGGGGGGGGGACGTCATCATCGACCGGGTCGAAATCCTCGTAGCGCGGCAAGTTGGCCGAAGGCACACGGCGCACCATGACCGCGTCGGCAACGTTGGACGGCTCCGCTCGGGGCTCGGATCGGTCCGCAAGCGTCGTGGCGCGGCGGTCCTGCCGCCGGGCGCGCAGCGCTTTGCCGCCCCGCACAATGCTCCTCGCGCCGCCGGCGAGCCCGCGCAGAACCAGCGAATAGGACAGCACCAGTCCGATAATGAGGAGCCGGGCCAGCGACCGGACCTCGCGCCGGGTGAAGCCCAGCACGAAGGTCCCGACGACAAGCACGCCGAGACCGGTTGCTACGGACGTCAGCTTGAGCGCCCAGTCCGTCGGCATCGGCAGCATTGTCAGCGCGATCGAGAGCACCGTGTCTCCGAAAAGCCCACCCAGACCGAAACTGTGCGCCCAGCCCGGCCCGGTCGTCAGGGTAGAGGCGTGGATCGCCAGCAACGCCACGGCGATGGGTGCAAAGACGACCCGACCCGGCCCGCGCTGCGGCACCCGGTGCAGGACCAGCCTGATCCCCCACGCCAGAAACACAATGGCGATCCCAACCGAGGCCCAACCCATGATCATGAAGACCGGCGCCGCGATCATTGCCCCGTAGCGCCCCAGCCAGTTGCGGACGGGGGCATCTGTGGCGGCCAGGAAACTGGGGTCCTCGGGCGAATAGGACAGGAAGATAATCGCCACCGCGATCCCAAACGTGACAAGGGCAATGCCCAGCAGTTCCTTGCCACGCCGTTCAAGCGCCGCCTGCATCTTGCTGTCGAGAAGCGGGTCTCTTTGACGGGACTGGTAGGACGCCATGTTCTTCCTCATGCTCGATCGTAAAGACAGGCGCGGATGCGTGTCAGGCCGCGCTGCACATCTTGTTTGGGGGCCACCATCGCGACACGGATGAAGCCATCGCCCGGGTCGCCCGCAGTGCCTGGGCGGCTGAGATACTTGCCGGGCAGGACGCGCACGCCCGTCTCGGACCACAGCTTCAGGGCCGCCGCTTCGCTGTCGGCGACGGGCAGCCACAGGAAGAACCCCGCCTCGGGGCCTTGGTAGCCGGGCACGCCGCCCAGGATGTCGTCGGCCAGCGCGTATTTCTCGCGGTAGAGGGCGCGGTTCTCATCGACATGGGTCTCGTCCGACCAGACCCGTTCCGCCACCCGTTGCAGCGGCAGCGGCAGCGGCGCGCCGGCATAGGCGCGCAGCTGGCGGATACGGCGGATGTTCTCGGGGCCCGAAGCCACGAAGCCCGACCGCAGCCCCGGAAGGTTCGACCGTTTGGACAACGAATGAAAGACCACGACCCGTTCGGGGTCGGTCCCGGTATCGGCCACCGATTCGAGAATACCGGGCGGCGGCGCGTCACGGTAGATCTCGGAATAACATTCATCGGCGAAGATGCGGAAATCGTGCTTCTCGGCCAGCGCCAGAAGCGCGGCCCAGTACTCACGACTGGCGATGGCGCCCTGGGGATTCGCGGGGCTGCAGATATAGGCGATGGCTGTCCGATCCAGGGTCTCGGAATCAAGGCCCGCGAAATCCGGAAGGTGGCCACTCTCACCGGTGGCGGGAACGAAGACCGGCTCGGCCCCTACCGACAGCGCGGCCACGGCATAAACCTGGTAAAAGGGATTTGGCGTCAGCACGACAGGCTGCTTTCCCGCCTTGCTTTCCCGGCACAGCGCCATGGCAGCATTGTAAAGCCCTTCGCGCGTGCCATTCAGGGCCATTACCCGATCCGGCGTGACGGTCACGGAGTATCGGCGCTGCAGCCAGCCCGAGATGGCCGCCAGCAATTCGGGCGAACCATCATTCGGCGGATAGTTCCCGAATCCGGACAGGCTTGCTGAAAGGATGTCACCGACCCAGTCCGGGAACGGGTGCTGCGGCTCGCCGATGGTCATGGCAAGCGGCTCGCCCCCCGGTTCAACGGGGTCGAGCAGGCTCCGCAGGCGCGGAAACGCATAGGCCGGTAGGTTCGAAAACCGCTCGGGGTATTCCATGTCTGCCTCAAGATGCAGCCTCGTCCGCGGGCTGCTTTGTCACGAAAGTAGACGGCGCGCGCCGGTCTTGTCCAGAAATTCGGCCCGAATTTGCGGGGTTGCGCCGCAAACCTGTTGCTTTTGGGTCAGGCTAGCGCGGCCTCGGCCGCTGCGGCCAGCCTCAGAAGACGCAGGTCCTGCCCCGGCCCGGCATGGAACATGATCCCCCGGGACGGCTCCCCCGTGGGCAAGGTGATGGAACAAAGGCCCATCATGTTGCCGATGCGGGTATTGCGCAAGGTCAGCAAGTTTTCCGACGCGAAAAGGGCACTGTCGGCCAGCACGTCCGCCGTCCGCGGGGGCGCGAGCGCGGCCGATGGAAAGATCACCGCGTCATAGCCGGAGGTTGCAGCGGCGAACTGGGCGCGCAGGGCGTCCAGGCGCTGCCAGGCGGCGACGTAGTCGGCGGCGCCATGCGTTCGACCAGCCTGGAAACGCTCTCGCACAGGGGCATACATCTTGTCCGGGGCTGCCTCGATGGCACCGCCCCAAGTGCCGTAGCATTCCGAGGTGTAGATGATCCCGGCAAGTTCCAGCGCCTCGGCCACCGCGGGGATTGCCGCCCGCTCGACCTGCACACCTGCACTTTCAAGACGTGCGACAGCACGTTCGAAGGCCGTACCGGTGGCGTCGCGGAGGCCCTCGCAGGCCACCGTTTCCAACACCAGGAGCCGGGCTCCGGTCAGCTTGGCACCGCGCAGATCAGGACCCGCGCGCCCCTGCATGGCGGCAAACAAGTGCGCGGCATCCTCGACCGTCCGGGCCAGCGGCCCGACCGTGTCGAACCGAGCGGCCAACGGCACGACGCCGTCGAGCGACAAGGCGTTGTGAGTGGGCTTGAAGCCGACCAGGTCGTTCCAGGCCGCGGGCAAGCGCACCGACCCGCCCGTGTCCGACCCGACCCCGCCGGCGGCCAGGCCAAGCGCCGTGGCACTGGCCGCGCCCGAGGACGATCCGCCCGGCGCGGCATCGGCATCATGGACATTGGGCGGCGTCGCCGTCATCGGGTTCACACCCAGCCCGGAAAAGGCCAGTTCGGTCATATGGGTCTTGCCCATGCAGACCAGCCCCAGGGACGTGGCATTGCGCAAAACCGCGGCATCACCTTCGGGCACCCGCCCGGCCAGAAGCGCAGTGCCCGCCTCGGTCGCGACCCCGGCGCAATCGAAGTTGTCCTTCCAGCCGATGGGGACGCCATCCAGCAAGGACCGGCGTTGGCCAAGCCGGGCGCGCTGACTGGCGGCACGAGCCTCGGCACGTGCCCGGTCAGGGGTGGTTCGGGCAAAGATCCGGTCGCCGTGGGGGCTTGCCGCGATCGCTGCCAGGAACGCTTCCGTCAGATCAGACGGATCAACTTTGCCCGCCTCAATCGCCCGACCGAGTTCGCACGCGCTCTTGTGGCGCACATCCTGCATCATCGCCGCATCTCCATCCCCGTTCCGGCGAAACCTTAGCGGCCAAGCGGCGCATGGACAATCCCGACACGTGGCGCATATTGCCCCCCATGACACACGACTCGGATATCCTGATCATTGGCGGCGGGCTGAATGGTCCGGCGCTGGCGCTGGCGCTGGCCCGGGCAGGGCTGAGCGTGACCGTGATCGACGCCCTGCCAAAGGCGACCCGGGAACTGTCCGATTTCGATGGGCGGAGCTACGCGCTGGCGCTGGCCTCGACCCGCCTTTTGGACCATCTGGGGATCTGGGACCGGGTCGCGCAGAACAGCCAGCCCATGCTGGAGATCAAGGTCACGGACGGGCGTGCCGGCGACGGCCCGGCCCCCTGGATGCTTCATTTCGATCATGCCGAGATCGAGGAAGGCCCCATGGGCTACATGCTCGAGGATCGTCATCTACGGCTGGCCCTGCTGAACGCCATGGAAGAAGAACCGCGCATCACGCAGGTGAACGCGGACTCCGTGGTCGATCAGTGCACCGCGCCCGATCACGCAGCGGTCACGCTTGCCTCGGGGCGCAGGATCACGGGCCGTGTCCTCGTCGGGTGCGACGGGCGCGCCAGCGGCACCGCACGCCGCGCCGGCATCCGCCGCACCGGCTGGAACTACGGACAAACCGCGATCGTTTGCGCCGTGTCGCACGAAAAGCCCCATGGCGGCATCGCGCATCAGTTCTTTATGCCGCACGGGCCGCTGGCGATCCTGCCGCTGCCGGACAACCGGTCCTCTATCGTCTGGTCGGAAACGACCGCCCGCGCCGACCGGATCATGACAATGGAGGCGGACGATTTCCTGGACGCGCTTCGCCCCGCCTTCGGGTCGTTCCTGGGCGAGATCGCGCTGGAAGGTCAGCGCTTTGCCTATCCGCTCAGACTGACCCTGGCCAGTGCCTTCGTGGCGGACCGTCTGGCGTTGGTGGGCGACGCGGCGCACGGGATGCACCCGATTGCAGGCCAGGGATTGAATGCCGGGATGCGTGATGTCGCGGCGCTGGCAGAGGTTCTGACCGAGGCCCGCGCGCGCGGCGAGGACATAGCCAGCGCCCAGGTGCTAGCGCGCTACCAGAAATGGCGGCGCTTCGACACCGCCGCGCTGGCGTTAGCGACGGACAGCTTCAACCGTCTGTTCTCAAATGACAATCCCCTTCTTAGACCAATCCGGGATCTCGGGATGGGCGCGGTCAATGCCGTCCCGGGACTGCGCCGGGGCTTCATTCGCGAGGCTGCGGGGCTGACCGGCGACCTGCCCCGATCAATGCGCGGCTGACACGTGGCAGCAGCGCCCTAATCGAGCTGCCGCGCCTCGTCGATCAACAGCACAGGGATACCGTCGCGGATCGGATAGGCAAGATGGGCGGCCTTGCTGACCAGTTCCTGCCGCTGGGAATCGTAGCGCAGGATCGCGTGGGTCTGGGGGCAGACCAGCGCCTCCAGCATCTTGCGGTCGAATGCGTTCGGATCTGACCCGATCACTGGATCATCTCGTCGCTGCCACCGGCGCGCAGGGCGTATTCGATCAGCGTTACCAAGGTTTCGCGCCGGGTCGAAAGGCATGGCGCCTCGAGGAGGGCCTGTTTGTCCTCGGGGTCAAGTGGCAGAAGCATGGAAAGAGAGTTTATGAGAAGCTCGGGATCGGCCTCCTTCAGGCTGTCCCAGTCGGTACTCAGCCCTGTTTCGGTGAAATACCGGTTCAACAGGGCAAACAGCGCATCGCGATCGAAACCCGGGTCGGTCTCAGCGGCCTTGCCGCGGTCAGCTTCGAAACCGGCCCAGTCCACCTCGCAACGGCGGTACGGGGTGAAGCCCTCGACTTCCTGACGGACACGGAAGCGCGACCGCCCGGACAGGGTGATCATGTAACGCCCATCGTCGGTTTCCGAAAAGGCGGTCACGCGCCCCGCGCAGCCAATACTGTGCAATCTCTGGCCGTCACGGCCCGCTCCACCGGGCTGCACCATTCCGATCAGTCGCTCAGGTGTCTTGAGCGCATCCTCGAGCATAGCCAGGTAGCGCGGCTCGAAGATATGCAGGGGCAGTTGCGCACGCGGCAAAAGCAACGCCCCCGTCAGGGGGAACACGGGGATGGTCGCGGGCAGGTCCGGGAAGTTCGCCATGACACGCAAATTAGACCGAAGGCCCCTTCAGGCAACGCCGTCAGGCAAATATCATCGAACTCAGCCTGCGGCGTCCGTTAAGCACAACCGGGTCGTTCGGCTTGAGCGCCTCGAATATCGTGAAGAGCTGCGCCTTTGCCGCACCGTCGTTCCAGTCGGGCGCGCGGCGGAAAAGCTCCAGAAGCTCGTTGACCGCCGCCTCGGCATCGCCCGAGGCATGTAGGGCCGTGGCCAGGTCCAGCCGGGCCTGGTGATCCTTTGGGTCAGCCTCGACCCTGGTGCGCAAATCCTCGATCGGGCCTGCCTTCTCTGCTTGGCGGGCCAGGTCGATGGCGGCCCGGGCGGCCTCGATCTCGGGGGCCTCTGCAATCTCGGCGGGCACGCCGTTTATGACGGCCTCGGCCTGGTCGGCCTGGTCAAGCGCCAAGTAGGCGCGTGCCATGCCGCCGAAGGCCGCGGCATTCTGCGGGTCTTCCTGGGCGATGGCGGCGAAGGTCTGGGCAGCATCCGCCGCCGCGCCGTCGGTCAACATCTGGTCGGCGGCTTCCAGCGCCTGCGCCATGCCGCCATCGTCGCCCTCGCCACCGCCCATGGCTGCCAGCTTCTGAACGAACTCGTCGATCTGGCTTTGCGGCAGCGCGCCCTGGAAACCGTCGACGGGCTGACCCTGGTGGAAGGCATAGACGGTCGGAATCGACTGTACGCGCAACTGGCCGGCGATCTGCTGGTTCTCGTCCACGTTGACCTTGACCAGTTTCACCTTGCCCCCGGCGGCATTCACCGCCGTTTCGAGCGCGGGGGTCAACTGCTTGCAGGGGCCGCACCAAGGCGCCCAGAAATCGACGATGACCGGCACATCCTGGCTGGCCTCGACCACGTCGGCCATGAAAGTGGTATCGTCACCGTCCTTGATCAGATCGCCCGCAGGGGCGGCGTTGCCTTGTCCAAGTTCAAGCATCCTGTTTCTCCGCCTTGTCTGGAGTGTTCTGCCCTATATGGGGCGATTTGCACCAAAGCGAAAGGGGGGTGGGTTTCCCCTGGCACTGTTCCGGGGCTGTCTGGGTCGAAAGGGAGGCCAGATGCCCACTATTCTGACCTTCGGGGACAGCAACACCCATGCCAGCGCGCTGATGCCACCCCCCCGCACAACGAACGCCTGGCCTACGGCGCACGCTGGCCAACGGTGATGGCCGAACATCTCGGCCCCTACTGGCACCTCGTCGAAGAAGGATTGCCCGGGCGCACCACCGAGCATGCCAATCCCGCAATGTGGCCCGACATGAACGGCCAGCGCGGCCTGCGTGCCGCATTCGCCAGCCATCAGCCCTTGGATGCGATCACGATCATGCTGGACACGAATGATCTCAAGACCCGCTTCGCACCCTCGGTCGCGGGAATCACGGCCGGGGTCGCTGGACTTCTGGACATCGCGCTCAACCCCGATACGCAGGCTCGCCACGGACCGTGTCGCGTTCTGCTCATCTGCCCGCCCCCGGTGGTCGAGACCGGCCCGATCAAGGGCGATTTCTTCGGCGCCGAGGCCATCGGTCCGCAACTGGCCGCAAGCTATGCCGCCCTGGCCGAAGCCCGCGGCACGGCCTTCCTCGACGCCGGGCAGATCATCGCTGCCAGCCCAATTGACGGCGCTCATCTCGACGCCGCGGCCCACCGCCGGCTGGGCAAGGCTGTGGCCGAAACGGTACGTGCGCTCTAAAGATCGAAGCTGGCGAAGACCGGGGCGTGGTCGCTGGGTTTTTCCCAGCCGCGTACGTCGCGCCGGACGCGACTTGAATGGGCGGCAGCCGCGATATCCGGCGTGGCCCAGACATGGTCCAGCCTGCGGCCCTTGTCGGCGGCATCCCAGTCGGGCGAGCGATAGGACCACCAGCTGTAGAGCTGCCCCTCGGGGATGTCGGCCCGGGTCACATCGACCCAGGCGCCCGCCTCTTGCGCGCCGCCCAGGTGCTCGATCTCCACCGGCGTATGGCTGACGACCTTGAGCATCTTCTTGTGATCCCAAACGTCATCCGCGCGCGGGGCGATGTTCAGGTCGCCCACCAGGATGGATTTCGCGGGTCGCTCGCCGTGGAACCAGTCGCGCATCTCGGTCAGATAGTCGAGTTTTTGACCGAATTTCTCGTTCACCTCACGGTTCGGTTTGTCCCCGCCGGCGGGGACGTAGAAGTTGTGGATTGTGACGCCGTTGTCCAGTTGCCCGGCGATGTGGCGAGCGTGGCCCAGGGCGGCGAAATCCTGGCTGCCAGCCTCCCGGATGGGGCGTTTCGACAGGATCGCCACTCCGTTGTAGCCCTTCTGTCCACGCGCAACCATGTGGGTGTAGCCCAGAGCGCGGAACTGCTCGGTCGGGATCTTGTCCACCGGCGACTTGCATTCCTGCAGGCAGAGGACATCCGGCGCCTCCTCCCGCATCAGTCGCAGGACCAGCCCCTCGCGCAGGCGGACCGAGTTGATGTTCCAGGTGGCAAGCGTGAAAGACATGAAAAACTCCTGAACGGGGGCGACGTTGACGGCAGCCATAGCCGATGGAACCCCAGCCTGCCATCCCCACGCCGCCCATGCACCCGCCGGCCGACGAAAAAGACCCCGGCGCAGCGCGTCGGGGCCAAGTCCTACAGGGAGGTGACGACGCCATCGTCGCCACCGGGAACGGGCTGAAAAATAGCGGCCATCAGCATTCGATGTCTTGATCTGGGTCAAGGGGTCACGCTTTTTGAAAAGCCCGGGACAGCAGCCTCAGCGGAGCGGATCAGTCCGGTAAAGCTTCACCCTGAGCCCGCCATGGGCCACCGGCGGCCCGGGTGGCAGAAAGGGCAGGCCCGTGCCATGTGCCAGCTTGGACTGCGCGGTAATGATCCCCACCTTCCACCCCGTGAACCTTTCCCTGAGCACGGCGCCGAGGCTGCCGTGCAGAGCATAAAGCGGCTTGAGGTTGCCGATGCGCGCGCCGTAGGGCGGGTTCACGATGACGATACCGGGTGGCCCCTCGGGACGGGTCAGGGCGCTGACCGGTGTCATCTCGAACCGCGTCAGCCCTGCGACCCCGGCGCGCTCAGCGTTGTCGGCGCTCATCCGTATCGCACCGGAATCGCGGTCCGAGCCGAAAAAGCCCAAGTCGGTCTGCCCCGACACTTGTGCAGCTTTCATTGCCGCCCAGGCGGTGGCGTCGAAGCTGGCCAAATCCTCGAAAGCGAAGCGGCGGCCCCGGCCCGGCGCGAGGCCCAGCGCGATCTCGGCCGCCTCTATCACGAAGGTGCCCGAGCCGCACATCGGGTCCAGCACTGGCTCATCCCCGGCATAGCCCATCTGGCGAAGGAAGAGCGACGCCATTGTCTCGCGCATCGGGGCCTTGCCCACCGCCGCCTTGTAGCCCCGCTTGTGCAGGGGATCGCCCGAGGTGTCGACCGAGAGTGTCACCAGATTGTCGAAGATACGAACCTTGAGCGTCACGCCGGCCTTGTCGTCGACCGGTGTGCCGAGCGTTTCCGCGATTGCCCGTTCGATCCGCTGCTGCGCGGCCCCGGCGTGATAGATCTTCGATTTACGCGTTGTAACCTCGACCCGCACGGGCATGTCAGTCCGAAACACCTCGGCCCAGGGAAACTTGCGCGCCCTCTTGTCAAGTTGCGCAAGGTGAAAGGCGCGGAAACTCCCGATCCGGGCCAACACACGGTCCGCTCCGCGCAATTGCAGATTGGCGCGCCAGACCTCGGGCCAGCCGCCCGTCAAGGCCACACCGCCCGGCTGCGCCTCTGGCATGGAGAATCCCGCCGAGCGAGCCTCGTCGGCGAGGGTCTTTTCCAGACCGGGCGGGGCTTGCAGGAAAATTTCGAAACGGTCGGCCATGACGGCGTCATAGCTAGGAACGACGGGTTGGGCGATGGGAAAAGCTTGACCCGGCATCATGACACTGTGACGATCCGGTCCGGTTAGCACAGAAAACAACAGATTTCAGGCCGGGCGACATGATCCGAACTCGGGATTTTCCGATCTTGAAACACCGCAAGCTTCTCCTGACGCGTTTGAAATACCGCAGGAAGATGAAGGGCGTCCTTAGCTGGGGTGAAGCCGAGGAGCGTAGCTTGAAAATCAGGAACCGCTTGACGACCAACTGGCCCCCGGTATCCCGGGGCGATGAAGAAGTGGTCTTCTGCATCCCTCTCATCGGTCGAGAACGCGCCCCGGATTGGAATGTTGTTTGCCAGTTGCTTGCAAGAACGCTCGGCTCTCTCGTGCATCAATCCAACACCAAATGGAGAGCCATCGTCTGCTCTCAGGATGAACCCGAGGCGATGCCGCCGGACGAAAGAATCACCTATCTGCCTTTCATCGCGAAAACCGGTGAGACGGGCAAGAACGACAGTGCCGCCAAGATTCACCAGATCATTGAACATATCAAGCGCCATGGCCCGACGTCTGGCTATGCGTTCCGCCTAGATGCAGACGATGTCCCGCATCGTGACCTGGTGGATTACATTTTGCGTGACAACAATGGCCGGGGCTATCTCCTGGATCAGGGCTACATGCTGGACAGTGACATGCACCACGGCCGTGCGCTGGGTCATAGATCGCTCTTCCCGTTGCGGATCGAGAACAACACGTTTTTCAAGAACTGCGGCTCCTGCCTGGCCGTTTTTTTCGATAAACGGGGCACCGGAATTGGCATGGTTCTTGCGGATAACCTGCTTTGCGAAAAGCACACCCGGTTGGCGGAAGTCTCCGTGTTGGCTGCGCTTGATCTCGCTTTCGTTCCGTTCCCGGCGATGTGCTACATGATCAGACACGGTCAGAACGATTACCCGGGCCGGCGGACCCCGCCGGTCCTGGCCCCGAAGTACTGGAAGGAAATCGAAACAGGCTTTCCCGCCATCTACTCGCAGTCATGAGATGGAAGAGGCTTTCCCAGCCAAGCCATCGAGAGAACCACCCGGTGACCGCGTGATCGCGCGGCATGTACTCGGGGAATGACAAGCAAAGTCAGGTCGGGAATAAAAAAGGCCCCGGAGAAACTCCGGGGCCAAGTCCAACAGGGAGGGTGGCGGCGTGACCCGGCCGCCTGCGGGATTTCTCAGGCCATCAGCCGGTAGCCGCCGCTTTCCGTCACCAGCAGCCGCGCATTGGACGGATCCGGCTCGATCTTCTGGCGCAGGCGGTAGATGTGGGTTTCCAGCGTGTGCGTCGTCACGCCCGCGTTGTAGCCCCAGACCTCGTGCAGCAGCACGTCGCGGGCCACCACGCCCTCGGTCGCGCGGTAGAGGAACTTGAGGATGTTGGTTTCCTTCTCTGTCAGGCGGATCTTGCGGTCCTCCTCGGTGACAAGCATCTTCTGCGCGGGTTTGAAGGTGTAAGGTCCGAGGGAGAACACCGCGTCCTCGGACTGTTCGTGCTGGCGCAGTTGCGCGCGGATGCGGGCCAGAAGAACGGGAAACTTGAAGGGCTTGCTAACGTAGTCGTTCGCGCCGGCATCCAGCCCAAGGATCGTGTCGCTGTCGCTGTCATGCCCTGTCAGCATAAGCACCGGACACTTGACCCCCTGCTTGCGCATCAGGCGGCACAGCTCGCGCCCGTCGGTATCCGGAAGGCCCACGTCGAGGATGACCAGGTCGTACAGCGCCTCCTTGGCCTTCTGCATGGCCTCGGCGCCGTTTCCCGCCTCGAAAACATCGAATTCCTCGGTCATGACCAGTTGCTCGCCCAGCGCCTCGCGCAGGTCCTCGTCGTCATCTACGAGAAGAATTTTCTTGAGCTGCGCCATGTCACGGATCTCCTCACTTTTCCTTCCAGGCATCTGCGTCCGGTCGTGGCAAAGGGCAAGGATTGCTGCACTGCGTTCACGCCGACGTGTCAGCACTGGCGGATATGTTTCATTTCCTGTCAAATGGAGCTATCCCGAATTACCACCAGAGGACCACGCATGAGCTTCGCCCCCGACCTGACCGAGATGCTAGCCCGCGCCCGCGCAGACATGCGGCTGGGCGTTCCAGTGGTGCTGTCGGACGGCCCGCGGGCTGCGCTCGTCATGGCGGTCGAGACGCTGGGGCCACAGCGACTGGCCGATGCGCTGGCCCTGGGACATGCCGACCTGGCCATCACCGAGCATCGCGCGACGACACTCAAGACCGCCGCCTATGATGGCGATCTTGTCCGGCTTGCCGTGCCAGACGGGGCGGGCCTCGACTGGGTGCAGGCGGTGGCAGACCCCGCCGACGACCTGCGCCTGCCGATCAAGGGGCCCTTCGTGGCGCGGCGCGAAGGCGACGCGGTGCTGCACCGCGCGGGTATCCGCCTGGCCAAGGCCGCGCGACTGATCCCGGCAGTGCTGGTCGTGCAGATCGCGGACGGCGCGGGGCTGGCGCGCGATCACGGGCTGACGCTGATCGGCGCCGCCTCGGCCATGACCACGGATCTGTCCCCGCTGGCCCCGGTGATCCATGCCAGGGTCCCGCTGGAGGTCTGCGAGGCCGGCCGCCTGCACATCTTCCGCCCCGAGGACGGCGCCGAGGAACACTACGCCCTCGAGATCGGAAGCCCGGACCGATCCAGGCCGGTGCTGGCGCGGCTCCATTCGGCCTGTTTCACGGGCGACCTGCTGGGATCACTGAAATGCGATTGCGGGCCTCAGCTGCGCGGCGCTCTGGCCCAGATGGGCGTGGCGGGCGAGGGCGTGCTGCTTTACCTCAACCAGGAGGGGCGCGGCATCGGGCTGGCCAACAAGATGCGGGCCTATTCGCTGCAGGACCAGGGCTTCGACACGGTCGAGGCCAATCACAGGCTCGGCTTCGAGGACGACGAGCGCGACTTTCGTATCGGCGCCGATATCCTGCGCAAGATGGGCTTCTCGCAGGTGCGCCTGCTGACCAACAACCCCGCCAAGGTCGAGCGGCTGGAATCCTGCGGAATCGACGTGGTGGAACGGGTGCCGCTAAAGGTCGGTGAAAACCGCTTCAATCACCACTATCTGGCGACCAAGGCCAGCAAATCCGGCCACCTGTTGTAGCCTGGCCTGACGCGGCGTTTCCCTTGAGCCGAAGCCACCAGATGCGTCACCGTCCCGGCGAGGAGGACCCGCCATGATCCCGACGCTCGGCATCTTGATGAACATGGGCAGCCTGCAAAGGCTGCTCCCTTTCTGGCTCGCCGGCCTCGCGGCCATGATCGCCTGGTTCTCGCCCTGGCTGCTGCTGGCGGTCATCTACGGTGCCGCCGTGCAGTTCCTCGTGGAATACGCGATGCACCGGTTCCTGTTGCACCGCGAACCGCCCGTGGATCAGCCGACCTTCAACGCGCTTTACCGCAGCCATGTCGGCCATCACGAGTTTCCCGGCGACCCGGAGTTCTTTACCGGCGACGATCACTGGTACCCCGTGCGCTTCGGCCTTGCTTCGGCCGCGCTGCACACGCTCGTGCTCTGGCCGTTCCTTGGCCTCGGTCCGGCGCTTCTCTTCGCCGCGACCGCGCTTTTCGTGGGCTCGGTCAGCGCCTTCGCCTTCTACGAATACTGTCATACGCTGGCGCATCTGAACGTGCCCAAGGGCCGGTTCGGCAAGCGTGTAACTCAGCGGCACATGCTGCACCACTTCCACGACCACAGGGCGACGTATCACGTCAGCTTCGGAATGGAGTGGATAGATCGGCTGTTCGGCACGAAACACGACGCGGTGGACGCGAAAGGGCGCTTCGACCGGCAAACCATGCTGTCGATGGGCATGGACCCCGAGGATCTGCGCCTCGTGACAGCCCGCAAGGCCCACGGGATCGGCCGGTTCCCGAAATGGGCCACGCGCCGCCGCACCGCGTGACCCAGCACGGCCAGACCCCGCGGGATATCGTCCTGACGCCGACCGGGCTGCGCTTTCTCGGGCGCCGCCTGCCCTGCGTGATCGGCAAGGGCGGCCTCAGTCGCCGCAAGCGCGAGGGCGACGGCGCGACACCGCGCGGCACACATGGCATCGTGGGGATGCTCTATCGCCCCGACCGGATGGCGCGGCCCGCGGACTGGGCCTTGCCGATCAGGCCCGGCGACCTGTGGTCGGATGACCCCGCACAGCCCGACTACAACCTGATGGTCCGCGCACCCTACCCGCACGGACATGAACGCCTGCGCCGGGCCGATCCGCTTTACGACCTCGTGATCCTGACCGACTGGAACTGGCCCTACCCGGTCAAGCATCGCGGCTCGGCCATCTTCCTTCACCGGTGGCGGCGGCCCGGCTACCCGACCGAAGGCTGCATCGCCCTGCGGCCCGATCACCTGCTCTGGCTGGCGCGGCACATCCGCTACCAGACGCGCCTCATCGTGCCCTGACGCCGGGATGGCGGGTGGGCTGTCGTGGCGGCCCGGCCGGGCCGACACGCAGGTCAACCGTAATCCCGTTCCCCGAAAATGGCCGATCCGACCCGCACATGGGTCGCGCCCTGCGCCACGGCCTGTTCAAAATCGCCGGACATGCCCATGGACAGGCCGGTCAGCCCGTTGCGCGCCGCGATCTTGCCCAGCAAGGCGAAATGCAGGCTGGGTTCCTCGTCCACGGGCGGGATGCACATCAGCCCCGCCACCGGCAGGTCCATGCCACGGCACTCGGCCACGAAGGCATCGGCCTGGGCGGGCAGCACCCCGGCCTTCTGCGGCTCTTCGCCGGTGTTGACCTGCACGAACAGGTCGGGGCACTGGCCCGTCTCCTGCGCCAGCCGCGCGATGGTCCGGGCCAGCTTGGGCCGGTCCAGCGTGTGGATCGCCTGCGCCAGGTCCATCGCCTGGCGGGCCTTGTTGGTCTGCAAGGGGCCGATCAGGTGCAGCTCGATCCCGTCGAAAGCCTCGCGGAAACCGGGCCACTTTCCGGCCGCTTCCTGCACGCGGTTCTCGCCGAAGATCCTGTGACCCTGCTGCAGAATCGACTCGACCCGGGCGTCGGGCTGCATCTTGGAAACGGCAATCAGCCGGACCGACCCGGGCGCCCGCCCGGCCGCGGTCTCGGCGCGCTGCACCCGTTCGGTAATCTCGGCCAGCGACATGTTCAAGCTCCTGTTTCGGCGGCAAAATCACCCTGTTGGACCAGACCGGGGCCGGTTTGGCAAGCGGGCCTGCGCCGATCTGCCCGCCGGGGTGTGTGGCACGGCTGCATCATTTTCGACCGGGCCACTTCGCCACCCCGGCAATTCTCTTGAGTGTGCACCGCTTTCCGCGCAAAGACACTGGCAATGCTGGGACAACTGGCATTCTCGGGAATGCAAACACGAGGAATCAAAACATGAAAAGCATCCTTCTTGCTTCGGCTTCGGTCTTCGCCTTCGC
>Ga0102928_1000172_pt1 | contig 38135 bp, 30 predicted proteins | sample SalPonR1_B_D1_MG_FD_78504 | JGI IMG/M metagenome (GOLD analysis project Ga0102928, IMG submission 78504) | Salt pond soil microbial communities from South San Francisco under conditions of wetland restoration - Salt Pond MetaG R1_B_D1_MG | ecosystem: Environmental > Aquatic > Marine > Intertidal...
AAAGGCCCATGCCCGCGCCCGCGAATTGCTTGAGATCGTGGAGCTCGACGCAGGCGCGGCAGACCGCTATCCGCACGAGTTCTCGGGCGGTCAGCGCCAGCGCATCGGCATCGCTCGTGCCCTGGCGATGGACCCCGACCTGATTATCGCCGACGAGGCGGTGTCGGCGCTTGATGTGTCGATCCAGGCGCAGGTGCTGGCGCTTCTGCGCGATCTGCAGGAACGCCTGCATCTGTCACTGATGTTCATCACGCATGACATGCGCGTCGCCGCCCAGCTTTGCGACCGCGTCGCGGTGATGCAGCATGGCAAACTTGTCGAAATCGGGCCGGTGCAGGATGTGTTCCTCTCACCAAAGGCTGAATATACGCGTAACCTGCTGGCCGCTGTGCCCGGCACCGATTGGCGAAAGGGCGCCGCATGAGCGACCTCTGGGCGTTGACGGCTACCGAGATGGCCGTCCTGATCCGCCAACGCGACGTTTCCGCCCGCGAGATCACCGAGAGCACGCTTGCCCGGATCGATCACGCCAATCCGGGTTGCAACGCCATCGTCGCGCGCTGCGATGACGAGGCCCTGGCCTCTGCCGATGCCATCGACCGGGCGCTGTCGCTTGGGCTTGATCCCGGCCCGATGGCCGGGGTGCCAGTGACGACCAAGGTCAACACCGACCAGAAGGGGTTTGCGACCACCAATGGCCTGCGCATCCAGCGCGACCTGATCGCAGCAGAGGACAGCCCCGTCGTGTCCAACCTGCGCAAGGCGGGTGCGGTGATCGTCGGGCGCACCAACACGCCCGCCTTCTCCCTGCGTTGGTTCACCCGCAACGCGCTGCACGGCCACACCACAAATCCCCGCGCGCCCGGGATCACGCCCGGCGGATCCTCGGGAGGTGCCAGTGCGGCGGTCGCAGCGGGCATGGGGCCAGTTGCCCATGGTACGGATATCGCCGGCTCGATCCGTTATCCGGCCTATGCCTGCGGCATCCACGGCTTACGGCCGTCGCTGGGCCGTGTGCCCGCCTTTAATGCCTCTGGACCTGATCGCCATATCGGCGCGCAGCTCATGGCTGTATCGGGCCCGCTGGCCCGCTCCATCGCCGATCTGCGCCTGTCCCTGACGGCGATGGCGCAACCCGATCTTCGTGACCCCTGGTTTGTTGATGCGCCGATGCATGGCCCCGACCTTCCCCGACGTGCAGCACTTTGCCTTGCGCCTGACGGGATGGACGTGGCCGCACCCGTCAAGGACGCCCTGCGCGCCGCCGCAACGCGGCTTTCGCTTGCTGGCTGGGAGGTTGTCGAATGCGACACCCCGGCCCTGCGCGAAGCCATGGAGCTGCAAATGATCATGTGGTTGTCAGAGATGCGCCGCGGCGCGGGACAGGCCGTGCGCGACGAGGCCGACCCGGATGCCGAGAGGATCTACGAGTACCTTCAGACGATCACACCGGATGCCGACCTAAACATGCTCATGGACACGTTGCAGTCGCGTTCGCGTCTTATGCGGACATGGCGCGACTTTCTTTCCAGATACCCCGTGATGCTGTGCCCGGTCTCGGGCGAATTGCCCTTCGCCGATCTGCGCGATGTCGTAAGCCAAGCAGATTTCGAGGCGATCATCGCAGCGCAGATGCCGCAGATAGGTCTGCCGTTTCTCGGCCTGCCAGGCCTGACCGTGACCAATGGCGCCGCCATGGGCCTGCCCGTGGGCGTGCAGCTTGTCGCCAACCAGTTCCGCGAGGATCTCCTGCTCGATGCAGGCGAGTTGATCGGTGAAACGGTGCCCACGACTGTCTGACCTGACGGGCTGAACTCTGCCAACGGTTTCTTGACTCTCGCACCCGTCGCGCGGTTTTTCCCTCTGTCCGGATCGGCATTTTCGCTTATGGCATGGCCCGACACTCGGCAAGGTGCACATGTGGTGGTCAGTCTCGCCACGCTGTGCATCATCGCGCGTGTTCCCGCCTGCTTGCCGTTCTCTTTTCCCGTCTTTTCGCCTATTCCGGTTCCATGGACATTGTACTGATCCTTACCATCCTCGCGGCGCTTTTTGTTGTTATCGGCATGGCCGAGCCGCTGGCCGCGCGTTTGCGCGTGCCTTTCGGGGTGATCCTTGCGGTCATCGGCATTCTGATCGGCGTGTCTGCGATCTTCTTTCTGCGCACGGACCTGACCGACGCGCTTGATCCAGTCGCCGAAGCGATCATGCAATTGCCGATCCGCTCGAACGTGTTCATCTACGTCTTTCTGCCGACGCTCCTGTTCCAGGTCACTCTTGGAATGAACCTGCGGCGCATGCTCGACGACTGGGTGCCGATCATCGTACTTGCGGTGGTCGCGGTGATCGTTGCCACGCTCAGCGTCGGATACGCGCTGCATTGGGTGAGCGCCCTGCCCCTCGCTGCGTGCCTTCTGGTCGGTGCGATCGTGTCGACAACCGACCCCTCCGCCGTGGTCGGTATCTTCCGTTCGATATCGGCGCCGCGTCGGCTTGCCCGGATCATCGAAGGTGAAAGCCTGCTCAACGATGCGGCGGCGATCGCGCTTTTCGGCCTGTTCATGGGCTTCGTCATGCTGGGCGTTCCCGACCCGGCACTCGGAGACACATTCACGCGGTTCCCGGTTCTGATCGCGGGCGGTGCGCTGGTGGGCTGGTTCATGGCGCGGGTCGCGGTATGGCTCATGTCGATGTTCTCGGAATACGAACTGGCGCAGATATCGATTTCGGTCGCGCTGCCCTATCTCGCTTTCATCGGCGCAGAGCAAAGCATCGGTGCCTCGGGTGTGATTGCAGTGGTCGTGGCGGGCATGACGCTGAACCTCACCGCGCCGGGGCGCCTGCCGCCGCAGACCTGGGCCAATATGCGCGAGGTCTGGGGCCTTCTGGCGCATTGGGCGGGGGCATTGATCTTCATTCTGGCCGCGCTGCTCATTCCGCGCCTACTCGAGGACGTCCGGGCCGACGATTTCCTGCTGATCGGTGTCGTCGTTCTCGCCGCGATCGCGGCGCGCGCAGTGATACTGTTCGGACTTTTGCCGATGCTGACCATGTTGCGCCTTTCACCCATGGTCGAGCGCAGCTACCGCACCGCGATCCTCTGGGGCGGCCTGCGCGGCGCGGTCACGCTGGCACTGGCGTTGGCGGTCACCGAAAGTTTCCGTGTCCCGCTCGAGGTCAAGCGCGTGGTCGGCATTCTTGCGACGGGCTTCACCCTGTTCACGCTGATCGTACAGGGCACGACACTGCGTTGGCTGATCGGGCGTCTTCGGCTGGATCAACTCTCGCCACTCGACAAGGCGTTGTCGCGTCAGGTTATCGCCGTCGCCCTTCAGACGGTGCGCGAGGATGTCGCCAAGACCACCGAGAACTATGAACTGAACCACGATATCGTGCGCGCCGAAGCGGTGCGTTTCGGCGAGCGGCTGGAAGGGGCCGTGAAGACCGCCGAGGACAATCCAGACGTTGCCGACCGCGACCGCATCACCCTCGGCCTGATTGCGCTGGCCGGGGCCGAGCGCGACACGATCCTTTCACGCGTGCGCGAGCGAACGCTTTCGGCGCGGCTGGCGGAACAGGTGCTTTCGGATGCCGGGCGCCTGATCGAATCCGCGCGCTCGGCTGGGCGCAGCGGTTATCAGCAGGCGGCGCGCCGTGTGGTCAGCTTTGGGCGCGGCTTTCGCTGGGCGGTCTTTCTTCACAACCGCCTTGGCATCTCATTTCCACTGGCTCGCTTGATGGCAGACCGCTTCGAGCTTCTGCTCTCGCAGCGCCTGATACTGCGGGACCTTGGCGGCTTCATCGACAGCCGTATCCGGCGAATCCACGGTCGGCGCGTGGCTGAGTTGCTCAACGAGTTGCTTGCGCGCCGCGTCGAGATGGTCGAGACCGCGCTCGAGGGGTTGAGGCTGCAGTATCCGGGTTATGCCGAAGAGCTTGAACGCCGTTTCATCCGCCGCACCGCCTTGCGCCTGGAAGAACGGGAATACGCGGCGATCCGCGAAGACGGGCTGATCGGATCCGAACTTTATACAGCCCTCATGCATGATATCGCCCGCCGCCGCGCCGCCGCCGAGGACCGCCCGCCGCTGGATCTGGCATTGCAGCGTGTGGAACTGGTCAAGCGCTTTCCGCTCTTCAAGGATCTTGATGCGCCGGTGCGTAAACGCCTCGTCCGCGCTCTGAGGACGCGCTATGTCAACGCGGGCGACCATATCCTGCGCAAGGACAGCCCGTCACGGCGGGTCTTCTTCATCGCCTCGGGCGCCGTGGAATTGCAGGCAGCCGGTCAGACATGGCGGCTGGGACGCGGCGAGATGTTCGGCCAGCTTGGGGTTCTCATGCAAAAGCCGCGCCGCACAGAAGCGCGCGCGATCGTTCCCTCAACGCTTCTGGTTCTGGATGAAACCCGGTTCCGACGTCTGCTGAAGCGCAGTCCGATCCTGCGCGAGACCGTCCGCAAAAGCGCCGAAAAACGCGGGATCAACCTTGACCAGAGCCTTTCGGAGACGTCGGCTTCCAATCGCTAGCGCAAGATCAGACAGTGCGCAAAAGACAGCCCGCCGCTGCCATCGCCCCGGCCAGTTCCTGCGCCGAAGCACGGTCGCTGATCACTGTCATGTCCGGCCCGAAACCTGCAACAAGGTCGGAATCGGTGCGTCCGAACTTGTGACTATCGGCCATGACGACCAGATGTTCGCTTTGCGCCAGCATCGCCCGCTTGATCCCGGCGAAACCCGGCACCGCCTCGCTGAAGCCGCGCGCGCTGACCCCCGACATGCCTACAAATGCATGCCTGGCGTGAAACCGGCGCAGGAAATCGATGGTCTCCGGCCCCACAACCGCAGCTTCGGCGGCCATGAAATCGCCGGGGCACAGGCGGACATGGGCGGCACGGCTCTGGCCAAGGATGATGGCTGCATTAACGCTGTTTGTAATCACGTTCACCGGGGTCTCTGAAAACGCCAATGCGCGCGCGAACTGGATCGTGGTCGATCCAGCGTCGATCATCACCAGATCGTCGGGTCGCACCATGGAAGCGGCAAGCCGTCCGATGCGTTCGCGTTCGCTCAAATGCGAGCGGTTCCGGGTTTCCAAATCCGGGCGCATGCCCGGCGTCGTGGCAGTCACGCCGCCGAAATCCCGGCTCACCTGCCCTGCCCCTTCCAGTGCGGTCACGTCACGGCGAATCGTTTCGCTGGTCACACCGAAGCGTTCGGCCAGATCGCTGGTCCGAAGATGCGGCTTGAGCCGCAACTCCAACAGAATCCGCTCTCGGCGGGCGGTCTTGTTAAGCTTGAGATCCGGGTTGGTCATCGCACTCTCCGGAGAACAGTCTGGCATGTTTTTATAACAATTCCATTGCGTGGTGCAGATTTTAATGCTTGAAATGTTGGAAACCCCACATTTTCAAACTGAAGACGCGGCAGGTCCTGGGCACTAGGAGGGAGAAGTTCTGACACCCACAACATTGATCCGTCTCACCTATGAGCTGATGGAGCGTGCCGGCATTCCGCTAACAGACGCGCCGACGAGCTTTCGGGCGGCGAACGCCAGCGCGTCGGCGTCGCGCGCGCGCTCATGCAGCGCCCTGAAATCCTTTTCACGGACGAGCCAGCGCCGCGCACATCTTTGGCGGCGCTCTCCCCCCGAATTTCGCGCGCGGCGGTCTGCAGATCGACGAGCTTCTCGAAAGCCTGAAAATCGCGACCCTCACGACCTTCGTCGGGGTCTTCCTGTCGATCCACACAACTTTCATTGCCGCCAGCAACGTCGCTTTGAAAGCGATCTTCCTGCTGGGCAGCAACCTGCGTGCCTTGGCGATGATCGGCATCGTCGGTAAGGGCGGGGCTGGCCTGACGCTGGCCGATGCCTTTGGCCGTTATGATTACGACGTCGCACTGGCCATCACCATCGTCATTCTCGGCGCGATCCTTGTCAGCGGAGCCATTAGCGACCGTATCAGGAAAATGCTAAGACCGTGCCTAGATACCACCGCATACAGGTACTCGAATGCTGATCACTTCTCATGACGGGCCTTCGGCCTTCGCTGCCTATCAGGAGATCCGTGCGCGCCTTCCGAAGCCGGGCCCGCCCGGTGCCGCGATACGTGCTCCCGACCTTGGGGCTGTGGCCGAACCATTTGATCTGATCCTGCTTGACGCTTACGGCGTTCTCAATGTCGGGGAACGCCCGGTACGGGGGGCGGTGGCACGCATGGCAGCCCTGCGCGCGGCTGGGAAACGGCTTTGCGTCATCACCAATTCCGCAGGCTACCCCAAGCGACTGATGATGGAGCGTCACGCGCGACTTGGCTTCGACTTCGCGCCGGACGAGGTCGCTTCCAGCCGTGAAGCCCTGCTTGCCCATCTGTCAGGCGACACCCGTCAATGGGGCGCGATGCTTTCGCCAGAGCATGGCGTCGAGGATATCGGCGGACTGAGCCTGCGTTTCCTTGGTGACGATCCCGCCGACTATGCTGCCGTGGACGGTTTTCTGATGATCGGCTCGGCGGGTTGGAATGCCAGGCGTCAGGCTCTGCTCGAGGCTGCGCTCCTGCAGGATCCTCGCCCGGTGCTGGTCGGCAATCCCGACCTTGTGGCACCGCGCGAGGACGGGCTGTCGCTGGAACCGGGTCATTATGCGCACCACCTGGCCGATAGTACCGGCTGCGTGCCGCGCTTCTTCGGCAAACCCTTCCCCGAGATATTCGACATCGCGCTATCGCGCCTAGCCTCGCGGCCGGATCCGGCGCGGGTGCTGATGGTCGGCGACACGCTACAGACAGATGTGCTGGGGGCGCAGGCGCTTGGGTTCAAAACTGCTCTGGTTATGGGGCACGGAATGCTCAAGGGGATGGATTGCGCAAACGCATGTGCCGTTTCCGGTATCTACCCCGATTTCATCCTGGAACACACATGACCGCACCGCATCGCGCGCCCACGGGCAAAGCCATAGCCGGGACCAACCACGCCGATAGCGCGCGTCGGCGTTTACTTGCGGTTGCGGCGCCCCTGCGCTTGGCCTAACGTCGCTCATGCTCGCACTTTGCCAAGCAGTCATGATCGCAAGCTGAGCAAGGCGAGCAAACACATGCACAGGGAGACACTCATGCAATTCATTCGAAGCGCCCGCAACCTCGTCGTTGGGGCTGTGCTCGTCACCGGGCTGGCGGCATCCGCCACCGCGCAAGACCTGAAGTTCTTCACGATCGGCACGGGTGGCACGGCCTATACCTATTACCCGGTTGGCGGCGTGATCGCGAACGCGATCTCCAAACCGCCCGGATCGCGCCCCTGCGAAGAAGGCGGAAGCTGCGGCGTCGACGGGCTGATCGCTTCGGCTGTCTCTTCGCGCGGCTCTGTGGACAACGTCAACGCGATCGTCTCGGGCCTGCGCAATTCCGGCTTTGCACAGTCGGATGTCGCCTATTGGGCCTACACGGGCACCGGCACGATGGACGGCCAACCGCCCGCCGAGAACCTGCGCACCATCGCCGCCCTGTTCGAAGAGCACATTCACCTTGTCGCGCTCGCAGACAGCGGCATCGACTCCGTCACGGATCTGGCGGGCAAGCGCGTCTCGCTCGATGAGCCGGGCTCAGGCACCTATGTAGATGCCGGTCTCATTCTCGAGGCCAATGGCTTGTCGGTCGATGATGTGAGCGCCGAGGCGCTCAAGGGCAACGCCGCCTCCGAGGCGCTGCGTAACGGCAAGATCGACGCCTTCTTCGTGGTCGCGGGCTATCCCACCGGCTCACTGGTAGAACTGGCATCGGCCGAGGACATCAAGCTGGTGCCGATCTCGGGCGAAGGTGCCGACAAGCTGACCAGCGAATTCGGGTTTTTCGCGCAAAGCGAGATCCCCGAAGGCACCTATGAAGGCGTCGGCGCCACCCAAACGGTCGCCGTCGGGGCACAATGGTTCACTTCGGCAGAAGAGGATCCCGAGCTGATTTACGAGATCACCAAGGCGCTCTGGAACGACAAGTCGCGCAAGCTGCTTGACGTCGGCCATGCCAAGGGCAAGACGATCACGGCGGAAACCGCGCTCAACGGTATTGGTGTGCCGCTGCATGAAGGGGCCAAGCGCTTTTACGAAGAGGCCGGGCTGATCAAGTGATCGCCTGCCTTGCCCTATCCGGCCCGGCTGCCACTCAGGCGGCCGGGCTTCTTTTGTCCTGATTGAACATGCCGGGTGCAGACGATGGCCGAAGAACCGACGAACGACCGTGAACTCACAGCCGAAGAACTGCACGAGATCGAACGCAAATACGATCCTGAGCTGGCCTTTCGGACCACCGGTCGCCGGATCGCTTTCATTGTTTCGATCACTCTGGTCGCGATGTCGGCCTATCATTTCTATGCCTCGGGCTTTGGACTTATTCGTGAGCTGCTGCATCGAGGGATCCACCTCTCTTTCGTCCTGGGGCTGGTCTTTCTACTGTTCTCCTGGCGGCGCCGCGCGACGGACGTGCAACCCGCCCCGGCCTGGTATCGCCCCGACGGCGTTCCGCTGCTCGATATCGTCTTTGCCTTGTTGGCTGTGGGCGCGGCACTTTACCTTCCGCTTCTGCCGCCAGAGGTGGTCTCGATCCGCGTCGGCAACCCGTCTGATATGGACGTGCTCATGGGTACGGCGCTTTTGCTGCTGACCCTCGAGGCGACACGGCGCGCGGTCGGTCCGACGCTGCCGATCATCGCGTTGATCTTTGTGGCCTTTGCGGTCTTCGGCCCATGGGCGCCGGGTGCTCTCAAACATGGCGGCGCCAGTTGGCAGGGGCTGATCAATCATCTCTACATGACCAATCAGGGGATTTACGGCATCGCAATCGGCGTGATGGCGCAATATGTGTTCCTCTTCATCCTCTTTGGCGTTCTGGCAACGCGGATCGGACTGGGGCAGTTGTTCATCGACCTCGCCATGGTGATTGCGGGACGCTATGCGGGCGGCCCTGCGAAGGTCGCTATATTCTCATCGGCGTTCATGGGGACGATCTCGGGCTCGTCGATCGCCAACACTGTGACGACCGGCGCGCTGACCATCCCGGCGATGAAACGCGTCGGCTATCCGGCGCATTTCTCGGGCGCGGTCGAGGCCACCTCGTCGACCGGCGGGCAGATCACGCCGCCGATCCTGGGGGCTGCTGCCTTCATCATGGTCGAGTATCTGGAAATTCCCCTGCGCGACATCCTCGCGGCGGCCCTGTTCCCGGCGCTGCTGCATTACTTCGGGATTTTCATCATGGTCCATCTGGAGGCCCGAAAGCTGGGTCTGCGCGGGCTGGCGGCCTCCGAGCTTCCCAAGGCCGGGCTGGTTTTGCGCGAACACTGGCTGTCCGTGATCCCGCTTTTCATCCTCGTCTACCTGATCCTGAGCGGCAAGACGCCGGATTACGCGGCAGTCTACGGGATTATTGCCTGTGTCGTCGTGGGCTTTCTCAACCCGGTCAACCGGCTGACGCTCAAGGATCTCTGGCAGGCCTTGGCCGACGGCGCGCGCAACACGCTGGCGGTCGGGGCCGCCGCGGCGACCGTGGGCGTGGTCGTGGGCGTGGTCACCCTGACAGGCGTCGGTTTTCGTCTCGGCTATGTCGTGGTTCAGACAGCAACCGACATGGGCGGCTTTCTGAGTGCGCTCTGGCCGCTCAGCTATTTCACGATCGAGCAATGGGCGCTGTTCGTCTCGCTGATCCTGATCGCCATCGCCTGCATCATCATGGGCGCGGGCATTCCCACCACTGCCACCTATATCATTCTCGTGGCTGTCGCGGCCCCGGCACTGGCGGTATTGCAGGTCGAACCGCTCGTCGCGCATTTCTTCGTGTTCTATTACGGCGTGCTGGCGGATATCACGCCGCCTGTGGCGCTCGCGGCCTATGCCGCGGCTGGCATCGCCGGATCGAACCCCTTCAAGACCGGCAACACCGCTTTCCGGCTGGGGATCGCCAAGGCGCTCGTTCCCTTCGTCTTTGTGTATTCGCCCGCCCTTCTGCTGGTAACCGACGGGTTCACCTGGGCGTCGTTCACGATCACGCTGGCAGGCGCCATGCTGGGCATAGGCGGTCTGGGCGTTGCCTTCTCGGGCTTTCTGATCGCCCCGCTGACGCGGCTGGAACGCTGGGCGGTGGCGTTGACATCGTTGTTGTTCATCGCACCGGGCCTCACGACGATGGCGATCGGCCTGGCGCTGTGGTCGCCTGTTGCCTTCCTCCAGATTCGCCGACAACGTGAGTCTGCAAACACTGCGGCCTGAACCTGCATATCGGCGCATACCTGAACGCAAGCACCTGCGCCTCGCAATAGCACTGGACGAATCTTGTGCCGGCGACTACGGCGCGATGAGCTCTTTGTTCAGTTTGAAACGCGCACCCCCGACTTACACTTCGGGGCGAGGAACTCATCACCCTTCCCATGGGAGCGAACGCCATGACGACAAGCGACACCCACGAAGACATCTACGGGCTGAAACGCTGGGGGCGGGGCTTCTTCGAGGTCCTCGAAAATGGCGATGTGGCGCTCAAGAACCCGCTGTCGCCCGACGCGCCCCCGGTCAGCCTTCCCGAGATCATCCGCGATCTAGAAAAGCGCGGCATTCACACGCCAATGATCCTGCGCGTCAGCTCCTATCTCGAAGATGCCATCCGCCAGATCAACGAAAGCTTCAGTAGCGCGATTGAACGTACCGGATATCATGGCACCTATCGCGGGGTATTTCCGATCAAGGTCAATCAGCAGGCGCAGGTCGTGGACCGGATCGTGGAATTCGGGCGCAAATACGATTTCGGCCTCGAGGCGGGATCGAAACCCGAGCTGGTCATCGCCCTCGCCCACAAGCTCCCCGACGACGCGCTGATTGTCTGCAACGGCGTCAAGGATACGGAATTCGTCGGCCTTGCGATCCAGTCCCGCAAACTGGGATTCAACACCGTCATCGTGCTCGAAAGCACGATGGAGGTGGATACTGTCATTGAAACCAGCCGTGCGCTCGGGATCGAACCGATGCTGGGGGTGCGTGTCAAACTGACCAACCAGATCAGCGGCAACTGGGCAGCCAGTTCGGGGGATCGCTCGACCTTCGGGATGAACACCGCCCAACTCGTCGAGGTGATCGACAAGCTGCGCGATGCGGGCCTGCTGCATTGCCTCACGCTTCAGCATTCGCATCTGGGTAGCCAGGTGCCCGACGTGAACGATGTCCGCCGCGCCGTCGGCGACGCCTGTCGCTACTTCTGCGAGATGACGGCCGAAGGCGCTCCGCTGACGCATCTCGACCTCGGGGGCGGGCTTGGCTTTGACTATACCGGCGAGCAGAAAGCCACGGCCAATTCCGTGAATTACAGCGTCGAGGAATACTGCTCCAATATCGTCGAAACGGTCGCATATGCGATGAACGAGGCCGGGGTGGCGCATCCCACGCTCGTCACCGAAAGCGGGCGCGCCTCGGTCGCGACCTCATCAATGCTGATCTTCAACGTGCTCGAGGCGACCTTGTTCGACGCGCCTGACGCGCCCGCCGCCGAACCCGACGATCACCACTACGTCAGTGACCTGACGGCAGTCGGCGATTACCTGTCGGGGGACCGGCTGCGCGAATGCCTGAACGACGCCAGCTTTTATCGAAACGAGATGCGCGCGCTCTTTCGGCGCGGTCATGTCGGGCTGCGCCAGATGGGCCGCACAGAGACGATCTACCGCCACCTGATGGCCCGCATCAAGGCAGTGGCCGCCAGTGACGAGCGCGGCGGGGATATCGAGGACGAGCTGCACAAGCTGGCAGATATCTATCACTGCAATTTCTCGCTGTTCCAGTCGCTGCCCGATGTCTGGGCCATCGACCAGCTGCATCCGTTGATGCCCCTGCAAATGCTGGATCAGGCCCCGACACGCCGCGCGGTGTTGTCGGACATCACCTGCGACAGCGATGGTAAGGTTGATCATTTCATCGTCGCCGACGGCACCTCGCCGTCCTTGCCCGTACATGATCTGCCCCAGGACCGGCCCTATCACATGGGCGTGTTTTTCGTGGGCGCCTATCAGGAAACGCTGGGCGATCTGCACAACCTGTTCGGTGATACCAATGTGGTCACGATAGACTTGCGCGAGGATGAGGGATTTGATCTGCTTCACGAACAGGAAGGAGACACCATCGCCGAAGTTCTCTCTTATGTCGAATATGATCCCAGCGATTGTGTGGACGCCTTCCGCAAACTGGTGGACGGCGCGATTTCCAAAGGCACCATCAGCGTCGAGGAACGCCGGCCGCTGATGGCAGCCTACCGCGACAGCATCAACGGCTACACCTACTACGAATAAGAGAACAAACCCGGGAGACAGAGGTCATGGGAAATACACTCGTAATCGGCGCCGGCGGCGTCAGCCATGCCGCCGTCCACAAGATGGCGATGAATGCCGATATCTTCACGCATATCACCCTGGCAAGCCGCACCAAGTCCAAGTGTGACGCCATTGCCAAGTCGGTAAAAGAACGGGTCGGCGTCGATATCGACACCGCCGCGCTTGACGCGATGGACGTCGCTGCGACAGTCGCGCTGATCCGCAAGACCGGGGCCGAGATCCTCGTCAATCTGGCGCTGCCTTACCAGGATCTCAAACTGATGGATGCCTGCCTTGAGGCGGGCTGCCATTACCTAGACACGGCGAATTACGAACCCGAAGACGAGGCCAAGTTCGAATACAGGTGGCAATGGGCCTATCAGGACAAGTTCCGCGAGGCCGGGCTGACCGCCATTCTCGGGTCGGGGTTCGATCCCGGCGTGACCAGCGTTTTCGCGACCTGGCTGAAAAAGCACAAGCTCGACAGCATCCGCCAGATCGACGTTCTCGATGCCAATGGCGGCAGTAACGATCAGGCATTCGCCACCAACTTCAACCCCGAGATCAACCTGCGCGAAGTGTTGCAGGACGCCAAGCATTGGGAAGACGGCGATTGGCAGGTGACCCCGGCCATGACCCACAAGGTCGAATTCGACTTCCCCGGCATCGGCCCCAAGAACATGTATCTCATGTATCACGAGGAACTCGAAAGCCTGAGCACGCATTTCCCCGAGATCAAGCGCGCGCGGTTCTGGATGACCTTCGGAGATGCCTATATCACTCATGCCAAGGTCTTGCAGAATGTCGGCATGACCCGGATTGACCCGGTGATGCATAACGGGGTCGAGATCATCCCGATCCAGTTCCTCAAGACCCTGTTGCCCGATCCCGGTGACCTGGGCGAGCAGACCAAGGGCAAGGCCTGCATTGGCGATATCGCCACCGGCGAGGCCAAGGACGGGTCGGGCGAAAAGACCTATTACATCTACAATATCTGCGACCACGAGGAGTGCTTTGCAGAGGTCGGCAGCCAGGCCGTGTCCTATACCACGGGCGTCCCGGCGATGATCGGCGCGGCGCAGGTGCTCAAGGGCAAATGGACGGCGCCGGGTGTGTGGAACATGGAACAGCTTGATCCTGATGATTTCATGGACATGCTGAACAAGCATGGCCTGCCCTGGCAGGTGCATGAACTGGACGGGCCGGTCTCGTTCTGAACCGAGCAAGGACAGCCACCCCATGACCCAGCCCATGCAGACCCAGGCCGGCGATGCCGGCGCCTTTCGGCAGTTCGACCTTGACCGCGTGCCCTCGCCCTGCTTCGTGGTGGACGAGGTCGCGCTTGAGGCAAATCTGGAGGTGCTGGCAAGCATCGGCACGGCGTCGGGGGCGCGGATGCTCAGCGCGCTCAAGGCCTTTTCCATGTTCTCGCTGGCGCCTCTGGTGCGATCCTACCTATCGGGGACCTGCGCCAGCGGGTTACACGAGGCCCGCCTCGGGCGCGAGGAATATGGCGGCGAGGTTACGACCTTCTCGACCGGCTACAAAAAGTCCGAGATCGACGAAATCCTCGGCCTCAGCGACCACCTGATCTTCAACAGTCTCGGACAGAAGGACCGTTTTGGCGCGCGCGCGCAGGCGGCGGGCGTGTCGGTCGGACTGCGCATCAACCCGCAGCATTCCGAAGGCGAAGTGGAGAAATATGACCCCTGCCAGCCCTGCTCGCGCCTTGGCGTGCCGGTTTCCCAACTGAATGCCGCCGCGCTCAGCGGGGTGGCGGGGCTGCACATGCACACGCTGTGCGAACAAGGTTTCGCGCCGCTCCTGCGCACATGGGAGGCCGTCGAGCCGCTGCTGGCACCCCATATGGAGGACCTTCAATGGATCAACCTCGGCGGCGGGCACCATATCACGCGTAATGACTACGACCGCGCGGCACTGATCGAATTTATCAAGGACATCCGCGCGCGCCACGGCGTCGATGTTTACTTGGAACCCGGCGAGGCGGTGGCGCTGGATGCGGGCATCCTGGTGGGTGAAATCCTCGATACGTTCGAGAACACGATGCCCATAGCGATCACCGATATCTCGGCCACCTGCCATATGCCCGACGTCATCGAGGCTCCCTACCGCCCTGCGCTGCTGGACGAGACCCTGGTCGGTCATACCTATCGGCTGGGCGGGCCGTCCTGCCTCGCGGGGGACATCATTGGCGATTATACTTGGGCCGCTCCGCTTGAGATCGGCCAACGCTTCGCTTTTCTGGACCAGGCGCATTACTCGATGGTCAAGACCAACACCTTCAACGGCGTGCCCCTTCCCGCCATCGCCATTTGGAACAGCCGCACCGACGATCTGCGGATCATGCGTGAATTCGGCTACCAGGATTTCAAGGAGCGCCTCTCATGAGCAGCTTTCTCGCCAGTGAACTCAGCGCCGACGAGACAAGCGACTCCGCCCATTTCCGGGTGATCCCGATGCCGCTTGAACGCACCGTGTCTTATGGCGCAGGCACTGCGCACGGGCCGGCGGCGATCATCGCAGCCTCGAATGAGCTCGAGCGGCTTTGCATCGGGCGCGAACCCTGCCGCGCGGGCATCCTGACCGAAACGCCCATCGACTGCGACGGCTCCCTTCCCGAGGTTATGGAGCGTCTGGCAACCCGCACCGAAGCCGCTGTGCGTGCTGGCCGCATTCCGGTGACGCTGGGGGGTGAACATTCGCTCAGCTATGGTGCTGTGATGGGGGTTGCCCGTGCGCTGGGGCAGCCGGTGGGAATCGTGCAGATCGACGCCCATGCCGACCTGCGCGTCGCCTATGAGGGCGAAGAACACTCGCATGCCTCTGTCATGCACCTCCTGACACAACAGGGAATTCCCCTCGCCCAGTTCGGCGTGCGCGCGATCTGCCAGCAAGAGGCCGTCAGCCGCGAGGCCAACAGGGTTTTCTGGCGCGATGCCGAGGATCTGGTTACGAACCGCATTCATCAGGTGGACCTGCCCGCCGATTTCCCTGAACTCGTCTATGTTTCCTTCGACATGGACGGGCTCGACCCGTCGCAGATGCCAGCCACCGGAACGCCCGTGCCGGGCGGCCTGGATTACTACCAGGCGCTGCACCTTGTCGAACATGCGCTCAAGGGGCGGCGCTGCGTCGGTTTCGATGTGGTGGAGCTGGCACCTGACGGCAATGCAGCCTGGGATTTCACCGCAGCGCAGATCGTCTATCGCCTGATGGCGAGCTGCCTCTGACGCGCACCGCCGTGCCAGGGGCGCCCGACGAGAACGGATCGCGTCCCTTGCCAAAATAAGTTATCCGGTGCTGGAACTCATTTCTTTGCAAAGAATTTGCCAAGGAAAAGGAGGCGCCCATAACCTATTTCCAAAGCCTTTCAGCCGCGGGCTTCACCGCAACCGCGATCAGCTATGGCCCTGGCCGCATGGGTTTCGGCCTGTTCGTTCCCGAGCTCAAATCGACCTTCGCTCTGTCCAGCTCCACAGTCGGTTTCATCGCCAGCCTCGGGTTTTGCGGATTTTTCATCGGCTTGCTGGTGGCACAGAGCTTGCTCAATCGAATGGGCCCAAAGATTCCCGTCCTGACTGGTCTCTTCGCCGCCATGACCGGCATGAGCATCGTCGCGCTTGCACATAACGCCGCCACGCTGGCCCTCGGCGTCTTCCTTGCGGCTTCAAGCGCAGGTTTCGCATGGACGCCGTTCAACGATCCGGTGCATCGCAAGATTCGTGACTGGGATCGTCCGACGGCTCTCTCGCTGATCAGCACGGGCACCAGCATCGGGGTGGTGCTTGCCGGGTGTGCCGCGTTGTTTCTTGTGTTCGCGGATCTGCCTTGGCGCTATTGTTGGGCTTTCTTCGCCTTGGCCGGCTTTGCGGCGCTCGTTCTGAACTGGTCGGTCCTGCGTCAGATAGACAGGCCCCCCACAACTGAAACGAAGATGCCTTGGCGCGCGCTGCGCCATCCCACGGCGATTCCGCTTTTCGCAATTGCGTTCGTCTACGGGGCGACCTCAGCGATCTATATCTCGTTCGCGCCCGACAAGTTTTGGGCGCATGGCGGCGTTCCCGGCACACCCACCGCTGCGACGCCCGCTCTGGTCTTCCTGTGCTACGGGCTCTTTGGTCTGACCGGGCTTCTTGCTGGGAACGTGAAACAAGCCATCGGTCTGCCCTGGATCTTGCGTCTGCTCATGCTGACAAGCGCGGTATCGCTTGTTCTGGTTGCCCTCATACCCAGAAATTGGCCCGCACTGATCGCTTCCGCTGGGTTGCAAGGCATTCACGTGATGATGACAAGTGCTGTCTTGGCCTTCTGGTCGGAGAGGCTTTTCCCCACGCTACCTGCATTCAGCTTTACCGCGGCGCTCCTTGCGACCGCGGCGGGCAGCATTCTGGGGCCGGCCGCGGCCGGTATGATGTCCGATACGTTCAGTTCCGAAGCGATGTTTATTGCCGCAGCCGCCCTGCCAATGATCACGGCCTTCATTCTGCGCAACCGACATGCGCACGAGCGCGCAGCGACGTCACCAGAGCTCTGAAACGCGAAGTCAACGCTCATGCCGAACATAGATACTGGCTTAGTCAGGATCGATGTCACGCCGCGTGAATCGACATTCCTGAACGATCACGATCTGCGTCACCTTCATTGGTAAATGGCGGAGAGACAGGGATTCGAACCCTGGAGACGGTTACCCGCCTACACGCGTTCCAGGCGTGCGCCTTCGACCACTCGGCCACCTCTCCGTGCGGCTCTCTTTAAACGTCCATAAATGGGCAGTTCAAGGGGTTTCTGTTGCTCCGGTGTAATCCCTCGTTCCGCCACCCGATGCGCCTGCACAGCCAAACCGGCGGGAGCACGGTCAGCGCCCGTCGCCGCCGCCATCCGAACCGTCCTCGCCCTGCCCCGCATCCTGATCCCGCTCAGTCTCTTCGAGGTCGCCTTCTTTCAGATGCGCCGTGGTGTCGCTCCGCGATGTCCCGCCAGCCTCGCGCGCGGCATTGGCATCGCCTCGCAGGGTCTCCGGGTTTCGCAACCACAGATCCTGCTGCGGGAATGGAATTTCGACCCCCTCTTCTGCGAAGCGGCGGGCGATCTCGTGGTTCATGTCCGAACGGACATTCAGAACGAAATTCACGTCCCGCAGGATCGCCCGGATTTCGAAATCCATCGAGCTGGCGCCGAACCCCTGGAACACCACCGCAGGCTTGGGATTGGCCAGAACCATAGGATGCGCTTCGGCAACCTCCTGAAGGATTTTCTCGACCTTGCGGGTATCGGTGCCATAGGACACGCCAACAGGCACAATGGCCCGCCCCACGGTATTGCCACGGGTGTAATTGGTGACGGTGCCGCTGACGAAATCCGCATTGGGCACGATCACGTCAGTACGATCAAACGTCTCGATCCGGGTCGAACGCACCGAAATGTGTCGCACATAGCCGTGCTGTCCGCCTACCTCGATCCAGTCGCCCTCCGAAATCGGCCGCTCGATCAACAGGATGATCCCCGAGACAAAATTCGAGACGATATTCTGCAAGCCAAAGCCGATCCCGACCGACAGAGCACCAGCGACAATGGCCAGACTGCTCAGGTCGATCCCGGCACTCGTGATGGCGATGATGGCCGCAAGGAATATCCCCACGTACCCCACACCTGCCACAATCGCATTTCGCCCGCCGGGATCAATCCGTGTTTTGGGAAGAATCGAGTTCTTCAACGCCCCCTGCGTCAGCCGCGTCACCAGGTAACCAAGCGCGAACACCAGCGCGAAGGTCAGGAAGATAGTCGGTGAAATCCGCGTTCCCCCGATCGATATCCCTTCCACGAACCGCGTCCAGAGTTCGGTCAGGTCGGCCACACGCGCGCCCCAGATCAGCGCAAAGAGCGGCATCGACAGCACCACCAGCACGAAACCGACCATGACCGGGATGAGTGATTCCGCCGCCCCGTCGACATTTCCCGTCAAAAGCGCATATATTTCGACCACAACCCGCTTAAGCACCAGCAGCGCCGCTATCAGCATCAGCGACAAAAGCGACGGGAACAGCAGGAATTTCGCAAGCGTGAAGTATCCCGCTGCCCCCAGAACCGGCACCAGAACCGCCAAGATTGTCAAGGCGCGGGTCATGATCCCGGCAAGCCGCGAATTGCTGGCCTCTTCGCCCGCTGCCGCATCTTCTTCGCTTAGAGCGTGCGCCCCCAGCAGGCGCCCCAGCCGCCACAACAGCAGCGACGCTATCACCATGACCGGGAACAGGATGACGTTGCCTGCCGCCTCGGACCAATCGAATATTTCGCGCATCCCGTCGCCCAGATTCAGCGCCGCGATCACCAATCCGAGCGATGCCCCATACCAACGCCCCCTCAGGCGTGCGTCGGGATCAAGATCCAGTAACGGTCTGCGCGTCTCATCGGACGGGAATACCCGCGTCGCCAGCCAGCGCGCCACGAGAAAGATCAGTGCCGCGCGCACGATCTCTTGCAAAAGCTGCTGGCCCTCCCGCCCAACAAGCCCTGAAAGCATCAACAGGACGCTGATCGCAACGAGTCCGAAATAGGGCAAGGCGAAACTGCCCAGCGACACCACGAACCCAGCGATCCAGCGCCCGGCGCTTTCGCGGTCCCGCACAATACGTTGGCTTAACCGCCGACTCCAGCGCCGCCCCCTCGCCATCAGAACAAGCCCAATCACGAACAGCGGCAGCGTGACTGGCAGGCTGTCCCCGATCGATCCCCGTTCCCTTGCGTTGTTGAACGATGTGCGCGCGTCGCTCATGAGTGACGTGCCTGTCGCGTAGAGTACACTCAACGCTTCGGGCCAGTGAACCGGATTGACTGGCGATGGCCCGATTTGCAACAATTCCTCGGTCTGGCGGTCGCGGATTGTGCGATCAATGCTGCGGATCAATCCGTCAGCCCTGCTATAGGCCAACTCAGCACGCTTGCCCGGGGCCTGAAGCTCGGTCAGCCGGTTATTGAGTTGCTCACGCTCCAGCGCGATCTCGGGAGATTCGCCGCCCCCCTCAGGCACCGGACCAAGCGCATCGAGCTGTCGTTGTACCGTCGCGATACTGCCTGAATTGACGCTTTGCGCTCCAAGGAACGTCTCGCGCCATTCTGTCAACTGCTCGCGCAGCTGTTCAAGCTCTTGGTTCGCGGTGTCACCTGCCTCCAAGGCTTTCTCGGCGGTGGCGGCAAACTGCTCCCAACGTTCAAAATCAGGTGCGCTATCAGATGCGCGGGCAGCTTCCTGCGCATCAGAAGTGCTTGCAGAGTCCTGCGCAAAGGCCGACGTCACTGCAAAGCCACTGCCGGATCCGGCGACCAGAGCCAGCGCCAGCGCTAGCAGAACCTTGCGGAATAAATGCGTCACTCGGTGAAGACTCCGGGAATGCTTCGGGGCGCCTCATCCAGCCAGCCCGGCGTGGGCAGGCCCTTTTCGCGCAGGAAATCGGGGTTGAACAGTTTCGACTGATAGCGCGTGCCATAATCGCACAGCACAGTCACGATCGTGTGGCCCGGCCCCATGTCTCGCGCAAGGCGCATCGCCCCCGCAAGATTGATCCCCGACGATGCGCCAAGGCATAGCCCCTCATGCTCAAGAAGATCGAACACAAGTGGCAGCCCCTCTTCGTCGGGCACCTGGTAGGCAAAATCGGGGGCGAATCCTTCAAGATTGCGGGTGATGCGCACCTGTCCGATCCCTTCAGCGATCGAGCTGCCATCTCCATCCAGTTCTCCGGTCTTGTAATAGGAATAAAGCTTCGCTCCCATCGGGTCGGCGAGGGCGATCTTCACCCCCTTGGGCTGCAAAGACTCGGCGACACCGGCCAGCGTGCCCCCCGACCCGACCGCGCAGCAGAAACCGTCTACCTTGCCGCCGGTCTGTTCCCATATTTCGGGCCCTGTGGTTTCCACATGCGCCTGCCGGTTCGCGACGTTATCGAATTGATTGGCCCAGATCGCACCATTTGGTTCGGTTTTCGCAAGTTCTTTGGCTAGCCTATCGGAATAACGAACAAAATTGTTTGGATTTGAATAGGGTGCTGCAGGCACCTGAACCAGATCAGCGCCAGCAAGGCGCAGCATGTCCTTCTTTTCCTGGCTCTGCGTCTCGGGGATCACGATCACCGTCTTGAACCCCAACGACGCGCCGACCAAAGCCAGCCCGATGCCGGTATTGCCTGCGGTCCCTTCGACGATAGTGCCGCCGGGTGCCAACTCACCGCGCTTTACCGCGTCGCGGATGATATAGAGCGCGGCACGGTCCTTGACGGACTGGCCCGGATTCATGAATTCAGCCTTGCCGAGGATCTCGCAACCGGTTTCCTCGCTGGCGCGGCGCAGACGGATCAGTGGCGTGTTGCCGACTGCTTCGGCCAGATCCCTTGCGATACGCATTGCCGGTGCTCCTCTTTTCGCTTGTCCACCAAGACTTAGTACCCGGTGCGATAGAACTCAAGCAGACGCGCGCAGCCGGGCGCGTTCACGTGAAAGCCAGACCAGCGACAGGACCAGCGGCCCGTTATCCGCCTCGCCCGTGGTCAACAACTCCATGGCGCGGTCAAAGGATATCACATGCGTTCGGATATCCTCATGTTCGCTGTCCAGACCGCCATGCCCCTGCCCTTCATCGGGCAAATCACACAGGCCAAGATAGAGGTGGAAATACTCGGTCGAACACCCTGGCGAGGAGTAATGCCCGGCGATAAATTCCATCCGCTCCAGTTCGAGGCCCGCTTCCTCCATGCATTCGCGCCGTGCGGCGCCTTCGGGCGTTTCGCCTGCATCGATGCGCCCGGCCACAGGCTCCAGCATCCATGGGCGCGGATCGCCTCGCGCATAGAGTCCCATGCGGAATTGCTCCACCAGAAGCAACCGGTCGCGTCGTGGATCATATGGCAGCACCAGTGCGGCATCGGCGGCAACGAATACCTCCCGGCGCAGCGGCGGGCTCATCGTCCCGTCGAAAACGGGGTGCCGCAGGGTATATTCTCGGGTCAGGAAATAGCCCTCATGGGGCGTGTGGCGCGCAAGACAGGTGACCTCGCTTGCCGGGGTCGCGCTGCGCAAGGTGGCCGGGGCGCCATCTGCCGCCGCCTGGCGCGATGCGGCGCGCGACAGGATCATGGGCATCCGCCATGCCAGCCCGGCCGCATCTGTGCGCCCGAAATAGCACATGGCCTCGGCGCTGGCATCAAGCGCCAGCGCGCCCCAGCGCGATTCCCAGACTGTCGCCGACCATGTCGCGCCCTCAGCCCGTACCGTGTCTGCCTGCACCGCGACGAAGGTCAGCGCCGCACTGCCATCCGCCAACCTGACAGGGCGCGCTTCGTGTCCCAAGCCTTCGGCAAAGAAAGCCAGACGCGCAGCGGCTGCGTCCGGGGGCGCACGCAGCACCAGGCCTGTGACCTCGGCGCCCGGCGCCCCGACAAGCGCAGGAAAACACGTCACTCCCACACCATTGAGCGCATGTCCGGGCAATCTTGCGGGTAAGGCCTCGAGGTCAGCGCGCCCCGCGATCACGGCAAGCAGGGGTGGCCATGCCATGGGGCCTGCGATGAACAAAGCCTCTGTCTGATCAGGACCAGCGATGCGACACCCATTCTCCGAAAAGACCAATTACAACTCCGCCTCCCACCAGCAGACCAGCCAACGGGCCGTGAAGCAGCACCAACGCATACTCCGTGGCGATGTCGAAAATCATCACCAACCCTTCCATCACGCCCTGCACACGACGATCCAGCGCGAGTTCCAGCATCCTGTAAAGACTCATCAGGAACAATGACACGATCACCAGCGCGGCCATCCCGGTGAGGCCCGCGCTCAACCCGTTCGACCAGCCATAACCAAGCCGCTTGCCGGTGACCCGCCAGCCGCAGATCAATCCGATTGCCGCATTGACCTCCCTGAATATCCCGAAACTGGTCCCCTCGGGCATCAACGGCGGGATCATTCCCGAGGCCAACCAGCCAAGCGCCGCCAGCATCAGGGCGGCAACAGCGCGGGCTGCGGTGGGCATGGAGTCGGTGACAGGCATTCAGCCGGGCCTTGCAATCGTGATCTGTGTCACATCGCAATTACCCCCGCGGAAGGCCCCTGCACAAGAGGTGAGATAGAAATTCCACATCCGCCGGAACCGATCGTCAAACCCAAGACGCGCCACATCGTCCCAACGGCTGTTGAAACTGTCGTGCCAACGCCTCAACGTCTGGCTGTAGCTCTGGCCGAATTCATCCGAGCTCAGGATTTCAAGCCCGCTGCGCCGGACCTCTTCGCTCAGGATCTGCGGACTGGGCAGCATGCCGCCCGGAAAGATGTATTTCTGGATGAAATCCACGCCCTTGAGATAGGCGTCCCAGCGGGCATCGGCTACGGTGATAATCTGCAACACCGCCTGTGCGCCAGGGCGCAGACGTTCATGCAGACTGCGGAAATAAACCGGCCAATAACGCCGCCCTACCGCCTCGAACATTTCGATGCTGGCAATTCCGTCATAGATCCCGCGCTCGTCGCGGTAATCCTGCAGCTTGAACTGCACCTGCTCCGACAGCCCGGCCTTTGCGATCCGCGCGCAGGCGTAATCATATTGCGCGCGGCTGATGGTCAACCCCGTTACTTTGAGCCCGCGTTCGCGCGCCGCATATTCTGCAAAACCGCCCCAGCCACAGCCGATCTCCAGCACATGATCGCCGGGGCGCACCCCCAACCGGTCCACAAGCCGCGCGTATTTCGCACGTTGCGCCGCCTCAAGGCTTTCCTGTCCGCTTTCGAAAAGCGCACTGGAATACGTCATCGTCTCATCCAGCCACAGCTGATAGAACGCGTTGCCCAGATCATAGTGATGGCTGATATTGCGGCGCGCCTGCTGGCGTGTGTTGCGCTGCAACCAGAAGCGGAGTTTCTCGTAAAGCTGCACAATGCTCTGGCCAGGATAGCTGTTATACATCTCGTCATTGCCCGCATTGACGAGGTCCATGAAGGCCTGGAGGTCGGGCGTCGACCAATCGCCCTCCAGATAGGCCTCGCAAAAGCCCAGATAACCCTCGCGCACCATGCGGGTGAAAAGATCCGGGTCATGCACCACGACCTCGGCCACCGGGCCGGGTGCGGATCCTTCGGCGCGAAACACCCGCCCGTCGGGCAGGCGGATGTCCAGCCGCCCGTGCTTAAGCGTGCGCGCGGCCGCAAAGCATCGGGCGAAGTAACGCGGCAGATCGTTCTGCCCGGCGGTCTGCGTCAGGATCATTTGCTGGGTCCCGTTAACTCTTCTGGCATCAACGCTATTGCCTGCCGCCCCGATTGGGCAAGGATTTTTGCCCATGATCAGCCCTTTGCGGCCTCGTAAGCCGCCAGCGCGTGCGCGCGCCCCTCCTTCAATCCGACTACGGGTGCGGGATAGGGATCATCGGGGCTGAGGCCCCAGCTGAGCGGGATCGCCTTGAAATACGACAGCGCCTCGGGCGCTGGATCAGGCTGCCCCTCGGCAATCCAGCGATCCAGATAAACGCCGTAGGGGTCGAATTTCGCGGCCTGCGTCTCGGGGTTGAACACCCGGAAATAGGGCGTGGCATCGGGGCCGGATCCGGCACTCCATTGCCAGCCCATTGCATTGCTGGCCGGGTCCCAGTCCGTCAGGCATCTCTCGAACCAGGCCTGGCCGATGCGCCAATGGCTCATCAGGTGCTTCGTCAGGTAGCTGGCGACGATCATTCGTGCCCGGTTATGCATTCGCCCGGTCACATACATCTCGCGCATCGCTGCATCCACGAACGGCACTCCGGTGCGTCCCTGTTTCCAGGCGACCACCTCGGGGCGCGTCTCGTCGCTATTCCAGGGAAAGGCATCCCATTCACTACGCCAGTTTGCATCGACGATGCGAGGCGTGTGCCATAGGAGGTGATAGGCGAATTCGCGCCAGACCAGCTCCTTGAGCCAGGTTTCCGCACCCGCCCTGCCCTCGTTCAGCGCCCTTAGCCCCGCCTGCCAGCAACGCCGCGCTGAGATTTCACCGATCGAAAGGTTCTCGGAAAGGCCCGATGTGCCATCCTCACCCGGCAGATTTCGCCGTTCCTTGTAATCGTCTATGGCGCCGCTCACGAAGCCTCCCAGACGCCCGGTCGCCGCCGCCTCGCCGACGCGCTGCCAGGGGCGGCAGATATCGGCGCCGCGATCCATCGCCGCCCCCATGCGCCAATCCGTCAGAGCCTCGCTGCGGGGCCATGAGGCCGGCGCCAGGATGCTCTGGGGCGCAGGTTCGGGCGCGGCCACGGCCCGATTCCTGACAGCGTTCCAGAATGGCGTATAAACCTTGTAGAAACTCCCGCTGCCGGTCTCGACGCTCCAGGGCTCGAACAACAGATGCCCCGCATGGCTGCGCGCCTCCAGCCCGTCATCCGTCAGCGCCGCCTTTATCGCCCTGTCGCGCGCCACGCTTTCAGGATCATAGGCGCGTGACCAGAAAACCGTGCGCGCCCCGGTTTCGCGGGCCAGTTCGCGCAGCACGTCAAGCGCCTCGCCCCGGCGCAGAATCAACCGGCTGCCGATCGCTTCAAGCCGCTCTTCCAGATCAGCCAGCGACAGCCCCAGTCGCCATTTCGGCGCGGCGCCAAGCCCTTCGACCAGCGGGTCGTGAATGAAGACCGGGATCACCGGCCCGCCCTGCGCCACCGCCGCCAGCAATGCCGGATGATCGCTCAGCCGCAGGTCGCGCCTGAACCACAGCAATGTAGGATATGCCTGTTGCATGCGCTGCCCCTTGTTCCTTGTCCCTTCTTTACGGCGGCCCTGCCGCCGCGGATCAAAGAACCTCGTCCAGCGCCGTGATCAGCCGGTCGATCTCGTCGGGGCTGGTGTAATGGACAAAACTCAGCCGCAGAACGCCTTTTTCCGGATCAACACCAAGCGCCTTGAGCGGGCGTACCGCGTAAAAATCGCCGCCCCCCGCCATGATCCCGCGTTTCGCCAGCGCAGCCGCGACCTCGTCTCCCGGCTGTTCCAGCGCCAGTGCGACCGTGGGCGCGCGCGCTGCCGCATCCGCCGGACCGATCAGCCGCACCCTGTTGCGGTCACGCAGATGATCCAGCAGCGGCTGCAACAGCGCCGTTTCATGTGCCCGCATCAGATCATGCACGCCCCGCATCCGCGCGCCGGCATCGCCATTGATCCCGTGATGCGCCGCGAGCGCATCGAAATAATCCGCCATGCCCGCACTGGCCGCGACCTGCGCATGATCCGGCCCGGCCGGGGTGAACCTCTTATAAAGCACGTCACCGTTGAAGAAATGCGCCTGATTGGGCAACAGACTGCCCAGCTCGCGCCGCATGACCATGATGCCCTGATGCGGCCCATAGGTCTTGTAGGCGGAAAACAGGTAGATATCCGGCCCCATATTGCCCACATCCGGCAGGCCGTGGGGCGCATAGCTGACCCCGTCGACACAGACGAACGCGCCCGCGGCATGGGCCGCAGCGGTGATCTCGACCACCGGGTTCACGGCCCCCACCACGTTCGAGCAATGCGGGAAACAGACCAGGCGCACGGATTCGTCCAGCAGATCGTTCAGGTCCTCAAGTCGCAGCAACCCGCTCTCGGGGTCGATCCGCCACTCGCGGATTTCGATCCCCTCATCGGTCAGCCGCCGCCATGGCCCCGAGTTGGCCTCGTGATCCTGATCTGTGACGATGATCGCCTCGCCCGGTTGCATCCATTGGCGAAAGGCCTGGGCCAGCACATAAGTGTTCTGCGTGGTCGAGGGGCCGAAACTCAACTCATCCGTGGCCACGCCCAGCATCTCGGCCAGCCGCGCGCGGGCCTCGTCCATTTCTTCGCCCGCCAAGCGGCTGGCTTCGTAGGGGGCGTAGGGTTGCACCTTGCGCTGGCGGTAATACCGATCAAGGCGGGCGATCACTGGCGCACAGGTATAAGATCCCCCGGCATTCTCAAAAAACGCCTGGTCCTTGAGCGAAGGCTCTGAAAAGGCGGGAAACTGCGCCCGCACGAAATCGATGTCCATCTGCATGGCGCCACCAAAGCCCGCGTCGCGCCTTGCGTCAAGCAGGGATACTTCATCGTCACAGGTGCTTGAACGTGAAAAGGCCCCGGTCAAAGCCAGGGCCTTTTGCGTTCACTTAGCAAAAGGGCGGGTGCTTGTCAGCCGCGTTTTTCGTTCGAAAGGCCCTTCCAGATCGCATAGCACATCACCAGAAGTACCAGCGTGAATGGAAGACCGGTCGATATGACCGCCGATTGCAACGACGCCAAACCGCCGCCGATCAGCAGCACGATCGCGACGGCGCCCTCGAAGATGCACCAGAACACACGCTGCGAGACCGGCGCATCCACCTTGCCACCGGCAGTGATGGTGTCAATCACCAGAGAACCGGAGTCCGACGAGGTGACGAAGAACACCACCACCAGCACGATGCCGATCACCGAGGTTATGGTCGCCAGCGGAAGCTGCTCGAGCATGTAGAACAGCTTGAGCTCAAGTGCCGCGTCCTGCGCCCCGGTATAGCCATCGCTGACCACCTGGTTGATCGCGGTGCCGCCAAAGACGGTCATCCACAGCACGCAGACCAGAGTCGGGATCAGCAGCACGCAAATGATGAACTCACGCACGGTCCGCCCCCGGCTGACACGGGCGATGAACATGCCCACGAAGGGTGACCAGCTGATCCACCAGGCCCAGTAGAATGAGGTCCAGCCCTGGCTGAAGTTCACATCCTCGCGCCCGAACGGATTGCTGAGGGCAAAAAGGTTCTGGAAATAGGCCCAGAGACTGTCGAAGAACAGCGTGATCAGGAAGATCGGACCACCAACCAGGAACACGAACAGCAACAGGATTGCCGCCAGCCCCATGTTGATCTCCGACAGGACCTTCACGCCACCATCAAGACCACGTATCACCGACACGAGCGCAACGGCCGTGATCGCAGTGATCAGGAGCACCAACAGAAGCGGGTTATTGGCCACGCCGCTTTCCTCGCTGTTGCCATAGGTGATCCCCATGAACGAGCGCGTGCCCTCAGCAGCATCGCCCGAACCGAACAGGAATGTCAGCCCCGAGGCTGTCTGCTCTGCGCCAAAGCCCAGAGACGTGGCAAGGCCGAACAGAGTGGCGAACACGGCCAGCGTGTCGATGATATGGCCGGTCCAGCCCCAGACGCGCTCACCGAAGATGGGATAGAACGCCGAACGCAGAGTCAGCGGCAGGCCCTTATTGTAGGAAAACAGCGCCAGCGCCAGCGCCACCACCGCGTAGATCGCCCAAGGGTGCAGACCCCAGTGAAAGATCGTCGCGGCCATGCCAAGCCGTTGCGCCGCGGCCTGATCACCTTCCGCCGCACCAGCTGGTGCCCAGTCGGTGCGCACCCCGTCCTCGCCGACGGATATGCCGCCCATTGATGATCCGAAATGGCTCATGGGTTCGGATACGCCGAAGAACAGAAGGCCGATGCCCATGCCGGCGGCGAACAGCATCGCGAACCAGCCGATATAGCTGTAATCCGGCGTCGCCTCCGCACCACCAAGCCTGACGCTGCCATATGGCGTCACGATCAACAGCAGGCAGAAGATCACGAAGATATTGGCCGCCCCCAGAAAGAACCAGTCAAATCCCTTGGTCACTGCCGAGAACAGCCAACTGAACACGTTGCTTGCCTGATCGGGCAATGCGAGCGAGTAGAATACGAACAGCACCACCGCGAGACCCGAGATGAAGAACACCGGGTTATGGATATCAAGGCCGAACGGACCGACCCTCGCTACGATATTGTCCTGACCGATCTCGTAATCGGTCTCGATGAGATCCGCGTGCCCCTCGGGCGCGGGTATCCCCTGCATGTCTGTTTCGTCGTCGGCCATGCAAGAAGGCCCCCTTTTTTCTTGGCAAATCAGGTCAGTCACGTCGAATCGGAAGTTCGCGCATACACACGCCCTTGCGGGCTCGATCCGGACGCCGCCCGTTGCTCCCTGACTGTGCGGGTCACCGCAAACAAGCGCCCGCGTTTCCCTCAGTTCTTCACAGAGAGGGTGTCTTTTCGCCACACCCTGTTCGCTCTCCTGCCCCGGAGCGTAACAACCGCGCTCACCGGATGGCAAGCAATTGCGCCCATTTTTTAGCCGAATACGACGCCGGCGCCGCCCGATCGCCGTCGGCCTGCCGACACCCGACCGCATAGATCAAGCGTTCTCTAACGATAGCGCCCGCCCCGTTGCAGCACCTCGACCTCATAACCGTCAGGATCAGTGACGAAAAAGAACCTTGCGATCAACTCGCCCGCCGGTGCGAACGAAATCATCTTTCGCGGGGCCAGCCCTTCGGTCTCGAACCGCGCGTGTTCCGCATCCAGATCATCGACCGACACGGCCAGATGCCCATAGCCGTCGCCAAGATCATAGGGCGCGCTGCGTCCCTTGTTTACCGTCAGTTCCAGTTCGAACCCGCTTTCGGCATTGCTGAGGTATATCAGGGTGAAATCGTCGAAATCCAGCCGCTCGGCAACCTCAAGGCCGAAAGCCTGCCGATAGAACGCGACCGATCTCTGCTCGTCCAGAACCCGGATCATGTTGTGGATCATCTTGGCCATGCCGCCTCCTTGGTTGTTCCCTGTGCGTGCACACTCAGTGTGCCAAGGCCGGAATATGAGCTTTACCCCGCCCAGAAAACCCGGCTTGAGATGATAACAGTGCGCAACCCGTCGCACGGATAATCAATGCAACTCACCCCTTTGCAAATCGCGCGGCCCTGCCTATATTCCTAATGTCCCTTCGGGGACTATGGACATAAACGCGCTCGTAATAAGCGGATCGGACCCGGGGGCGGTACCCGGCGGCTCCACCAATAAACCTTTCGTTGGAGGTGGTTATGGGGCCGAAACAGGATCGACGAACGTCTAAAGGGGTTAGCTTTGTCCCGGTGAGATACCACCGTTATCGGTTCGCTAAAGCATAATTGCCAACGACAATCGTGCTCCGGTCGCCGTTGCTGCGTAAGCAGTAACAAGACCGAAATCTTAAGCCCAGTCCTCTAGCAAGGGCTGGCGGGGTTCGCAGGCACCTGGCAACAGAAGCCTGCACCTTACCTTAAGGACGCAACTCAAGAACCTGTTTTCATGATGTTTTTACGACAACTCTGAAAACTCTTGAATTTGCCGTGCGTGGCGGTATCACGCTTGCATGGAACCAAGCGTCCTTAATCTTGTGCGCGTCTTCGGGCGCATCGGCTTGCTTTCATTCGGCGGCCCTGCTGCACAGATTTCCCTCATGCACAACGAATTGGTTTCCCGCCACAAGTGGCTGGAAGAAAAGCAGTTTCTCGGCGCCTTGTCGTTTTGCATGCTGCTGCCCGGCCCCGAGGCCATGCAGCTTGCCACCTATGCCGGCTGGCGACTGCGGGGGGTGATCGGCGGCTTGATTGCGGGTTTGCTTTTCGTGTTGCCGGGGGCGGTGGTGATCCTGGGCCTTGCCTTGGGATATGCCAGCTTCGGGCAGATGCCGGTGATCCAGGCGGTGTTCGCGGGGATCAAGGCGGCGGTGATCGTGATCGTGCTTCAGGCGCTTCTTTCGCTGGCGCGCAGGGCGCTTTCGGGCTGGGATGACTGGGCGCTCGCCCTCACCGCCTTCGTGGCGATGTTCTTTCTTTCGGTGCCCTTCCCGCTGATCATCCTTGCCGCTGCGCTCTGGGGGATGGCCCGTGCCGACAGTTCTGCAACCACGCCTGATTCCGTCGCCCCGGCGCGGGTTCCCCTTGCACAGACGCTTGGCACTGTGGCGCTTTGGGGCGCGCTCTGGGCGGCGCCGATCCTGCTGGCCTGGGCAATGGGCGCGACATTCCTGACCGAGATCGCACTTTTCTTCTCGAAACTCGCCGTGGTCACATTTGGCGGCGCCTATGCGGTGCTGGCCTACATGACCCAAGCCGTCGTCGAAACCCATGGCTGGCTGACCACACCTCAGATGATCGACGCGCTGGGGCTGGCGGAAACCACGCCTGGGCCGTTGATCCTCGTGACCCAGTTCGTCGGCCTCTTGGCGGGTTTTGCGCAGGGCGGCCTGCCTCTGGCGCTCCTCACGGGTGCGCTGACGCTCTGGGTCACATTCACGCCCTGCTTTCTGTGGATCTTCGCCGGGGCACCCTATGTCGAGGCGCTGCTGGCGCGCCCGCGCCTCGAGGGCGCGCTTTCGGGGATATCAGCGGCGGTAACCGGCGTGATCCTCAACCTTTCGGTCTGGTTCGCGTTGCATGTGCTGTTCGATACCGTGACCCGCACCCCCTTGGGTCCGCGCCCCGAGCTTGCCAGCTTCCTGCCGCTCAACGCCGCATTGGTGGTGCTTGCCGGTGTGTTTCTTCTGGTTCTGCGCCTGCCCATGATCCTCGGCCTTGCCCTGATGGCGGCCGCTGCGGGCGGCTTGCATCTTCTGGGTTGAAACGACGCAAGAGGGCCTTTCGTTTTACATCGAATCCCCTATGCTGAAGCGCAGGAGGTTCGGGAAAACGATGTCTCGATCGATCGATTATGGAAAACTGATGCACGAAGCGATGCGCGGATTGATCCAGCGCGTCCTTGTCGGTGTGCAGGATAACGGCCTGCCTGGCGCGCATCATTTCTTCATCACCTTCGACACAACCCACCCCGACGCGCATCTCGCCGACTGGCTGAAGGAACGTTATCCTTCGGAAATGACCGTGGTCATGCAGCACTGGTTCGACGATCTTGAAGTGACTCTTGACGGGTTCTCGATTACGCTCAACTTCGGGGACGCGCCCGAAACGCTTTACATCCCTTATGACGCGATCAAGACCTTCGTCGACCCCTCGGTCGAATTCGGCCTTCGCTTTGATTCGCAGGATGAAGCCGAAGAACTCGACTCCGAAGCGGACGATGCGCCCGATGAGGATGACAGCGACCCGGACACGCATTCCACAAATGGCGAGGCCGAGGTCGTGAGCCTCGACAGTTTCCGCAAATAGAACTGCCCTTTTCGCCGACCCAACAGGTCGCCTGCCTGCGGGCGGTATTCCATTGCATACATCATTGATCTTTCCGCCCCGTCCGCTATGAGAGAGACGGCCTTTTTCGCGAGGGAGATCCATCCATGACCGCCACCCGCACTGAAACCGACAGCTTCGGCCCGCTCGAGGTTCCCACCGACAAGTACTGGGGCGCACAAACGCAGCGCTCGATCATGAATTTCCCGATCGGCTGGGAAACCCAGCCCGTCGCCATCGTGCGAGCGCTCGGCGTGATCAAGAAAGCCTGCGCGCAGGCCAACAAGGAAAGCGGCGCGCTTGACCCGCAACTGGCCGATGCCATCATCGCCGCCGCAGGCGAAGTGGTCGAAGGCAAGTTCGACGACAACTTCCCTCTGGTGGTTTGGCAGACAGGCAGCGGCACCCAGTCGAACATGAACGCCAACGAGGTGATCGCCAACCGCGCGATCGAAATCCTCGGCGGCGAGATAGGCACCAAAGACCCGGTGCATCCCAACGATCACTGCAACATGGGGCAAAGCTCGAACGACACCTTCCCGACCGCGATGCATATCGCCAGCGCCATGAGCGTGCGCGACGTGCTGATGCCCAGCCTTGAAAAACTGCTACGCGGGCTCGAGGCCAAGCAGGAAGAGTTCAAGGATATCATCAAGATCGGCCGCACCCATACGCAGGACGCAACACCGCTGACCCTCGGGCAAGAATTCTCGGGCTATGCCCAGCAGGTCCGCCAGGGCATCGCCCGTATCAATGCCGCGCTGCCCGGCATCCACGAACTGGCCCAGGGCGGCACCGCCGTCGGCACGGGCCTCAACACCCGTAAGGGCTGGGGCGAAAGCGTCGCTGCCAACATGGCCGAGATCACCGGCCTGCCCTTCGTCACCGCGCCCAACAAGTTCGAATCCCTCGCCGCGCACGACGCGATGGTGTTCATGTCCGGCGCATTGGCGACGGTGGCAGGCTCCTGTTACAAGATCGCCAATGACATCCGCTTCCTGGGCTCCGGCCCGCGCTCGGGCCTGGGTGAGCTGATCCTGCCCGAAAACGAGCCCGGCTCCTCGATCATGCCTGGCAAGGTGAACCCCACCCAGGCCGAGGCCCTGACCCAGGTCGCAGCGCATGTCATGGGCAACGACGCCGCAATCAAGTTCGCAGGCTCGCAGGGGCATTTCGAACTCAATGTCTACAACCCAATGATGTCCTATAACCTCCTTCAGTCGATCCAGCTTCTGGGCGATGCCACCGACAGCTTCACCGAACGGATGCTGAACGGCATCGAGGCCAACGAGGACCGCATCGGCAAACTGATGCGCGAGTCGCTGATGCTGGTGACAGCCCTTGCGCCCGAAATCGGCTATGACAACGCCACCAAGGTCGCCAAGACCGCGCACAAGAACGGCACCACCCTCAAGGAAGAGGCCATCCGACTTGGCTTCGTCGACGAAGAGACCTTCGAACGCGTCGTACGCCCCGAACAGATGATCGGCCCGCGCGATTGATCCCCATCAAAACGGCGGGTGGCCCTTCGGGGCTGCCCGACCTCGCTCAAACCTGTGGACGAATGGCCGCAAGCCGGTATGCTTGGCACCATGAGCAAGGTCATCAACCTCAATAAGGCCCGCAAACAGAAGGCGCGCGCCGCCAAACGCGAACAGGCCGACCAGAACGCCGCCCGCCATGGCCGCAGCAAGGCCGACCGCGCGCTGGATGCGGCGCGCAGCGACAAGGCGCTTCAGGATCATGAAGCCCACAGGCGCGACGAAGACGAATGACGCTACCGCTTAACGCCAGATGATGTCACATCCCGTCAATGCCCGCCCGGTGAAACACTCGCTCACCCTGCATGGCCACCGCACCAGCGTATCCCTCGAGGATGAATTCTGGCAGGCCTTCCGCGCCATCGCCGCCGCGCGTGGGCAGCCGCTCAACGCGCTGGCCGCCGAAATCGACGCGGCGCGCGGGATCGATACCGGGCTCGCTTCGGCGATCCGGCTTTTCGTCCTGCGCCACTACCGCGACGCGGCGCGCTGATACTCAGCTGTCAGACGGATCGGCCAGCTTGCGCGCCACGATGAAATGCGCACGCAGGCGAACCGGGTAATCGCCGGTCTCCTCTATGACGAACCCGGCGGCGCGTATCGCGCTCTGAACGTCCCCCGCATCAAGGAAATTCACGGCGGGCGGCGCCTTGCGCACCAACCGCAACAGCCCGATCAGCGCCCGGAAATGCCAGGCATGGCGCCCAAGGCAGATGGTCTTGCTGATGAACAGCCCGCCCGGTTTCAACAATGAATGGACCCGCGCCAGCGTCGGGTCCATGCCGTCGAGCAGGTGCAGGAAATTGAAGGCCAGCACCGCATCAAAGCCGCCCGGCGCGAAGCCCGCGTCGAACACATCGCTTTGACGAAACTCAAGGTTGTCGCCCTCGAAATCGGCCAGCTTTTCATTCGCGATGGCGATCATCTCGCCAGAGAGATCGCTCGCCGTCAGATGCTCCACACCGGGCGCCAGCAACAACGCAGTGCTACCCGTGCCGCAGCCAAGTTCCAATACCTGGTCAGTATCTCTCAGATAGGCGCGCGTGCGCTCAAGCGTGGTTTCATAGGCCGCCATATTGCCGATGGGGCGCGCCGCATAGCGCCTTGCGACACGGTCCCAGAACTGCGTATCCGCCATGCCAGACCCTTACTTTGTGCGCACCATTCCAGACAGGCGCATATCCTAGCACGTCCCCCCCGCCTTGCAAATCTGACGGTATAGATGCCATGTCCCATGCCCCAGAAGCGGCAAAACGATGAACAATCCAAGGAACCCCGGTATCAGCGCGAGAAAAGTCAGCATCGCGATGAACACGGCCCAGGCCAGCATCGGCACCGGGCTTGCCAGCACGGTCTGGAAACTGCTGATCATCGCGGTCACGAAATCCACCTCCCGATCCAGCAGCAGCGGCAGCGACACCACCGTTATCATATAAAGCAAGAGCGCGAATCCCGCCCCCACCAGCGTGCCGACCGCCAACATGCTGATGCCCTCGCGCGTCATGAACACCTCGAATGAACTCGAGACATTGGTCATGGTCGAAAACCCCATGAACAGCGCAAAAATCATATGGCCAAGAAAGAACCAGAACAGGAACAGCAGCACGATCACGGCGCAGATCGACGGCAATTGCCGCCGCCTTTGGCTGAGGATCACCCCAAAGACCGCGCCCGGCTCAAGTGGCGCGCCCATTTCGCGCCGGTGGCTCACCTCGTAGAAACCGACTGCCGCGAACGGCCCGATCAAGGGAAAGCTGACAGCCGCGAAAATAAGCCAATAGCTCTGCCCGGTGATCCATGTGACCCAGGCCATGAACCAGCCGATCGCCACATAGACCCCGGCAAAGATCACCGCATAGCCCGGTGCGCGGCGCATGTCCTCCCAGCCAAGCCGCAACGCCTCGCCCAGCATTGCGAATGTCACCGGTCCCAATTCGGGCACGCCAAGCGGCTTGCTTTCATCCATCGCTCGATGTCCTCCCTGATGGCGTGAGCCTAGCCAAGGCGGATCGCTGCGCAAAGATGCATTTTGCTTTCAACTTTCCGGCGGATGCCGCTCAGGCCAGCGCGTCGCCTGGTGATAGGCCTGCCCCAGCTCCAGCAGCGCGCGGTCCGCACCGCGTCGCCCGATCAGTTGAACGCCCATCGGTAGGCCCTCAGCACCGAAGCCCGCCGGAACCGCCAGCGCAGGCAGGCCCGCAAGGCTCGCCGGCACCACCACTTCCATCCAGCGATGATAGCTGTCCATCGCCTGCCCCGCTATGTCCTTTGGCCACTCCCATTCCAGCGGAAACGGCCAGACCTGCGCCGTCGGCATCACCAGCGCGTCATACTGGTCGAAAACCTCGGCGGCACGCGTGAACCACTGCGAACGGATCACGCTGGCGCGATGCACCTCCAACGCGCTCATCGCGCGCCCGCGCTCGATCTCCCATATGGCATCGGGCTTCAGCCGGTCCCGCGTCACGGGCGATTCCAGAAGCGGCGCAAGATTGCAGGCCACCGACCAGCTGCGCAACGTGGTCCAGCTATCCCAAAGCGCCTCGCGGCTGAATGGCGGCGCAACCTCCTCGACAATGCAGCCCAGCTCCTCCAGCACGCCGCAGGCGGCGCGGCCCAGATCGGCGATGCCCGCCTCCATCGCGAAGGCACCGCCCCAATCACCCAGCCAGCCGATCCGCCGCCCCGCGATCTTCCCGGCGCCATCCAGCGCCAGATCCGGTGCCTGCATTGCGTGCGGCTGGCGCGGATCCGGCCCCGCCATCACCCCCAGCAACAGCGCCAGATCCTCTGGCGTGCGGGCCATCGGACCCAGCGTCGCGAGCTGATGCAGAAAGGTGTCGCCCGCAGGTTCTCCGGGCACCAATCCCCAACTCGGTCGCATCCCGTAAACATTGTTCCAGCCCGCCGGGTTGCGCAGGCTGCCCATCATGTCCGAGCCGTCCGCAATTGACAGCATCCGCGCCGCCAGCGCCACCGCCGCGCCTCCCGAAGAGCCGCCACAGGTCCGGGTGTTGTCATAGGGGTTGCAGGTCACGCCATGCACCGGGTTGAAGGTGTGGCTGCCCAGCCCGAATTCGGGCGTGTTGGTCTTACCGATCACGATCGCCCCGGCGGCGCGCATCCGCGCCACATGCAGATCGTCCTGCGCCGCGATCTGCCCCGCCAGCGCGGGGGACCCTTTCGAGGTCGCCAGCCCCGCCGCATTCGACAGATCCTTCACCGCCACCGGCAAACCGTGCAGCACGCCGCGCGCCGATCCCGCATCGGCCCTGCGCGCCTCGTCCAGAAGATCGGTCTCGTCGCGCAGCGATACGATCGCATTGAGCGCCCCGTTTACCTCTCCCACCCGCGCCAGCGTCGCGCGCATCAATGCCTCGGCGCTTATCTCGCCGCTTGCGATCCGCGCCGCCTGCGCGCGCGCCGACAGGTTCAAAACCTCATCCATGCCTTACCTCCCGCCCCCTCCGGAGCCCCTGCTTCATCTTGCCGAAAGTACTCTGCGGGGGTGTGGGGGTGCAAAACCCCCACCGGCGCCTCACACCTCGCCCTGCGCCTCGGCCCGGGACTTGCCGCTCACATCCATCGCCAGCGTCGCGGCCATGAACTGATCGAGATCACCATCCAGAACCCCCTTGGTGTCACTGGTCTCGACCCCGGTGCGCAGATCCTTGACCATCTGGTAAGGCTGCAACACATACGAGCGGATCTGGTTGCCCCATCCGGCATCGCCCTTGGCCTCATGGGCCTCGGCAATGGCCTCGTTGCGCTTGTCCAGCTCAAGCTGATAGAGCCGCGATTTCAGCGCCTTCATGGCGATGTCGCGGTTCTGGTGCTGGGATTTCTCGGAACTGGTGACGACGATGCCGGTCGGATGGTGGGTGATCCGCACCGCCGAGTCGGTCTTGTTAACATGCTGTCCGCCAGCACCCGAGCTGCGATAGGTATCCACCCGGATATCCGACGGGTTCACATCGATCTCGATATTGTCATCCACCACCGGATAGACCCAGACCGAGCAGAACGATGTATGTCGCTTGGCCGCTGAATCGAAGGGCGAAATCCGCACCAGACGATGTACCCCGGATTCCGATTTCAGCCAGCCATAGGCATTATGCCCGCTGATCTTGTAGGCGGCCGATTTGATCCCGGCCTCGTCACCCGAGCTTTCGGATTGCAATTCCACCGTATAGCCGTGGCTTTCGGCCCACCGCACATACATCCGCGCCAGCATCGCCGCCCAGTCGCAGCTTTCGGTGCCTCCCGCGCCGGCGTTGATCTCAAGGAAGGTGTCGTTGCCGTCGGCCTCGCCATCCAGCAGCGCCTCCAGTTCCTTGGCCGCCGCCTTGCGGGCAAGCGCCTTCAGCGTCGCTTCGGCTTCGGCGATCACCTCGCTGTCGCCTTCGGTCTCGCCCAGTTCGATCAACTCGATATTGTCGCGCATGTCGCGGCTGATCGAATCATGGGTCTCGATCGCGTCGACCAGCGCCTGGCGGTCGCGCATCAGCTTCTGCGCCTTTGCCGGATCGTCCCACAGGTTGGGATCCTCGACGCGCGCGTTGAACTCCTCAAGCCGGTGCTGCGCGGTCTCCCAGCCCATCCGCTGGCGCAACAGCTCCAGCGAATTCTCGATTTCGGAAACGACGGTCTGGATCTCGGCGCGCATGAATATGTCCCTGCTCTGGCTCGGATGCCGGTGATACCGCAGCCACGAGGCCCCGGCAAGATCACACGGCCGTCAGTAAAGCCCGCCTGAACTCATGGAGCCGAAACTCGCCTTCTCGCCAACCTGCCCAGTGCCCCCTGTCGAGGTGGTCACTTGCTTGACCTGCTCGCTCTCGCCGCGCTGGAACAGGTTCAGATCGGTGCCCATGGCAAAGCCGCCCGAAACGCTGAAACCAAAGATCGGCTCCTCGCCATCGCGGAAATACTCGGCGACGACGAACTCGCCTTCCGATTCGTCGGCCAGTCGTGCGCCGGTATAGCGGTCGATCTTTATGAAATGTCCGCCCGGCGGCACCTCGAATTGCCCGCCACCGTATTTCGTGATCGCCTCGCTCATGAACTCCTGGAAAACCGGCCCGCACATGGATGAACCATAGGCGCTCCGCCCCAGGCCCCGCGGCTGGTCGTGACCGATGTAACAGCCCGCGGCGATATTGCTTGTGAACCCCACGAACCAGACATCGCGCGCATCATTGGTGGTGCCGGTCTTGCCAGCCACCGGGACCGGCAGGTTGATCGCCCCCG
>Ga0102928_1000173_pt1 | contig 38094 bp, 30 predicted proteins | sample SalPonR1_B_D1_MG_FD_78504 | JGI IMG/M metagenome (GOLD analysis project Ga0102928, IMG submission 78504) | Salt pond soil microbial communities from South San Francisco under conditions of wetland restoration - Salt Pond MetaG R1_B_D1_MG | ecosystem: Environmental > Aquatic > Marine > Intertidal...
AAATATTCAAGCGGAAGGAATTTTCAAGATGACAATACTATTTTAGAAATAGATGAAGCAGGGTTTTTAGGGTAAATAAATGTTTAAGGCACTCGTCACAGACGAGCGCCAGCAAGGGTTATCAAACAAAAGATAGATTATATACATCATAATCCTGTTGAGTCTGGTTTTGTGACTCAGGCCATAGATTGGAAATATTCAAGCGCAAGGAATTTTCAAGATGACAATACTATTTTAGAAATAGATGATGCTTGGTTTTTAGTGTAAATAAATGTTTAAGGCACTCGTCACAGACGAGCGCCAGCAAGGTAAAAAAAAATGCTTTCTAAACGCCCAACAAGTCAACTTCATGTTGAACGTAAAAGATATTGAGAATGAAAAAAGTACTTTTATTATTGCTAATTTTTTATTCTGAGCTTTTTTACAGTCAAGAAGCTATAATTTATCGTAATGCAGGAAAAAAATTAACACACTCAGGCCAATCATATAACGTTGATTTATTAATACTAAATCATGATAATACTTATGAGTTAATACTTCAAAAGTTTGAGTCTAATAGAATGAGGCGGAAAAATATTTTTTACGATATTGTTATTGAAAGGGGTATTTGGAAAAAAGATAATGATACACTTTTAGTTATCGATAACGATGGCAGTAAAAAAAGAAAATTTTTAAAATTGAATAAAGATAAAATTGTTCCATATAAAAATGAACTTGGAGCTTCTCCATCATATTGGAAAAAAGTACAAAAATAAATTTCTTTTACTCTTTAACCCGCTCGCTCGGACTTGTTGTCCGAGATTATAAAGTGATGAGCCTTCGTGATTATACAAGATAGAAAGCCACCTTTATTGAGCTGATTTTTTTTGTCATCAGATAATGAATTGGCGATTATGGTGCTTATAACTTTACATGATGCAGAAATAAAATGGACGTAGTTGTACAGACTGCAAGTCCCCGCTAACTGATTTATGTAAAATGAAAAGACCTAAATTAAAGCTAGGCTGGTTTGATTTACTAGGTAATGCTTAGTATTTCAGCATTAAAATATTTTAAATATTCTTCTATTCTATAACCTCAACCTCCATTTGGATATTACTCAACGGCCATTCACTGGCGTCAGTTTCTACTTTTTGAATGTCCTCCAGGACTTCCATACCTTCTATAACGCGGCCAAATACTGTAAATTCTTTGTCTAAATGATGAGCGCCGTTTTTGTCCATGACTATATAAAATTCAAATGGTGTAGAGGCATTGCTTACCTTTTGGCTTGGTGGTTTAGCCATACCCACATATCCGTATTTATTTTTATGCAGGGGATTGTACTCATTAGGAAGCAGGTAATTACCAACTTTAGCCCTTAACTTTTGAGTACTGGGTTTATCACTATTGCCTCCCTGGACAACAAATCCACTGTCTACTCGATGAAAAAAAGTGTCGTCAAAATAACCCAGCTTCGTCAGTCTAATGAAGTTTAAGCGATGAAGTTTTTCATTCACAAAAAGTTGTATCTTAAAATTTCCAAATCTGGTTTTAATTTCTACAATCGTTTCAGGATTTTGAATTTGGTATTTTTTCAGATAACTTTCAAGGTTTTCCTGAGTCAGTGTTTCAATATGAGACACATCTACATCATCTGCACCACCCGCGGGGATAACAACATCTGGTATATCATCTTTAAATTTAGGTTTAGTTTCAGTATTATTTGTATTATTGGAATTGCTTGACTTGGTGTCATTTTTGCAAGACCACAACAAGTTTAATAAAAATAAACACAGCGTAACACGAAATGCAGTTTTCATATTTTAATAAATTTTTGTCAAAAATAAAAAAAATAGACTTACCCGGTCAGGATGCACAGGTCTTATTAGCACCAGATTTTAGAAAAGAGTCTTTAAAAATCAATTACAATATAGAACATGCCAAAAGAGCCGGGGTAATGATACTGTTTTATCCGGGACAAAACGATCAAACTCACTTGGTCTTAATCCTTAGAAAATCCTACAAAGGTGTTCATTCTAATCAAGTGGCCTTGCCCGGTGGAAAAGAGGAAAAAAAAGACAATAATCTAATTGCAACGGCTCTACGTGAAACTGAAGAGGAAATAGGAGTTGAGGCGTCCAGTATTGAAGTGATTAGACCTATGACAGAATTATACATCCCCCCGTCTAATTATATCGTTAAACCCACTTTTGCCAAAGTTGACTATTTGCCACAATTTAAACCTCAAGCCTCTGAGGTTGAAAAAATCATTCCTATACAACTAGAAGATTTGCTCTTACCCTCAAACATAAAACCTTGTATAATTAATACTTCTTATGCTGGACAAAAAGAAGTGATGTCTTATCAGGTTAATGGCTATACCATTTGGGGCGCAACGGCCATGATGCTTAGCGAACTGCAGGTACTCTTAAAAAATATTGATTTATACCCATAAATAATATTTATAACATGGTATTTATTAACATTTTATGTGAATTATTTTTTCAACATAAAGATGCTAAGATATAATAAGGTACAACTGCTTAATGTTTTTTTACCACAAAGGTGTATTGGGTTTTACAAAAAATACATAGGGGCTTTGTACAAAGTACTCCTATACAACGAATCTGTATGACAATGCAAACGCCTAAGACAATATACAAACTTCTCTTTATGAACAGCCATAGATCATCTAATTTTAAAGCCTTGCCCTACATGTTTAATAAGTGCTTTGATAAAGTGCAACGAGGTCATGGTCAACATGATTTTAATCTCTTCGCCAAGTTTAGTCTGTTCGTCTAAAAATCTGAATATTCGAGAAATATCGTTGTACTTGTACATTTTATAGAATAAGGTCTCCCCGTAATTGTTATGATTGTACAGTACATCTAAAAATAATTTATCGTAATGTTTAAAACGTTTTTCATAAAGTTGATGATGCGGGCTTTGGCCTGACTTAATGTTGTTGATCATCTTAATTGAATTCCGTTCTGAATTTTTAAACGAATATCCTGTAGAAGCTTTTACCCAGCCACCGGAGGTTCCTATTTTAGTGATCTTTGGGCTGTGATGTTCATAAAACGGATGGCTACTCATAGGGATTACTCCTTTTTCAGTCTCATAGATTTTATAATGTTCAATTTTGAGATGATTCTTTAGGTAGGTTTTGATGTAATTTTCGTAGGTTTTATCATTTACCAATTCGGGTGAAAAATAAGTGAATTCTACCAGCGCTTTGGTGTTGCTAAACGGTAAAATGTAAATGAAACACGTTTTATCCGGATCTGAAAAACTGTAATCCATCATACAAAATTGTTCCGGATTAAACACCTCGTCTTCAGCTTCAATAAACCATCCTTTAAAATGCTGAAGGATGTTGATGCTCTGTTGTGGTTTATAATTTTCAGGTAGTCGACTGTCAAAAATATGCTCTGCTTGATAGTTGTTTTGACTGCCTTTTAGCTGAACCTGATTGTTTACTTTATCAACCGATCTAATTTCATCCTGAATGAATTCTATATTTGTAACTGAATCAATCTTATCTTTGGCATAAGAATAAAAATCAATAGATTTAATCATTTTATAATTATAAGTTTCAAGATTTAGATTTATGGTTTCCCCATGAGCCTTAAAGCAGCCTTTATTCCAGGATTTATGAATGATATTATCGTAGAGGCCATTTCCTTCTTCCCAATAACACCAGGTTTTGTCGTTGGTAAATTCTGATCGTTTTTCGATAATGCCAATAACTTTATCGTCAAAATAAGCGTCTCTCAACATAGCTAAAGCCAGTTGAAGACCGGAAGCACCGCTTCCTATAATGATATAATCAAAAGTTTTAAAAGGCATAAAAAAGGGTGAAAAATAAGACTTGAACTATATAAATATGAAAGCAAATTTTGGTATCGGCTTCTGAAATCAATTTTAAAACGGCGTAATTGAAGATATAAGCCAAGATAAACCAAGTGATGTAATTTTGTAAGGGTACTTCCGGCATTGCAAATTCCCAGAAATCGAAGGCAGGTGCAGATTGTTCAATAAAAAAATCGAAAATCAACATGAGTAGACTGGCTACTGCCGCTTTAATGTAAACTGATTTTAAAGGAATTTCATTGGCCAGACCTGAAGTTGCAAAACTTAGTACAGCCCAATTTACACCAATGATAACCGGAACCTCAAATACTTTAAATCCCAAATTTCTACCGTAAGCATATTCTCCAAAGACTTTCCCTGTGGCGACGCCAATAGCTTCTGCTGTAAATCCCAAAATGGCTATAATCGCAAACAAAATAACTTCAGATTTGTTTCGAATGGGGTAGTACCAAATTAAAAGTAAACTGATAAACCAAAGGTTGATGGCCGATAGGGGTAAAAAGAAATCTTCAAAGCCAAATTGAATACCAACAAAAGCTGAAGCGTGCATGAGCCATAGAAGAAAAATAAAATATATTTTATAGTTTTCTAACTTTATCATGGCTTTGGCGTAAGTTGTGCAATAATTTTAGCCGACATTAAACATAGGGGAATACCACCTCCCGGATGAACCGAACCTCCGCAAAAAAAGAGGTTCTTGTAGGTGCTGGAAAAATTAGGATGCCTTAAAAACGCTGAAAATTTACTATTGCTGGAAGTGCCATACAAAGAGCCTTGAAATGAAGCGGTTTCTTGTTCTATGTCCTGTGGAGTAAGGACTTTTTCTACTTCTATATGGTTTTGAATCTGCGTATTTAAACTTTTATTGATTTTATTGATGATTTTTTCCCTGATGTAAGTAGTTTGCGCTTTCCAGTCCTGGCCTTCATGAGTAGGGGCATTAACCATCGTAAACCAGTTTTCGCAGCCTTCAGGAGCATCGTTATTAATATGTTTGGAGGTGATGTTGATATACACGGTAGGATCGTTATAAAAATATTTTTTTTCGAAAATATGCTTAAATTCTTGCTTGTAGTTTTTCGAAAATAAAATATTATGCAAATCTAAGGATTCAAATTTTTTATTGATACCCCAGTAAAATATCAATGCAGAGCTGGACCTTTCCTGTTTTAAGGTTTTTTCGGGTTTCGGTGTATTTTTAAGAATAGTATTGTAAGCCGTATACACATCCATATTACAAACTACCGCTTTAGCATTATAAATTTTACCATCAGTTTTAATTCCTGTCACAATATTGTCTTTTATCAATAACTCCTCTACTGCTGAATTTAAATGAAAGCCTATACCAACATCTTTTGCCAAACGGCTCAGACTTTGAGAGATATCGTGCATCCCTTTTTTGGGTAAATAGGTGCCAAGCTGCATTTCCAGATGAGGAATCATAGACATAATGCCAGGAGTCTTGTAGGGCGAAGACCCATTATAAGTGGCAAAACGGTTGAAAAACTGAATTAATTTTTCATTTGAAAAGGAGTTGTGGTTCACCTGATCCAAATTTTGATTCAGGTCTAACCTGTAAGCAGATGTTAATGCTTTTAGCGTTTTAAGATTAAAAAAAGACTTACTTTGGTGTAAAGATTGTTCTAAAAACACAGGTGCAGTTAACTCGTATTTACGTTTACTTCTATTGAGGTATTTTCTGATGGCGTCTTCAGATTCATTAAAAAAAGCACTAGCATCTTTTATAAACTTTTCTTTATTGGCAGGAACCGAAAATGCAGACCCATCTTCCCAAAAGTAATTGCATATGGTTTCTTTTTTGATATAATCGAAATGGTCTTCAGGGTTTTTATCAAATAATTCAAAGAGCTCATCAACGAGATAAGGTAATGTAAAAAGCGATGGCCCCAAATCAAACCTGTATTGGCCTAATTGCATGGCGTGTATTTTTCCACCGGTATAGGCATTTTTTTCAAATACATCAACCTCATAGCCCTGGTGTCTTAACCTTAATGCTGAAGCCAAACCTGCAATACCAGCTCCAATGACAATGGCTTTAGACATAAATTTATTTTTTATTTTTAAAGAAGCGCATAGGAGGAACCAACATGCCATAACACTCACCATCTTCTTTACCAATGTGTTTATGGTGAATTTTATGGGCGCGTCTAACTGCTTTAGCATACCAGTTGTTGGCATTCCTAAATAGCTTGAATCTTTGGTGAATGAAAATATCGTGAACCAAAAAATACGTCAACCCATAAGCAGCAATTCCGGCACCTATTGGAACACCAAACCAATAGCCTAAACTATCGACGTATATAAAGAAAAACATACTCACAGCCGCATAAAAGATAAAAAATACATCGTTACGTTCCCACCAGCTCTTATGATCTTTGAGGTGATGATCTTTATGAAGAGACCATAAAAATCCGTGCATAACGTATTTGTGTGTAAACCACGCCATAAATTCCATAATGCAAAATGAAGCTAAAAAAACTAATATAGAATACAGTATCATAATTTAAACCAAATTTAATCTACAAGATAAATAAGATTGTGCTAACAAACCAACTTTTTGGTAATCGTTAACGCGAATTCTACTTGATTTTATTTGAAGTGATGGTGTATGTTTAAGCTTGTTGAGTAATTTTGAATAGTAGACATAAGCGGTATAAACCCCGAGTTTAGCTTCAACGGGTAATTTTGAAATTCCTCTTAATCCAGCATCAAAATCTTCTTGAATTTCTTTGATGAGACGCATTTTGGTCGTTTCGTCGAGTTCGTTTAAATTGACATTTGGAAAATAAGTTCTGTTTAAATGGTCATGATCTGCTTTTAAATCTCTTAAAAAGTTGACCTTCTGAAATGCAGACCCTAGTTTTTTAGCGTCGTGTTTTAGTTTATCGTATAAATCTTCATCTCCTTTTACAAAAACTTTTAAACACATTAATCCTACCACATCTGCACTTCCATATATGTATTGTTCGTATTCTTCAACAGTTTCATATGTAGATTTGTACAAATCTGCACGCATGCTTTTCATAAAGGCTTCGTAAAGATGTGCCGGTATTTGATAGTTATGAACGGTTTCTTGAAAGGAATTTAAAATAGGATTGAGGCTTATTTTCTGATCAATGGCATTGTGAAGCTGTCTTTCAAAGTCATCAAAAAGAGTTGCTTTATCATAATCGTGAAAGGTATCGACGATTTCGTCTGCAAATCTTACAAAGCCATAAATGTTGTAGATATCCTGTCTTATACTGGGTGAAAGTAATCGTGTAGCTGTAGAAAATGAGGTGCTGTATGATTTGGTAACGTGTTTGCTACAATGTCTTGCTATGTTGTCAAAAATAGATTTCATGATTTACTGTATTTGAATATAAGGTCAGATACTAATTTTCCTGAAATTAATGCCGGTGGAACACCAGGACCTGGAACAGTAAGTTGACCAGTGAAAAACAAATTGTCAACTTTCTTACTTTTCAATTTAGGTCTTAAGAAAGCAGTCTGTAACAATGTATTTGCCATACCATACGCATTGCCTTTATAAGAATTATAATCTTTTTTAAAATCGGTAACACAAAATGATTTTTTAAATATAATATTTTTCTGGATACTCTGGCCAGTAAGGGCTTCAAAGCGTGTTATAATTTTATTAAAATATTTTTCTCTTAGTTCATTTGTATCTTCAATGTCTGGGGCAAGGGGTATCAAAAAGAATCCATTTTCACAGTCTTTTGGCGCAGTATCCGGATCGGTTAAAGACGTAAAATTGGCATAAAACAAAGGTTCTTTAGGCCATTTTGGATCTTTGTAAATATCATTGGCATGCTGATTGAAATCCACATCAAAAAACAAATTGTGGTGATTAATATTTTTAAGTTTCTTGTCGAAGCCCACGTAAAAGAGTAGAGAAGAGGGCGCGAATGTTTTCTTATCCCAATACTGCTCTGAATATTGTCTTAAATTTTTATCCAGCAGTGTTTCAGTATGGTGATAATCGGCACCTGAGAGGACATAATCTGTCTTAATGTCTTCTCCATTTACTGTGATGCTCTCTACCTGTGTATTAGAATTAACACTGATGCGCTCAACGTTGGCCTGCGTTTCAAACTCCACACCAAGTGAAGTTGCTAATTCTTTCATGGCCTTAACTACGCTAAACATGCCTCCTTTAGGATGCCAGGTTCCTAACCCGAAATCTGCATAATTCATAAAACTGTAAAACGATGGCGTGTCCTGAGGTCTGGCTCCCAAAAAGAGTACGGGAAACTTCAAAATTTGTTTCAACTTAGGATTATCAAAGTCTTTTTCAACATCCTTGCTAATATTACTGAAAAACTGACCTACTTTAGAAACGGTTTCCGGTGTTACTAACTCTAGCAATGATTCTCCGGGTTTATAGACCAGCTTTTTGATAGCAATGTCGTAGTTAGACTTTGCATTTTCCATAAAGCGCTTTAACTTTTTTGCACCATGATTTTCATGTTTATCAAAGGCCTTAAAAATATCATTCAGGTTTTCAGAGACCTCAAAATGATCGTTTTCCCCAAAGATAACTTTATAACCGGGATTTAATTTATCTAATTGATAAAAATCTTGTGGTCTTTTGCCAAAATCTGCAAAGAACCTTTCAAAAACATCCGGCATCCAATACCAGGAAGGCCCCATATCAAATGTGAAGCCCTTGTGTTTAAATTGTCTTGCTCTTCCACCAAGGGTTTCATTTTTTTCTAAAACTTTTACCTTATATCCTGCTTTGGCGAGATAACAGGATGCCGATAAGGAAGAAAACCCGGATCCTATGACATGAACAGTTTTCCCCATATTAGAGATTTAGAGTTAATTCATTAATGTTTTTAAAAGCTTTTACCCGTTCTGGCAATTCGTAATGACTTTCAAGAATTTCGTTAGATTTGCGACCAAGCAACCAATATTCACACTTTTCGCCTGTACAGATGCTGTTTGTAAAGCGATCTAAATATTGTTCAATATTATCTGGTTTTACCGTTAAGTAAGATACAAAAACAGTATAATCAAATAATTTAGAAAGATAGGTCAAATCTTCCATAGGCAAACTTTGCCCTAAAAAAATGACTTTGTAGCCGTGAAGCAACAATTCGTAGTTGGTATAAAATAGACCAACGTCATGCACTTCTTCTTCCGGTAAAAATAAAATAAATACTTTATCTGTTTTAGAAGGTTTTTCAAACTGAAGTTTTTCAATGTTAATAAACAACTTTTGTTTGATGAGGGTTGAAATAAATTGTTCGTGAGCAGGTGTTATTGTACCGGCTTGCCACAAATAACCAATTTCTTCTAAAAGCGGTATAAATACATCATTATATATTTCTCTGAAGGTATTGTGTTCCAGTAAACCATCATAAGTTCTTAAAAACAAGGCCTGATCAAAATTCATCATAGCTACTTTTAATGATTTTACGGCCCGGTTGGTATTACTCTTACTGGTGGTTATACGTTGAACTAAATCACCAATATCTTCATCAGACATTTTTGAAATACGTGATATTTTGTAACCGTTTTCGTTTAGAAAAGCGATGTTCAAAATCTTTTGCAAACCATTTACCCCATAAGTCCTTATGTTGGTTTCAGTTCGCTTTGGCTCAAGAACCTTGTACCGTTTTTCCCACATTCTTATCGTGTGAGCTTTGATTCCACTTAAAGATTCTAAATCTTTGATGCTGAAGTTTTGTTTAATGTTTCCCATAATAAAGTTTAACACTCCAAAAATATAGATTAATATTAGTTTTTGTTTAAAATAACAAGTTAAATATTAAACAGCAATGTTAAGATTTGTTAAGTTAAAAATACTAGTTGTACTGATTGGCTTAAACAAAGTACAATATTACTGGGGTTTAATGAAGGCCAGCTATTATAGATTCTGTGTTATTTTAGTACGGGATTAAGCTGCATTTTAATCTTAGTACGGTATTATAATAGTAGGCTTAAAGGTGATATAATCTCATTAGAAATGGTTTTAATCAATTAACCAAAGTGGAAATCAGTAAATTTATAGCTACTAAAAACATATATTAAATTAATCTTCAGAATTATAAACCAATTGTCTCAAATCCTCTTTTGTAAAGTAAATATTTGGTGTAAAATGTTCTACACAGTACATTAAAGACGCATTCCTTTTAACTTGATCTAATTTTTTTTCTGATGTTATTTTAGCAATATAAAAGTGAAAACCTAGCGCATATTGTGGTAAAATGCCAACGCATTTTTCTAAAAACACAATTGCACCTTCAGCATTTTCATTATTTAAGTACGTATCTACGGCTACTGTAAAGTTATTGTAAAAATTTTCTGGATCGACAACAGTTGTGTTGCTGTTGTAGCTTTTTAAAGCTTTATTCCAGTACACTAAGCTGCTGTCGTATATTTCCATTTTATGATAATGAATAGCTTTATCAATAGATGAGAATTTTAATTTTTTAAGTTCTACATTTGATGAGGCTAAACTGTCCAAATAATTTACCATAGTATTATAGGTCTTCACATCTTGTCTTTCTATTATTTTTGAGGCATAATAATCGATATCTAGTGGTTCAAGTTCGGCTTCAACTCTATAGGTTAAAATCATATCCGATGTATAATTTTCGGCATAATCTTTAAATCCGGAATAATTGTTTAAGTTTCTATAGTCTTTGAATATGTGTAATAAGCCATCGTTTATGGTTGTTGAAAACAGACTCTCTTTTCCAACCTTAGAGACTTGTGTAGAAAACTCAATAGCTTTATTTCCAGAAGATTGGTATATGTTTTTGATATAGGCATAACTTCTTTCAGTTTCTGGTCCACTGTATATTGCTCGAGATAAGAAATAGTATACTTTTCTTCCGTTGTAATTTTTAAAATGCCGTTCTAAGCCCGGTTTGAGACTAGGATTCAAGTTAGGACTAATATTAATATATGCGGTGATGGGATTATTTTTAGACATCATCACCAGTTGATTAAAATCTGCTCCCATACCATGCCCGATAATGCCGTTGAAGCCAGAGGTACTGAATTTTGAATTGATTAAATTAAATAATTCTGTAAGGATAAATTTTTTAAAGGTTTCAGCGCTGGATTCAAGCCTGGTGTTAAGTTCTGTGTAAATGTTTTTTTGTGGAATTCCCACCAAAATGCATTCCGGAATGGCATTATAGGGTGGAGTGGATAAGGATTCTAAAAAACTGGTGACTATTTTAAACTTTTTTGGGTTTGAATCGGTTAAATAGATGACGGGATATTGTTTTGAAGTGCTGTAATCTTTAGGAAGATAAACCGATACCGTTCTTTTTTCATCTAATATTTGAGATTGAAAAGGCAAAAACTGAAAGCCAATATTCAATTGACTTTTAAGCATTTCGTCTTTCCAGCCTTTAATCCGGTAAGCGACTTTACTTAAGGTGTCTTTTAAAACAATGTTGGGGTTATTATCCAATGATTTATGAATACCCTCAGTATCTCGACTTCCTCTGCTAAACTTAAATTCTGCGGGATAATCAAGTTTTACTGCAATCATTCTATAGAAGTCTGATACTTTGTACATTTTTACTTTATCATAATCCCAGTCTCCTAAAGCGGTTTGATTTCCAGTAATGTAGACAACATCATCTTTATTTGGGACTTTGAGTTGAATGATTGTCTTTTCCTGAGCATAGTGTTGAAAGCCAAGAAAAAATAAAACTAGTATTGAAATGTATTTCATGATATTTTAAAAAATTAATGTGCTAAGAAATTAAAAGTATAAGAATTTGAAACCATATAGCTTATGCCGGCTACTTTTGTATATTTTTTTTAAAAAATTAGTGCATTGAACACATCCTAAAATATTACACGCATTTAACTTAAAAATCTTTGATAACCTCATAAAGCTTTTACCAGTTAAACTTTAAACCATACGTTGGTACAATTTTAAAAGCACTCAAACCTATCAAATTATACTGCGTATTATTTAAATTTATAGATGATTATACCAGACTTTGAATTTTAGCATGCTGCAACAACATGATTGTTTTGCTGTCTTGAATTTCACCACTAAATATCATGTTGTAAGCGTCTTCAAAATTTAGTTCAAGAACTTCAATGTGTTCATGTTCTTCATCTAAACCTCCACCCTCGCTAATCTTCATATCCTCCTTATATTCTGCTAGATAAAAATGAAGGATTTCGGTTACAGCTCCTGGAGACATATAAGATTGAAATATTTTTTTTACCTGCTCAATTCTGTAACCTGTTTCTTCTTCAATTTCTCGTTTTACACAATCCTCTGGATTTTTTTCGTCTAAAGTACCTGCACAAACTTCTATCATCATACCAGATTTATTTTTATTGAGATAAGTTGGCAATCTGAATTGTTTAGTAAGGATTATTGTTTGTTTTTGTTTATTGTAGAGTAAAACAGCAACACCATTTCCACGGTCATAAACTTCTCTTTCTACGCTTTGTAAATCCCCTTGATCAGTTTTATATTGATAGGATACTTTCTTGAGGCAGTACCATTTTTGAGATAAAATTTCAGTTTCTGTTATAGATATTTTGTTATTCATAGGTATTAATCTGTAATATCCTGATTATTTATCCATTCTATACTTATCTTCCTCGTCTGATACAATATTTAGAGCGTCATATATATAATCGAAGGTGGACAATAGTTTAGGCTCACCATTGATGAGTGCAACATCATGTTCAAAATGCGCGCTGGGTTTGCCGTCTGCAGTAAGTATGGTCCAGCCATCTTTGAGTTGTTTGATACGTTTGGTTCCTTGATTTATCATGGGTTCTATGGCTACAGTCATGCCATTTTTAAATTTTTTACCCCGACCTCTTTTGCCGTAGTTGGGCATTTCAGGGTCTTCGTGCATTTTTCTGCCTAAACCGTGACCTACAAGCTCTCTCACTACACCATAATTATGGTCTTCTGCGTATTTTTGTATCGCATAGCCAACATCACCAACACGCTTACCTTTGCGAAATTGTTCAATACCAATGTACAAACTTTCTTTTGTAATTTTTAGAAGGTGCTTGGTCTCTTGGCAGACGTCGCCCACCTCAAAGGTATAAGCGTGATCGCCATAGTAATCATTTTTTATAGCCCCACAATCAATAGAAATAATGTCACCTTCTTTTAATATTTTATTTGATGGTATACCGTGCACAACCTGCGCATTTGGACTCATACACAGGGTGTTTGGAAAATCGTATAAGCCTAAAAAGCCTGGAACAGCGCCGTGATCTCTTATAAACTCTTCTGCTAATTTATCCAGATACAATGTAGATACTCCTGGCTTGACTTCTTTTGCTAGCATGCCTAAGGTTTTGGAGACAATCAGAGCACTTTCCCGCATTAACGCAATCTCCTCGGCAGTTTTAATTTTAATCATAAACAGAAATTAACCTTTAAACAATTTACTTAAAAAACTTTTTGATGGCTTTTCAACATCCAGTTTGGTATTAGTGATGTTTTGATAGATTTCACCCCAGCTTAGCATGCCACCCACATTTCTATCGTCAACAAAAATATCTGCATCTATTTTACGACTCATTTTTCCGGGTTTGTATTCTTCCCCCGGATAGCTTTCATTTACAGCAAAAAATTCAATGCCTTTCTCTTTGCAAAATTCTACGGCTTCATCGAGCTCCTTGCCGTATCTAAATGTCCAAAGAATAAGGATAAAGCCTTTGTCCTGAAGCTTTTTTAAAGTATCGAAAGCAAACATTTTTGGTTTGCCAATATTCGGATATCTACTTTCAACTATTGTACCGTCGAAGTCGACAGCTATTTTTGGGTTATTTGCAGAAAACATATTTATTTGTGATAACTGTTCTTATAAGGTGTTTTTGAAAATATTTTAAGTAAGTCTCTTTCCAGACTCTCTCTGGCATATTCAACAAAACGATTAATTTCTTTACCATCTTCATAAACAATAATAGTAGGAACATTAAATACATTCAATTCTTTACGTTGCTCCTCTGGTATACCGGGAATAATTTTGTCACGATCTAAACCAATCAAATTTAGATTTTTGAAATTGAATTGGCCTTCCTCCAGGAGTTTAATAAGTTTAGGAACTTCTCGCTGACTGTCTGCACACCACGTGCCAAAATAAACATCTACATGAAAGTCATTGTTCTTAAAAAGATGTATTAATTCTTCAATAGTTTCAGGTTCAGGCTGATAAGAATTGTAAACATCATTAAACCAGGAGCGGTGTTGTTTTGACTTTAAAATTTCGCTTTTGTTGGTCTTACCAACAATATTGTCTTGTGCAGACGAATAAGTTACCAATAATATGGTAAAAATAAAAAAGAATGCGTATCTCATAATAAAATTAAACTAAGGCTTGTTGTGTCATGTCTTCCGGTTGTTCAACACCCATCAGTTTTAGGACTGTTGGAGCAATATCCCCTAAAATTCCGGATTTAATTTGATTGATATCCTGATCGACTAAAATTAATGGAACCGGATTCGTTGTATGAGCGGTATTTGGAGACCCATCTGGGTTTTCCATGGTTTCACTATTGCCATGGTCTGCAATCACAATAACAGTATAGTCTTTCTGTTCTGCATGAGTGACCAACTCTTTCATGCAAGCATCTACTGTTTCACAAGCTTTTACAGCAGCTTCAAAAACACCGGTATGTCCAACCATATCGGGATTAGCAAAGTTGATACACATAAAGTCTGAAGTTTGCATATCTATCTCGGGCAATAATTTATCTTTAAGTTCATAGGCACTCATTTCGGGCTGCAGGTCATAAGTGGCAACTTTAGGTGAATTCACCAATATTCTTTTTTCACCATCAAAAGCTTCTTCACGCCCCCCGGAAAAAAAGAATGTAACATGTGGATATTTTTCAGTTTCTGCTGCTCTGAGTTGTGTTTTGTTATGGGTTTCCAATACCTCTCCTAGTGTGTTTTTGATATTTTCTTTAGTGTATATCACGTTTACACCTTTAAATGTATCATCGTATTTTGTCATGGTGTAAAACTTTAAATCTAGAGTTTTCATGGCGTAATCCGGAAAATCCTGCTGAGACAGTGCCATCGTCAATTGTCGGCCTCGATCGGTACGGAAGTTAAAAAACACCACAACATCCCCATCTTTTATAGTAGTTACAGCGTTCCCACCTTCGGTGACCAGAATAGGTTTTATAAACTCGTCTGTAAGCTCGTTATTATAACTCTGTGTCATGGTTTCAACTGGATTCTCAGTTTCTTGGCCTTCACCTTTAACCATAAGGTCATAGGCCATTTTAATTCTTTCCCAGCGTTTGTCTCTATCCATGGCGTAGTAGCGACCAATAATACTGGCCAATTTTGTGGGATAATCTGCGAGAAATTCATTTAAATCTTTAATAAACCCCGCCCCAGACTTAGGATCAACATCTCGACCATCAGTAAAAGCATGAATAAATGTATTAGACAGGCCAAAGTCTCCGGCAGCTTTCACTAAGCCTTTGAGGTGATTGATATGCGAATGTACACCACCATCACTCAACAGACCTAAAAAGTGTACAGCCTTGGTATTTGTTTTAGCATATTCAAAAGCTTCTCTAATGGGTTTCTGGTCTTTTAAGGTATCATTTTTTACAGCCATGTTAACCTTAACCAAATCTTGGTAAACTATTCGTCCGGCACCAAGGTTCATATGACCAACTTCAGAATTTCCCATTTGCCCCTCAGGTAAACCGACATTCATGCCATCTGTTCTCAAGGTAGCCGTGGGGTATTTTTGGTGTAAACTATCTATAAAAGGAGTGTTGGCCGCATCTACTGCAGAAACTTTTTTATTTGGAGCAATGCCCCAACCGTCTAATATGGTTAAAATTACTTTTTTATTCATGATATTATTTTATGTGCCAAATTTACAGACTAAAATTTAAAATTTGTACATAAATTGATATTTATGAGTTTATTATAAATATAATACACATTAGTTGACATCTATGTATAAAATCATTAAATTAGCTTTTAAATTTTACATTATGTTAAGACACGAAAGACACGAGTTATTCAGACAAATTATAACTAACAAATACAGCGTTTACAACAGTTTATTCCTCAATCTGCCTCAAAAACATTCAACCAACACCGGAATTTATATTCCAATGTTAAGAAAAGCCGGTAAAGAGGGGTTTGCAAATGCCAAATCCCCCGCACAAATCCTTGAAGAGTTTTTAAAAAACCACTCCGATGCCCAAACCGATGAAGAACAATTTGAATTACTATTTAGGATCATTCAATTTGTTGAGCGTCAAGTTGTATTGTTTGACTGTGTTGAAGATGCAGCCTTTTTAGAATTTCAGAGGCCTCAGATAGGAACTTATTTAGAACCTGACAGTGAGCATTATGACAATTTGAAAACCCATCTCAAAACTTTTAGTACAAGATTAGTTTTTACAGCGCACCCCACGCAGTTTTACCCCAATGAAGTACAAGTTATTATGTATGAATTGAGGCAAGCCATACAAAAAAATGATATTACTGCCATTGATGAATTGCTCAATCAATTATCCTTTACGCCTTTTTTGAAGCGTAAAAAACCTACCCCGTTCGATGAAGCGAAAAGTATCATTTACTACATGCGTTATGTCTATTACCAAACCATAGGCAAACTATACCATCAAATATTCAAAAACCTAGAAGAGGAGCCGGATTTTAATCCTCATCTAATTGAGCTTGGCTTTTGGCCGGGTGGCGATAGAGATGGAAACCCCTTTGTAAAATACGACACCACAAGAAAAGTATCTAGACTGCTTCGAAATACCATCATGAAGTGCTATTACAACCACATTAAAGATTTGAGAAAAAAACTTACTTTTAAAGGGGTAAGAGAATTGTCTGAAGAATTGAAAAACAAACTTTATCAACAAATATTTCAGGATGAAGTTTGTATTACCGATGAAGAAATTCTTGAAAAGCTTTATAAAATAAAAGACTATTTAATCAATGACTATAAATACATGTACGTCGATGAAATTAACGATATTATTGGTAGAGTAAAACTTTTTGGTAGTCACTTTGCGACCCTTGATGTTAGACAAGATAGCAGTAAACACAACGAGGCAATGCGTGCCATATTTCAGCATGAATTTGACAAAGATTACGAGACTTTATCAGATGAGGAAAAGTTAAAATACCTTACAAAAACCTCTCTTGAACTTAATCCAGATGATTTTGAAGATGAAACTATAAAGGATACCATTAGAAATGTCTATCAAATAAAAGATATTCAGGCAGAAAATGGAGAGCGCGCCCTTCACCGTTATATCATTTCAAATTCTGAAAGTATATTTGACGTATTACATGTTTATGCGCTGTTCAAGTATTGCGGTTACCAAGACGAAGACATCAACATCGACATCGTTCCTCTTTTTGAAACTATGATTGGTATGGATAATTCTCAGGAAGTGATGAAAGACCTCTATGAATTACCTTTATATAAAAAACATCTTGAGCGGAGAAAAAATGAACAAACTATAATGCTAGGCTTTTCAGATGGTACTAAAGATGGTGGTTACCTTAAGGCTAACTGGGAAATTCTCCAGACTAAAGAGCGGTTAACCAAAGTTACTAAGGATCATGATTATAAGGTTGTCTTTTTTGACGGTAGGGGAGGACCACCAGCTAGAGGAGGTGGTAAGACTCACCAATTCTATGCAGCTCAGGGTGATGATGTGTCTAATGATAAAATCCAATTAACCATTCAGGGGCAAACCATCACCAGTGTTTACGGCACACACGAACAGGCCAGTTATAATATCGAACAATTATTGCTGGCAGGTGCTAAGCCTTTTAATAAGTCAGTAAAATTAAGTCAACACTACAAAGATTTAATTTCAGATTTAGCCCAAAAGAGTTATAAAAAATACACTGCACTAAAAGATAACGAACACTTTGTGTCTTATCTGGAAAAAATGACAACATTGAGTTATTATGGCGCTACCAATATTGGTAGTCGACCTACCAAGCGAAATGCAAAAGCTTCATTAGATTTTTCAGATTTAAGAGCAATTCCTTTTGTAGGTTCATGGAGTACAATCAGACAGAATGTTCCCGGCTATTATGGTTTGGGTACAGCATTAGAAAGTTATGCAGACCAGCCGGAAGTTATTCAAGACCTTTATAACAATTCTGCATTTTTTAGAACACTTATCAATAATAGTATGATGAGTATGAAAAAATCTTATTTTCCGCTTACTTCTTATATGAAAGAAGACAAAGTTTATGGTGAATTTTGGAAAGACTTGAGAGCGGAATACGACTTGTCTAAAAAATGGGCTCTAAAGCTGGCTGGAATAAACGAATTAATGGATAATGAGAAAACAACTCGAATGTCTATAAGTGCCCGAGAGAATATCATTTTACCATTACTTTGCATTCAACAGTATGCTTTACAAATGATTCAGCAGGGGCATCCTAATAAAGAAAGGTATGAAAAACTGGTGATGCGTTGTTTGTTTGGGAATATTAATGCCAGTAGAAATTCAGCTTAAATTGAGAACATGAAGCAACTTTTGTCAATTTTATGTTGTCTTCCATGTTTTGTTATGGCACAAATCAATGCTGTCACAGAAGAAGGCTATCAGATTCAGGTTTTTGATGACGGCACTTGGAAATATATAGATACTACATTAAATGAAAAGCGATTTATTAAAGAAAATAAATCTGTATTTCAAGTGCCTGAAAACTCTAAGTTTAATGTTTCCAGTAAGGTTGTAAATATTAAAATCATGCTGGACCAAGACGAATGGTATTTTATGCCCACGCCAAAATCTGATGTTAGTGAATTTACGTTTAATAACAAAAGTGAAGAGATATACGGCATAGTGATATCTGAAAAAGCTCAAATTCCACTTGAAAACCTCAGGAATATCGCTTTAGTTAATGCTAGAGATAATGTTGAAAATTTAAAGCTTATTGAGGAAGAATACAGATTTGTAAATAATATAAAAGTTCTTTATCTTTCTTTTGAAGGTGAAGTGGAGTCTATGCCTCTTGTTTACAACAATTATTACTATTCTGAAGAAGACGGTATTGTCCAGTTTGTTACCTATGCTCAGAAAGACATTGCAGCAAATAACAAAGACCTTATGTTTGACTTACTTAACGGATTTACTAAAAATTAAGGAGTGTTTCCGGCGTTTTTAATTTCAATGAAGTCTTTTAGAATACGATAAGACTCAAATACAGTGGGGTCTCCCGAAATATATGTTGTTATAGTTTCTAAACGTTTTGCATGTTGGCTCTGCTGATGTGTTTTATCATAAGATGTAAGTTCTACTTTAAGGAATTGTTTGTTTTCAACATAAGCCGAAATATTTTCAAACACAACATTAAATTGTTTCATGTCTTTATAAATATATTCGGGTGTAAAAGGATAGGCTTCTTCCTTTTCTAAAACGTAATATTTTAGCGTGTTGTTTGTTGTTTTTATAGCCTTAAATATTTCGGAGGTATTTTGCCTTGTCATACTTAATTTTTTGAGTTTTTTAAGTGGAAGTTTAAAGGTTTTGACTTGTTCCGAAACTTTCAGTGTATCGCTTTTTAAAGCGTATATATAATCCGTTTCCCTATCTGTTATATCCTTAAAAATAGTAGAAATAGCTATATCCGGCTGTATGCCTTTAACCTGATGACTTTCTCCTGAAATTCGATAGAATTTTTCTGAGGTGAGTTTCAGAAACCCGAGGCTTTCATCATCAGGCTTAAGGGGTAAAATATTCTGTGAAGTCGCTTTGCCATAAGTTGCATTTCCAGCGATAACTGCTTTTTTATAGTCCTGCATCACACCAGCAAATAGCTCAGCGGCAGAGGCGGTATTGGCATCTACCATAATGACAATTGGTTTGTTAAAGAGGGCTGCTTTTTGGTCATTAAACACCGTTAGCATGTCATCGGTTTGTTTTAAGATAGCCATTGGCCCATCAATAAAAAGGTTGGCCGAATCTATGGCTTCTTTCATAGAGCCACCGCTGTTTAGTCTCAAATCGATTAATAAGCCTTCTATGTCGTCTTGAAGTAATTTATAAAGTGCCTTGCCTACATCTAAAGAAGTTCCACGCCAGTCAGTACTTTCATGATTGACATAAAAACTGGGTATATTGACGTAGCCTGCTTTAATGTCCTCGTCTACAATTAAAGCATCTACCGTATTAAATTCTACCGGAACATTGGTCTTTGTCAACAAAATTGTTTTGATTTGACCCCGAGGCTTTTCAATTTCAAATTCTATTGTATTGTGATTTTTATCATTTAAAAAATTGATCACTTCCTGATTTGATATACAAGTCGTCAACAAAGTTTTCTTATTGGCTTTTAGTGCCCTTAAAACATCGCCGGCTTCAATTTTATTATTTAAAGCGGCAGGACTATTAGGGTTGACGTTGTAGATAATAATTTGTCCTTTCTCATTCTTATCAGTAGAGATTCCAAAACTTAAACTGTTCGATGAATAAGCGGAGTCAAAAGCATTTTTTTCTGCATTGCTAAAATACATACTATGCGGATCATGTACTGTAGATAAAGCATTAAGAAAAACTTCCTGAACATAAGCTTCAAATCCGTTTTGGTGTTTTTTAATTTTATCAACTGTACAAACAGCACGATTTAGCACAAATCTCTTAACTTCTGGTTTTATGCTGTCAAAAGCGGCTAAAAAGCTTTCTTTGTCATCATATCTTTTTACAGCTTCGGTGACGGTTTCATACTTCATAGCTCGTAACCAGTTATTTGTTTTATCCAGTTTATCTTCAAAAAACCCTCTTCCTCTGTTTGCATCAAAATATAAACTGTCTGTGGGGTTATAGTTGAATTCTTTATCGTAGAAGCTTTCTAAAATCTCCCGGGTGCCATCAAGGCGTTTTTTTAACTGTTTGACGTAGGTTTTTATAAACCTGCACCTATGCTCATTAAAATAGTCATCAAGTGCATACCGGTCTTTTTCAAACTTATCCAAGTCTGATTGCAGTAAATAACGCTTGTTAGGATCAAGTGCACTTATAAAGTTGTCCCAAACCTGTGCCGATAGACTGTCGCCAATGGGTTTAGGGCTTATGTGATGTTGCTCTATATGATTGTTGACGAGTTCAATTTGTTCACAGAATGTATTCTTTTGAGCGGTTATAGAGAATGACACATTAAAAATGAGAATTACAGTTATGCTTGTCTTTAGCATTGTTTTTAATGTAAAGCTACTATTTTTTTAGGATTTACATGTGTTGATATTTATATATCACACTTTAGAATAGTTGGTAGATAAGGGGTTCAATACAAATGTGTAAAGGCTTTGTTTAGCAAAAGAAAAGAAGTTTGGTTTTTAGGGTTTTGTCATAAAAATTATATTAGCTAGCTACAAGGTGTCAATTACACATAAAAAAAATGCTCCCGAAAGCATCGAGAGCATTTTGGCTAATTATAATGTAATCAATGAGATGCTAACATCATAAAATGACTACACTATCTACTGAATACTGATTGGAAAAGCAGCTTCTATATCTGTTTCTCCACCTGCATTGGTAGGATCACCATCACTAACACCAGCAGCATTTTTATCACCTTCGTGAACTAAAGTTACTGTTAAAGTTCCTCCACTGGCAGCTCCGGTGGTTAATGTAAAGTCCAAGCCTAACGGGTTGCCATTGGCATCCTGATCATTATAGGCCACAGTTACATCTAAGCTTGATGAGGCCACGTAAAATACTTGGTGTGCTTCATCTTCCTCTGCAACTTCTGCAGTGATGTCTTCAACAGGAGATTCCAGTTCGTTTAAAAATTCTACTGTTCCCTGATATGTGGTGTTGGCATCCAGATCATCAGTAGATATTACCGGAGCATTTGGGCCATCACCATCATCGTCTGTTACCGTAAGCATTTTGCTGGTTGTGCCGTCATTTAGCATGACATTCATTGTTGTAATCACCTCTTCTTCATTAACAGGTGCGGGCGGATCATCGTCGTCGCTACAGCCTGTAAATGCAAAAGCAAATACGGCTAAAAGTGTCAAAAGTTTAATCGTGTTCATAGTTTTCATAATTTTACTTGTTTTTAGGGTTTGACTTGTTTTCATTGTTTTTGTTGTTTTCATGATTATTGAGTTTATAGTTAAAAAGATTCAAGTTTAAAAGTTTAGTTTATGAGTTTATGCATTTGTGAGTTTATAAGTTAAAGAGCTTTAGAATCGACTTTGAGGCTTGTGCATTTTGATATATGTTTCAATAATTTCAGATTCATAATTTGCAAATCGTAAATCCCACATCGTAAATCCCACATCGTAAATATTTTAATAATTCAGTTTTAATTGTAACATTACATTTCGTCCTATTTCATCTGCATAGAAACGTTGCCGGTTAAGGTAGCTTCTGTAGCTGTTGTTCAATAGGTTATTGACATTGAGTGCAACTTTTAGATTGGCAAACTTCAAGGCTACCGGTAATTCAGCTCTAAAATTCAGGAGGTGATAAGCCTCGGGTGGCTGACTAATACGCACTTTGGTATTCTCAAAATTTCCGGTATTCGGATTTAGTATTGGTGTTGTAAAGTCGTCATCCGGAAAGCGTTTCTGTTCAAATACAAATTGACTGCTTAACATGAGGTCTAGATTGTTCAGTTTTTCAATCTTGTAATTAAAGCTGTTTCTCCAATTGGCAGGTGGCATATAAATCAGAGGGCGGTCTCTGCTTAAATCTTCGCCATTGACATAAGAGAAATTTGTTGTCCACACCAAATCATCCCTAAACCGGTATTGAAGATTGAGGTCAACGCCAAAAAGCCTGGCATTAGTCTGTTTATAAACAAAAACCGGAAATGCTCCACGAATAGTTTGCTGTATGCCATCGGGTTCCAGCAAAATATAGTCGTTGATGAAGTTCACGTATCCTGAAAGGTCAAAATTCCAGCGTTCAAACTCACGTTTGAGCTGAGAAGATAATTTAAAAGACTGTTCGCTGTCTATCCGCAGATTTCCAATTTCAATATTGGCAATGCTGTGATGCAGACCATCGCTATACAATTCTGACGGGTTGGGAGCTCTTGAGGCTGTGCCAAAATTGGTATTCCATTCCCATTGGTTTTTGGTGTACTGCAAGCCCAGATTACCGGAAAAATTATGATAGTCGAATTTCGGGTTGGTCAGCAACTGCGTGCCCAGGTCTTCGACAATAAAATCTGCAAAATCTTCTTGATATCCCTGCTCGTCCCAACTACTCTGACGGTAAAATTTGAAGGCATCAATATGAGTAAAATCATATCGCACTCCGGCATTCAAATACCAATTTTGATTCATTTCATAATTTGCGGTCCAGAAGGCGCCAACTTTGTACATTTCATAATCCGGTATCAATCGTCTGACGCCGGTATCCGGATTGGCAAAATTGTCCTGATAGGTTAATTCGAGCCCAAATTTTGATGAAAAATTATCCGGGTTGTCGTATTTGAGTTTGGACAAAATATTATGTGTTTTGAGCTCCAAATCTAATGCCGGGATAGTGGAGCGGTCACCTCTTCTGGTATCAAACTCTTTTCTTCGATTGACCTGATAGGCATACTGCAAATTCAATTGACCAAAATTTCTTAGTTTTCGAAAACTGCTGAATTTTAAAATTTGATGATTAACGTCCTGTCTTGGAGTGCCTAGTTTATATGTAAATTCTTCAATAAAATTGGGCTCCTGGCTATTGATAGCATCTACTAAATCGCCTACGTTACCGATATGGGATGCTCTTAGAATTCCAATTTCGGTATCAAACATGGAGTAGGAGACGTCAAAACCATAATTGATTTTATTCAAACCTGCTGCAATAGCAAGGTTCTGTTCTTTAACTCCTGTATTGGATAAAACATAATCCGGCGCTTCTATATCTCCTATCTGCTTAAAGCTGCCCTGCGCTTTGATGAAAAATCCGCTTTTGTAAGCTTTTATGAGGTTAGTGGATACATTTCCACCACGACCATTACTTATACCAGACAAAATAGTTTTACCCATAAGGGTATCTTTTACCGGTGCTTTTTGTGGTTCTGCAATAATCACTCCGCCAATAGCATCTCCGCCATATTCCAGAGCTGAACTACCTTTTATGACGGTAATGTTTGCCGCAGAATTTATATCGATATTTGGAGCATGGTCTACACCCCACTGCTGGTCTTCCATGCGTACATTATTGTTGATAATGAGAACCCGAGAACTGTGTAGACCCTGTATTACCGGTTTTACTATTGTATTACCCGTGTTGAGGGACGAAATTCCCGGTAATGTTGCAATTGCGTCGCCCAGAGTGGCATTACTAAACTGATCTATGGTTTCATGAGAAATTTGTGCTGTAATAGCAGACTTGTCTCTTAAATTATACAGTTCACCTTTAATTAAAATTTCATTTAAACTTTCCAGATGGTGTTCTAAACTAAAGTTTTGCGTTTTGTCATTTTTAAGTGTTATGGTTTTAGTGAGCGTATCGCATTGAATATGCGATACCTCTATTATATACTTGCCTTCACAAAGGTTTTTAAAGCTGTAGTACCCCTTAGTGTTGGAGTAGGTGTAGCGATCTTCTCCCAGTAATTTTACAGAAGCATTATCTAAAACACTATTGTCGTGTAAATCGATAACGTATCCCGATAGGCTCAATTTGCAATCTTGTGCATAAACCATAGATATCATAAGAAAAAAGAGGACTATAATAAATCTATACATATATAATTATCTAGATACTAAGTTGAATTTAATATCTAATTAAAAAGCAGTTGCTGTATTGAATAATTATATGGTTGAGGGAGGAGGGCGGTTAAAGAACTGACCTAATAGATAAGTGGGGTGAACTGAAATTTGTGTAGAAATAAAAAGACTTGAATTTTCATCAGTTAAAACAAAACGAATGAAATCAAAAACATTAAAGTTAGGTTGTAAAATAAAATGGTTTTGATCTTTTTGATGGTTGATGATGCAAAGCTCGCAGTGATTTGAATCATCATTGTGATTATTTTCAAGCGCATGAGACAAGCCGTGTAGATTGATGCTGTAAGAGAGAGCAACAATCATTAAAAAACCTGATAAATATGTTTTAAAATTATCCACTATGCAATAATATTAAAATATATTTAAGTCCAGTCCGTATTTAGATTTTTTTAATTTAATCTTTATGACACATTTAATTAACGTTCTATTTAAATTAAAGATTTTATAATCAACTATCGAAAAATCCAGACTTACATGTTTACCCGCTCGAACATCAAAAAAGTTAAGGAGTAATGGTATGCATAGTAGATCTGGTAAAAGCAGTAAGATTAATTAAGAAACTTAAATGAAAGCGGATAACTTATCGAAACTCTATTCGAAGCATTTATAGCATTGACGATAGGCATTACAAATGCAAGGATGCCTAAAATCACCCAACCAACAATACCAATAATAATAAAAGCCAGAGGTATGCAAATTATAGCAAGGATGATAAGACTGATTTGAAAATTGATAATGGCTTTACCTTGTTCATCAATTTCATTGACTTGTTCTTTTTGTGTGAGCCAGATGATTAGAGGGACAATAAGACCACCGAATCCAGTGATAAATGTGAGAAGCTGGGACAAGTGCATGATTACCAATAGTTGATTGTCATCTCTTTTGGTTTGGTTTACGACTTCCATAATACAATTATTTATGTAATGAGTAACAAAAAATAAAAAATGTTACACAAAATTACTATTTATTATTGCTTTTCTAAGAAGATGCTTTCCTTTTTAAGCTTTTGAGCTTGAAATACACTCAGTAAGGCAAAGCCTAAAATCATGAGAATGGCTATCTTAAAGAAAAGACCATTTAATATGCTCAGGGCAGCGCCTGGAACCCTTCGGCTGTGCTCAGGGCAGCGCCTTGAATTTTGAATTATAAATTTTGAATTATATTATAAGTACAAACTGTTAAGTATAGATTACAAAGTAAATAAGTCTGCAAACGGCGACCGATGGATAAGTTTATAAGTTTATGGGGTTATGAGTTTAACGGAAAACAACCAAAGACTTTCACTAATTAAAAATTTTGAATAACACAGTGCTGAAAATAAAAACCTGAAATTTGGAATTTGGAATTTGGAAATTGGACATTGGAACCCTTCGGCTGTGCTCAGGGCAACGCCTGAAACCCTTTGACTCTGCTAAAACTTGTAACTTTGCAAAAAATTTTAGTATAGCTATTAGTAACGATTAATTCCGCTTCAAGGAATCATTGTTACACTCAATCCCATAATCTGAGATTAAGATAATTCTGTTTTTACTATTTTAGAAATGCTTGCACCTTCTGCTTTACCTGCCATTTGCTTACTGGCTAAGCCCATCACTTTACCCATGTCTTTCATGCTACTAGCGCCAATTTCGGCAATGATGGCTTTAACTTGTACTTTTATCTCTTCTTCACTGAGTTGTTTTGGTAAAAAGTCTTCCAAAATTGCCACTTGATCCAATTCGTCTTTAGCTAAATCCTCTCGATTTTGTTCCTGATAAAGTTGAGCCGAGTCTTTGCGCTGCTTGATTAATTTTTGAACCATTTTCAATTCTTCAGCTTCAGACATTTCAGCACTATTACCTGAAGTTTTTTGCTTTAAAATTTCACTTTTTATGGAACGCAGAGATGATAGCGCAACAGTATCTTTTGCTTTCATCGCTGCTTTCATTTTTTCCATGACCTCTTTTTCTAAATCCATTGTTTCAATTTTTAACAAAAATAAATATTTATTTTTAATAATGATGGCTTTTGGTAACATCTGTTACATTCTGTTTCTCCAAAGGATATTATATTTATAAAAATTTTATCCGATGAAGATTTATAGCCTATTGTTAGCCATTTTAATAGTAACTTTTAGTTGTAAAAACAACACAGATTCTGCGAAGAACGTACAAGATTACATTCAAGTTTCGCCTGATGAAGTCATACAAAGTGATGCTTATAAAAAAATGAAAACCTTATGCTTTTCGTGTCACAGTCCAACAGCTGAAATGGAGATGCGAATGGCGCCTCCAATGGTTGCTGTAAAAATGCATTATACAGAGAAATATGATAACCAGAAAGATTTCATAACCGCCATTTGGGGCTTTATGCAAAACCCTGAAAATGATAAAGCCCTGATGAAAGGGGCTGTAAAAAAGTTCGGACTTATGCCTTACATGCCATATAAAGAAAAAGACATAAAAGCCATTGCTGCTTATATGTACAATAATGAACTTGAAAAACCGGATTGGTTTGATGAACATCGAAAGCAAAAACATAATAAAGCTAAAATGAATAAAGCTCATGGTGATGGTGGGCAAGAAGCAAAAGGAACACCTTCTCAGCATAGGAAAGGACCCAAAATGCAGGGCAAAGCTATGGCGATTGCTACCAAAAAAGAATTGGGTAAAAACCTGATGAAAGCCATAAGTAAAAAGGGCACTGCGGGAGCTGTTGAATTCTGTAATATCAGAGCCATACCCATAACTCATAAAAAAGAAAAGGAATTTAATGCGACTATAAAACGAGCATCAGACAAACCTCGAAATCCGATTAATAAAGCCAATGATAGAGAAAAGCAAGTTATAATCAGCTTTAAAGAAAGTATTGCAAACGGCGAAAAACCCGATGCCATTGTGGACAAAAATAGCGATAAATTTGAATTTTATTATCCCATAATGACCAATGCTATGTGTTTACAGTGCCATGGAGAAGTAGGGGAAGACGTCACCCAAGACACCTACAAAACGATAACACTAAAATATCCTGAAGATATGGCTGTGGGCTATGATGTCGATCAGGTTAGAGGTATTTGGCATATTACATTCGAAGGTAATTCAAAATAAGTTGGATTGATGCTTTGATTTTTATTTCTATAAAACGCTTTCTTCTCATAGAAGTCCTGTCTTGCCTGATGGCTGACTGATGCAATAATGGTTTTGAACAACGTTTACACTTTCTACCCAAAATATGCATTATTCTGCTCATTAATGCATTGATAATTTTACAACAAAGACAAGCTTAAGAGAGCACCGAAGCTGCAAACTTTAGACAGCGGTTCTATCGTAGGGTATAATTTGCCTAAAGGGCTTATGCTAATAATGTGTAGTCGAGGTTAAATTCAAAAATTATTCAACCTAGATCAGGATTTTAAATCGCATGAAGTTAGATTACCTATAAAAACAGAATCCACTTCGAGTCAATCAATTTTTCGCCAAGTAGATAATTTAAAAAATCAAATGACTTTAACTGAGCGAGGTGTTTATTAACGTCTACCTTCTTTCAAAATCTGCAAAACTACACTTTAAGAGGAGCATAGATTAATGCAGAAAACCTATATGTTAGAGGTATAAATTACACAATAACCTATCGATACAGAATGGGAGGCATGATTGATTTTTTATACTTTTAAATTTTTCTATCAGATTATGAGTTTAATTTAATTTTGAGTATTTATAAGGTAAGCATTTTATACCATTGTAATCAATTGTAATATTTCAAATTTCTAATAACTAGGGAAATTGCACCCTGTTAACATTTTGGTGTTGGTTAAGTTTTATATTTGCAGAAATTAAAAATCTTTATGGATTATCTTCTGCTGTTTTTAGGCGTGAGTTTGCTCGTGATAGGTGGTGAGTTTTTGGTGAGATCTTCGGTTTCAATTTCCTTAAAACTTAACATTTCTAAAATGATTGTAGGTCTTACGGTAGTCTCGTTTGCGACATCTGTACCAGAATTATTTGTGAGTGTAATTGCAGCAATAGAGGGTAAACCTGACTTTGCTTTGGGTAATGTGGTGGGCTCTAATATAGCCAATATTGGACTCGTTCTTGGTGTAACAGCCATAATACACAAACTATCTACTGATAAAGATTTCCTTAGGTTTTACTGGCCCATTATGATGTTATTTTCCGGATTTCTTTACTATTTTCTGTCGACAGAACTCATTCTTTCAGCTTTTGAAGGTTTTATTTTAATTATAGGTTTAATCATTTACCTTCTCTTCTTAGTAATAAGAACCAGGACTAAAAAAAATATTATTATAGAAGATGTTGACGAAAAATTAAAATCAGCCAGCTATTTTAAGGTGTTCATTTGGTTAACTGTTGGTATTTTAGGGCTTTATTTTGGTTCAGAATGGTTGGTTTCAGGCTCGACCGGTATTGCTAGAGATTTTGGTGTTAGTGATAGAGTCATATCCCTAACTATGGTAGCCCTTGGCACAAGTATACCAGAATTAGCTGCTTCTGTAATTGCTGCTGTAAAGAAAGAAAAAGACCTCTCTTTGGGCAACCTGATAGGATCTAATATTTTTAACATAGGGAGCGTTCTCGGTATTACTGCCGTCATACATCCGCTTGAACTCGATTCCCCTAAAATGCTAAGCAGTGATTTATTGTGGATGATTGGATTTTCATTTATCATTGTTCCACTAGCTCTTATCATCCCTAAACGCTACTTTGTAAATAGACTTGAAGGTTTTGTTCTCCTTATTGCTTACATGGTTTTTGTATTTCTTGCGTTTTACCAGTAGTCGTCTTGCATAACAATCTGCATTCAATACTGCATATTACAAAACAGCATGTTCTTAAAATATGATACTGAGCCAACATCATAGACATGTATTTGGGTGAATTTATGTTGTTTTTAGTGTAAGCTAAATGTATAAAGCCGTAGAAATTCGATCAATAATATTGCTCTACATTTCTAGACGAGGTTATAATCTTGCTTTATAAGGTGACTTTTACAGGAGCAATTTCAAGGTTTGATAATCTTCAATTGGCTTTAAAATTCCATAATCAGCAAGATTTTTGCGCATTTTTAAGACCAACAAATAGAACAGGTTTAAATTAGAGTTCTACCTTTAAATGTATTAAATATCGGCAGGTTGGGGGTAACTACAAAAACTGATTCTAACTGACTATAAGACAAATGGAGGTAAGCCACCTTAAGGGAATATTCATGCTATTGATAAAGTATTGAAATCAGTAAAGCCATAAAATACATTAGGTATACTAGGTCTTTAGGCAAGCATTTGATTGAATTTTTTATACTTATCTATACATTTTAAAGCGATATGACATTCCAACTTTACCACCAAAACTTTGTTTATCTCACAACTTTGTTTACAAATAACGGCAATCCCATATCTCTATTAAATAATTCTTCAGTAACACTACCTACCATAAGATTAGAAAAAATATTCTCGCCTTTATCAGTAACAATAAGCATAGATACTTTGTTACTTTTAACTTCTTTACTCAGTTTTAAAGACGGATTGGCTTCGCGACCCGGAAATATCAATTTATTTAAAGTGTTAGAATAATTTAATTTCTTTATAAAATTATCATACCTTTTATTGATATGGGCAGTTATTTTTTTATGCAGCTTATCTTCAATTTTAGAATTATTAATATATGGCGAAAAGTGCATAGGTAAGTTGTATACGTGAACCGCAGATGTCTCGCAGTCTAACTTTTCCTGTATTAATTGGCTTATGCTAAAAGCCTTTTGTGATGCATTTGAAAAGTCTGTGGCTACCCAAAGCTTTTTAATTTCAATGGTTCTCATTAGTGGAACCCATAATACATTGCATTTTAGTATTCTCAGGAGCTTAAATCCAACAAGACCAGTACCCTTTCTTTCGGTTTTGTTTCCTAAAATCACAGTATTTATATGATACTTTTTGGTAATATAATTTATAAGGGATTCTGTGTAGGGGTCGTCTGAAATTAATATCTCCCAATCTACCTTTTCACTACTAAAAACATCAGCAACTTGACTAGTAAGTTCATCTGTAATGACTTTTTCTAGATCGATATCGTCTATCTCTTCCGCAATTAGGTCTGATAATTCATACTTTTTGATGTTGTGTACAAAATAGATTTTTTCAACATCAAAATGTTTGGTAAGGTATAAGGTATATTTGATCAATTGATTATCCATTTCAGATAAATCAAGACCTACAAGAATATATTTAAAGGGATTCTGACTTATCATTTTTTTTGGATTTATTTTTATGTATAATTTTTCTTATGATATCTTCATAGGCTTCTTTACTTTTTTTCTTTTCTTTTTTCACTCTTATTTTGTGATCTTCATTCAGGCCTTTGTAGAGGGAATAGCACATTACCAACAAAATAAGCGCAAAGGGTAGACCCGAAGCCGTAGATGCTGTCTGAAGCGCACCGAGTCCACCACCTACGAGCAGTACTGCAGCAACGGCACCTTCAGAGATGGCCCAAAATATACGTTGGCCCACAGGCGCATCAATTTTACCTCCTGAGGTGAGGCTATCTATGACCAGAGACCCAGAATCGGAGGAAGTCACAAAGAACCCAATAATTAATACCACGCCAATAATACTAAGAACAATAGAAAATGGAAAACTTTCAAAAAAAATAAATAATGATGTAGAAATATCTTCTCCTACGGCCTTTACCAAGACTTCATTACCACTTATAGCTTCATTTAGCGCTGAACTGCCAAAAGCACTCATCCAAAAAAACGTGACTAAAGTAGGAACGATAAGAACGCCTAAGATGAATTCTTTGATTGTTCTTCCCTTAGAGACCCTGGCGATAAACATACCTACAAATGGCGACCATGCTATCCACCAGCCCCAGTAAGCAACAGTCCAATCATTCTGCCAGCTTGTTTCAGTATAGCTTTCATTCCAAAGTGATATTTCAAATATACTGCCCATATAGTTACCGATATTCTCAAAATAACTTTGAAATATAAATAAAGTTGACCCCAACACAACGACCAATAACAATAGCACAACTGCAATTCTCATATTCCATTCACTCAACACTCTAACGCCTTTATCTACGCCTAAAATGACGGAAAGCGTAGCTACTCCGGTTATACCGCTAATAAGTAGAACTTGAGTGGTCACAGTATTACTTATTCCAAAAACATGTTCTATTCCCGCAGCAACCTGTTGAACCCCAAACCCTAAAGAAGTTGCTAAGCCAAATAGAGTAGCAATTACGGCAAATATGTCAATTATATCTCCAATTATACCGTAAATCCTGTCGCCTAAAAATGGGTAAAATACACTTCTTATAGTTAGCGGTAAGCCTCTTGAATAGGTAAAGTAAGCCAGTGATAAGCCTACTAAAGCATAAATTCCCCAAGCATGAAGACCCCAGTGTAAAAAGGTAAAATTCATGGCGTCTTTAGCCGCTTGAATAGTTTGACTTTCAGCCATGGGCGGCGTATTATAATGCATGATAGGTTCAGCAACACTAAAAAATAACAAGCCTATACCCATACCGGCACTAAATAGCATTGCAAACCAAGACAGGGTTTTAAATTCAGGCTCTGCCTTATCACCACCTAACCTTAATTTACCAAATTTACTAAAAGCTAAAAATAGGATAAAAAATAAAAAAATATTAACGCATATCACATAAAACCAACCCCCATATTCAGAAAGTTGATCTTGTAAATTTTCAAAAAAAGCTTCTGCACTGTCTTTAAAAACCAGCGTTAAAACTATTCCTATTATAACTAAAAAAGAGGATATAAAAAAAACAGGGCCATTAACTTCAAGGCCAAATATAGAGGTTTTTTCATCACTTCGCTGTATTTTTTGTGCCATGTGTTAAGGGAATAAAAATGTAGATTATTTTAACTATAAAAAAAAGGCCTGTCAATAGAAAACATAGTTCCATCGACAGACCCAATAACAATTCAGGTCGTTATTCAAAAAGCCAGGGTGTTGCATTTTGAGTGTTACCTCCCAATGCTTCCACGGCTATGTTGTAGTTTTCTGAATTTAAGCTTTCTTCGTCACCCGGATACAAAAAGCGAACAGGCATGACACCGTCGTTTTGATTAGCGCATGGGACATTCAGAAAAGATAAGGCAGATACATCAAAACCACTTTGGTTATTTGCTTCATAAACCATACGTCTAATATCATAGTAGGGCTCAATACCGTGAAAGAATGTCGCTATCCATTTCTGTTCCCATATTTTTTCTAGTGTAACATTATCAGATACACCGGAATTGTCATAAAAGTCATCAAAAGAACTCCAACCAAAACTAGCTACATCTACATCGTAATAAACCATAGAAGCTTCAATACCATTTCTGTAATGTGCTTCAGCATTACCACTAATTATGCCTTTTTGAATAGCTTCTGCAATTATGAGTTCTTGTTCAGAATAGGTAGATATGATGCCATTGGCTCTTACATTGCCCACCGGGTGTCCGGGATAATCATAATAGCGGGCGCCCAAACGTGAGCCTCCTTTATTACAACCTCCGGTTTCACTTCCATTTTCAGCACCTGTATATACAGCTTCTGGACTATCAAATGTTTGTAAATCTGTAACATTATCTGGTCTGGCATAAGCACCTAACCTAGGATCATTGTAATTTTCAAATGTTGCTAATGATGATTCTGACATTACAACAGCATCAAAGTCTCCTTGCTTTAAGGGAAATAATGGAAAATCATTAGGAAATGAATTTAAGTAAGTGAGTACCGCATTGTCAGCATTACTTTCAAATAACATACTGTTATTGATAATGTTTTGCATATCAGCTGAGACATCTCTTTTGTTGCTAAGATGCAGTAAAGTTCTCAATTTTAAAACATTGGCTAATTTTACCCATTGTGAAGCGTTTCCATCATAAATTAAATCTCCTTCTACATCCTGATTGGTTTGTTGAAGAAGCGAGATGGCTTCATCTAATCTAGCTAATATGCCACTTTCACCGTCTAAGACTGCTTGTTGAGTATCATAAGCGGGTGTAAAGTTATCGCTATTTAATCCTGATATAGCTTCTGTATAGGGAATATCACCATAAGCCATTGTCAACGTGTAAAAAATCCAAGACTGCATCACTATACTGGCACCTTGATTAGCTGTTTGTTCATTATCTCTGGCTATGTTTTCTGCGTCAACGAAATCTGTAAGCGCGATATACTGCTCGAGCCATAAGGTTGAAAAAGCATTCCAATTGTATTCATCAACTTCAGACCTCAAGGTCTTAGCAGTAATCTGTGATATGTTGTTGGCCAATAAAAAAGATTCATTGACCATAGAATTCATGCTACTTCTAGTAGCATTAGTAATTAATACTTCAGAAGGAACATCTTCTGGCTGATTAGGATTGGTGTTGACATTCTCAAAGTTATCATCACAACTCAGATTTGCAATTAAAATACATGCAAATATTGTCTTTATAGTAAATTTCATAAATTTCATTTTAAAGTTTGACGTTTAAGGCTAGACCAAATGTACTTGTTGATGGTAGTGGATTACTAGCAAAACCGTTAACAAATGTTCCTCCTCTTATTGAAAATGTTTCAGGATCTACTGTTGGAACATCTGTAATTAATAATAGATTTCTTCCTACAAGTGACAACTGTACACTGTCTAAACCATGATTTTCACAAAACTCTGATGGAAGATTATACGAAAGCATGACTTGTCGTAGTTTTATCCAATCTGCATCATAAGTTGCAGCTTCAATATTATCTCTATTAAATCCATTACCATAATATGCATAGAAATAATCTCTAGGTGCAACAGCAGTAGTATTAGGTGATCCGTCTGCATTGACTCCAGGACCAACAACACCTTGACCCGTTCCTTGCCTTAGTGAATAAACCGGTTCTCCTGCTGTATTGTATGATATGTTGTATTCTGCTCTACCTTCAAGAGTAGACAAATTTAGATTAGGATCATCTTCATTGGTAATTGTTCCGGCTGTAGCAAATAAAGCATGACCACGAGAATAAATCTTACCACCAATTTGACTATCGAATAGAAAGCCAAAACTGAAGTTTTTATACCTAAATGTATTTTGCCATCCAAGTCTGGCATCCGGTTGATAAGAACCGGCAAGAACCTTCTCGTCGGTTAATTGCGGTATACCATTTTCATGGATAATGTTACCATTGGCGTCCCTTTGAAAGCCAAGTCCTCTGAGTTGACCAAGTTTTTCACCTTCAACAGCAACTAATTCTAAGTTTCTTGAACCTTCATCTCCGGGAAATACATCTGCAACAATAGGATAACTGTCCTGAACACCATCTGGTAAAGACTCTACAATGGCTTCATTAGCACCTAGGTTTATGACTGAATTCCAAGCAAAATCTTCTGTTTCTATTGGGGTAACATCAATTTGAAGTTCAATACCCTCGCTTCTTATTTCACCAGCATTGACCAATTGAGTTTGTTTACCACTACTTGTTGCTCTAGGTAAAAATATAATTTGATCACTACTTAACATATTATAGTATGTAAAATCAAATTTTAATTTATTTTCAAAAAATCTGATGTCTGTACCTATTTCAAATGAGGTTGTACGTTCTGGTTTTAAATCCGGATTTGGTGCAAAAGAATTGTTTGCAAAAGCCGCATTATCACCAAATAATGGTTGTGGATTATAAGTTCTGCTTAATAAATAAGGATTAGTATCAGAACCAACTTGTGCCCAAGCAGCCCTTACTTTAATAAAATCAAATATTGAATTGCTTAAGTCTAATTGCTCCGATAAAATTGTACTTAGAGAAAATGATGGATAAAAATAAGAGTTGTTATCCTGTGGTAAAGTACTTGACCAGTCATTTCGGGCTGTTGCGTCTAAATAAATCCAATCATCCCAACTCAAACTGGCAAATGCAAACACACTATTTACATTTTTTTCAGCTTGTGGGTTTTCTACCTGTACTTCGGCTCTATTGTTTGTCAACGTGTACAATGAAGGCAAGAGTAATTGATTATTAGAAGCACTCAAAATATTACTTCTTTGTTTCATCATATTGCCCCCTAATTTGAAATCGTAATTAAATTTCTTTTCCCTGTCCATATCAGTATAAGATACAATCAATTCTGTATTAATTTCACTGAAAGTAATCTCATCTTCTCTGTAACTTCCAAACTGGCCTGGTATAGCTTTTGTTGAAGTTGCTCTTCTAAATTGTCTTTGTTCATCTTTAATATCTACACCGTATCTAGCTCTTACGCTCAATTTATCGTTATAATCATAACTCACAGTTGCGTTACCAATTATTCTGCTTTCTTGATGTGTATTTGTATTTTCGTTAGCTACCAGCCATGGATTATTCACCCAAAGTTCTTCTACATATCGCTGTTGTTCGCCAACTTGACCATCACGCCATACCTGTCTTAAGTCATCAATAGGCACTTGTCTGGGATACCATAACCAACCATACATAATAGAATTACTTTCATCATAACCTCCATTAGGGATATTATCTGATGAAGTTCTAATATTGAATAAGTTAACTCTGGCTTTTATTTTATCGTCAAATAGTTCTTTTCCAATACTGGCAAATAAAGTATTTCTTGTCAAACCTGAATTAGGAACAATATCATTATCGTCTAAGTAGGTGTAAGATAATCTAAAATCACCATTTTCAGAATTATTACTTACAGCAACATTATTAGAAACTAAAAAACCAGTATCAAAGAAATTGTCGTAATTATCTTCTGCCGGTGTGAATGGAACCGGTTCGCCATTAGAATCAAATTGTTTTATCAATTGTCCGTCCATTCTGGGACCCCAATTCTCACCAAAAGCATCATAATAATTTACACCACCTGAGGCAGTATAGATGTCACCAGAAAGGTAACTGTAAAAACCGTAGCCGCCATGCCCATATGTATTTTGAAAATTAGGCTTTCTCAATAATTCTTTTGCAACGGTTTGTACATTCCATTCCATATCCCACCCTTCTTCTTTATCTGAACCTCTTTTGGTGGTTATTAATATTACTCCGTTGGCCGCTCTTGAACCATACAAGGCCGCAGCTGCTGGTCCTTTTAATACAGAAATACTTTGAATATCATCAGGATTAACAACCTGTGAAGAGTTACCAAAGTCTATCGTAGTTGATCCGTTAAGGCCATCACCAGGAGAGAAAAGCCCATTTGTAATTGGAATACCATTCACCACATAAAGTGCCTGGCTATTACCCGTTAATGAAGTTTGACCTCTAATAGTTACGTTAGCCGATGCTGTTGGACCATTTCCTGATGAATTAACAAAAACACCTGCTACTTTACCTTGCAATTTGTTTGAAATATTGGTGACCTTTACATCACTTACTTCTTTAGAATCTAGGCTTTGTACTGCGTAACCTAGAGATTTCTCATCACGCTTTATGTCTAAAGCCGTCACAATGACTTCGTCTAATTGATTACCAGGTTGAAGTTGAACTTTAAATTCATCTTTACCAACAATAGAAATTGTTTTTTTCTGATAACCTAAGTAGGTGACTACAATCTTTTTATCTTCAGCTTCTACTTCTAAGGTAAAGTTACCATCAAAATCGGTTGTTGTACCTCTAGGAGGGTTAGTGTTTTTGATTATAACGTTAGCCCCGGGAAGAGGAATGTTTTTTTCGTCTACAACATTACCGCTAATGGTTCTTTTTTCCTGAGAAAAAGTAGACACCGAAAACAATAAAAATAAAATAAACGTGAGACTAGTCAAGTTTAATTGTTTCATAAAATTATTGATTTTTTGGATTATAGCGCACGAATGTATAGTATTAAAACCATATGATTAAAGTAAAATACATTCATAAACATGTGTTTTGTGAGAAATATATGTGTTGAGAAAATATTATTTATGTAAATTACAGAATAACAGACGAGTAGAAAAAAATGAAATTTTGCACTATAGAAAATATCTATAATTGATAAGAAATATCTATTATTATATGTTAAATTAATTAACATAATAACCTTTATGTTAACAATTGTTTCATTCGGGATATAGGGATTGAATGCAAATTAATGTAATAAACCTGGAATTTGAAACCCTTCGGCTGTGCTCAGGGCAGCGCCTTGAATTTTGAATTATAAATTTTGAATTTTGAATTTCATCTAATGAGTACAAAGTAAAACAAGTCTTCAAACGGCGACTGATGAATAAGTTTATAAGGTTATAAGTTTATGGGGTTATGGGCGTAAAAAAACCAAAGACTTTCATTAATTTAAATTTTTGAATAGCACAGTGCTGAAAATAAAAACCTGGAATTTGAAATTTGGAATCTGGAATTTTGAATCTGGAATCTGGAATTTATAATTTTGGAACCCTTCGACTGTGCTCAGGGCAGCGTCTGGAATTTGGAATCTGGAATTTATAATTTTATAACCCTTCGACTGTGCTCAGGGCAGCGTTTGAAACCCTTCGGCTATGCTCAGGGCAACGTCTGGAACCCTTCGACTGTGCTCAGGGCAACGTTTGAAACCCT
>Ga0102928_1000176_pt1 | contig 37602 bp, 35 predicted proteins | sample SalPonR1_B_D1_MG_FD_78504 | JGI IMG/M metagenome (GOLD analysis project Ga0102928, IMG submission 78504) | Salt pond soil microbial communities from South San Francisco under conditions of wetland restoration - Salt Pond MetaG R1_B_D1_MG | ecosystem: Environmental > Aquatic > Marine > Intertidal...
AGGAACGACGCGAACGACCGACCCTCTGCCCGGAGCTGGGCGTCGAGGACGGCCATCTCGAGCGCCGCCTTGGCCATGGGATGCCCGTGCAGCTTGGCGAGGCGCGGCGCGACGTCGGCCGCCTCGACCGGTCCGGCGGCGAGCAGGCGCGGCAGCAGGTGGTGCACGATCACGTGTTGGGCGCCGTCGACGTACTCGGGCGAGTAGCTGGGATCGGACAGGGCGACGCACTCGCCCCACCCCTCCACGGTGTCGGCGGGCCGGTCGGCGTCGGCGAGCACGACGCGCACGAGCAGGATGTCGCGGGCCGTCTGGCTGCCGAAGCTGGTGCGGAACGGCGTGACCAGCGGCATCGCGATCCGTCGCAGTTCGACGTGGCGGATGGTGAAGCGCGTGCTCATCGGGGGTCTCCCACGACGTACTGTCCGTGGCGGGTGAAGCCCTCGATCGGGCGGCCGGCGTCGAGCGCCGACATCAGCGCGTCTCGGGTCTCCGACCGCCACTCGGCGACGGCGGCCGGGTCGGTGCGGCGGAGCGACACGATGTCGTCGGGCGTCGGGATCAGCAGACCGCCCTCGAGGTGGTGGCCGTCTCGCGGTTCGGACGGCAGGTCGGCGTGGACGTCCCAGGCCAGGAGGAGACGGTCGCTCTCGTCGCCGGCGTTGATGGCGTCGGTCATCTCGCCGTAGAAGGCCGGGAGGTACTCGTGGACGTCGGCGCCCAGCACGGCGATGTTGAACCAGGCGTTGCGGCGCACGAGCGGGTCGAACGTCCACACGATCCAGTCGAGGTCGTGGTCGAGGGCCCACTGGCGCTGGTGCAACTTCATGGCCCGCCCCAGACCGCTGTGACGCACACCGGCGAGCAGACCCGTGACATGGCTGTGCAGTGCCGGTCTGGCCTGGTGTCGGGCGAGGATGCCCACCGATGCGCCGAGGATGGTGTGTCCGTCCACGGACGATCGGCCCGTGTCGTAGGCGGCGCTCACGTAGCCCTCGGCGTGGGAGATCGCCATCAGCATCTCGAGCGGGACCACGGCGGTGGACGAGCCCCACACCTGCTGGAAGACGGCGCCGACCTCGAGCATCTCCTCGGCGCTCGACAGGGTACGGATCTCGATGTCGGCGTCGCGGTGGTTGTCGAGGTCGAGATGGTTGTCGGGGTCGGAATGGTTCATGGGGCTCCGGTCACGAGCGTCGGTCGGGCGACGGGCGGATGTCGGGATCTGTGTCGGGGTGGGTGCCGCGTGCGATGCGATAGGCCGAACGTACCGCGAGTACCTGGTGGATCTCGGGGCCGACGTCGCCGGCGAACTCGGCGCGGTAGGTGTCGTCGGTGGTGAGCACCACGGTGAAGTACATGCCCGAGAAGGCTCCGAGGAAGACCGACACCCGCACGAGTGACTCCGACAGCACCAGGTCGCGTCCGCCGAACGAAGCTTCGGCGAGGACGCGGAGTTCGTCGAGACCCGTCCACGACGAGATCGTCGTCGGCGTGATCGCCATGAACCCGAAGAACACGAAGAATCCGACGAGGGCCGCCACGACCAGCGTGATCTGCAGTGCCTGTCCGAACAGCACGATCAACCCCACGTTCAGGCGCTGCCTCCTCAGGAGGGGATCGGGCGACGGCGTGCCGTCGGGCAGTGGCAGCCGCTCGGCCGGTGTGCCGGTCGTGGCCGACGACACCTCGTCCCAGCCCGCGAAGTGGCTCTGGTCGCGGATGAAACCCGGCACGCGACTGGCGGCGAAACCGGCGCCCAGCACGAAGAACGTGAGGACGACGACGGCGTAGGCGGCGCCGTCGAGTGTGCCGGCGACCTCCCACACCTCGGCGTTCACGAACAAGAAGGTGTTGAACAGCAGCAGGAGGGGCAGGGCACGGGCCACCAGCGGACCGAGGCCGGTCAGCTGGCCGCCGGACCGCTTCAGGCCCCATCTCACCAGGGCGCTCATTCCGAACGACGACCAGACGTAGACGACCGCCAGCAGCACGACGCCCGTCGCGAGGGTCTCGAGCGCGTCGCCGACCTGCCCGAAGACGAGCACCGGGATCGTCGGGCCGACGAGGAACAGGGCCAGTTCGGGCGGGTCGATGTCGGTCGGGCGAGCGAAGGTGTCCACGCCACGCAGCCGGTTGGACATTGCCCAGGTGGCCAGCAGGATGACGAGCACCGCCGCCGCGGCGCCGACGTTCTGGGCGGTGGTCCAGTTCTGCAGGTCGAGGGCGTTCAGCCCGAGCAGCAGATAGGCGACCACGAGCAGTGGCAGCGAACGGGTCCAGGTGTCGAGGATCGATCCGTCGTGTTCGGTCTCCACCAGGTGCGGGACGCCGCGCTCCACGAACCACTCCTCGACCGGTTCCAGGTCGACGGCCGGTTCCACGCGATGGCCCGGCTCCGGGCTCTGCTCCATCGGGAGGAACGTACCAACGGTCGGGCGGCTGCCTGAACGGTTCGTCAAACGTCGTGGAACTGCGGGCCGGATCCCGATAGGCATGGAACCCTATGGCTCGCATCCTGGTCACCGAAGAGATTGCCGAAGGTGGCCTCGACCGCCTCCGTGCGGCTGGTCACGACGTCGACGTCCGTCTCGGGCTGTCTCCCGACGAGCTGCTCGCCGCGATCGCGGGTGCACATGGGCTCATCATCCGCTCGGCGACCACTGTCACCGAGGACGTGCTCGCTGCCGGATCCGACCTGATGGTGGTGGGCCGGGCGGGCATCGGGCTCGACAACGTCGACGTCGATGCGGCCACCCGCCGGGGTGTGATGGTCGTCAACGCCCCGCAGAGCAACATCGTGTCCGCGGCGGAACACACCATGGCCTTGCTCATGGCATCGGCACGCAACGTGCCCCAGGCGCACGCGGCGCTCGTCGACGGCCGTTGGGAGCGCAGCCGCTGGGAGGGCGTCGAACTCTGCGACAAGACCCTCGGCATCGTCGGTCTCGGCCGCATCGGCAAGCTCGTGGCCGACCGCGCGAAGGGGTTCGGGATGCGCCTCGTGGCGTTCGACCCGTTCGTGTCGGAGGACCGCGCCAAGAAGATGGGGGTCGAGCTGCTCGGCCTGGATCAGATCGTGGCCGAAGCGGACTTCCTCACGATCCACCTGCCGAAGACGCCCGAGACGCTCGGCCTCGTGAACCGCGACCTGTTGATGAAGGCCAAGCCCGAGCTGCGTCTGATCAACGTGGCCCGCGGCGGCATCGTCGACGAGGAGGACCTGGCCGAATGCCTGCGCGACGGAGTCATCGCCGGCGCCGCGCTCGACGTGTTCTCCACCGAACCGATGACCGAGTCGCCGCTGTTCGGGATCGACTCGGTGATCGTCACGCCGCACCTCGGGGCCAGCACGCGCGAAGCGCAGGACAAGGCGGGCGACACCATCGCCTCGATGGTCGAGCTCGCGCTCGCCGGCGAGTTCGTGCCGTTCGCGGTCAACGTGAACGCCGCCGAAGCGAGCGAGACCATCCGCCCGTTCCTGCCGCTGGCGGAGCGCCTGGGCGGTCTGTTCGTGTCGCTGGTGGGTGGCCTGCCGGACGACCTCGAGATCTGCACCGAGGGCGAGATCGCCGGGTACGACACCCGCATCCTCGAGCTGGCCGTGCTGAAGGGGTTCTTCGGGGCGATCTCCGACGAGCCGGTCACCTACGTGAATGCACCGCAGCTGGCGCAACAGCACGGTGTGACCGTGCGCGACGTGAGCTCGTCGTCGCCGGCCGACTTCGTCAACCTGCTGACCCTGCGTGGCGGTGGGCACTCGATCTCGGGCACCCTGGCCGGCGCCAAGGGCGAGCAGCGGATCGTGAACATCGACGATTCGCCGTTCGACGTCCCACCGGTCGACCACATGGTGGTCATCCTGAACGACGACCGCCCCGGTGTGATCGGCACCGTCGGCACGCTGCTCGGCAACGCCGGGGTGAACATCGCCGACATGGACGTCAGCCGGGTGGCGGGCTCGGGAACGGCGGTGATGCTGATCGCTCCGACGGCGGTGGTTCCGGCCGAGGTGGTCGAGCAGCTCCGTGCCGCTCCGGGCATCCTCGAGGTCACCACCCTCGACGCCTGACCCGCCACCGACCCGCGTCCACTCCGAAAAATGCCTCGATCCGAGCGCCAGGCGCAACGATCGGGGCAAGTTTCGGCTCGTCCGGGTTGCGCAGCGGAGCGGCGATCCGGCCCACCGGGCCCGGCCTCGATGGGGATCAGGGGAGGCGGAGCGAAGCGGCGAGGCGCTCGGCCTCGGCGCGAGCAGCGTCGGCGAAATCGCTGCCGCCGCTCGCGTACGACACGGCACGGGAGGCGTTGACGATCAACCCACCGCCCCGGGCGTCGGCGCCGGCGGCCACCACCTCGCCGGCATCTCCGCCCTGCGCCCCCACGCCGGGCACCAGCAGCGGAAGGCTCGGAGCGAGTGCGCGCACCTCGGCCAGTTCGGCGGGGTACGTGGCCCCCACCACCAATCCGCAGTCGCCCATCGGCGTCCACTGGGTGGCGACCATCTCGGCGACGTGCGCGTACACGGGCTTGCCGTCGGCGACCAGCGACTGGATGTCGGCGCCGCCGGCATTGCTGGTGCGGCACAGGGCGATCACGCCCCCGCCGTGCTCGAAGTACGGGGCCACCGCATCGGTGCCGAGGTACGGGTTGACGGTGACGGCGTGGGCGCCATACCGACCGAACGCCTCCCGGGCGTAGTGCTCGGCCGTGGAGCCGATGTCGCCCCGCTTGGCGTCGAGGATCAGCGTGACGTCGGGACACGTCTCACGGACGTAGCTGCAGATCCGTTCGAGTGTCTCCTCCTGCCCCTGGCTCGCGAAATAGGCGATCTGGGGCTTGAACGCGCACACCAGGTCGGCCGTCGCGTCGATGATCGCCTTGCAGAACGTCTCGGTGGCGCCGTGGGCGCCGTCGAGCGGCAGGGGCATGCGCGCCGGATCGGGGTCGAGGCCCACGCACAGCATGGACCCGGACGCCGCCCACGACGTGGCCAACTGCCGGTGGAAGCTCATGTCGGTGGATCCGGCCGTCGGTGACGGGCGTCAGTCCTCGACGGTGATGGCCCCGGTGGGGCACATCTCGGCGGCCTCGTGGACCTTGTCGGCCAGCTCGGGGCCGGGTTCCTCCTGGAGGACGTAGAGGTAGCCGTCGCTGCGGACCTCGAAGACCTCCGGGCACACCTGCATGCACGCACCTGTCGATGCGCAGAGGTCGAAGTCGACGCTCACCTTCATCGGGATCCCTTTCGTTCGAGACGGATGGTTCAGGACCGACGTCCGAGACGTGGTGTCCGGACTCAGGTCTTCGACCGACGGTAGCCGTCGGCCTCGGCGGCGTCGGCACTGGCGTAGCAACGATCGGGTCGCGTGCGCTCGTGGAACCGGCCGCCCGGCACGTGGTAGATGCCCGACGAGTTCTTGGCCTTCACCGGGAAACCGGCGGGCGTGCTCCCGTCGTCACCCGGCGCGACCCAGGCGGCTGCAGTCGCCGAGACTGCCGTGGCCGACGCAGCGGAAGCAGGCTCCGTCGAGGAGGTCGGACTCGGGGAGGCGCCGGCCGGCACCTCGGAACCGAGATGGTCCCGTGGCGGCAGCGGCGGCCACCGTGCGGGTTCGGCCGGTGTCGGCGGAGCGGTCTGCTCGCGCCACCACGACCATGCAGCCGCGACGACGGCGGCGAACAGGGTGAGCAGCACGGCACGGCGAACGGCGGTGGCGAGGGGCTCCATCCGCCCCGACACTAGTGGCCGGGCCCCGGTACCGGGTGGGAACGGCCGTGGCACCGGCGAGCCGCGGACGTGCCCGTCACCGACGCCGAGCACGACGTCGGGACGTCTCAGCGGGTGTGGCGCTCGAAGGCCGAGAGCACCGCGCGCAGCGACGCAGTGGTGATGTTCGGATCCTTGCCGAGGCCCCAACGCACCGCTCCGCCGTCGCTGACGGTCTCGACGTAGGCCACGGCCTCGGCGTCGGCTCCCTTGCCGATCGCGTGCTCGGCGTAGTCGAGCACGTCGAAGTGCCCGTCGACCTGCTCGCCGAACTCGTCGAGCAGTGCGGCGACGAACGCCTCCACCGGACCGTCGCCCTCGCCCCGGACCGAGTGGGCCTCGCCGTCCACCTCGAGCTGCACCTGCACGGTGGTGATCCCACCGTCGTCGCCGGTGCGGGTGTGGAGTTCGTGGCTGCGGAGACGGAACGCCGGGTCGGCGGGCATGTACTCCGTCTGGAACGCGTCCCACATCACGGCCGGACCGATCTCGGTACCGGAGTCCTCGGTGATGTGCTGGATCGTCTTGGAGAACTCGATCTGCAGTCGTCGCGGGAGGTCGAAGCCGTGCTCGGTCTTCATCACGTACGCGACGCCGCCCTTGCCGGACTGGCTGTTGACCCGGATGACCGCCTCGTACGAGCGGCCCACGTGGGCCGGATCGATCGGCAGGTAGGGCACGCCCCACTCGGGGTACTCGCCTGCGCCGTCACGCTGGGCGTCGAGCGCCTCGAAGCCCTTCTTGATGGCGTCCTGGTGGCTGCCCGAGAACGCCGTGTACACGAGGTCGCCGACGTACGGATGACGCGGGTGCACGGGCAGACGGTTGCAGTACTCGGCGGTGCGGCGCAGCCGGTCGATGTCGGTGATGTCGAGCTCGGGATCGACGCCGTTCATGAACAGGTTCATCGCCAGGTTCACGATGTCGACGTTGCCGGTGCGCTCGCCGTTGCCGAACAGGGTGCCCTCCACCCGGTCGGCGCCCGCCATCACACCGAACTCGGCGGCGGCCACGGCGCAGCCGCGGTCGTTGTGCGGGTGCAGGGAGACGATCACCGAGTCGCGCTGCTTGATCGTGCGGCCGAACCACTCGATCACGTCGCCGTACACGTTGGGCGAGTAGCACTCCACGGTGGCGGGAAGGTTGAGCACGATCGGGTCGTCGGGCGTGGGCTCGATCACGTCCATGACGGCCTCGCACACCTCGATGGCGAAGTCGGGCTCGGTGAGCGTGAAGCTCTCCGGTGAGTACTCGTAGCGGATCCGGGTGTCGCCGGCGGACTGCTCGAGCTTCTTGCACAGCTTGGCACCGTTCACGGCCACGTCGAGGATGCCGGTCCTGTCGAGCCCGAACACCACGTCGCGCTGCAGCGGGTTGGTGGAGTTGTAGAAGTGCACGATCGCCCGCGGTGCGCCCTGGATGCACTCGTAGGTGCGCTCGATCAGCTCCTGGCGGCACTGCACCAGCACCTGGATGGTGACGTCGTCGGGGATCAGGTCGTCCTCGATCAGCCGCCGCACGAAGTCGTAGTCGGGCTGACTCGCCGAGGGGAACCCCACCTCGATCTCCTTGAAGCCCATCGCCACGAGCTCTTCGAACATCCGCAGCTTGCGGGTGGGGTCCATCGGGTCGATGAGGGCCTGGTTGCCGTCACGGAGGTCGACCGAGCACCACAGGGGTGCGGAGTCGATGACGACGTTCGGCCACGTGCGGTCGGTGAGCACGATCGGGACGAACGGTCGGTACTTGTCGAACGGCATCTTCGTGGGGGTGGTGTTCGAGGGAGGCATCTGAATTCTCCTGGTGGGTGATCGGGTGGTGCAGCGGCGTGGGGGTCGGGGGTTCGGGCCGGAAAAAGCAAGAACCCCCCGACCGGTTCGGCGGGGGGTGCGGACGAACGCGGATATGTGGCGCTCGCCCTACGTAAGCAGAAGGAGGCCGCGGCGCAACATCGACCATGAACGTTAGCAGGAATGCGGACGGTGCGCACGGGTCATCTTCCGATCACCCCGGTACGGCCGGTCCCGCCGGTACGCTGGAAGCCAACATGACTGAATCAACTGCCCGGCGGGGAGCCCCCCGTCGCCGGCGTAGCCGCCCCCGGCCGTCCGACGGCCAGTACGACGGCGGCCACGTCAACAAAGAGAACCTGACCTCGATCAACGCCCTGCCCCCGGTCGAGGCGCCCACCGGATTCGCCGACCTCGATGTGCCGAGCCGGATCGACGACGGCCTCGCCGCCTGCGGGTTCGCGATGCCGTTCAGCATCCAGACCGAGGCCATTCCCGTCGCCATCACCGGCAAGGACGTCTGCGGACGTGCCAAGACCGGGTCCGGCAAGACGTTGGCGTTCGGGGTTCCGATGCTCGCTCGCATCACCGACGCCGCCCAGCCCTCCCGGCCCCTCGGCCTGGTGCTGGTGCCCACGCGTGAGCTCGCGGTGCAGGTCGCCGAGGTGCTGGCCCCCGTCGCGGAGTACGCCGGGATGACCGTGCTGCCGGTGTACGGCGGCGCATCGCGGCATCACCAGGTCGACGAACTCGCCAAGGGCGTCGAGATCGTGATCGCCACACCGCTGCGGCTGATCGATCTCATCAAGTCCCACGAGGTGAGCCTCGACGACATGCAGATCGTCACGCTCGACGAGGCCGACCGGATGGCCGACGACGGCTTCACCCCCCAGGTCGAATGGATCCTGCGCCACTGCGGCAGCCGGAACCAGACGATGTTGTTCTCGGCCACCCTCGACGGCGACGTCGGTCACCTCATCAAGCACTACCAGACCGACCCCGTGACCGTGGCGATCGACGAGGCCACCGACACCGTCGGCACGATGCACCACCTCTTCCTCGCGGTGCACCACATGGACAAGGACAAGGTGATCGGATCGATCGGCAAGTCGATCCCCAAGGTGCTCGTGTTCTGCCAGACCAAGCGCAACTGCGACCGTGTGGCACGCAACCTCGACGAACTCGGCGTCGACGCCGCTCCGTTGCACGGTGACATGCAGCAGAGCGCCCGCGAACGGGTGATGCGCAAGTTCGCCGAGGGCAAGCTGTCGGTTCTGGTGGCCACCGACGTGGCGGCCCGCGGCATCGACATCGACGACATCGGCGCCGTCGTGCACTACGAACCGGCCAAGGACGTCAAGGACTACCTCCACCGGTCGGGCCGTACCGCTCGTGCCGGACGCGACGGTTGGGCGATCACGCTGGTGGAGTACAACCAGCACACCCAGATGCGAATCCTGCAGCGGGGGATGCGACTGCCCACCGAGAAGCCGGTCGAGGTCTTCTCGAACGACCAGCGTCTGCTCAACCTCGCCGAGTTCGAGACCGACCGCTGATCCGGCGCATCGGGCGCCACGTGCTCGACGCCCTCGTCTCCTGACTCCCGGCCGCCCCGTCGGGGTGCGCACCCGCGTGCCTGCCGAATCGGCAGGCGCCGGTCGACGGGCACCGGGAGCCGGCGGTACCTTGAGGCCGTGACGATCACCGACTCCGCTGTCTCCGACCACTGCGCAGCGACGTGGGACGGCATCGTGCCCCTCCTGCACGACTACATCGCGATCCCCAACGTCTCGCCGGTGTTCGACCCGGAGTGGAAGTCGAACGGTCACATGGATCGTGCGGTGGCGCTGATCGCCGACTGGTGCCGAGCCCGGCCGATCCCGGGCCTCACCGTGGAGGTCGTCGAACTCGAGGGCCGCACCCCGGTGATCCTGATGGAGATCCCGGCCACCGGTGGGGCCGACGACACCGACACCGTGCTGCTGTACGGCCATCTCGACAAGCAACCCGAGATGGAGGGCTGGCGTGAGGACCTCGGCCCGTGGACGCCGGTGCTCGACGGCGATCGGCTGTACGGCCGAGGCGGCGCCGACGACGGGTACTCGGCGTTCGCCAGCCTGACCGCCGTCGAGGCGGTCCATGCAGCCGGCGGCAGCCATGCCCGGTGCGTGGTGCTGATCGAGGCGAGCGAGGAGTCGGGGTCGCCCGACCTCCCGGCGTACGTGGACGCACTGGCGGACCGCATCGGCACGCCGAGCCTCGTCGTCTGTCTCGATTCGGGGTGCATCGACGACCAGCGGATGTGGGTCACCACGTCGTTGCGTGGTCTCGTCGGTGGCACCCTCAGGGTCGACATCGTCACCGACGGCCTGCACTCGGGCGACGTGTCGGGCATGGTGCCGTCCACGTTCCGGATCGCCCGGTCACTGCTCGACCGGGTCGAGGAGGCGTCGACCGGAGCGATCCTGCTGCCCGAGTTCAACGTCGACATCCCGGCGGACCGTGTCGCCGAGGCGGAGCGCACTGCGGCAGAGATCGGGCGCATCGGCGACCACTATCCGTTCGTGGACGGGGCCGGACCCACCACCGACGATCCGGCCGAGCAGTTGCTGCGCCGCACCTGGCATCCCTCGCTCAGCGTGGTGGGTGCCGACGGCCTGCCGCCCACCGCCCGCGCCGGCAACGTCCTGCGTCCGAGCACCTCGCTGAAATTGTCGATCCGGATCCCGCCGACAGCGGACCCCGAGGCGGCAGCGGCCGCCGTGAAGGGCGTGCTGGAGGCCGACCCGCCATACGGAGCGCGCGTCTCGTTCTCCGAGGTCGAGTCGGGGCCGGGCTGGAACGCACCGGCAACCGCTCCGTGGCTCGCCCACGCGCTCGACCGGGCCTCGTCGGCGACGTTCGGTCAACCGGCGCGCACCTTCGGCGAGGGCGGGTCGATCCCGTTCATGGGGATGCTCGGCGAGCGCTTCCCCGACGCCCAGTTCGTGATCACCGGCGTGCTGCTCCCGGACAGCAACGCCCACGGCCCGAACGAGTACCTGCACCTGCCGACCGCCCGCCGGCTCACGGCGGCCGTCGCCCATCTCCTGACGGCCCACGCCACCCGCTGATCCTCCCTCCGTTTGCGTTGCAGTCCTGTCGGGGCGTCCCGACGGAAACGTCACGCAAACGAGTTTCCGTCCAGCGGCGGCGGCCGCTCATCCGTTTGCGTTGCAGTTTCGTTGGGACGTCCCAACGGAAACGTCACGCAAACGGGGTTGCGCGGGTGGCGACGAAGACGGGGATGACGCGGTCGGTGGCCTCGGCGTACTCGGCGTAGCGGGGGAACACCTCCACCGCACGGTCCCACCACACCCGGCGCTCCTCGCCCTCGGCGATGTGCGTGGTGTAGTCGTGTGGTTCGGGCCCGTCCTGGATCATCACCATCGGCTCGGCGACCAGGTTGTGGTACCAGCCCGGGTTGCTCGGTGCGCCGCCGATCGACGCGATCAGGGCGTAGTCGCCCTCGTGCTCCACGCGCATCAGCGCGAACTTGCGCAACTTTCCCGACTTCGCGCCGCGGCTGGTGACGATCACCACCGGGATGCCCGTGGAACCCAGCGTGTTCGCCTCGCGCCCGGCGGTGCGTTCGTAGGTGTCGACCTGCTCTCGCACCCAGTCGCTCGTGCTCGGTTCGTACTCTCCCTCGAGTGGCATGGAGCGAACGGTAGACGACCATTGCGTCGGTCCCGCCCAGCCGGTCAGTCGTCGTCCCGGATCTCGTCGATCCCGCCGGTCGGTCGTTCGTCGCCGTGGTCGAGCCACGCCTGCCAGTACCCGCCGAGCCGCTCGACGTAGGCGGACCGGGGCTCGGTGTACAGCCGGGCGCCGAGTGACAGGGCCCGCTGTTCGAGCACCGATCGGAAGCCGCCGAGCAGGCGGTCGATCGGCGTGAGGTCCGGGAGGTCGACGAGGTCCGCCTCCTCGGTTCGCAGCACGTCGTGCAGCACCGCCATGTCGTGGGCGTCGCCCAGCGCATCGGACAGGTCGTGGAACGCCGACGCCAGCGGCGAGAGGACGGTCGGTGAGGCGTCGGCGACGAGACGGACGTGGTACCAGGAGTACTTCACCCGCTTGCGAAGTTCGTGGAAGTTGGCGCCGGTGGGCGCCTCCGACGCCGTCTCGAACGCCGACCGCCCGCGTTTGTAGGTCTTCGCCACGCCGGGTCCGATGGCATCCCAGCCGTCGTCGTCCAGCGTCCACGACACCGACGCCGAACGGCAGCCGACGACCAGGTCCCGCGCTCGCCGAACGGCAGGGTGATCGTGGTCCAGTTGGTCGACGGCACGACGATGGCGGGAGCGCAAGACGTCGCCGACCGCCCGCACGGCCGTACCCGCCTCGTCGTCGGCGTCGCGGTCCATCTCGGAACGGTCAACCACCAGTTCGAACGTCTCCATGAGGGCGGTGGCGTCGCGGAGGTCGGACAGATGACGGCCGGCGTCACGTGCGGTGTCGTTGGCGACCCGGTACGTGTCCTCGCCGAGCGACGGCCGGACCAGACGGACCAGTCCGCGGACCTTCTTGCACCGCTTGCGCACGTCGTGGACGGCATCGGCGGGGTCGTCGTCGATCAGGTTCTCGAGGTCGTCGACGGCATCGTCCAGTTGCTCCCGTGCGATCCGCCGGACTCCGTCCTCGACGGACTCGTCACGTTCCAGTACGTATCCCATGTCGCTGGACTCTTCCCGAAAAGTGGGGCCGGCACTCCCGCCGCCGTCATCGCCGGTCGGACGGTTCGAACTGCGGTGCTGCCGGGTACCGGTGGTCCATGGCCGGCAACGCTCACCTCGCAGACACCGCCGTCGACGACGATCGGGTGCCCGAGTCGGCGTCCGAGCTGTCGGCGTCCGAGCTGTCGGTGCAGGAATCATGACCGGGTTCTCCGACGACGAGCGGGTGGCGATCCGCAAGGGGTTCCGTGAGGTGGTCAACATGTCGCCCCGCGAACTCGAGCGGTGGCTCGACACCGAGGAGTCGGCACGGGTCGGCGACACCGCGCAGCAGGGGGATCCCGATGCCGAGTCGACGGGGCATGCGTCGGGGCGGCGGATCGTGGAACTGAAGCGCAAGCGGGTCGACGAGCTCACCGACGACGACCACGAACACATGCGCAAGGTCGTGGGCTACGTCCACCGCCATCTCGCCCAGCGACCCGACGGTGACGTGACCGATACCCCGTGGCGGTACTCGCTGATGAACTGGGGTCACGACCCACTCGCGTGAGCCGGCCGGATCAGGGGAGCCAGGCGGGACGGCCGGCCTCGTAGGTGTCGATCGCATCGGCGTGGCTGAGGGTGATGCCCACGTCGTCGAGGCCGTTCAGGAAGCGGTGCTGTGTCTGGGGATCCATCGGGAACGACTCGTCGATGCCCGCTGCCGGGACCTCCACCTTCAGCTGCTGCATGTCGACCACGATCTGCGTCGCCGGGTCGGCTTCGATGGCCGCCCAGATCGCCTCCACGGTCGCCTCGGACACCACCACCGGAACCAGACCGTTCTTGGTGCAGTTGTTGCGGAAGATGTCGGAGAAGCTGGGCGCGATCACGGCGTCGAATCCGTACTGCTGGATCGCCCACACGGCGTGCTCGCGTGACGACCCCACGCCGAATGCCGGGCCGGCCACGAGCACGGTGGCACCGGCGTAGCGCTCGTCGTTGAGCACGAAGTCGCGGTCGTCGCGCCACGTGGAGAACAGGCCCTTGTCGAAGCCCGTCCGCTCCACCCGCTTGAGCCAATCGGCGGGAATGATCTGGTCGGTGTCGACGTCCGACCGCTTCAACGGCACGCCGGTGCCCGTGATCACCTGCACCGCCTTCACGATGCGGCTCCTTCCAGGTCGGCAGGCGTACAGAACGTGCCCTTCACGGCGGTGGCCGCAGCCACGGCGGGTGAGACGAGATGGGTGCGTCCCCCTCGCCCCTGGCGGCCCTCGAAGTTGCGGTTGCTGGTGCTCGCGGCCCGTTCGCCGGGGGCGAGCTTGTCGGGGTTCATCGCCAGGCACATCGAGCAGCCGGGCTCGCGCCAGTCGGCGCCGGCGGCCACGAAGACCTCGTCGAGGCCTTCTGCGACGGCCTGGGCCTTCACGGCGTGGCTTCCCGGCACCACCATCACCCGCGGCACGGTGACGGTGCGGCCGCGCATCACCTCGGCGGCGGCGCGCAGGTCCTCGATGCGGCTGTTGGTGCACGAGCCGATGAACACGGTGTCGACGGCCACGTCACGCAGGGGGATGCCCGGCTCGAGACCCATGTACTCGAGCGCCCGAGCGACCGTTTCCCTGGTGGTGGGGTTGTCGAAGTCGTCCGGCGCCGGCACGGCGGCGTCGATCGGCGCCACCTGGCCGGGGTTGGTGCCCCAGCTGACGTGGGGTCGGATCGCCGCTGCGTCGAGCACGACCTCCTTGTCCCAGACGGCGTCGTCGTCGCTGCGCAGGGTGGACCAGTCGGCGACGGCAGCGTCCCAGGCGTCGCCGGTGGGTGCGTTGGCGCGGCCGCGCAGGTACTCGAACGTGATCTCGTCCGGGGCGATCAGGCCGGCTTTGGCGCCCGCCTCGATCGACATGTTGCACACCGTCATGCGGCCCTCCATCGACAGTGCCCGGATCGCCGATCCGCGGTACTCGATGACGTGGCCGATGCCGCCGCCGGTTCCGATCTCCCCGAGGATGGCGAGGATCACGTCCTTGGCCGTGACGCCCGGCTGCAGGTCGCCCTCGACGGTGACCGACATCCACTTCGGACGCTGCTGGGGGAGTGTCTGCGTGGCGAGCACGTGCTCGACCTCGCTGGTGCCGATCCCGAAGGCCAGCGCTCCGAAAGCTCCGTGGGTGGCGGTGTGGGAGTCGCCGCAGACGATGGTCGTGCCGGGCAGGGTGCGGCCCTGCTCGGGGCCGATCACGTGGACGATGCCCTGGTTCGGGTCGCCCATCGGGAAGTTCTCGATCCCGTACTCGGCGGTGTTCGCTCGCAGGGTGTCGATCTGCTTCGCCGACACCGGGTCGGCGATCGGTCGGTCGATGTCCGCCGTGGGGACGTTGTGGTCCTCGGTGGCGATCGTGAGATCGGGGCGACGGACCGTGCGCCCGGTGAGTCGCAGGCCGTCGAATGCCTGCGGGCTGGTCACCTCGTGGACGAGGTGCAGGTCGATGTAGAGCAGGTCGGGCTCGTCGGGTGCGGCGTGCACCACGTGTCGGTTCCAGACCTTCTCCGGCAGTGTCGTGCCCATCGTTGCTCGCTTTCGGTTCGCGTCGTGGTTCGGCGTCGTGGGTCGCCGGTGGCGTCACGCATGGTCGGGCGATGGTGTTGCAGTGTCCCATCATGTGGGATACCGTTCTTGCGATATGGAAAGCGTAACCGGTGTCGGCGTGCTCGACAAGGCGATGGCCGTGCTCCGCACCGTCGGCGACGCACCGTGCACGCTCTCCGAACTGCAGGCCGGCACGGGACTTCCCCGGGCCACGGCCCATCGTCTCGCAACCGCGCTGGAGTCGCACGGGATGCTCCGTCGCGATGCCCGTGGCCGCTTCGAGCTGGGTCATGCACTGGTGCCCCTGGGGCGCACCGCGGCGGCGCGCTTCGCGCTCGTCGACCTCGCGCTGCCCGTGCTCGACGAACTCCGTGACCGCACCGGCGAGAGCGTGCAGCTCTTCGTGCGCGAGGGCGGACAGCGTCGTTGCGTGCTGTCGCTCGAGTCCACCCACGGCCTCCGCTGGATCGTGCCGCAGGGCGCGCTGCTCCCACTCGAGGTGGGATCGGCCGGACGGGTGCTGTCGGGCGAGTCCTCCGCGCACGGCTGGGTGGAGAGCGTCGGCGAGCGCGAACCCGGCGTGGCGTCGGTGAGCGCCCCGGTGGTCGGCGCCGGCGGCGAGACGATCGCGGCGGTGTCGGTGAGCGGCCCGATCGAGCGGCTCAGCCGGCACCCCGGCGAGCGGTTCGGCGAGGCCGTCGTGGCCGCTGCGGGCAGCATCGAGCCGGAATGACGCGCCGTCGGGCCCAGAGGCTCACCGCCCGATGCGGCTGACGGTGGTACGCAGCTGCTCGGTCAGCGGCTCGCCCGGGGCGCCCCACGACCACACGTACTGCAGCTCGTCGGTTCCGACCTGCAGCTCGACGGCCACCTCGAACCCGTCCACGCCCAGCCCGTTGGAGAAGCCCGTCTCGCTCACCTGGACGAGGCGACCCAGCCCGTTCAGCTCGGCACACAGCACGTACAACGTCGCCTCACCCGACCACATGTCGAACGCCAGCAGCGTGTGCTCGTGGTGCACCACCGATCCGTCCGCCGTGCTCGCCACGTACACGATCTCGGCGCCCATCCCGTCGACCACCGGGACGACCTCGATGGTCGACGAGAACGCCCCGGCATCCATCCCGTGGCCGGTGCCCTCGTAGCGACCTGCCGCTGCCACGACCCGGTCGATCACGGTCTCCATCCCCCCAACGTAGGCCGGACGTCGAGCCTCCTCCCGTCGGTCTCGGCCACCGCTCGCCCCGGCATCGGAACCCGGCGGGATCTCACCTACGCTGGAGTCGTGACCGACACGGCTGTCCACCAGTCCGCCAGTTCCACCGTGGCCGTCGACGTGCTGCCCGCCGACTGGCAGGACAAGGTGCTCGCACTCGCCGAGGAACGTGACGCCGTGATCCTGGCCCACAACTACCAGGTGCCCGAGATCCAGGACATCGCCCACCACGTCGGTGACTCGCTCGGCCTGTCACGGGTGGCAGCCGAGGTCGAGGCGTCGACCATCGTGTTCTGCGGCGTCCACTTCATGGCCGAGTCGGCCAAGATCCTCTCCCCGGACAAGACCGTGCTGATTCCCGACGCCGCCGCGGGATGCAGCCTGGCCGAGTCGATCAACGCCGAGCAGCTGCGGGCGTGGAAGGCCGAGCATCCCGGTGCCGTGGTGGTCAGCTACGTCAACACCACCGCCGAGGTCAAGGCCGAGACCGACATCTGCTGCACCTCGTCGAACGCCGTCGAGGTGGTGCAGTCGATCCCCACCGACCGGGACGTGCTGTTCTGCCCCGACCAGTTCCTCGGCGCCCACGTGCAGCGCATCACCGGACGCGAGAACATGCACATCTGGATGGGTGAGTGCCATGTCCACGCCGGCATCAACGGAGCCGACCTGCGCGAACGCGTCGAGGCCGAGCCCGACGCCGAACTGTTCGTGCACCCCGAGTGCGGGTGCGCCACCTCGGCCCTCTATCTCGTGTCCGCCGGGGTGGTCCCCGACACGAGCACCAAGATCCTGTCCACCGGAGGCATGGTCGACGCGGCGCGCCAGACCACGGCCGAGAAGGTGCTCGTGGCCACCGAGACCGGCATGCTCCACCAGCTCGAGCGGGTGAATCCCACCACCGAGTTCGTGCCGGTGAACCAGGCGGCGGTGTGCAAGTACATGAAGATGATCACCCCCGCCAAGTTGCTGCGGTCGTTGCAGGAGGGCACCGACGAGGTCACCGTTCCCGCCGACATCGCCGACCGCGCACGCCGCTCGGTCGAGCGGATGATCGCCATCGGCACACCGTCCGCCACCGGCGAGTGACGTGAGCCTCCCGAGGCGGCTGGCGGCGCCTGTACCCACCTGGGAACGCGACGTCGACGTCGTGGTGCTGGGGTCCGGCGCAGCCGGGCTGGCGGCAGCGCTCGCCGTACGTCCCGTGCGCAGCGTGCTGATCGTCACCAAGGACGTGCTCTCCGCCGGCTCCACGCAGTGGGCGCAGGGTGGGCTGGCGGCAGTGCTCGACCCCACCGATTCGGTGGAGGGTCACGTCCGTGACACACTCGCTGCCGGTGCCGGCCTGTGTGACGAGGCGGTGGTGCGCGAGCTGGTGGAGGAGGCCCCGAAGTCGATCCGCTACCTGATGCGGCTCGGCGCTGCGTTCGACCCCGAACTCGACGGCCGCGACATCGCCCTCACACGCGAAGGCGGACACAGCCACAATCGGATCGTCCACTCGGGTGGCGACCGGTCGGGCGCCGAGATCCAGCGCACGCTCGACGAGTCCGCCCTCGGCGCCGGTGTCGACGTGCTCGGGCGGGCCTTCGCTCTCGATCTGGTCATGGGGACGGCACCCGACGGCACCCGCCAGGCCGCCGGCGTGCGGATCGGGCAGACCGACGAGTACGGCCGGATGGTGTCGGTCGGTGTCGTCACCTCGCGCGCCGTCGTGGTCGCCTGCGGTGGGTACGGCCAGGTCTTCGCCGCCACGTCGAACCCTCCGGCGGTCACCGGCGACGGCGTGGCGATGGCGCTCCGGGCGGGCCTGGCGGTCACCGACGTCGAGTTCGTACAGTTCCATCCCACCGTGCTGTGGCGCGGACCGGACGCCACCGGCCAACAGGCGCTGGTGTCCGAAGCCGTCCGCGGTGAAGGTGCGATCCTCGTCGACGGGGCCGGCGACCGGGTGATGGCCGGGGTGCATCCGTTGGAAGACCTGGCGCCCCGCGACGTCGTGGCGGCGGCGATCAGCCGTCGGATGGCCGAGGCTCCCGGGGGTGTCGACGACCACGTGTACCTCGATGCGACCCACCTCGGCGAACGGTTCCACCAGCGATTTCCGTCGATCACCGAGGCCTGTCGTGAGATCGGTCTCGACCCGGCGGTCGATCGGATCCCGGTGGCCCCAGCCGCGCACTACGCGTGTGGCGGCATCCGCGCCGGCCTCGACGGCACCACGTCGTTGCGTGGTCTGTACGCCGTCGGCGAGGTGGCGGCCACGGGAGTGCACGGGGCGAACCGGCTCGCGTCGAACAGCCTCACCGAGTCGGTCGTGTCCGGTACCCGGGTGGGCCGTGACCTGGCGTGGGAACTGCCCGATCGTGTGCGGCTCGACCTCGACGTCGACGACCCGCTGGGGTTCGCACTGCTCGCCCCGAGCCGCGTGCGGGAGGTGCGTGCCGTCATGTCACGTCACGTCGGTGTGATCCGCGACGCCTCGTCGCTGGCTGCGGCGGCGGGGGCGCTCGGAGCGATCGCCCGCACGATGTCGGCACGACCCGACGTCTCCTCCGACGGCCCCTTCGGTGTGTCGCCGGACGGCACCGAGCCCGTGGAGCCGTCGCGGCGGAGCTGGGAGGGCACCAACATCCTCACGGTGGCGTCGGCGATGGTGGCGGCTGCCCAGGCTCGTACGGAGAGCCGCGGCTGCCATCGGCGGGCGGACCACCCGACGACCGACGCCGCCTGGGTACGTCACCTCGACGTCACCCTCGACGCCGCCGGCACGCTGCAGGTGTCCGGGGCAGCCGCTCCGACGGCGACCACCGGCTGATCCGTGCGGCGTCGGCGATCCGTGCCGGTCGTGAGCCCGTGTGGGCGCAGGCTGCGATACGTTCGTCGTCGATGACGGTCTCGACGTGTGCCGAATGCGGGTTCGACGCCTCGAGGTGGAGTCCCACCGACCTGCGGCGGACGATCGCACACGGCGGCGACCTGGTCGGACACGTCGTGGCGGGCGCCGGTCCGGCCACGCTCGAACGTGCCGCCGAGCTCGAGGCACTGTTGCCGGTGACCCTGCAGCCACCGGTCGCCGCGGGCGATCCCACGCCCGACGTCTCGTCGCCGGCGGGGCACGAGATCGACGCCGTCCACGCGATCATGCACCGGCTCCACGACCTGGCGACGATGCGCCGGACCGTCGAACCCGACGAGCAGTCGCTCGTCGGCGTCGTCCGTGGTCTCCACCGGTCGGGAGGCGGCGTGCCCAAGGTCGCCGTCTCGGAGGTCGAGGTGGACGTCGGCGGCGTGCGCAGCGACGTCCAGGCCACCCGCAGGCACCACGGGCGCCCGTGGCAGGCGCTCTGCCTCTTCAGCGGCGACGTGCTCGATGCACTGCACCGGGAGGGCCATCCCATCGCGCCCGGCACCGTCGGCGAGAACGTGCTGATCGACGGCATCGACTGGTCGCTCCTGCGCGGCGGGCACACCGTCACGATCGGAGAGGTGGTCTGCCGCACCAGTGCCCCGGCCGACCCGTGCCGGACGATCGCCGCCTCGTTCGTCGACGGTGACCACCGCCGGATCGATCACGCCCGGCATCCCGGATGGAGCAGGTGGTACGCCTCGATTCTCGACGGCGGCGTGATCCGGCTCGGTGACCGCGTCACGGTCACCGCCTGAGCCCGTCCGCATCGGATCCGTACACTCGCCGCATGTTCGTGTACCACCCGCTCGCCGAGCCGACCCGTCGCCGTCTCCTCGCCGGCGGCGTCGATCCCGACTGGATGGCGATGCTGGTGCGTACGGCGATCGCCGAGGACCTGATGGGTGGCGTCGACGTCACGTCGGTGGCCACCATCGCCGCCGGGCACCGCAGCACGGCCACCTTCGCCGCCCGAGCCGACGGCGTGGTCGCGGGGCTCCCCGTCGTCGCCGCCGTGATCGACACGGTGTGCGGCCACGAGGCGAGTGAGATCGTGCTGTCCGCAACCGACGGCGACGCCGTCGAGGCAGGTATGGCGCTGGCCTCGGTGACCGCACCGACCCGGTTGCTGCTCACCGCCGAACGAACGGCGCTGAATCTCCTGTGTCACCTGTCCGGAGTGGCCACCTCGACCCGCCAGTGGGTCGACGCACTGGCGGGGACACGGGCAGTGGTGCGCGACACACGCAAGACCACACCGGGGCTGCGGCAGCTCGAGAAGTACGCGGTGCGCTGCGGTGGCGGTGTGAACCACCGCATGGGGCTCTCCGACATGGCACTCGTGAAGGACAACCACGTCGCAGCAGCGGGTGGTGTGTCGGCGGCCTGTCGCCGCGTCCGGGCGCTCGAGGCATCGATCCCGGTGGAGATCGAGGTCGACAGCCTCGAGGGTCTCCGCGAAGCGATCGAGGCCGGCGCCGACGAGGTGTTGATCGACAACTTTCCACTCGACGACATGCGCGCCGCCGTCGCACTGCGCGATCGTCTCGCCCCGGACGTCCTCCTCGAAGCCAGCGGCGGACTGACCCTCGCCACCGCTCGCGCCGTCGCCGAGACCGGCGTGGACCACATCGCGGTGGGGGAACTCACGCACTCGGCGGCCGTGCTCGACGTCGGGCTCGACCTGGCCGATGTGGTCGTGCCCGACGAGACGGAGCCCGAGGCCGGGACGGCCGAACCGTGACCGTCGTCGACGCGCGTCGATCGCTTCCGGCGGCGCGCTGATGGACGGCGCCGACATCGCACTGGTCGGCGCTCTGGTCGTGGCCTTTGCGCTGGTCTCCCGGGTCAGTGCATCGTGGCCGCTCACCATGCCGATGGTGTTCGTCGGCGTCGGCGCCGTGTTGTCGGCCACCGGTGTGCTGGAGGTGGAGGCCGAGCTCGGGGCCGTGGGTGTGGTGGCAGAGGTGGCCCTCGCGGTCATCCTCTTCAGCGACGCCGTCCGGATCGATCTCCGCGAACTCCGCAGGGAGGCGCTGATCCCCACTCGTCTCCTGCTCGTCGGGTTGCCGCTGAGCATCGTGCTCGGCACGGTGATCAACTCGGCGTTGTTCCCGGGCATCCCGGTCGTCGAAGTGGCGCTACTGGCAGCGATTCTCGCACCGACGGACGCAGCGCTCGGTGCGGCCGTCGTCGAGGACCGTGACGTGCCGCTCCGGGAGCGACTCTCGCTCAACGTGGAGTCGGGCCTCAACGACGGGTTGGTGGTGCCGGTCGTGACCGTGCTGACGGTGATCGCCGTGACGGGTTCCACCTCGGTGTCCGACGCAGTGGCCGAGACGCTCGAGAAGATCGGCTTCGGAATCGGCACGGGCATCGTGCTCGGATACCTGGCCATCACCCTCCTCGGCGCTGCGAGATCGCGGGGATGGTCCGACGGGCGCTACGAGCAGATCGCCACCTTCGCCGTACCCATCGTGGCGTACACGGCCTCGGAGGCGCTCGGCGGCAGCGGCTTCCTCGCGGCGTTCGCCGCCGGCCTCACCTTCGGTGCCGTCGGGTCGGCAGAGCACCATGACCCCGCACACCTCGGCGAGTTCACCGAAGATGCCGCCCAACTGCTCGGCATCGCCGCGTTCTTCGTGTTCGGCAACCTGTTCGTCGGTGAGGCGCTCGGTGTGTACGGGCCTGCGGTGTGGATCTGTGCCCTGGCGTCGCTCACGGTGGTGCGTCTCGTGCCCGTGTGGATCTCCCAGCTGGGTACCGGGTGGCGCTGGCCGACCGTGGCGTTCGTCGGCTGGTTCGGCCCGCGAGGGTTGGCGTCGATCGTGTTCGGCGTGGTCCTCCTCGAGGACGCCGCCGAGCTGCAGAGCAACGCCGCCGACCTGCTCGGTGTGATCACGTTGACCGTCACGGCATCGGTCGTGCTCCACGGAACCACCGCCGCATGGGGAGCGCGCACCTATGGCCGATGGGCGCGGACAGCGGACCTCAGCGAGGCCGAACGCGACGACATGTTCATGGACGAGATGCCGGCCGACGTGGTGCCCGAGCCGCGCTGGGCCCGCGCCCACCCCGACGGCTCGGGTGGTCAGTAGACGCCGAGCAGGTCGACGACGACGATCATGTCGACGCCGGACGGCAGACCCAACTGGGGGTTGCCGTCGGGTCCGAACGCATCCGCCGGTGGGATCACGATGGCGCGGCGACCGCCCACCTTCATGCCCGGCAGTCCCTTCGCGAAACCGGGGAAGCTCCCCTCGCCCGTGCCGACCTGCACGGGCTCGGCGACCCAGCTGGACTCGAGAACCTCGAGGTTGTCGCCCCGGAACAGCACGTAGTTGATCACGCCCGTCTGACCCTGTTCGAGTTCGGCGCCGTCGCCTTCGGACAGGTCGGTGGCGGTGGTGTCGGTGGCTCCCTCGGACGGGTCGACACCGGCCTCGTCGGGTGCCTCCGACGGATCGGGCGGCTGGATGACCGCACGGACGTCGACGAGGAAGGTCAGCGCCTCGTTCTCGCCGATGATGTCGCCGCGGGCCTCGGCTCCGTAGGCGAGGTCACTGGGGATGTCGAGCTGGATGCGTGCCCCGGACTGGGCGCCGACCAGCCCGTCGTCCCAGCCCTGGATGACGCTGCCGGTGCCGAGCACCACCGGGAACGGCTCGAACCGGTCGTAGCTGTTGTCGAACTCGACGCCGTCGCTGGAGCGGACGCCGACGTAGTCGACGATGACCGTGTCGCCGGCGTCGGCCACCGGGCCGGCGCCCTCCTCGAGCACCGTGACCTGGAGTTCCTCGGGGATCTCCGCAGGGATCTCGACCTCGGGCTTGTCGGGGTTGGTGGGCGGCGGGCCGACATCTTCGAACGAGGGCTCCGTCTCGCCGGCGGCGCCGTCGCTTCCGTCCGTGGCGCCTTCGTCGGCCGCAGGCGCCGCGCTGTCGGCCGGGGCTGTGGTGTCGTCGGTCGCCGCGCCGTCGTCGCTGCCGCCGCATGCGGCGACGAGCAGAGTGGCGGCAACGAGCAGGGGGAGGGTCCGGCGCATCGCCCCGACGCTAACGGCCCGACCTCGCCGGCCCACGTCAGCCCGCCGACCTCTCACCTCACCCTCACCCGGCGGACGTGTCCGATGTTGCATCCGGTGTCAGACACCGGATGCAACATCGTGGTCGGCGCCGAGACGTTGCGTCAGCGGTGGCCGCGGGCGTCGAGCCAGGCTGCCTCGGCGCGGCCGAGGTCGGTGGACGGGTCGGCGTCGACGAACGGCCAGAGCTCGGAGGCGATCCGGCGGTAGTTGCCCGTGGCGCCGAGTTCGCCCAACAACGCGTAGAGGCCGAGGTTGATGCGCTGGATGAACACGAACGCCCGCGGGACCGTGGCGTACTGGCTGATCGGGCTCGACCGGTCGAAGGTGTGGCGCACGATCGAGTTGGCGTACTCCCGCGTCCAGGTCATCTCGGCGTCGGTGCGCACGGTGTCGTAGAAGTGCGAGAAGTACTCACCCACGGCCTCGGTCGACACCGGGGCGTCGGGCTTCAGCATCCCTGCGTGCTCCAGGATCGAGCGGAAGGCGCGGTGGTCGTGGTCGACGGCCGCCGCCTTCACCATCGATCCGAACGTGGTCAGCTCCTCGTCGCTGAAGTGCTTCACCAGCCCGAAATCGAGGAAGGTCACCGAGCCGTCGTCGTGGAACAGGTAGTTGCCCGGATGCGGATCGCCGTTGAACGACCCCATCCGGTACAGGCTGCGGAACACGAACCGGAAGATCACCTCGCCCGCCCGGTCGCGCTCGGCCTGGCTGCGCTGGCGCAGCTCCGACCAGCCGAAACCCTCCGCCAGCTCGGTGGTGATCACGTGACCGGTGGAGTACGACGCCACCACGTCGGGGATCCGGATGAACGGGTGACCCCGGTAGTAGTCGGCGAAGCGCTGCTGGTTGGCCGCCTCACGGCGGTAGTCGACCTCCTCGGCGAGACGCAGCTTGATCTCCTCCACCATCTCCGACGGGTCGAGCCCGCCGAAACCCTGCTGCAGCAGCGCACCGAGCATGTCGGCGTTCTTCAGGTCGGACACGATCGCGTCGCTGACGCCCGGGTACTGCACCTTCACGGCCACGGCCCGTTCGGCGCCCGTGGTGGGATCGAGGATGATCGCACGGTGCACCTGGCCGATCGAGGCGGCGGCGATCGGCTCGGGGTCGAACTCCACGAAAGCGTCGGTCAACGGCCGGCCGAGTTCTCGTTCGACGGTGGCGACAGCCAAATCCACCGACATCGGCGGCGCCTGCGACTGCAGTTGCGAGAGCGCCATCCGCAGCGGCTCGGGCAGCCCGTCGTCGAGGTAGCTCGCCATCTGGCCCAGCTTCATCAGGGCGCCCTTCATCTGGCCCAACTCGTCGGCGACCTGCTGGGCGGACCGGAGTTCGCGGTGGCGGTCGAGTTCCTCGCGTCGCTCCGCCGACGCGAACGCCTTGCGGGCCGCCGTGCTGGCGTATGTGGTGCCGACCCGGGCGCCCATCCGGGCGAGGCGCGTGTTGCGGCCGAACCGTGACCTGCCGACGGCGCGCTCGCGGCGCGAGGCGCGACGGCGGCGCACCGCGACGGTGGCCGCCACCCCGAGCAGCACCGTCGTCGCGGTGCCGGCGGCGACGAGCGCCGCCGTCGGCGGCCTGCGTGCGCTCACGACCGGCCCACCACGGACCCGATGGCCCGGAGGAGGGTCGGCACGAACCGGTCGGTGTTGGCCACTGCGGCGTCGTGGTCGGCGTCGACGCGGAACGCCCTCGCACCGGGGATCTGCTCGAAGAGCCGGGCCTGGCGACGGATGGGGACGACCTCGTCGCGCATCGTCATCAGAACCGAGGTCGGGACGTCGATCTCGCCGATCCACTCGCTCGACGAGAAGCGCCCGATCGCCTTGCCGGCCTCGAGCACCATCCGCCAGTCGTGTGCGGCGGCCTCCTGGATCGCCCACGGTTCCCATTTCTCGGTCTTGCGCTGCAGATAGAGCTGTTCGGTGAGCCACACCCTCGTCTGCTCGGGTGTGAAGCGGGCCACCGTGGCCAGCCCGGTGAGGCCGAGGAACGACAGCCGTTCCTCGCGACGACCAGCGAAGTACGGCGCCGTCGCGCACAGCACGAGCCCGAGTACCCGCTCGGGGTGGCGTCTCCACACCAGCTGGGCGATCGGGCCACCCATCGAGTAGCCGACAGGCACGAAGCGGTCGATGCCGAGTTCGGTGGCGACGTCGACGACGTCGTCGGCACAGTCCTCGAGCCGGAACGTCTTCTTCGTCCGCAGCCCGGTGCCGTGCCCGCGGTGGTCGAAGGCGATCACCCGGTAGCGCTCGCCGAGTGGCCGGTAGCTGGTGAACCAGTTGAGATCCGCCGTGGCGGTCCAACCGTGGAGCAGTACCAGCGCCGGGGCTCCCGGGGTGCCGCCGTGGTCGCGCACCATCACGGTGCCCCGCCCCTCGAGCTCCACGAACCGGGCCGGCGGGAGTTCGGGTGTGAGGATCGCCGCGTCGACGGTCACGACGGGGTGGCCGTCCGTCAGGCCCGCTCGACGCGCAGCACCGTCACCGTGAGGGCACCGTTGGGTGCCTCGTAGGTGATGGTGGCCCCCGCCTCGGCGCCGTCGAGCGCCGAACCGAGCGGTGACGACGGGCTGATCACGTCGACCCCGTCGGCCTGCTCTTCCATGTTGCCGATCAGATAGCGCTCGGCCATGTCCTCGGAGTCACCCTCGTACAGCACGGTGTAGATCGACGAGCCGTCGACGATCTCGGCGTTCTCCAACAGATGCTCGAGCTGCCGGATCCGGCCCTCCATGTGGCCCTGCTCGTCCTTCGCGGCGTGGTAGCCGGCGTTCTCCTTGAGGTCGCCCTCCTCGCGAGCGCGTTCGATCTTGTTCGCCACCTCGATCCGCCCGCGGGTGGTGAGATCGTCGAATTCAGCCTGCAGCCGCTCGTAGGCGGCCCGTGACAACTGTGGTGCAGCCATGGGAACAAGAGGCTATCGGCCACCTCGCTCGCGCCTGGGTGCCCGGTGGGGCACTTGCGTAGAGTCGCCGCTCATGGCACACAGGATTGCAGTGATCGGCGGCGACGGCATCGGCCCGGAGGTGACCGCCGAGGCCGTCAAGGTCGTCCGAGCGGCGGGCGTCGATCTCGACACCGTCGACTACGACCTGGGAGGTGCCCGGTACCTGCGCGACGGGGAGATCCTGTCCGACGCCGTTCTCGACGAACTGCGCGACGCCGATGCGATCCTGTTGGGAGCGGTCGGACATCCCGGTGTGGCTCCCGGTGTGATCGAGCGGGGCCTGCTGCTGAAGATGAGGTTCGATCTCGATCTCTACGTCAACGAGCGCCCGTTCGTGGGCACGGCGCCGGGTGGCGGCGAACCCCACGACTTCGTCGTGATCCGCGAGAACACCGAGGGGCCCTACGTCGGCGAAGGCGGCGTGTTGCGCCGGGGCACGCCGAACGAAGTGGCCACGCAGGGCTCGGTGAACACCCGGCTCGGCGTGGAGCGTTGTGTCCGGTACGCGTTCGCACTGGCGGCGACGCGTCCCCGCCGACACCTCACGCTGGTGCACAAGACGAACGTGCTGGCCTTCGCCGGTGACCTCTGGCAGCGCACGTTCGACGAGGTGGCCGCCGACTTCCCCGACGTCGCCACGGCCTACAACCACGTCGACGCGGCGTCGATCTACTTCGTGCAGGACCCGCACCGCTACGACGTGATCGTCACCGACAACCTGTTCGGCGACATCCTCACCGATCTCGGCGGTGCCGTGTCGGGGGGCATCGGTGTGGCTGCGTCGGCGAACCTCAACCCGGCCCGCACCGGACCGTCGATGTTCGAGCCGGTCCACGGGTCGGCTCCCGACATCGCCGGCACCGGCACGGCGAACCCCACGGCGGCGATCCTGAGTGCGGCGATGATGCTCGACTTCCTGGGCGAGGCCGACGCCGCTTCACGGATCCGGCAAGCGTGCGCCGATCCTGTCACCGGGAGCACCACCGACGTCGGTGACGCCATCGCAGGTCGCGTGGGAAACTGACGCCATGCCCATCACACCCACCCCGAAGATCTGGATGAACGGCGAGCTCGTCGACTGGGACCAGGCCCAGGTCCACGTGCTCACCCACACGCTGCACTACGGCACCGGGGTGTTCGAGGGCATCCGTGCCTATGCCACCGCCGACGGTCCGGCCGTGTTCCGGCTCACCGATCACATCGTCCGGCTCCACGACTCGGCGAAGATCCTCGGCCTGGAGCTGCCCTACACGGTCGACGAGTTGGTGCAGGCGACGAAGGACACCGTGGCCTCGACCGGCCTCGACTCGTGCTACATCCGCCCGATCGCCTACCTCGGCTACGGCGAGATGGGGCTCAACACGCTGCCGTGCTCGATCGACGTCGCCATCGCCTGCTGGCCGTGGGGCGCCTATCTGGGAGACGACGCCGTCGAGAAGGGTGTGCGGATGAAGATCTCGTCGTGGACCCGCCACGACCACAACACGATGCCGCCGGCGTCCAAGACCACGGGCAACTACGTGAACTCCTCGCTCGCCAAGGTGGAGGCCCTGAAGGCCGGCTACGACGAGGCGATCATGCTCGCTCCCAACGGCCTCGTCGCCGAGTGCACCGGGGAGAACATCTTCGTGTCGCGCCACGGCAAGCTGCTGACGCCGCCGCTGTCGGCGGGTGCGCTGGAAGGCATCACCCAGAACTCGGTGGCCACGATCGCCGGCGACCTGGGGTACGAGGTGGTCGTCGACAACATCGCCCGGAGCGACCTCTACATCGCCGACGAGGCCTTCGTGTGCGGCACGGCCGCCGAGGTGAGTTCGATCAACTCCGTCGACGACCGGGCGATCCCGTGTCCCGGCCCGATGACCTCGGCGATCGCCGAGGTGTACCACCGGGCCATCCGCTGCGAGGAACCCGCCTACGCCCACTGGTGCGAACACGTCGCCTGACACCCGTCGCCGCACGACCCGAAAAATGCCCCGTTCGTAGCGGCACGCGCTACGAACCGGGCATTTTTCGGGATTGGGGGGCGAAAAAGCTGAGCGCCCCGGTCGGTGCTGCCGGCCGTGAGGCCAGGCGCACCTTCCGGGGCGTCTCGGGTGGACAGGTCCACCATCGGTCGAACGTCGGGCGTTAGCCTTCGACTCGACCTGTTCACATCGCCCGTCTCGCCCGAAAGGCGGGGCGGGCGATGCCGCGTGTCGGACACGACACCGGTCTCCCGGCACCGAACCCGTCTGTCACCGATCCACTCCGGCCCGGTTGCCCGAGCCGTCGGTCCTGGTGCCAATGGAACCGCCCTCACCGAGGCCAGTTGGGGTGGCCCCGGATCCGTCGGCTCCCACCACTGCTCCGTCGCCGGCGGTCTCCCGCCGACCCGGTCGCCTCGCCGGAACGTTCGCTCGCCGGGGTCGCCCCCGTCGTCCGAACCGCTCCGACAGGTCTCCGTCTCCACCCGCCGCCCGAAGGCGGCCGGCGGCTCGGTCTGACCCGACGCCCTCCCCGGTCGCCCGGTTCGGCCGCCGACTCGTCGTGACGATCCAGCGCCCGAAGGCGTCGGATCACCCGGTTCGAGATGGCCGGTGAACACTGTCCGTTCCCGAACCGCTGCGCCTCGTGAGCGGTGTGGGTGTGGGCCGGAGCCCCCTCCTCACCGCCCCGGTCGGCGTGCGCTCTCCGGAACGAGCATCAGTAAATCGACCGCGAAACCCCTGGTCAAGAGGTATTTCGAAAAACACAGGGTTATCCACCGAACTTTCTCGTTACCCCCAGGATCCCCACCGTCGTCCACCTGTTGCACACCGTTCATCAACAACGATGTGCACAGCGACAGGATCCTTTCCCGGTGTTCTCGGCCCCGGTGTTGATATCCGCACCCGATTCGGGGTTCAATGTGCAGCGATGACGCACCACCCCAGCGCCGCCATCATCATCATTCAGTAGAACACGTGGCCCACCCACGTGTTCGTCGAGCCGCCCTCCGGGCGGCTCTTTCAGTTCTCGGGAGCAGTTCATGCGACACGTCGAAGTCTTCGACACCACACTCCGCGACGGCCTCCAGGTCGAGGGCGTCTCGGCGACCGTCGACGACAAGCTGCGCATCGCCGAGCAGCTCGACCTGCTCGGGGTGCACTACATCGAAGGCGGATGGCCCGGTGCCAACCCGAAGGACATCGAGTTCTTCGCCCGCGCCCGGACGGAACTGCACCTCGACACCGCCACGCTGGTGGCGTTCGGTTCCACCCGCCGCCCCCGCGGCAAGGTCGACGACGACGCCACCCTCCGCAACCTGATCGAGGCCGCGACGCCGGCGGTCTGCATCGTCGCCAAGAGCTCCGAGTACCAGGTGCTCGAAGCACTCCAGACCACCCTCGACGAGGGTGCGGCGATGATCGCCGACTCGGTCCGGTTCCTCCACGGGGAAGGGCGCGCCGTGCTGGTCGACCTCGAACACTTCTTCGACGGCTACAAGCACAGCCCCGAGTTCTCCCTTCGCGCCATCGAGGCCGCGGTGGTGAACGGCGCCAGCCACCTCGTGCTCTGCGACACCAACGGCGGCACCCTGCCCCACGAGGTCCAGCGCATCGTCGCCGACGTGAAGGCGCACGTCGGCGACGACGCCGTGATCGGCATCCACTGCCACGACGACACGGGGTGCGCCGTCGCCAACTCGATGGCCGCCGTGGATGCCGGAGCCGGCCACGTCCAGGGCACCCTGAACGGACTCGGCGAACGCACCGGCAACACGAACCTCACCACGGTGATCCCCAACCTGCAGCTGAAGCTGGGCTACTCGTGCCTGCCCGAGGGCCGCATCGAGCGGCTCACCTCGGTGAGTCACCACGTGGCAGAGACCCTCAATCGCGCCGTCAACCCGCAGGCGCCCTACGTCGGCTCCGGCGCCTTCGCGCACAAGGCCGGCCTGCACGTGTCGGCGATCGTGCGGGCCAAGGACGCCTACGAACACGTGAACCCCGAGCTGGTCGGCAACGGCACCCGGTTCGTCGTGTCGGAGATGGCGGGCCGCGCCACTGTGCAGATGAAGGCCGACGAGATCGGTCTCGAGATGGACGGCGCCGCGATCAACCAGGTGGTCGACGACCTCAAGCGTCTCGAGCACGAGGGCTACCACTTCGAAGCCGCCGACGCATCGCTCGAGCTGCTGATGCGGCGGGCCGCCGGCCAGGTGCCCGAGTTCTTCCGGGTCGAATCGATGCGGGTGATCACCGACGAACTCCCGAGCGGTGACTTCTCGACCGAGGCGACCGTGAAGGTGTGGGTCGGCGACGGTGAGGACGCCGAACGGCGGGTGTGGGTGGCCGAGGGCAACGGCCCGGTGAACGCCATCGACACCGCTCTGCGGCGGGCCGTCGGCGGGATGTTGCCGCAGCTGGGCGACATCCACCTGACCGACTTCAAGGTGCGCATCCTCGACGGCAGCAGCGCCACGGGTTCGACCACCCGCGTGCTGCTGTCGGCCACCGACGGCGAACGCGACTGGACCACCATCGGCGTGAGTCCGAACATCATCGAGGCGTCGTGGAGCGCGCTCGAGGACAGCCTCGTCTACGGCCTGCTCCACCATCGGCTCCGGCAGGAGGCCGCGGGGGCCGCGACCGGCTGAGCCGCCGCGCCACCACGAGTGCCGGCGCACCCGACAACGCAGGTCAACTGGTAGACATGGGAGCGATGGCTGCCCCCAAGTTCAGCCCGGTCGGCCCGACCGGGCGCCCCCGCTACTACTCGTCGCCCGACCACGTCCCCGAGGGCTGGATGCCCGATCGTCCGGGTGAGATCGAGGGCTTCCAGCCCGAGGCGCCGCGCCTCGGCGACCCCGGCCCCGACCAGGGGTACGCCCTCCACATCGCCGCCCAGCTGCGACCGAAGCTGCGGATGCAGCCGGGCGAGAACGGCGACGACGCCGTCCGGGGCTGTCTGGGCGTGGCGCTGCGCCGCGCGTCGATGTTCTCCCGGGCGCCGGTGGTGCACGATCTGAACATCGCCTTCACGATCTGGGGGTTCTACGACCCCGACCCGCCGGCCGAGCTGCTGGAGCTGCGTCGCCGGCTCTTCGAGGGTCTCCGCCTCGTGGGCCACCACTACGCCGAGGCGCGTGAAGTCGCCGATCTGCCACCCGAGTCGACGATGCGGATGACCCCGCAACAGGTCTCCGACCGTTACCCCGCCGAGTGGCGCAGCCTGCTCGGGGTCTGACCCGTCCGGCCCGCCCGTACCGACGACCACCACCATCGACCGCGACGACCAGCCGTGCAGTTCGATCCGGCGCAGCATCCTCACCGCCGTCGCAACGCGCTGACCGGTGACTGGGTGGTCGTGTCCCCCCAGCGGACGTTGCGGCCCTGGCAGGGTGCCGACGGCGGCGGACCCGCAGCCGGTCTGCCGGCCCACGACAGCGCCTGCTACCTCTGCCCGGGCAACGAACGAGCCGGGGGCGCCCGCAATCCCGACTACACGTCCACGTTCGTGTTCGAGAACGACTTCGCGGCGTTGCTCCCCGACGCGCCCTCGCCGTCCGTCGCCCACGCATCGTCGGATCCCGTGCTGGCCTTCGACGGCGCTGCGGGGGAGTGCCGGGTGCTGTGCTTCTCCCCGCGCCACGACCTCACCCTGGCGGACATGGATCCCGAGCAGCTCGGCACCGTCATCGGACTCTGGCAGTCGCAGCTCGGCGAGCTCACCGGTCGCTACGAGTGGGTCCAGATCTTCGAGACCCGTGGCGAGATCTCGGGCGCCTCCAATCCCCATCCGCACGGCCAGGTCTGGGCGTCGTCGTTCCTGCCGAACGAGGCGGTCGACGAGCTGGAGCAGCAGCGGCGTCACCTCGCCACACACGGTTCGCGGCTGCTCGTGGACTACGTGGAACGGGAGATGCAGGACCGCGAGCGGATCGTGTACCACGACGATCACTGGGTGGTCGTCGTGCCGTACTGGGCGTACTGGCCGTACGAGACGCTCGTGCTCCCCCGCCGGCCGGTGGCGACGCTGCTCGAGATCGATGCCGACGAACGGCGCTCGCTCGCGGTGGCCCTCGGTGTGATGCACCGGGCGTTCGACGCACTCTTCGACGTCCCCTTCCCGTACTGCTCGGGTTGGCACACGGCGCCCACGTCGTCGCTCGACCACCCCGACGCCGACGGCTGGCAGCTGCACGCGCACTACTACCCGCCGTTGCTGCGCTCGGCCACCGTGGCCAAGATCCCGGCGAGCTACGAACTCCTGGCGAACCTGCAGCGCGACATCACACCCGAACACGCTGCGGCCCGCCTGCGCGCCGTCGGCTGACACGCGTTCGCGGGCCCGTCGAGCTGCGCGTGGCGCCGACCCCGGCGGCCGCTGCGCCAGTATCCTCGAGGGTGTGACGGTTCTCTCGGCACAACCGAGTGCCGAGCGAACACCTGCGGCCTCGACCACATGGCGGCACCTGCCCGCACTCGACGGGCTGCGCGCGCTTGCCGTCATCGCCGTGTTGCTCTTCCACGGCGGCTACCTCGAAGGCGGCTTCCTCGGAGTCGACCTGTTCTTCGCGCTGTCGGGATTCCTGATCACATCTCTGCTGATCCGCGACGCCGAGGGCTCGGGTGCCGACGGCCGCCCCGGCATCGACCTCCTGGCGTTCTGGGGTCGCCGGTTCCGCCGCCTGCTCCCCGCCGTGTTGGTGATGATCTCCCTGGTGGCGCTGTGGTCGTGGATGTTCGGCAGCGCCGCCGATCTCGACGGAGTGAAGCGGGACGGACCGTGGGCCGTGGTGTACCTGGCCAACTGGCACTTCATCTCCGAGTCGGGTGGGTACTGGGCCTCGTTCGCCCAGCCGTCGATGTTCGACCACCTGTGGAGCCTGGCGATCGAAGAGCAGTTCTACGTGCTCTGGCCGCTCGTGGTGCTGGCGATCTGGACGTTGGCCCGACGACCGCAGCGCACCCTGCTGGTGCTGTCGGTCACCGGGGCCGTCGTGTCGGTCGCCGTGATGTTGGCGATCTACGACGGCGGTGATCCGACACGCGTCTACATGGGGACCGACACCCGGGCGTCGTCGCTGCTGGTCGGCGCCCTCGTGGCCACGGCCGTCGCGCGCCGCTTCGTGAGCCGGTTGGTGGCGGCGTTGGGCCGGCGTGTCGACCTCGTGGTGATCGTGGTCGGTGGGCTGGTCCTGTGGTCGTGGGCGAGCATCGACGGTGCCAGTGCCGAGGCGCTCTACCGCGGTGGCCTCTTCGCCCACTCGTTGGCGTGTGCGATCCTCGTCGTGGTCGTCGCCACGGCCCCGGATGGCGTGAGTGTCCGGGCGTTGGGGTGGGCACCGCTCGCCTGGATCGGCACCCTCTCCTACGGGCTCTATCTGTGGCACTGGCCGGTGTACGTCGTGCTCACGCCCGAGCGCACGGGCATCGACGGGCTGACGCTGTTGGCGTTGCGGATCGGGGTGTCGGCGGCGATCGCCTACGCCTCGTTCCGGCTCGTGGAGGATCCGCTGCGGCACCGGGTGCCGTGGGTCCGTGGGCGGCAGGGGGCGATCGTGCTGGTCGCCTCGCTCGTCGGTGTCCTCACGCTGCTGTGGGTGCTGCCCCGGCCCGAGGCGGAGATCGCCGCCTTCGACCCGACGCAGGTGGCGGCCCCGCGCGACGAGGCCGCGGCGTCGGCGGACACCGCACCGCCGGTCACCGCCCCTGTCGAGGTGCCCGGCACGGCGCCGGTCGAGGTGCCCGGCACGGCGCCCGGCACGGCGCCGGACACCGCGCCGGTCGAGGCGCCGGCGACGACGGCGCCGGCGGCCGACGGGATCTCCTCGGCGCTCTGGGCGGGCGACTCCGTGGCGTTCGACGTCTGGCCGGCCCTCGACGCTGCCCTGAGCGCAGCGGGAGTGCGCGTCGACGGCGGCGCGGCCTTCCCCGGTCTGCGGCTGGCGGGCGGCGACGACACCGTCCGGTTCGAGTCGATCGTCCCCGACCGGTTGGAGGCGAACGACGCCGACACGGTGCTGATGCAGATCTCGACGTGGGACGCCGACGTCTCCGACGACGAGTACGCCGCGGCGCTGCGCGACCTGGCCGGGGCAGTGGGCGAGGCGCGCCTGATCGTCGTCAGCTCACCGCCGGTTGCCGACGACGAACTGCAGGCCGATCTCGAGCGGCTCGCGGCCACGGCGGCGTCGGTGGCCGCCGGCGACGAACGGATCTCGTTCCTCGACGCCGGTGAGGTGTGGGCCGACCCGCCGGTGCTCGACGCGGACGGCGACGGGGCACCGGAACGCAAGCGCGACCTCGTGCACGTGTGTCCGGCCGGCGCGGCCGACTTCGCCGCGTGGTTGACGGCCGAGCTGGCCGACACCTACCGCGGGATCGATCCGGTCGACCCGGCGGTGTGGGCGGGCGGTGACTGGGTCACCGACCCCCGGTTCGACGACCCTGCGGGGGCGTGCGCTCCCGTGTGATGCGGTGGCGGCCGGCCGCCGACTGCGAAGTGCAACCTTCCTTCCGGCTGGAAGGTTCTGCTGGTAGGATGCGGGCATGCGCATCGGACAGCTCGCCGAACGGAGCGGGGTCACGGCGAAGACCGTGAGGTACTACGAATCACTCGGGCTCGTCGACGAGCCCGAGCGCACGCCGACCGGCTATCGCGAGTACGACGACACCGCGATCGAGCGGTTGCGGTTCGTGCGCGACGCCCAGGCCTCGGGGCTCACGCTCTCGGAGATCCAGTCGGTCCTCGAACTGAAGGCCGTCGGTGCTCGCAGCTGCGGGCACACCCGAGCGCTGCTCGAGCGCCACATCGCCGAGATCGACGCCCAGATCGACCGTCTCCACGAGGCCCGCGCCGAGCTGTCGCGGCTGGCGCAGCGGGCGCGGAAGCTCGATCCGGCCGACTGCACCGACCCCAACCGTTGCCAAGTGATCGAGGCACCATGACCGCTGGACCCACCGACTCCGCTGCACCCCGCACCCGTTCCGACATCGCCATCGAGGGGATGACCTGCGCGGCCTGTGCCAACCGGATCCAGCGCCAGCTCTCCAAGCTCGACGGCGTGGCCGAGGTGCGCGTCAACTTCGCCAACGGCCGCGCCACCGTGTTGCACGACGGCGCCTCCGCCGACACCGAGTTCCGGTCGATCGTCGAGCGGCTCGGCTACACCGCACCGGTCACCGCCGACCACGACGCCGCCGAACGCGAGCGCGAGCACGACCTGCGTCGCCGTTGGATCATGGCGTTCGTGCTCGGCGTGCCGGTGGTGCTGGTGTCGATGGTGCCACCGCTGATGTTCGACGGCTGGGAGTGGCTGGCGGCCGCCCTCGCCACGCCGGTCGTCTTCTGGAGCGGGTGGGGGTTCCACCGCGCCGCGTGGATGAATCTGCGCCAGGGCGCCACCACCATGGACACGCTGGTGTCGATGGGCACGCTGTCGGCGTGGACCTGGTCGATGGTGGTCCTCCTCGGCCGGATCGGTGACGACACCGCGGGTGACATGGGTGGCATGTCGATGTCGCTCGGCGGCGGTGACGGTGACCACGTCTACTTCGAGACCGGCGTCGTGATCGTCGCGTTGATCCTGCTGGGCAAGTGGTTCGAGGTGCGGGCCAAGCGCCGTTCGGGCGACGCCATCCGCGCCCTGGCCGACCTCGGGGCCCGCACGGCGCGTCTGGAGGACGGCCGGGAGGTGCCGCTCGACGAGCTGACTCCGGGCATGCGCTTCGTCGTGCGGCCGGGCGAGAAGGTGGCGACCGACGGCGTGGTGGTCAGCGGAGCGTCTGCCATCGACGCGTCGATGGTCACGGGCGAACCGGTGCCCGTCGAGGTGGGCCCCGGCGACGAGGTGATCGGCGCCACCGTCAACACCGACGGGTCGTTGGTGGTGGAGGCCCTGCGCGTCGGCTCCGACACGGCGCTGGCACAGATCATCCGGCTGGTCGACGAGGCCCAGGGGAGCCGGGCCGAGGTGCAGAGGTTGGCCGACCGTGTGGCGTCCGTGTTCGTGCCGGTGGCGATCGCGATCGCGCTGATCACGCTGGTCGCGTGGCTCACCGTGACGGGTGATGTCGACGATGCGTTCACGGCTGCCGTTGCGGTGCTCATCATCGCCTGCCCCTGCGCGCTGGGCCTGGCCACGCCGCTCGGCATCATGGTCGGTACCGGCCGGGCCGCCCAGCTCGGCGTGATCATCAAGGGCGGCGAGATCCTCGAGGACACGCGGCGCGTCGACGTGATCGTGCTCGACAAGACCGGCACCGTCACCGAGGGCCGGATGGCCCTCGTCGACGTGGAGGTGCCCGGCGCCGACCCGGAGGCGGTCGACGACCTCGTGCGAGCTGCCGTCGCCGTCGAGTCGCTCAGCGAGCATCCGATCGCTCGCGCCATCGCCGCCGCCGGCGACAACCGTTTGCGTGACACTTCTGTTGGGGCGGGCCCACACATCCGTCACGCAAACGAAGAGGACAGGCGCGGGAACGAGGTTCGCGCCGGTACGGAGGTCGGCGAGGTCGTCGGATTCGTCAACCGGGCCGGCGTGGGAGTGACGGCCACCGTCGACGGCGTGGAGGTGCGCGTCGGGCGACGCCAGCTCTTCGACACCGTGCCCGATCCCGTCGAACGAGCCGCCTCCGCAGCGGAAGCGGTCGGGCGCACGGCCGTGTTCGCCGGCCGTGGTGGCGCGGCCGAGGGCGTCCTGGTGGTGGCCGACACCGTGCGGCCGACGTCCGCCGACGCCGTCGCCGCCTTCCACGCGCAAGGGCTCACCGTCACCCTGCTCACCGGCGACAACGAGCGGACCGCCCGCTCGGTCGGCGAGGCGGTCGGCGTCGACCACGTCATCGCCGAGGTGCTCCCCGACGGCAAGGCCGCCGAGATCGTCCGCCTCCAGGAGGCCGGCCACCGCGTGGCGATGGTCGGCGACGGCATCAACGACGCCCCTGCACTCGCCCAGGCCGACCTCGGCATCGCCGTCGGTACCGGTACCGACGTGGCCATGGAAGCGAGCGACCTCACCATCGTCACCGGCGACCTGCGCGCCGTCGCCGATGCCATCGCGCTGTCGCGACGCACCCTGCAGACCATCAAGGGCAATCTCTTCTGGGCGTTCGCCTACAACGTCTCGGCGATCCCGTTGGCCGCATTCGGCGTGCTCAACCCGATGATCGCCGCCGCAGCCATGGGATTCTCCTCGGTCTTCGTGGTCACCAACAGCCTGCGCCTGCGCCGGTTCACCGGCTACCGACCGGCCCGCCGTCGTCTCGCCGCTGCGACCGTCGCCACGGACCGATCTCCCGACCCGGACCCGTCCACCGACCACCACCCCACGACCACCGACGATCCGTCGGCGCAGAGAACGGAGTTCATCTCATGACCGATCCCACACCCCGCCAGGCACCCGACGCGAGCGACGTGCGCACCTACGACGTGCCCGCGATCAGCTGCGACCACTGCAAGCACGCCATCGAGAGCGAAGTGGCCACCGTCGACGGCGTTCGGTCCGTCGATGTCGACGTCGACGGGCGTCTGGTCGTGGTCGCGGGCGGTTCCGACGACGCGATCCGCGCAGCGATCGACGACGCCGGCTACGACGTCGCCACCGGCTGACCCGGC
>Ga0102928_1000178_pt1 | contig 37503 bp, 33 predicted proteins | sample SalPonR1_B_D1_MG_FD_78504 | JGI IMG/M metagenome (GOLD analysis project Ga0102928, IMG submission 78504) | Salt pond soil microbial communities from South San Francisco under conditions of wetland restoration - Salt Pond MetaG R1_B_D1_MG | ecosystem: Environmental > Aquatic > Marine > Intertidal...
CTGTTCCATGCGGCCCGGCTCGATGTCGGCGCCCAGCCCCTCGAGCCGCTCGCGGAACCGGGTTTCCAGCGCGGCGCGGACCGCGGGGAGGTGGTCGCGGACGATGCCGGCCTGCTCGAGAATGCCGGCCAGTCGCGGTTCCAGCATCTCGGCGATCGCCGCGCCTTCGCGCTCGCGCGCCTCCAGCAGGGCCATGAGGGTATCGTCGAGCAGACTCAGCGCGTTGTGCTGCTCGGACTCGAAATCCGGGCGCTGTTCGATCAGCAAGCCGGGCCAGGCCAGCAGGCGGACCAGGTCGGGCGGGGACTGCTCGCCCGCCATCAGCTCGAGTTCGTGGTGCCGTTCGAGCAGCGCGCGGGCCAGGTCGGTGTTCAACACCGGTGCGGCCGAGGCTGCCGAGGCGTCGGCATGATGGCGCAGGGTGACGTCGAACTTGCCGCGACTGAAGCGCGCTTTCAGCCGCGCGCGGATTTCGGGCTCCAGCACCCGGAACTCCTCGGGCAGCCGCAGCGACGCTTCGAGGTAGCGCTGGTTGACGCTCTTGACTTCCCAGGTCAGTTGGCCGGAATCGCCGGCTCGGCTGAGGCTGGCGTAGGCGGTCATGCTTCGGATCACGGCGATTTTCCGGCTTGAATCGAGACGCGACATGGTACCCGATCGCGTCGTGCCGACCGCATCGCCGGTCCGGTGCGGGTCGAGTCGCGTGATACTCTTTGCGGCTGAATTGCCCGGGTCCCGAATCCCCGGCTCCGCGTACCGCGGGGCGATGGATCGAGGACCGGAACCGCCGCCATCCAAGTCTTTCGAGGAGTCTGCCTTGTCCCGACCGTCCGGCCGCCGCGCCGATGAACTCCGCCCGATCGGAATCGACCGAAACTTCACCCGCCATGCGGAGGGTTCGGTGCTGATCAGCTGCGGCGACACTCGCGTGCTGTGCACCGCCAGCGTCGAGGACCGCGTGCCGCCGTGGCTGCGCGGCAAGGGCTCGGGCTGGGTCACGGCCGAGTACGGCATGCTGCCGCGCTCGACCAATACCCGGAACATGCGCGAGGCGACCCGCGGCAAGCAGGGCGGCCGGACGCTGGAAATCCAGCGCCTGATCGGCCGCAGCCTGCGCGCCGTGGTCGACCTGCAGGCGATCGGCGAGCGCACGATCACGCTGGACTGCGACGTGCTGCAGGCCGACGGCGGCACGCGCACGGCGTCGATCACCGGCGCCTATGTCGCGCTGGTCGACGCGATGACGTCGATCCGCAAGCGCGGCAAGCTGGCCCGCGAGCCGATCCACGGCCAGGTGGCCGCCGTTTCGGTCGGCATCGTCGGTTCCGAACCGGTGCTCGATCTCGACTACCGTGAGGACTCCAGCGCCGACACCGACCTCAACGTGGTCATGAACGACGGCGGCGGCTTCATCGAAGTGCAGGGCACGGCCGAAGGGCACGCCTTCCATCGCGACGAGTTCGACCGCATGCTCGATCTCGCCGCTGCCGGCATCAAGGACCTGCAGGCCGCCCAGACCGCCGCGCTGGAGAACGCCGGCTGATGGGTTCGCGTCCGCTCGTCATCGCCAGCGGCAATGCCGGCAAGCTGGCCGAGTTCGATCAGATGCTTTCGCCGCTGAATTTCTCGGTCAAGCCGCAGTCGGCGTTCGGCGTCGTGCCGCCGCCGGAGACCGGGCGGACCTTCGTCGAGAACGCGCTGATCAAGGCGCGTGCCGCCGCCGAGGCGGCCGATGGCCCGGCCCTGGGCGATGATTCCGGGCTGGTGGTCGAGGCGCTGGACGGCCGTCCCGGCATCCGCTCGGCCCGCTTCGCCGGCGAGGACGCGAGCGACGAGGCCAACATCGACAGGCTGCTGGTCGAGCTGCGCGACCTTCCCGAAGAACGTCGCGGAGCGTACTTCTACTGCTGCCTTGTTCTGCTGCAGCATGTCGACGACCCGGCGCCGCTGATCGCGAGCGGGCGCTGGCACGGGTACATCCTCGAGGCGCGCCGCGGCGACGGTGGGTTCGGGTACGACCCGGTGTTCCATGATCCGCGGATGGGCGCGACCGCCGCCGAGCTTCCGGCCGGCGAGAAGAACCGGGTCAGCCATCGCGGGCGCGCGCTCGATCGCCTGATCAAGCTGATCGAGACGGCCTGAGCGGAGCCCGGGCATGGCGCTGTCGCTGCCGCCGCTGACGCTTTACATCCATCTGCCGTGGTGCGTGCGCAAGTGCCCGTACTGCGACTTCAACTCCCACGTTGCCCCCGACACGCTGCCCGAGGCCGAGACCGTGGCCGCACTGCTGGCCGACCTCGAGCTGGACCTGCCGCGCGCCTGGGGCCGCAGCGTGCACGCAATCTTCTTCGGCGGCGGCACGCCGAGCCTGTTCTCGGCCCGATCGATCGAGGCGATCCTCGAGGGCGTGGGCGCGCGCGTGCGTTTGGCGCCGGACGCGGAGATCACGCTCGAGGCCAACCCCGGCACTGTCGAGCACGACCGCTTCGAGGCCTACCGCGCCGCCGGCGTCAACCGGATCAGTCTCGGCGTGCAGAGTTTCGACGACGAGCGGCTGGCCGTTCTCGGGCGTATCCACGGCAGCGACGAGGCCAGGCGCGCGATCGAGGCGGTCACCCGGGCCGGCTTCGACAATTTCAATATCGACCTGATGTGGGCGCTGCCAGGCCAGGACGTGGCCGGCATGCAGGCCGACCTGGCCACCGCGCTGTCCTTCGCGCCGCCGCACCTGTCGCACTACCAGCTGACGCTGGAGCCGAACACCGTGTTCGCCAAACACCCGCCGGAACTGCCCGACGAAGACACCGTCTGGGCGATGCAGGACGCGGCGGCCGAGCGGCTGGCGGCGGCCGGCTACGCCAACTACGAAATCTCGGCCTGGGCGCAGCCCGGTCGGCAAAGCCGCCACAACCTGAACTACTGGCGCTTCGGCGACTACCTGGGAATCGGTGCCGGGGCGTCGGGCAAGATCACGCTGCCGGCCGAGCAGGCGGTGCTGCGGACCCGGCGGCGGACCATCCCGGCGTCGTGGCTGCGGGCCGCGGCCGATTCGAGCTTCATCGCCGAGGCCGCGCCGGTGGCGGCCGAGGACCTGGCGTTCGAGTTCATGCTGAACCGCCTGCGGCTGGCCGAGCCGATTCCGCTGGCCGAATTCCGCGCCCGCACCGGGCTGGACGAAGCGGCCCTTCAGCCGGGCCTGGACCGGGCCGTCGAGGCCGGCCTGCTGGAACGTGACGGCGATGCGCTGGTCCGCACCGAGCGCGGCGCGCAGTTCCTCAACGACCTGCAGGCGATGTTCCTGCCTGAGGGCGACTGACGCCGCCGCCGAAGCGCGCGCGGGCTTGTCGATTCGGACTCGCGCCTAAAGACGCGCGGCCAGCCTGAGCCAGTAGGTGGTGCCGAGCAGGCGGTAGGTGCCGAAGTCGGTGTTGCCCTCGTCGGCGTTGGCCAGGAACGGCGGGCGGACGTCGGTCAGGTTGTCGACGCCGGCGGTGAGCTGCCAGTCGTCGAACGCCACGCCGGCGAACAGGTCGTGGTACAGCACGCTGCCGGCTCGGTTGACGGTGCCGGGAAAGACTTCGCCGCCGCGCTCCTCGATCGCGTCGATCCACTGGGCCGAATAGCCCAGCGTCCAGCGCTCGCGCTTCCAGTCCAGTCGGTAGCGGCCCTGCCATTCCGGAATTGCGCCGAAGCGGTCCGGGTCGTAGCCGCCGGCGCCGAACAGCGGCGCAGCACCCGGGAAGGCCACCAGCTCGCGTTCGTCGACGTACGCCAGCAGCACGCGCTGGCCGAGCCGGCCGCCTAAGGCGTCGACGGTCCAGTCGGCCTCGAGGTCGATGCCGCGGGTTTCTTCCCGGGCCAGGTTCTGCAGCCGCGCGCTGATCGCGGTGATCGCGCCGCCGGGCGCCCGCTCGATGGCGTCGCAGAACACCGCCGCGCCGGTGGCCAGGCACTGGTTCAGCACCGTCTCGGCACCCAGCGTGCCGATGCCGTTGTCGATGGTGATGTCGTAGGCGTCGATGCGCAGGTTGGCGCTGTCCAGCCACGGAATCCGCCAGGCCAGGCCGACGGTGCGGATCGTCGCCTGCTCGGGCTCGAGGTCGGGGTTGCCGCCGGACAGTTCGGGCGTTTCCTCGCCGGACTGGTCGAAGCTGCCGTCGGCCGGCACGCCCTGGTCGATGCAGCGCTGGATTTCTTCGGGCGTGCGTTCGTCGAAGCGTGCACAGGGGTCGATGACGATCGGGTTGGCCTGGCTCAGCGCGCCGAACAGCTCGCCGATGTTCGGTGCGCGGAAGGCCTCGGAGTACTGGGCCGAGATCGTCAGCCGGTCGGTCGCCCGCCAGGCCAGGCCGGTCTCGAACACCGCGTCGGTGCCGAAGTTGGAAAAGTCCACGCCGCGCACGCCGAGGTCCAGCTCCAGGTCCGGCGTGATCGGCACGCCGAACTCGACGTAGGCCTCGGCGGCGTCGAAGGAGCCGCGGGTGGCGCCGCGCGCCGCGCCGGTGGTGTTGCCGGCCCGGGTCTGCGGGTCCGGGGTCTCGCCGCCTTCTTCCTCGCGGTACTGGAATCCGAACGCCGCGGCCAGCGGGCCGGCCGGCAGCGTCGCAAGGTCGCCGAGCAGGTTGACCTCGACCACGCGCTGTTCGTTGAATCCCGAGTCCATCAGGTCGGCGCCCACGTAGCCGAGCATCGCGTCGGTGATGCTGCCGGCGCCGCCGAACAGGTTCAGCGGCACGCAGCCGGGGATCGGATCTGCGGAGGTCCCGCAGGTCGGCGTGCCGTCGTCCAGGAACGACGTCCCCAGCGCCGCGCGCAGTCGGTCGTCGAGCAGGTCGCCGGTCTGGCGCTGGTCGGTCTCGTTGCGGCCCCAGGTCAGCGAGGCGTCCCAGCGCCACTGGCCGATCCAGCCGTCGAGCCCCGCGGCGACGCGCCAGGCGCTGTTGTCCTGCTCGAAGCGGCGCGGGCCTGCCTCGACCAGCCGGCGGCGGACGTCGGTCAACGTCTCGCCGAACGGGTTGTAGAGGTTCTCCGCGTCGACCACCACGTCGGTCTCGCGGGTGGTGAAGAACGGCAGCGGCGCCAGCTGGGCGCTGGACTCCCGCTCGTGCACCAGCGCTTCGACCCAGCCGCGCAAGCCGTTGCCGAAGGTCAGCTGGCCGCTGCCGAACAGGGTCGTGCGGGTGGATGCCTGCAGCAGGTCCTCGAACGGGTTGAAGTTGAAGCGGTCGGCATCGGTGAACGGCCGGAAGTCGGCGAGCTCGTCGCCGTCCTGGCCGTCGCGCAGCGTGAAGCGGCCGAACGAGGTCCGGTACTGGCCGCCCGGCGGCGCCGACGAGCCGTCGAACACACGCTGGTTGTCCGGACCGTCGAGGGTCAGGCGGGCCGCCGAGAAGCCGCGGTCGCCCTTCGAGACCGCGGGCTGATCGACGACTTCGAGACCGGCCATCCAGCCGCCGCGCTCGCCGCGTCCACCGGTGAGGACGCTGGCCTGCAGCGTTTCGGCGTCGTTGCGCTCGGTGATCCGGCCCTGCGCGTTCAGCTCGATTCCGTCGATGCTGCGCCGGGTCAGGATATTGACCACGCCGGCCACGGCGTCGGCGCCGTATTCGACCGAGGCCCCGGCGCGGTAGATCTCGACGGCCTCGATCCACGCGGTCGGGATCATGCCGAGGTCGACCAGGCCCGACGCGCCGCTGCCGCCGGGCACGAACCGTCGGCCGTTGACCAGCACCAGCGTGCGCTCCGGCCCCAGCCCGCGCAGCTCCAGCGTCTCGATGCCGCGCGACAGCCCGCCGCCCTGGCCGCGCTGGCTGGTCCGGGTGTTCAGCGGCGAACCGGAGAACACCGGCAGCTGCTGCAGCAGGTCGCCGAGCCGCACCGCGCCGCTGGTCTCGATGAACTCGCGGTCGATCCGGGTCAGCGGCTGCGCGCCGGCCCGGATCGCGCTCTGCACGCGCGAGCCGGTGACGACCACGCGGTCGAGGTCGTCGTCCTTCTCGACGCCGGCCGGGGCGGCCTGCGCCAAGAGGCTGGACGGGATGGCCAGCGCGAAGGTCGTCAGCAGGGTCGTGCGGGCAATCGTTCGGGCAATCGTTCGGGCAATCGAATGCAGGGGCATGAAAGCAAGGTCCGGGAATTGGGTCGAAGCGAGCCGCGCGATGGTACTCGCGACGGGCGTCCGAGGATACAGGCCCCGGCGGGCGTTGGCAGGGTTTTCCGCCGGCTTCCGACTGTTCCGGTAGCCCCTTCTGCCGAGGATTCAAGATCATGCCCATTCGAACCTGCCTGTCTGCGGCCGCGCTGCTCACCCTGGCCGTAACGCCTGCCTTCGCCGACCGTGGCGCCCGTGAACTGAGCGCGGAGTGCGCGCTGTTCGGTTGCGTCCCGGGCGATAGCGGCGGCTATCCGATCACGCTGACCGAGCCGGGCAGCTACATCCTCACCTCCAACCTGAGCACGATCAGCGCGAGCCAGACGCTGATCCTGGTCAATGCAAGCAACGTCCAGATCGACCTCAACGGGTTCGCGCTGCTCGGTCCGACGTCGTGCTCCGGCAGCACGGTGAGCTGCACCGGCACCGGCATCGGAAACGGAATTTCGGCCGGCAGCCAGAATTACGTGACCATCCGCAACGGCTCGATCCGCGGGATGGGCGATGCCGGCATCGTGGTCGGCAACTACGCCCGGATCGAGGATGTGACGATTTCCAGCAACGGCGGCCAGGGCGTGTCGGTGCTCGGCTTCCTCTCGGTCGGCGGCGTGTTCCGCCGGCTATCGATCGGACTCAACGGCGGCGGGGGCATCGGCTCGCTCTTCGGCTCCCATCACCTGATCGACAGCACGGTGATCAACAACGGCGCCCAGGGCGTATTCAGCATGTTCTGCTCGCAGGTCCTGCTGTCGGGCAACGACAGCGGCGATGCCTGCACGGCGATCGGCCCGAACCAGTGTTCGCCGTCGACCGACTGCGATTGATGGCCATGCGACGCGAACCCGCGAACCGCGTCCGGCGCGCGTCGATGCTCGCGCTCGTGTTCGGCATGGCCGCCGCGCCGGCCGGTGCCGGAGTGATCGACATCGGCAACGACCTGGAAGAGCTGCTGTTCAGTGTCGATATTTCGGCGGCGATCCAGAACGAGTCGGCAGCCACGGTGTTCTTCGGACACGCAACGGTGGCAAGGATTTCCACCGATAGCGACCGGTGGGTCGGCGGCGAGGCTCTCGAGAATGGCGGCAGTCTGACCCGGCGCTACGACGTCGACGCTTACGACCTGGCGCTGGACGCATTCTCGATCGACATTACCGCCACGGTGGACTTGGCTGACGGTCCGACGATCACGATGCGGCCTGGCGAAGTCTGGACCGGCAGCGGAACGCTGCTGTTCGATCCGGCCTCGGCCGGCCTTCCGGACTGGGCCAACGTCGATGCCGTGGCGTTCGACCCCCTGAGCGGCGATCTGCTGCTGTCGTTCGATTCGTTCATCCTGCAGTTCATCCCGCTGCGCGGCTCGCTGGTACCGTACCTGTCGCCGAGCCACGTGGTCGGCTGGGACGGGTTCCAGCTGACCGGCTTCTTCGACGGCGACCGCGTGCCGCGCGCGCTGAACCTGGACGCGCTGCACGTGCTCGACGACGGCCGGATGCTGATGAGCTTCGACACGCCGGGCCGGATCGACGGACTCGGTTTCGATGACGACGACCTGCTGCTCCACGACCCGGTCGGTGACTGGTTCTCGCCGGTCTACCTGGTCGGCGCGCTGCACCCGACGCTGCCGGCCGCCGACGTCGATGCGCTGTCGGGCGTGACCCGGATCGACGGAGGCACGGTGCGCTTCGGCGCGGGCTTCTTCGAGATTCCGGAGGACTTCGGCACGGCGACGCTGACGGTGCGTCGCGAAGGGGCGGCGGAAGGGCCGACCACGGTGCGCATCCGGACCGTGGCCGAATCGGCGGTCGCGGGCAGCGATTTCACCGCGATCGACGTGACCCGCAGCTGGGGCGACGGCGAGACCACCATACAGACGGTCGATGTTCCGATCCTGGACGACGGGATCGGCGAGCCGGTCGAGCAGTTCCGGGTGACGCTGGAGGTGACCGAGGGCGCGGCCGTGCCGGTCAGCCCGTCGACCGTGGTGATCCGGATCTTCGACGATGAAACGGTGCTGTTTGCCGACGGCTTCGAGTTCCGGCCGTAAGCCGGATCGACGGCCCGGCAGGTCAGTGCTTGAAGTGCCGCCGGCCGGTGAACACCATGGCGATGCCGTGGCAATCGGCGGCCTCGATGACCTCATCGTCGCGCTTCGAGCCGCCGGGCTGGACGATGGCCTTGACCCCGGCTTCGGCGGCGGTCTCGACGCCGTCGGCGAACGGGAAGAAGGCATCCGAGGCCAGCACCGCGCCGTCGATGGCAAGGCCCTGTTCAGCGGCCTTGCGGGTAGCGATCTTCGCTGAATCCACCCGGCTCATCTGGCCGGCGCCGATCCCGATCGTCGCCTCGTTGCGCGCCAGCACGATGGCGTTGGAGCGCACCGCGGCCACGGTCGCCCAGCAGAACGCCAGGTCGCGCCACTCGCGCTCGTCCGGGGTGCGCTGCGTGACGACCTGCATCGCGTCGCGGTTCCAGGCCAGCGCGTCCGGCTGCTGGACCAGCCAGCCGCCGTCGATCCGGCGAAGTTCGTAGCGGCCGGGCTTCGGTTCACCCGGCGCGATCAGGCGCAGGTTCTTCTTCGCCGCAAAGATCTCGCGCGCCTTGTCGCTGAAGCCCGGCGCCAGCACGACCTCGGCGAACTGGCGGGTCACTGCCTCCGCGGTCGCCGCGTCGACCTCGCGGTTGAACGCTAGGATGCCGCCGAAGGCCGAGGTCGGATCACAGGCCAGTGCCTTCCGGTAGGCCGCCTCCGGCGTTTCGCCGCGCGCCGCGCCGCAGGGATTGGTGTGCTTGACGATCACGCAGGCCGGGGTCTCGCCCAGACCGGCCACCGCGGACCACGCGGCATCGGCGTCGAGCAGGTTGTTGTAGGACAGCGACTTGCCCTGCAGCGGGGTTGCCGCGGCCAGTCCGCCATGCGCTGCTTCGCGCTCGACGTAGAGTCCGGCGGCCTGGTGCGGGTTCTCGCCGTAGCGGAGCGCTGCGGCACGGTCGAGGTTCAGGTTCAGACGCGGCGGCAGTCCGTCGTCGGCGTCCGCGTCGTCGCGGTCGGTCCGGGCCGACAGCCATTCGCTGATCTGGCCGTCGTAGCGCGCGGTATGCGCGAAGGCCTTTGTCGCCAGGCGACGCCGCTGGTCGAGGTCCGGAGCTGCCGGCAGCGCATCGATCAGCGTTGCGTAGTCGTCCGGGTCGCAGAGCACGGTCACCCGGTCGTGATTCTTGGCCGCGGCGCGGATCAGGGCCGGTCCGCCGATGTCGATGTTCTCGATCGCGTCGTCCCAGGCGCAGCCCGGTTCGGCCACGGTGTCCGCGAACGGGTACAGGTTGACTGCGACCAGATCGATCGGCGGCAGGCCGTGCTCGGCGGCCACTTCGTCATCGACCCCGGCGCGGGCCAGGATGCCGCCGTGGATTTTCGGATGCAGCGTCTTGACCCGACCGCCCATGATCTCCGGAAAGCCGGTGTAACCGGAAACGTCCATCACATCGAGCCCGGCGTCGCGCAACGCGCGCGCCGAGCCGCCGGTCGAGAGCAGTTCGATACCGTGTTCGGCCAGCGCCTGACCGAGCTCGACCAGCCCGTGCTTGTCCGACACGCTCAGCAGGGCGCGCCGGATTCGCGCCGGGGAACTGCTCACAGGCCGTAGCGCCGGATGCGGGTACGCAGCGTCGAGCGGGTCATGCCGAGGATGCGCGCGGCGCGGGACTGGTTGCCGCCGGTGTGCTTCAGCACCGTCTCGATCAGCGGCTGCTCGACTTCGCGGATGATCCGATCGTGAAGGTCGTCGGGCGGCGTGGGCCCCATGTCGTCGAGGTACTGTTGAACGGACTGGGCGACGACGTCGCGCAGGCACGGGCCGTTCGACTCGGGTTTCGATGGCGGCATGCGGGGCTTCCGGAAGGAATCTCGAGCGGTTCAAAACGGCCGCAAAGCGTACCACAGCAAACCGACCCATCCAGCGCGGATCGGGGATGAAACGTGAAATTGGTCACGGTCGGGCCCTACGTCGGGCCGACAGCCGGTGCGTTCGGGAATAGCTGCTCGCCTTCGATCTCAACCGGCGCTCTCAGTGGAAACTCATGCTGAAGCCGGAAGGCGCGGACCCCTCGACGACCATCTCCAGCACCACCGGCAGGCGCACGTTGGGCGCCAGCATGCCGTCCGGGTTGGCCGAGGGGTCGAGGTAATCGACCGGCTCGAGCAGCCGCTGGCCGATCACCTGCTGACTGGCGTCGAACAACCGGAGATCGATGCGCGGCCACGGCACCGGGCGGTCGGCGCGATTGACCAGCACCGCGCTGACGATGACCGCGTCGCTGAGACTGGGATGGCGATGGAGATCGCGGGAGACCAGTTCGATGGCTTCCGAGGCCTCGACCGGCGGCGGCGCGCCGAAGCCCAGCGCAGCCGGCTCGACCCGGAGCGAATCCGGACCGAAAAATTGCAGAGCAAGCGCGGCCAGCGCGATGACCGCGATGCTGGGCCACAGCCAGCGCGCCCAGCGCGGCGTCGGGTCGGGCGAGAAATCGGGTTCGGACGCCGGCCCGTCACCGGCGAGATCGGCGAGCGGGTCGGGGCGTGCGGGGTCCGGCCCGGGGGCGTCGTCGCCGTCCAGCAGCGCGTCCTGTTCGACGCGCGGGCTGAGCATAGGCGGCATGCCGTCGGCCGGGATCGGCTGACTGCTTCGGGTCGGCGGCTCGCGGTACATCGCCGACAGCGCGTTGATGGTTCGACCGCAGGAGCCGCAGCGCACCATGCCGCCGGCCTGGGCCAGGTCCTCGGGTCGGATCGGCAGCACGGCCTCGCAGTGCTCGCAGCGGGTGTACACGGGTTCAGCCGGCGCCTTCGCCGCCGTCCGACGCCAACGCGTCGGCGTTGGACTCGGGCGAATCGCCGCCGGTTCCGGTCAGCCGACGGTACCGGGCCAGCGACTCGGCCAGGAGTTCATCGAGACCATCGATCTCGTCCTGCAGTACGCCGTGGCGCGCGTTCAGTTCGGCCAGGTTGGCCCGGGCGCGGGCGATGTCGCTGCGGATATGCTCGGGCACATCCCGGCCGCCGCGCTGCATCGAGGCGGCCTGGTCCACCGACTGGTTCAGGCGCGCGCGGGCCTGCTCGATCAGGGCACCGACCGATTCGAACTCGGCCATCAGCGTCGCGCGTTGGGCGTCGACCGAATCGATCACGGCTTCTTCGGTGGGGTAAGCGGCGAGGAACAGCCGGTCTTCCTGGGCCTGGAGCCGCCGGCGTTGGGCGACATCGCGTTCGATCCGGAGCTGCGCGGCGAGCGCGGCGCGCTCCTCAACGGTCGGAGCACGCTGGATCTCGCGGGTCACGCGGCCTTCGCCGTCGAGCTGGGCGTGTTCCTGCTGGACACGCTCGGGCGGCAGCGTCTGACTGTAGTGCGTCTCGCCGTCTTCATCGACCCACTTGTAGACGGTCTGTGCTGAAGCGTCGGCAAACGCTACCAGCACGACCAGTGCAGTCAGGCTGCGCATGGTCTTCACGACCCTCGGGTCGCTCCGTATTCGTATTGATAGTCCAGCATAGCAGACAGTTTTTCGTCCTCCGCCGGATCGCCGCCGGCATTCTCGCGAAGTGCGTCGACCAGATCGCCGAGCGTTGCGACGGCGATCACGTCGATTCCCTTGTTCTCCAGTTCAGACCCGGCGGACGCCTCCCCGGTTCCGCGCTCCTGGCGATCCAGTCCGACGGCGAACGCGGTCACTTGGCCGCCCGCGTCCTCGATCAGCGCGCGGGCCTCGTTGAACGCCGTGCCGGCCGACAGCACGTCGTCGACCACCAGCACCCGGCCGTCGACCGGCGCGCCGACCAGCGTGCCGCCCTCGCCGTGATCCTTGGCTTCCTTGCGGTTGTAGGCGACCGGGAGATCGATGCCGTGGCGGTCGAGCAGTCGCAGCGCCACGGCGGCCGAAAGCGGGATGCCCTTGTAGGCCGGCCCGAACAGCAGGTCGAATTCCATGCCGCGTCGCGCGGCGAAGTCCGCAATCGCGTCGGCGTAGCAGTCGGCCAGCCTGGCCAGGCTCGAGCCGGTGGCGAACAGGCCGGCGTTGAAGAAGTACGGGCTGATCCGGCCGGACTTCAGCTCGAAGCGCCCGAAGCGCAGCGCGTCGACCTCGCGGGCCAGCGCAATGAAATTCCGCGTCCATTCGTTCATGCGCCGAGTGTACCGCCGCTGCCCCAGCCCGCACCATCGAGCGGCTACCATGAGCGCTGGCTCGCCGATTCCCGTTTTCGTCAATGCGCATCATCAGCCTCAACGCCAACGGCATCCGTGCCGCCGCCCGCAAGGGCTTCTTCGACTGGCTCAAGCGCCAGCGCGCCGACGTGGTCTGCATCCAGGAGACCAAGGCCCAGGAATGGCAGCTCGAGGGCCCCGAGTTCCGGCCGCCCTACATGAAGACCTGCGTCTACCACGACGCGCAGAAGAAGGGCTATTCCGGTGTGGCGATCTATTCGAAGAAGGAGCCCGACAACGTCCGGATCGGGCTCGGCTGGGACGCATTCGATTCCGAGGGCCGCTGGCTGCAGGCCGATTTCGGCAACACCTCGGTGGTTTCGCTCTACCTGCCGTCCGGAACGTCCAAGGACGAGCGGCAGCAGTTCAAGTACGAATGCATGGACCACCTCAAGCCCAGGCTCGAGGAATGGGCGAAATCCGGGCGCGACTGGATCATCTGCGGTGACTGGAATATCGCGCACAAGGAAATCGATCTGAAGAACTGGAAGGGTAACCGGAAGAACTCCGGCTTCCTGCCCGAAGAGCGGGCCTGGATGGACGAGGTGTTCGGTCCGGTCGGCATGCACGACGCCTTCCGCCGCGTCGACTCCCGGCCCGAGCAGTACACCTGGTGGTCGAACCGGGGCCGGGCCTGGGACAACAACGTCGGCTGGCGGATCGACTACCACGTGACCAGCACCGGTCCGGCCGACAGCGCCGGCAAGGCCCGCATCTACAAGGACGTCCGCTTCTCCGACCACGCCCCGCTGATCCTCGATTACGACGCGGACCTCTGAAAGGATTGCCCGCAGGCGACCGGAAATGCAAAAGGAAACCGCAGATGGACGCAGATGAACGCGGATAAGAGCCAATGCCGTCGATGAAGAAGTCGGTAGTGAACGGCCAGTTGTGCAGCAGCGAGCCGTTCGCCGGGGTTGCCGCATTCCTGCAAGGCCCTGATCGGCCCCTTCGCGTCGAAGTTCGTACTTGGGGTTCCTCCTCGGTGCCCGTTGCTTCTTCGTTTTTTCATCTACGTTCATCTGCGTTCATCTGCGGTCTCTTTCGCTGTTCGGAACGGACGCTCACGTCACGAAGCACCCGCGGTGTCGACTGAGTCGACGAGGCGGAGCTGGTCGGAGGCGGTGCGGGTCTACACGCGGCCGTCGGTGGTGCGGATGCTGTTCTTCGGCTTCTCGGCCGGCTTGCCGTTCCTGCTGGTGTTCACGACCCTGACGGCCTGGCTGCGCGACTACGAGATCTCGCGCTCGGCGATCGGCTTCTTCGCCTGGATCGGCACGACCTATTCGATCAAGGTGCTGTGGGCGCCGGTAGTCGATCGGGTGCGGTTGCCGCTGCTGACGCCATGGCTGGGCCAGCGCCGCTCCTGGATGCTGCTGGCCCAGGTCGGCATTGCCGCCGGGCTGGCCGGCATGGCGCTGACCGATCCGACCGAGACCCTGAGCACCATTGCGCTGCTGGCGCTGCTGGTCGCGTTCTGCTCGGCCACCCAGGACATCACCATCGACGCGTTCCGGATCGAGTCCGACGTCGATGAATACCAGGCTGCGCTGGCCGGTACCTATGTCATCGGCTACCGACTGGCGATCCTGGTCGCGGGCGCCGGCGCGCTGTACATCGCCGATTACTGGAACTGGACCATCGCCTATCTCGCGATGGCCGCCTGCGTGTCGGTCGGCATGCTGGCGGTGCTGCTGTCGCGCGAGCCCTCGTCGGCCGACCGGCTGGACATCGAGAGCGATCCGCTGGTCCAGGGCTTCCGGGCGAGAACCGCGACCACCGGCTGGCGCCAGGAGGCCGGAGCGTGGATCGTCGGTTCGGTGATCGCGCCGTTCCGTGACTTCCTGCACCGCTACGGCTGGCTGGCCCTGCCGCTGCTGGCGCTGATCGGGCTGTACAAGGTCAGCGACCTGTCGATGGCCGCGATGGCCAATCCGCTGTATATCGACCTCGGGTTCAGTTTGTCGGAGATCGCCAGCGTGACCAAGGTCTTCGGGATCGTCATGACCCTGTTCGGCGGAATGGTCGGCGGGGTGGTCGTGGCGCGCTACGGCATCCTGCCGATGCTGCTGGTCGGTGCGTTGCTGGTCGCGGTCACCAACCTGGTGTTCGCCTGGCTGGCCGCCGTCGGCTACAGCATCCCGGCGCTGTTCGTCACCATCGGCGCCGACAACTTCGCCAACGGGTTCTCGGCGACGGTGTTCATCGCGTTCCTGTCCAGCCTGGTCTCGCGCCGCTACACGGCCACCCAGTACGCGCTGTTCAGTTCTTTGATGACCTTGCCGGGCAAGATCATCGGCGGCCCGTCGGGTGTGGTCGTCGACAGCGCCGGCTACGTGACCTTTTTCATCTATGCCTCGGCGCTGGGGATTCCGGCCATCCTGCTGATCCTGTGGCTGATGGGACGGAAGGCACTGAGCCCGACAACCGGATCGTGACCGATCCTCGCGTCCGGCCGGTCGAGGATCGCGACTTCGATTCGATCCAGCGCATCTACGCCGATGCGATTGTTGCCACGATCTCATCGTTCGAACTCGATCCGCCTTCGGCCGCCGAACTGCGCCAGCGTCATGGCCGGCTGGCGTCCGCCGGCTACCCGTACCTCATCGCCGAGGTCGATGCACGGATCGCGGGCTATTGCTACGCCGGGCCGTTCCGGGACCGTCCTGCCTATCGGTACACGGTGGAGGACTCGGTCTACGTCGATCGAAGATTCCAGCGCCGCGGCGTCGGTCGGCGACTGCTCGGCGCGCTGATCGACGACTGCGAGGCCCGCGGCTTCCGGCAGATGATCGCGGTGATCGGTGGCGGTGCGAGCACTGCCTCGGCCCGGCTGCACGAGCGGCTCGGTTTCGTGCCTGTCGGCACCCTCGAGAACGTCGGCTGGAAGTTCGACGCCTGGCAGGACGTCTTCCTCATGCAGCGTCTTCTGGGGAATTCGACGCAACCCGCCGCACCACGGAGCTGACCTGCGCCGGCCGCAGCCAACGCACCGCGCGCGCTACCCGGTCGGCCCGGCCGTGTAGCCCAGCCGCTGCAGCACGCCTGGATGGCGTGTCTCGAAGGCCTGCCGGACCGCTGGCGTGAAGTGCGTTCGCCACTGGCCCACGTGCGAGCCCTTGCGAACATGCCGATTCGGCAGCAGGCGCCGCCAGCCGCTGCGACCGTGTTTCGAGAAGCGTTCGACCCAGGTCAGCAGGCGCGGTTTCTGCCGGCGTGGCACGCCGTACCAATCGAACAGCGTGTCGAAGGTGGCCCGCTCGTTGTCGACGATGTCCTCGAAGCGGATCTCCAGGCAGTTGTCCCGGTCGTAGTCCCAGCCGGCCATGTCCTCGATGACGCGGCCGGAGACATGATTCATCTCGTAGATCAGCCCGTCGTCCTTCGGCAGCGCGTTGAGGTGGTCCTGGTACGAGGTGTCGTCGGGCAGGTCGTGGTGGTCGGGATTCGGGCGGCGGCACCAGTCCTCCGAGGTCCGCCGGTGATAGAAATAGCCGGAGACGATCACGTCGCGCGGATCGCGGATCACGTGCGAGGCCCGAACGGTCGGGTCGCCGGGGAACGGCAGTCGGCTGTCGTGCGACAGCAGCAGGTGCGGTTCGTCCGGAATTTCCGGTAGCGGTCCGGGCGTGGCCAGGAAGCGCATGTCGAGGATTCGCGAGACGCGGGCGAAGACGCGGTGGAAGTACACCGTCAGACACTTGTGGTGCGCGAAATGGTAGATCGAATGCCCGGGAGCGGAATTCATGATGCCGTTGCGATGCAGATAGGGGTCGGGCGACGGCCAGGACACTGACCGAGCCGGTGGTCAGCCCGGCAGGGCGGGCGGGGCCGCTCCAGGCCGGCGGTCGTTTGCCGCGTCGAATGTATCGAAAAATCGGACCGAAGGAAGGACGCGCCCACGGTGGGCCCGTTCTCTCGATCAGCGAAGCGCGGTTGCGAAGGCATCAGCCGTCGGAATCGTCGTCCTGATCGTGGTGATGATGGTGATCCTCGAGATCGTCGCCGTCGAGGTGGTGGTGCTCGTGTTCATCGGCGTGGCCGTCGTCGCCGTGATGATGCTCGTGTTCGTTGGCATGACCGTCGTCGCCGTGGTGGTGCTGGTGCTCGTCGGCATGGCCGTCGTCGCCGTGATGGTGTTCGTGTTCGTCGGCATGGCCGTCGTCACCATGATGATGCTGGTGCTCGCTTTCGTGCGGCTCGTGGGACGGGTCGTCGGCCCAGGTCGTGCCGGCGGCCAGGGTCAGGGCGGCGAACAGTGCCACCAGGGAACGGGTCGATCTGTTCATGGTTCAGTTGCTCTCTCGTCAGGTCACCTAGCGTGACGGAGTCAGATGTACCACATGCGAACGCGGGGAAACATCGGCTGGAGGGTGTCGGAACACGAAGATCGATAGCGGCGGTGCAGTGCGTCGGTCGCGCTGCCGGTCAGAGTTCCTTGTCGGCGTCGCCGCTCAGCAGGTTGTTTCCGCGATCGGAACGGGCGTCGGACAGCACCCGTTCTTCGATCGCCCGATCGACGCTGATATCAGTGACTTCGGTGGTGGGCGGCGGCGCCGTATCGGCATGCTGCGGTGCATTCGGGCCCGGCGTCCGAACGCCCGTGTCCTTCGCTGTCGCGCGCTCGACGATCCGCAGCCGATAGCTCGGCTCGGGCATGCTGATGCCGGCCTGGTCGAAAGCGTCCTTGACCCGCCGGATCGCCTCGCTGCGAACCTTGACGAAGTCGTACCGCCGCTGGTCGACCCAGCCGTAGCAACGGAGCGCCACGGTCGAGTCGCCCAGGCCCTCGATGATGACCAGTGTCGGCGGGTCATCGAGGATGCCCGGCAGCGCTTCCAACGCGTCCAGCGCGATCTGCTGGGCGACTCGCAGGTCGTGATCGCTGCCGATCCCGACGTCGAATTCGAAGCGGCGCTCGGGCCGACGCGTGTAGTTGATGATCACGGCCTTGAAGACGGTCGCGTTGGGAATGCGGACGTGGTTGCCTTCGGGCGAGAGCAGGATGGTCGCGCGCGATGTCAGCGTGACCACGTTGCCCAGCTGGCCGTCGACCTCGACGAGGTCGTTGACGCTGAACGGATTGCGCAGGCTCAGGAGAATGCTCGCGATGTAGTTCTCGACGGTGTCGCGCACCGCGAAGCCGATGGCCAGGCCGACGATCCCGGCCGCGCCGAGGATGGTGCCCAGGATTGCCGTGGCGTCGAGCAGAACCAGCGCGACGACCAGCCCCATCACCACGAACAGCAGATGGGTTGCCTGGCCGAGCAGGCCGGCAATGAAGACGTTGGGGGTGACCCGGCCGAACAGCCGCTGACGGCGACCGAGCCAGGCGCCGAGCAGCCAGAACAGGATGAAGACGCCCAGTGCGGCGACCAGCAGGGGCAGCGCGGAGAGAATCTCCTCGCCCGCCTCGGTCAGCGTCTGCCGGGTCGATTCGATTCGGCTGTCCAGGTCGCGGTTCACGACCAGGCTGTCCTGTACATCGACCACGCCGTCGACCTGCCCGGCCAGCCGGAGCGCGCGCGAGGCGGTGGCCATCGAATCGACCTCGCCGCCGAGTTCGACGACGCCGGCCGATACCGTCACCTCGATGTTCTCCAGCGGCTCCATCTCGGCGAAGATTCCTCGCAGGCGATCCTCGATTCCATGGTCGGTCTGCGGCGTCGATGTCTGCGAGATGCCGGTGGTCGGATCGTCCCGTTCGGATGCCGTCTGGGCCGCAACGGGTGATGTCGGGACGGAGGCCAGCAGCGCGAGCACGAGAAGCAGGAAGGGCATCCGTGTCGGTCGCGGGCGGATCGTTCCGGGCATCAGCGGTGCTCCAGGTCGGGCCGGTGCGTTGAAACGCTGGGACCCCGCTACGCTATCAGGTTGTCGGATCGCCTGCTGCTCCTGTCGGTCGACTCGACTCGGGGCGATCCAACTGGGCGATCCGTCACACTCCACCTGTTCGGCCGCGACATGGTTCGCGCAAGTTATTGATGAACATGCAAAAATATCCGTTACACTGATTGCATGCTGGAGCATCTCTCACAACGTGCACGATTCCGCCAGTGGCTGCAGGAAGTCGCGGCCGGCAACGTGAGCGAGTATCCCGAGCCCTCCGATCTGCCCGAAGACGCCCGCACGATGCTCGAGACCGAGGACTCGGTGCGGCGCGAACTGCGGCAGATGCGCAACGATGTCGGCGTACTGCGCAAACGGCTGGCCGAGCTGGCCGAAGCCGACGCGGCGCGCGACGATGAAGAGTTGGTCCGCCAGCTGGCCGACCGGCTGCGTGAAGCGCGCCGTTCGACGCTATCGGCCGAAGTCAGCCAGGTCCAGTCGAGCAGCGAGTTCCAGAACGCCCTCGACGCGAAGCAGCGGGATCTCGACCACGCAAACGACCGCATCGCGCATCTCGAAGCCGAGCTCGAGCAGGCCCGGCGGACCTTGAACGGTGAGCAGAAGAAGCTGCTGCCCGTCGTTCGCTACGCATACCGGTTGCGGCGCCTGCTCCAGGGAATCTATGCCGACGGTGAACTGAACGACGACCACCGGGCCGCTATCATCGACCTGCTGAAAGCCGGTGGGGTGCCGGTCCATGGTGACCGGCAGCACGTCACCCGCAACTGAGCATCGCCGTCATGACCGCAGTTGCATCACATGCTTGAACGTTGCATGGCGTTCGCGTCATCGTCGAGGCCGTGAACCTTTCCTTCGCAACCGCGCCCGGCCGTACGCCGGGCCTGAGGCTGCTCGGTGGGTCGACCTACGCCGTGCGGCCGCTGAAACGCGCTCGGAAGTGATCGGCGGGCTCGGGTCCGGGCGGGGTCGCGACGATCAGTCCTGGGCGTCCAGCCAGAGTTCGATCAGGTAGCGTGCGATCGAATCATGGCGCGGCAGGCAGATCTCATCGTCTTCGCCCCAGGTGCCGGCAGCGCGAAGTTCGCCGGCGCTGAACCAGCGCGCATCCTCGAGTTCGTCGTCGTGTCGCTGGATGTCCAGGGTCCGGGCCGTGGCGTGGAACCCGAGCATCAGCGACGACGGAAACGGCCAGGGTTGCGAGGCGCGATAACGGACCTCGCGAATGCCGACCCCGCTCTCCTCGCGGACTTCGCGCGCCACCGTCTCTTCCAGCGTTTCGCCGGGTTCGACGAATCCGGCGAGCGTGGAATACACGCCCCTGGGCCAGTTTGCCGACCGTCCGAGCAGACAGCGTCGAATGCCGTCGCCGTGCAGGCCGCCGTCGTCGACCAGCACGATGACGGCCGGATCGATGCGCGGGAAGGCCGTGCCGCCACAGCGTTCGTCGGGGCATCGGCGCAGCATGCCGCCCTTCAGGTTCGAGGTGGGCGCCCCGCACCGGCCGCAATGTCGGTGCGTCCGGTGCCAGTGGACCATTCCGCGGGCGTAGCTCAGCAGCGCGGCGCTCTGCGCGCTCAGCGCCGGACCCACCTGGCGGAGATCGACGAACCCGGCGCCATCGGTCAGCGCGTTGGCCTCGTCTTCGCTCCAGTCGGACAGATCGGCGGCCAGGACCGGCGCCTCGCCGTCCATGCCCAGCAGCACCAGTTCGGCGCGTTCGGCCGCGTCGGTGGACAGTGTCTGCAGATCCAGCGAATCGCCGGGCCGGGCATCGCCGCTGCCGCCGTGCCAGCCTGCAATCAGGTTGCGGCCCCGCCAGATCGGCAGCACCCGGGCATTGGCGTCGGCCAGGACGGCGGATCGCCAGTCGTCGAGCGCACGCAGGGGCGAGGTGCGCCGCAGTCTCAGGCCGGAATACGGCAGCTTGGGAATCGGGCGGTTGGCGTCGGACTCGAGCATGGTGCAGGCCACTGTATCCGATCCGACCGGTCGATCGGGTTACCCGAATCACACGACAACGCAACTGATTCTCGATCAAGGACCGCATACCTTTCTTCAATCGCTGATATTCCCCATATCAATTGGACGAGTCCAGTTGAAAGGCGTAGGTTATCAATCAACCCGTTCGGGTCCAACTCATTCAGATGGGAGTACGCATGATGCGAAAGACCAAACAATCACTGGCCGCGCTCGCGGTGGCCGTTGCGCTGGCGCTGCCCGGCGCCAACGCCGCCGCGATGGGCGATGCCAAGAGCAACCAGTTCTGGTGGCCGGATCAACTCGATCTAACGCCGCTTCGCCAGCAGGCGCCGGAATCGAATCCGTATGGCCGCGATTTCGATTACTCCGAGGAATTCGCGTCCATCGATTACGACCAGCTCAAGGCCGACGTCCGCGCCGTGCTGACCGACTCGCAGGACTGGTGGCCGGCCGACTGGGGCCACTACGGTCCGTTCTTCATCCGGATGGCCTGGCACTCGGCGGGCACCTACCGCACGCTGGACGGTCGCGGCGGCGCCGGCGGCGGTCAGCAGCGCTTCGACCCGCAGAACAGCTGGCCGGACAACGCCAACCTCGACAAGGCGCGTCGCCTGTTGTGGCCGGTCAAGCAGAAGTACGGACGCAAGCTTTCCTGGGCTGACCTGATGGTCCTGGCAGGCAACGTGTCGATGGAAGACATGGGCTTCGAGACCTTCGGCTTCGCCGGAGGCCGCGCCGACGACTGGGAACCCGACCTTGTCTACTGGGGTCCGGAAGAGGCCATGCTGGCCGCCGGTCGGCGCGACGACCAGGGCCGGTTGACCGGTCCGCTGGCCGCCACCCAGATGGGCCTGATCTACGTCAACGCCGAAGGCCCGGGCGGCGTGCCCGATCCGATAGAAGCCGCGACCGCGATCCGTGAGAGCTTCGGCCGGATGGCGATGAACGACGAAGAAACCCTGGCGCTGATCGCCGGCGGTCACACCTTCGGCAAGGTCCACGGCGCGCACAGCCCCGGCGATTGCGTCGGTGAAGAGCCGGCCGCGGCCGGGATCGAAGAGCAGGGCCTGGGCTGGAAGAACAGCTGCGGCTCGGGCAGCGGTGCCGACACCGTGACCAGCGGGCTGGAAGGCGCCTGGACCCAGACGCCGACGCGCTGGTCGATGCTGTACCTGTCGAACCTGCTGAACTTCGAGTGGGAGCTGAGCGAGAGCCCGGCCGGCGGCGCCCAGTGGGTGGCCAAGGACGGCGCGCTCGACGGCACCGTGCCGGAAGTGCAGCCGGGTGCCGGCCGCTCCACGCCGATCATGCTGACCACCGACGTCGCGCTGAGGCGGGATCCGGCCTATCGCGAGATCGCAGAGCGCTTCCTGGCCGATCCGGAAGCGTTCGAAGAGGCCTTCGCCAAGGCGTGGTTCAAGCTGACCCATCGCGATATGGGCCCGCGCGCTCGCTACGTCGGCGATGAAGTGCCTGCCGAAGCCCTGTTGTGGCAGGACCCGCTGCCGGCACGCGACTACGCGATGATCGACTCCGGCGACGCCGAGGCGCTGAAGGCCGAGATCCTCGATTCGGGCCTGACCGTTCCGCAGCTGGTTCGCGCGGCCTGGGCCTCGGCCTCGACCTACCGCGCATCCGACATGCGTGGCGGCTCCGACGGTGCCCGGGTGCGTCTCGAACCGCAGGTCTCGTGGGCGATCAACGATCCGGACGAACTCGAGCGCGTGCTCGGCGTGCTCGAAGGCATCCAGGCCGACTTCAACGATGACGCCCGCGGCGACAAGCGCGTGTCGCTGGCCGACGTGATCGTCCTCGGTGGCGCCGCTGCGATCGAGAAGGCCGCGGCCGATGCCGGTCATGACGTCGATGTGCCGTTCGTGCCGGGGCGGGTCGACGCCACGCAGGACATGACCGACGTCGCGTCGTTCGCGTTCCTCGAGCCGTATGCCGATCCGTTCCGCAACTACTACAGCGAGCAGCACTATTTCCCGCCGCTGGAGGCCATGGTCGACAAGGCCGGTCTGCTCGACCTGACCGTGCCGGAAATGACCGTGCTGGTCGGTGGTATGCGCGCGATGGACGCCAACGCCGGCGGAACCGACCACGGCGTGTTCACCGACACCCCGGGCCGTCTTACCAACGACTTCTTCACCAACCTGCTGAGCATGGACTACGTGTGGAGCAGGTCCGAGGACGATGACGGCGTCTACGTCGGACGGACCCGCGACGGCGGCGAGATGATGTGGACCGCTACACCGGTCGACCTGGTGTTCGGTTCGAACTCCGAGCTGCGCGCCGTGGCCGAGGTCTACGGTTCGGCCGACGCCGACGAGAAGTTCGTCGAGGACTTCGTCGCGGCCTGGCACAAGGTGATGATGGGCGGTCGCTTCGGCGTCGAAGCCGGCACCACCATGATGGCCAGTAACTGACTCCCGTAGCGTTCATTGCACGGCTCGAAACGGCGTCGCTCAGCGGCGCCGTTTTTTTTGCTCCAGGGGCCGGTGGCCAGGCCATGCCGAATGGCCCATGGCGCCGCCTCCGCACACCGTTAGGCTGGAGCCTGCCTTCTTCGATTGGAGCATCATGGCCGACCCCGCTCGATTCTGGAACCGGATCGCCGACAAGTATGCAAAGCACCCGATCAGCGACCGGCCTGCCTACCGGCGCAAGCTGGACGAAACGCAGAAGCGGCTGAGCGCCGACATGCGAGTGCTCGAGGTGGGCTGCGGGACCGGCTCCACCGCGATCGAACATGCCCCTCACGTCGAACGGATTCACGCAACCGATCTATCCGAGCGGATGATCGAGATCGGTCGTCAGCGGGCTCGCGACGCGGGGGTCGTCAACATCGACTTCGAAGCCGCATCGCTGGCCGAGGTCGCCCACCGAGGCGAACGATATGACGCGGTGCTTGCGTTGAGTCTCCTGCACCTGGTCGACGACCTCGACGTTGCGCTGGCATCGATCCACGACATGCTCGAACCCGGCGGGTTGTTCGTCTCCAACACGGCCTGCCTGGCCGATGGCATGAACTGGCTTCGGCCGATCGTGGCCGTCGGCCGGTGGACCGGGAAACTGCCGCCGGTGGCATTTCTTGGCCGGGACCGCCTTCTCCAGAGCATGCACCGGTGCGGTTTCGAAATCGAGCATCAATACCGGCCCGGCAAGGGTCGCGTCGTGTTCCTCGTTGCACGCCGTGGGGGTGGGTCACCCTGACGCTCGGGCCGAGCATCCCGTCGTGGTGTTCGAGCGATCTCGCAACAACCGAAGCGTTCGATGGAAACCAGGCGTTCCATCGTGCCGGCGCGGGCCTCGAGCCGTGATCTGCGGTCCGACCCGAACTGCGACGCGACGATGCTCTATCGAATTGTCGTTCCAACGTCCGGTTCGGTCTCGAGCGCGACGATCGGAAGCGCGTGCCAGAACCGCGATCCGCCGGCCGACCGGCCCGGACGCGATCGCCGACCGGGTATGTCGGCCCGGCGGACTGCGCTATGCTCGAAGTCGTTGGTCTGAATGGGAATTGCCCATGAACGCTGTTCGAACGCTTCTGATCGCACTGATTTTCATTGCCCCGGCCGCCGATGCCGCAGTCGCCGATGACCACGCCGAGCTCGAGCGGCTGCTGCACACCTTTCTGGAGGCGACCAACGAACGGCCGATCCACGAGACGTTCTGGGCCGAGGACCTGATCTACACCTCGTCGTCGGGCGAACGGTTCGGCAAGGCGGAGATCCTGGCTGGCTTCGACGAGCCCGACGCCGAGGGCTCGTCTCCGCCGAGCTACGGCGCCGAGGACGTGACCGTCCGGGTCATGGACGACGTGGCCGTGGTCACCTTCCGGCTGACGGCCGACGAAGCCGGCAAGCGTGTCGGCGAGTTCTTCAACACCGGTGTGTTCCGCCGTGCTGGTGAGACCTGGCAGGCTTTTACCTGGCAGGCCACGAGGATTCCGGACGACGGCTGACGGGGTCCGGCTGGTGACGGGCGCATCGGCCGGGTATATTCCGATCGATGAACTATCGATTCGGCCCCTACTTGCTGGACGTCGAAACGGGCGCGCTGGTCGGGCCCGACGGGCCGATCACGCTGCGCCGCCAGACCTTCCGTCTGCTCGAAGTGCTGCTGGATCATGCGCCCGCGCTGGTCGACCGCGACACGCTGCTCGACGAGGCCTGGGGACGAACGGCGCTTTCGCCGAACGTCCTGCCGCAGGCCATCAGCGAACTGAGGCAGGCCTTGGGCGACTCGGCCTCCGATCCTTCGGTGATCGAGACGCTGCATCGTCGGGGCTACCGGATCCTGCCCGCGGTGGAGCGGATCGATACCGATTCTCTGGCGTCGGTCTCGAAGGTGGCCGAGGGTTCGTCCCGGACCCGGGCTGCGTGGACGCCGTTGCTGACTGTGGCTGCGCTGCTCGGAATCGTGCTGCTCTGGTGGTGGCAGGGTGCGGATCGACGCTGGCTCGAGCACGAACTGCTCCCGGCCGTCGACGCGCAGATCGAGACCGATGTCACCGCGGCCTGGCGCCTGGTTCGCGAAGCCCGTGGGCGCGTTCCCGGCGATCCGCGGCTCGAGCAGCTGTGGCTCGACCTCTCGCTTCCGATTTCGCTCGAAAGCGAGCCGCCGGGCGCGCTTGTCGAAGTGGCCGGTTACGGCCCGGGCCCGGCCGACTGGGTGGCCATCGGGACGACGCCCCTGGTCGATGAACGGCTCCCGCTGTCGGCACTTCGTTTCCGCATTTCGAAAGCCGGCTTCGATCCGATCGAGGTCGCGCCCAGCGTGCTGCCGTTCGCTGAACCGTTCCATCTTCACCCGGCCGACGAAGCGCCGGACGGCATGGTCTTCGTGCCGCCGGGGCCGGTCCGGTACCACCGCGAGCAGCGCGAGGTTCCCGGCTTCTGGATCGATCGTCACGAGGTGACCAACGCGGAGTATCTCGAGTTCGTACTCGACGGCGGGTACGAGGATTCTTCGTTGTGGCCCGAGCGGGTCGAGATTCAGGGCAAGGTACTCGATCGCGTCTCGTTGATGGCTCGGTTCGTCGATCGCACCGGCATGGTGGGCCCCTCGACCTGGGCCTTCGGCACGTTCCCGGACGGCCGCGACCGGCACCCGGTCAGCGGAGTCAGCTGGTTCGAGGCGTCGGCCTATGCCGAGTGGGCCGGGAAGCAACTGCCGACCGCGTTCCACTGGTATCGAGCCGCCGGATTGGGCGGTATGCAGGCGGCGCTGTTTTCGGAAATTCTCCCGGCCAGCAACTTCGGTGGCGACGGGACGATCGCCGTGGACAAGGCCGGCGGCCTCGGGCCGTTCGGCACCGTGGAGATGGCCGGCAACGTCCGGGAGTGGAGCCGCACGAGTGCTGGAGACCGTCGCTACGCGATGGGGGCGGCATGGAACGAGAACAGCTACCAGTTCGCCGACTGGCAGGTGTTCGAACCGATCACCCGCGATGGCGGTGCCGGCTTCCGCTTGATCGAACAGCCGGGATCGATGCCCGACGCGTTGCCGGGCGAGGTCATGATCCAGCCGCGCCCGTCGGTCGAGCCGATCGACGATGAGACCTTCGCGATCTATCGGCGCCTCTACGACTACGACGAAACGCCACTGAATGCCGAGGTGCTGGTCATCGACGACAGCCATGCGGGCTGGCGGCGCGAGCGCATCGAGTTCGACGCGGCCTACGGCGGCGAACGCGTCATCCTGCAGTTGTTTCTCCCCGAGAGCGTCGAGCCGCCGTACCAGACCGTCGTGCACTTTCCGGGCGGCGATGCCCGGCTGCTGGACGACAGCAACGACGCCGGACTGCTGCACGTCGAGCCGTTCCTGCATACGGGCCGGGCGGTGGCCTATCCGGTCTACAAGGGCACGTTCGAGCGTGGCTCGATTCCGCCATCCGGTCCGGTCGGTGTGCGCGACCTGCTGATCCAGCAGGCCAAGGACCTGAGTCGCACGCTGGACTATCTCGAATCCCGCAACGATATCGATACCGATCGCATCGGCTTTCACGCGGTCAGCTACGGCGCAACCCGATCGCCCTACCTGCTGGCCACCGAGCCTCGCTTCGCGATCGCGATGCTGGTTTCGACCGGCCTGTCCCCGACCGGGCATCTTCCGCCGGAGATCCAGCAGGTCGACTATCTCGTTCGCGTCACGCTGCCGGTGCTGCTGGTGACGGGGCGAAACGACCTGACGATGTCGTACGAGGAGTCCCAGCGTCCGTTTTTTCGACTCCTGGGGACACCCGAATCCGACAAGCGTCATGTCGCGCTGGCTTCGGGCCATCTGCCGCCCGGCTACACGGAGCTGTCCCGGCACCTGCTGGAATGGATCGATCGCTGGTTCGGTCCGGCCGGCGACGGACGCTTCGCCCAGGCCGCTGATATTCACTCAAGCCCCTGATTTGAGTGAAAATTGAGGGATTCTTGAAGGTTTTCTAACGTCTTTTCCGGCGTTCGCTCCGAGGATGGAATCGTGGTGACGGGTTCGTTCCGCCGCCGCCTCGACCCATCACAGGAGTACGACTCATGACTTTGTTCGATATCCCGAAGATCCGGAACACCGCGAAGATCTCCGCGACCCGGTGCGCCGCGCTGGCCCTGGTGCTTGGCCTGGCGATCCAGGTTTCTCCCGCAGCGCACGCGCAGCATGCCGGAATGGATGGCCCCAGCGACCGGATGTGCATCCTGCTCGGCATGCTCGGCGTGCAACCCCCGGCGTGCGACCCGGACGCGAATCCGGGCCTGCCGGCGGAAGTCCTGGACCAGATCGATGCGCTGACGCTGTCGGTCCTGCCGTTCTTCAACTACGACGTCGCCGTATCCGCTGGCTGGGACACGATCCTCGGCGGCTGCGTCGAAAGCCCGATGGGCGGCATGGGCTACCACGTCCACAACATGGACCAGTTGATGAACGGGCACCTCAACCTGTTGCGCCCGGAAGTGCTGCTGTTCGCACCCACCGAAGACGGCTCGATGCAGTTCCACGGCGTCGAATACATCATCCCGTCCGATCTCTGGACCGAGCCGTCACCCCCCGAGTTTCTCGGCCAGGAACTGCACTTCAATCCGAACGTCCCACCGAACGGAATCTGGGCGCTGCACGTCTGGGTCGGCACACAGAACCCGAGCGGGATCTTCGCGGACTTCAATCCCGAGGTGAGCTGCGAGTTCGCCATCGAGGGCTGATCCCCCCGGATGGGGGTCGGCACCACGATCCGAAGGACCGGCCCCTGCCGGTCCTTTTTCGTGCCCGGCCGCGCGCTGTCGTCGTGCTGTCGTAGGATTGCCGTAGCGGATTCGTCCGCGCTGGCGCTACTTTGCGAGCCTGGAACACCACGAGAGCGATGCCGACATGAGAATCGATTCCCATCGGGTCCGCGCGCTTCGACGGTCCCGGCACTGGTCCCAGGAGCAACTGGCCGATGCCTGTGGACTGAACCTGCGAACGATCCAGCGTCTCGAGGCAGGCGCGCGCGCATCGAACGAGTCGGTGCGGGCGTTGGCGGCCGTATTCGACGTGGAGGTCGACTCGCTCTGCGTGGACCGCGATGCCACCGTCGCTGTGCGCAGTGCACTGCGGGCGATTCGATCCGGACTGGAGCGCTTCGACGATTTCACGGGTCGCAGCGACCGTTACGACTACTGGTGGTTCATGCTGGCCGTGATGGTGCTGCTGGCGATGGGCGTCCTGCTGCACCCGGTGATCCCCGGCCTGTTCGCGCTGGTGCTGCTGGTTCCGATGCTCGCGGCCGGTACGCGTCGTTTGCGCGATAGCGGCGAAAGCCCCTGGTGGCAGCTGTTCTGGCTGGTGCCGTTCGGCGTGTTCCTCGTATTCTGGCTCCAGGCCCGGCCCTCGGTGCCCGACTGCGCCGACGAGCCGCAGGCGACCGGATGAGCGAAGCGAGAGACCGCCGATCGAGCGCGATCGAGGCGGCGGCCGCGCTGCTGGTCGATGCCTTCGACGACTACAATGCTCGCTTCTCGGACATCACGCGCCGCGCGGTACGGCATTTCAAGCGCCGCGACTGGACCCGCCAGGGCCGTGATGCAACCGACCGCATCCGGCTCTACGACGATTGCATCGCCGAGACCATCGGCAGGCTCGAGGGTGCGCTCGCCGAGCGGCTACTGTCGCGGCCGCTGTGGCTGGACATCCACGATCGCTATGGCGCGTTGATCGCCGACCGGCTCGATGCCGAGCTCTACAAGACCTTCTTCAACACTGTCAATCGCCGGCTGTTCAAGACCCGGGGGGTCGACGCCGGCGTGGAGTTCGTGGCGCTGGACATCGAGCCCACCGCGCACATCACGCGGCCGGTCGACCGGCGCATCTACGGCCTGGCCGACGACCCGGTGGATGCCTGCCGCCGGCTGCTGACCGAACCCGACCTCGGCCTGGGCGACGATGCGCTGGAAACCGGCGCCGTTGCGCTGGCCGAGCGCTTGAACGAGACCCTGGCCGACGACGGCGGCCCGCTGGCCATCGAGTTGATGAGCGTGCCGTTCTTCCGCGACCGGCGCGCCTACCGCATCGGCCGGGTGATCGCGGCCGACCGCTGGCGGCCGTGCGTGATCGCTCTCGATCATCCGGAGGAGGGCGTTCGGGTCGACGCGGTGCTGCTGGACCGGACTGCGGTCAGCATCCTGTTCGGCTTCACCTACAGTTACTTCCATGCCGACCTGCCGACGGTCGGGGATGCGATCGTGTTCCTGCGAACGTTGCTGCCCGACAAGCCGGTCGACGAGCTCTACACCGTGCTGGGCCGGGCCAAGCAGGGCAAGACCGAGCGTTATCGCCGATTCTTCCATCACCTCGGGGTCGAACGCGACGATCGTCTGGTCGAAGCCGACGGCAAGCGGGGCATGGTCATGGTGGTGTTCACGCTGCCGAGCTATCCGCTGGTGTTCAAGGTCGTCCGCGACCACTTCGCGCCGGGCAAGAAGATCGGTCGGGACCACGTGCTGGCCCAGTACCGCTACGTGTTCAACCACGACCGGGTCGGCCGCCTGATCGACGCCCAGGAATACCGCCACCTGGTGTTCGCCCGCGACCGCTTCGACCCGGACACTCTCGAGGAACTGCTGAACGAATGCTCGCGTGCGGTCGAACTGCGCGGCGACACCGTGCTGGTGCACCATTGCTTCGTCCAGCGCCGCGTGCGGCCGCTGGATCTCTATGTCCGCGAGCAGCCCGAGGACCTTGCGCGCGAGGCGTTGCTCGACTATGGCCAGGCGGTCCGCGACCTGGCTCGTTCCAATCTGTTCCCCGGCGACCTGTTCCTGAAGAACTTCGGCGTCACGCGCAGCGGTCGAGCGGTGTTCTATGACTTCGACGAGGTCTCGAACGTGACCGACCTGAACGTGCGCCGGGTGCCGCCCGCGCGATCAGAGGAGGAGGAATTCGCCGACATCCCTTGGTACCCGGTCAACCCCGGCGACGTGTTCCCCGAGCAGTTCCCGCGTTTCATGGACCTGCCCGCGCTGCATCGCGCGGCCTTCCACGAGGCGCATGGCGAATTGTTCGACCCCGACTGGTGGAGCGCGCTGAAGCAGCGCTTGATCGAGCGGCCGGATGCGGATGTGCGGCCGTATCCGGAAGCCGCTCGATTGTCGAACACCGGCGGCCGGGAACCATGAGGCTCCAACCTGGAACCCGAACCCCACCGCCTCACCAGCCCCTCTCCTAATCCCTCGCCCGAAGCATCCTCCCCTCCGGAATGACCGAAAGCGCCTTGAAGAACGGAACCGGTGGTTTGCCGACGACCAGGCGGGCCTTGTGGTGGAGAGGCAGGCGCGCGGCGTAGAAGTTCTCGATCAGGGGTTCGGACAGGGTGTAGAAGCGCTCCATGACCTTGTAGCGCTTTTCCGGATCGCCGGCGCGGAACAAGAAGCGGTTGAGTACGCGGAAGAACGCGGTGGTCTTCCAAAGCTGCCGGGCGTGGTCGCGGGTGAATCGGGCCAGCGCGGGGCCGTCCATCGGCCAGTGGTCGCAGATGGCGTCGGCCAGAGTCATGGCCTGCGGCAGGGAATAGCCGGTGGTCGGGTGGAACAGCGCCGCCCGCAGGCCGGCGCGCGCGACCGGCTCGTCGGCCGGCCAGAAGCGGTCGAAGTCGGCGGCGATCAGGATCGGGAGGATGCCGCGCTCTTCGCGGATCGTTCGCCCGAGGACCCAGCCGCGCGCCGCGGCGTAGTCGTCGATGCCTGCAGAGAGGTCGGCATCATCGAGGGCCGCGCCGTCGCTGTAGCGCGTGTCCTCGATCAACAGTCGGGTGGCGGTGAACGGCAGCAGGTAGAGAAAGCGATAGCCGTCGGCCTGCGAGACGGTTGCGTCCATGATTACCGGCACGTCGATGCCGTGCGGTTGCGCGGTCTCGACCTCGCGACCGAAGAACTTCTGGAAGCCGAGCACCAGGCCGTCGGCGGCGGCCTGGCCGCGGCCGTCGATGACCGCCGTGGCCTCGATCCGGTTTCCGCGATCGGTTTCGACGACGTCGGGTCCGAGCGCGGCCACGCGGGTGTCGGTGAGTACGTCCAGTTCGGCCGCGCGTGCCACCGCGCGCAGCGAGTCCGACGTGATGCTGGTGTAGCCGGCCTCGAGCCGTCGCGAATAGCCGGGAAACCGCACCTCCTGGGACGGCCAGCGGTGCTGCACCATCGGCTCGATGAACGCGCGTTGCTCGTCGCTGAGGTCGCCGGCGTGGAACGACCAGGTGTGGTTGCCGCCGAGTTCCGGCCCGGCCTCGACGAGGGTGAGCTCGGTTTCCGGATGGCGCTGTGCCATGCGCAGCGCCAGCAGGGTGTTGGCCAGCCCGCCGCCGGCCAGCACCAGGTGAGGAATGCGGGACGTCATGGCCGGTATTGTGCGCGAACGGGCCTCGGGCAACAACGAGCGACGTTCCGCTCGCGCCGCCCCGGCCAGGCCAGGCCAGGCCCGGGTCAGGTGGCGCGGCGCGGCATTCTGAACGGAAGCATCTGCTGGACCCAGTAGTTCGAGAAGCGGCGCAGGTCCAGGCTTTCGTGCACCGCGGTGACGTTCTCGCCGAGCAGGCGGGCGTTGACCAACGAGCGGGTGTAGAAGGGCGTGTCTTCCCAGACGGCCTCGATGCGGGCTTCGCCGTTCTCCGACCGGGTCGGTCGATCGACCCGCCAGCGGCTGCGGGGCAGTTCGACCGGGGTCGACGGCGGCAGGTCATGGCGGGTGCCGTCGTGGTCGAAGTGCAGGGCCAGCGAGCGGCGCTCGTGGTTCCTGAGCCGGGTGTCGTACAGCACCACCGGTCCCTGGCCGGTCTCGGCGCGCAGCCAGTACCAGCTGTCGAAGCAGCGTTCCAGCGGCTCGCGGCCGGTGTTGTGGTCCAGGTACCCGGCGCCGGACCAGCGAAGTCTCGGGTGATCGAGTTCGACCTCGACCCGTGCCTCGGGCCAGACCGGCGTCCAGCGATGCCGTCCATCCGGATCGAGCTCGATGGCCCGTCCGTTGCAGACCGTCGGCCGGACCCGGATGCGTCCGCGGACCCGACGGGGCAGGGGTGCGGTCCACTCGCTGAGCTCGATGTCCAGCGCGTCGCCGGCCACGCGCAGTGCGCTGGGCCCGATCTGCAGGGCGTCCCGGTCGCGCTCGACGTTGCCGAGTCCGCGTTCGGTCATGCACCAGCGGCCGCCCGGGCCGTACAGCGCGACGTTGATCGCACAATGGGCCAGCGGATCGGCCGGACCCCGGGCGCGCGACCAGAAGTAGTACGGCGAGAACACGCTGCCGATGAAGGCGATCACGGTCAGGCCGTACCGGCCGTCGCTGCTGATCGCATCGACGTACCACCAGGCGTAGCCGTCCGGCTCGACCGCCTGATCGAACGGCGGGATGGTCGACAGCGGGATGGTCGACGGCGGGATACGTTCGTTCACCGCGCAGCGTCTCTGGCGGGGGGCGGGAGGTCGGCACACACCGCGGCAGCGGCCATTCGTCCGGACAGGGCCACCATCGGTACGCCCGGTCCCGGGTGCGCGCTGCCGCCGGCCAGGTACAGCCCCGGCAGGCGGCTGCGGATACCGGGCCGGGTGAACGACGCCCGCCAGCCATGAGCCGACGCCCCATAGAGCGCGCCCCCGGTGGCCGGGAATCGGTCGTCGAAATCGGCCGGGGTGGTGACGACGCGCTCGTCCGGCCGGATCGCGAGCCGAAGTCCGCATCGCTCGAGCAGTTCGAACACGGCGGACTCCAGCGGCGCGAGGCGTTCTTCGTCGAACGACTCGCGATCGCCGATGGCCGGCGCATTCATGATCATGAACAGGCGTTCCCGCGCATCGCCGGCGGGGCGGTGACCGCCGCGATCCTGGGCGCAGATGTAGACCGCCGGGCGCGATGGCAGGCGGTGCTGGTCGAAGATCTCGGTGAACTCGCGCGGATAGTCACTGGGGAAGAACACGTTGTGGTGGGCGAGTTCGAATCCCGAGGTCTCGGCGAGCAGCGACCAGGTGACCGCCGACAGCGACCGCTGCTTGGGGTCGGCGCGCGGCACGGCCGCTGTCGCCGCCGATCCGAACCGTCCGGTCGCGATGCTCGCGACGTCGGCATTGGCGACCACGGCGTCGGCGCGCAAGGGCTCGCCGGAAGCCAGCCGTACGCCGACGGCCCGGCCCTGCTCGACGAGGATCTCGTCGACGGGCTGATCGAAGTGAAGCGTTCCGCCCCGCTCGACGATGAGCGCGGCCAGGGCGTCGGCCAGGCGCTGCATGCCGCCGTCGATCTGCCAGACCCCGCGCTGCTCGACATGGGCGATCAGCATCAGGGTGGCCGGCGACTGCAAGGGGCTGGACCCGCAGTAGGTGGCGTAGCGTCCGAACAGGCCGCGCAGGCGAGGGTCCTCGAAGCTCTTGCCGAGTCGTCGCCAGAGCGATTCGAACGGACGGATGCGCCACAAGTCGAGCAGTCCGCGCACACCGGACGCCCCGACCAGCGAGCCGACCGAGGGCCGGGCGCTGCGTATGAACGGTTCGTAGAGGGTGTCGAACACGCGGCGGGCCTGCTCGCAGAACGCGCGATAGCGCCTCGCCTCGGCTCGTCCGGACAGTCGGGCGATCGCTTCGGTCGATCGGTCCAGGTCGGAGAACAGGTCGAGTTCACCGCCATCGCTCCAGGCGTGTCGCGCCAGGCAGTCGACCGGGCGTGCGGTCAGGTGTTCGTCCATCCGGCTGTTTGCGTCGGTGAACAGGCTCTCGAAGACCCAGGGCATGGTGAAGACGGTCGGGCCGGAATCGATAGCGCGGCCGCAGACATCGATCTCGCGCATCTTGCCGCCCGGGCGCGCGCCGCGTTCGAACAGCTCGACCCGGATTCCGCGACCGGCCAGGTCCAGCGCGGTCGAAAGCCCGCCGATCCCGGCCCCGATCACGATGGCACGGGGCGACCTCAAGCGAGGTTCCCGATCGGGAACGAAGGCCGCCGCGCCAGGGTCGCTGGCGTCGTCCGTCGAACCGTGCCGAACCCGCGGATGAAGGAAGGTCGGTATGCGGTCGTGCGGGAACGGGGCAACGGTTGACTCTCGATCGGGCGTGACCGTAGTCTACCCAACACGCGACGGAAACCAACTCGGGCGACCTCTGCCCCATGCACCGGTCTCCGCGCGGGCGACGATCAGGAAATCGAAGAATGCACCTGCACCGATGAATCCGTTCGCTCCGTCGCCCTCGATGCCAACCGGCGCGCCGATGACGGCGTCGTGCCGTTGATGGCCGGTCGATCCTGGGTGGCTTCCCTGCGGCGCTGGCGGGATCGCCTGCTCGCCGATCCGGCCTTCCAGCGACGTTCCCTGCGAGTGCCCTTCGCCCGCTGGGTCGCGCGCCGCCGGATGCGCGCGCTGTTCGATCTGTGCAGCGGCTTCGTGTATTCCCAGGTGCTGCTGGCCTGCATCCGGCTGGAGCTGTTCGAGCGGCTGGCCCGTTCGCCGCAGGGCGCGGAGTCACTGGCCGAGGATCTTGACGTGCCCCGAGCGTCGCTCGATCGGCTGCTCGAAGCGGCCGGATCGCTGCGCCTCGTCGAGCATCGCGGCCACGGGGTCTTCGGGTTGGGGCCGCTGGGCGCGGCGTTGCAGGGCAATCCAGCCGTGGCCATGATGATCGAACACCATCATGCGTTGTATGCCGACCTGGCCGATCCGGTGGCCCTGCTGCGCGGCGAACGACAGACCACCGAACTCGGCCGGTTCTGGGCCTACTCCCGACACGCCGGCCCCATGCCCCTGGAGACCGGGAACACGAAGGCCTACAGCGAGCTGATGGCGGCCTCTCAGGGCATGATCGCCGACCAGGTGCTGCAGGCCTGTCCGATGCGGCGCTATCGTCGATTGCTCGATGTCGGCGGTGGCGTGGGTGCATTCGCCGCGGCGGCGATGGGACGCCATGTGGATCTCCAGGCCTGCGTGTTCGATCTGCCGTCGGTCGCCGAGCAGGCGCGGGTCCGGTTCGAGCGCGCCGGCTTCGGTGAGCGCGGAAGCGCTGTTGGAGGCAGTTTCCTCGACGACGACCTGCCGACCGGCTACGACCTGATCTCGCTGGTGCGCGTCCTGCACGATCACGATGATGACGCGGTGCTGAAGCTGCTGCGCGCGGTTCGCCGCGCGATCCCGTCCGACGGCACGCTGCTGATTGCCGAACCGATGCTCGGCACGCGCGGCGCCGAGCCGGTGACCGCGGCCTACTTCGGCTTCTACCTGATGGCCATGGGCCAGGGCCGTGCGCGCAGCCCGGCGGTCATCGGCCAACTCCTTCGCGAGGCCGGGTTCGATCGTCTCGAGGTGCACCGCACGCAGGCGCCGCTGCTGGTCCGGGTACTGACCGCGCGACCGGCCGTGCAGGCACGTTGACGACGGTCGTTCGACCGTGAAGAAATGATCCATCGATTTCCCCGATCGATGGCTGTTCAGTAGCTGCGTCCGCTTTCTTGACAAAACCTTCACATCATGCAATCGTGAAATGGAGTCGATCGTGACAGCACGATCGGAGGGAGGAGTCCATGAACGCAACGCGGCAATCAGGAACCACGAGGTTCGGCGAAGGGTGTCTGCTCTGACGGCCTACGCAGTTGTGGTCGAAGCCCCCGCGCGTTCCGATTTCAGGCAACTGGAATTGACGCCCCCGGGGCCCGAGGACGTTGTGGTCGAGATCGACTACAGTGGAATCAGTACCGGCACCGAGCGCCTGCTCTGGTCCGGCACCATGCCCCCCTTTCCCGGCATGGGCTATCCGCTCGTACCGGGCTATGAATCGATCGGTCGAATTGTCTCCGCGGGTCCGAAGTCCGGCCGCCGTGAGGGGCAGTTCGTGTTCGTCCCCGGGGCGCGTTGTTACGGAGAGATTCGCGGCCTGTTCGGCGGCGCCGCCTCACGCATCGTGATTCCTGGCCGACGCACGTCGACCATCCACGAAGGCCTTGCCGAGCGCGGCGTGCTTCTCGCGCTTGCCGCAACGGCGTATCACGTGCTGCGTACCCCGGAAGGTGGCCTGTGCATCCCCGAGTTGATCGTCGGTCATGGGGTCCTGGGTCGCTTGCTGGCCCGGCTTGCCGTGGCCCTCGGCGACTCGCCGCCGGTGGTCTGGGAAATCGACTCTCAGCGCACCGGCGGTGCGCAGGGGTACGAAGTCACCACCGTCGAGCAGGACACCCGTACCGATTACCGGACTATCTGTGACGTCAGCGGCGCGTCCGACGTGCTCGACACGCTGATCGCCCGGTTGGCGCCGGGCGGTGAGGTGGTGCTCGGCGGTTTCTATACCCGACCGCTCCAGTTTTCCTTTCCGCCGGCATTCATGCGGGAAGCGCGCATGCGCGTGGCCGCCGAGTGGCAGCCGGACGATCTCGACGCGGTCCAGGCGCTGGTCATGGACGGGCGTCTCTCGCTCGATGGTCTGATCACCGATTGCAGGAACGCCGAGCAGGCCGATGCCGCGTATCGAACGGCGTTCGACGACCCGGCTTGTCTGAAGATGGTTCTCGACTGGAGGTCGATCCACTGAATTCATTCGCAAACGCGGTTGGTGCCGACGTTCGCGAACCCGGTTGACGCAAGTCAAACGTACGGCTTCACGAAGTCTGTACAAAGAAGGTAACCGGCAGCCTTGTTCGATGTCGGAAACGCCCGCCCGCGGGGCTGAAGCGCGGAAACACCCGAGAGGGCTTTTGCAAGGAGAGAGTAATCATGGACAACAAAGACCCGAACCAATCGATATCCGGTCTGAGCGAGCAGGAAGCCAAGGAGTTCCACAAGATCTTTGTGGTGAGCTTCATTGTCTTCACGGCCATTGCGATCGTCGCTCACATTCTGGCCTGGCAATGGCGGCCGTGGATTCCTGGCCCTGAAGGCTACGCTGCGGTCGAGTCCGCCAGCAACGCCGTCACTTCGTTCATCGCATCCATAAGCTAGGAGAATCATCATGTGGCGTATTTGGCTTCTGTTCGATCCGCGCAGAGTGCTGGTTGCACTGTTCACGTTCCTGTTCGTGCTGGCACTCCTGATCCACTTCGTTCTGCTGAGCACCGACCGCTTCAACTGGCTGGAAGGCCCGTCTGCCGAAGCGTCGGCCAGCGTGGAAAGTGCGCCTGCAGTGCAGCAGGACCTCACTGCAGTGCACGTTCCCGACCGTTGGGTCTAATGCCCCGGCAAAGCGGGGGGCCCAGCTCCCCGCTGGTCCGGCAGGTCTGAACGATTGACAAAGTGTAAGGAGGCGCAGCCATGTCGATGCTGAGCTATGAAAAGAAATATCGCGTGCGTGGCGGCACCCTGCTTGGTGGCGACCTGTTCGATTTCTGGGTGGGTCCCTTCTACGTCGGGTTCTTCGGCGTCACCACGATCTTCTTCTCCGTTCTGGGAACGGCCATGCTGGTCTACGGTGCCGCGATCGGACCGACCTGGAACCTGTGGCAGATCAATATCGCGCCTCCCGATATCAGTTACGGCCTTGCACTGGCGCCGTTGAAAGAAGGCGGGATCTGGCAGATCGTCACGGTCTGCGCGATCGGTGCTTTCGTATCCTGGGCGCTCCGCGAGGTCGAGATCTGCAGGAAGCTGGGCATGGGGTACCACGTGCCCATCGCTTTCGGCGCCGCGATCTTCGCGTATGTCAGCCTGGTGGTGATCCGCCCGGTGCTGATGGGCGCTTGGGGTCATGCATTCCCGTACGGCATCCTGAGTCATCTCGACTGGGTATCGAACGTCGGGTATCAGTACCTGCACTTTCACTACAATCCCGCCCACATGCTGGCCGTGAC
>Ga0102928_1000181_pt1 | contig 37435 bp, 35 predicted proteins | sample SalPonR1_B_D1_MG_FD_78504 | JGI IMG/M metagenome (GOLD analysis project Ga0102928, IMG submission 78504) | Salt pond soil microbial communities from South San Francisco under conditions of wetland restoration - Salt Pond MetaG R1_B_D1_MG | ecosystem: Environmental > Aquatic > Marine > Intertidal...
AGGCGATCTTGGTGCAGTAGACCGGCGCGGCCAGTGCGCCGAAGGCGTGATCCAGCGCGGCGATGTCGAAGCGTCCGAAATGGAACAGCTTCAGCACTTTCGGATCGGTCAGCATCCGGCACAGGTTGGGCGCCTCTGTCTGGCCTTGTTCGACCTGCACGAGGTGACAGTCGCCATCGCCCGACGACATCTGCACAAGGCACAGCCGGTCACGGTGCGGGTTCAGGCCCATCGTTTCACAGTCGATCGCGACGATGGGGCCAAGGTTCAGCCCGTCGGGCAGGTCGCGTCTGTAAAGGTGATTAGCCATCGTTTCCATCATCTCCTGCTAGGGGAGGGATGGTGCCCAGAAGAGGACTCGAACCTCCACGTCCATACGGACACCAGCACCTGAAGCTGGCGCGTCTACCAATTCCGCCATCTGGGCACAGATGTCGTGGAAGCGGCGTTTACGCCCGCTGAGCTGTGGTGTCAACGCGTTTCCGAAATGTTTTTCGCAGTTCTCCGTCCTGCGGCGTCGTTCGGCATGTCCCGGCCAAATCCACCTTGTTTGTCGGCCTGTTGGGCGATAAATGCGACGGAACGGCAGCCACGAGGGGTAGGACCATGTCCAAGCTTGTCACGATTTTCGGCGGGTCCGGGTTTCTGGGGCGCTACATCACCCAGCGCATGGCCAAGGAGGGCTGGCGGGTCCGTGTCGCGGTGCGCCGTCCGAACGAGGCGATGTTCGTGAAGCCCTACGGCGTGGTTGGCCAGGTCGAGCCGGTTTTCTGCAACATTCGCGACGACAACAGCGTGCGCAACGTGTTGCGCGGTGCCGACGTGGCGATCAACTGCGTGGGCACCTTCGACGCCTTTGGCAAGAACAACTTCGACGCGGTGCAGGCCGAGGGGGCCGAGCGTATCGCCCGAATATCGGCCGAGGAGGAGGTGCAGCGCATGGTGCAGGTCTCCGCCATCGGCGCAGATGCCGAGTCCGAAAGCACCTATGCCCGGACCAAGGCTGCTGGCGAGGCCGGTGTGCTGGCGCATGTGCCAGGGGCCGTGATCCTGCGGCCCTCGGTCCTGTTCGGGGATACCGATGCCTTCTTCAATCGGTTCGCGGCGATGACAACCTACAGTCCGGTCCTGCCTGTAGTGGGGGGCGAAACACGCTTTCAGCCGGCCTATGTGGACGACGTGGCCGAGGCCGCCACTCTCGGGGCGCTGGGCAATGCGGCGCCAGGCGTCTACGAACTGGGCGGACCGGACGTGAACACCTTCCGCGAACTGATGCAGGAAATGCTGGGCGTGATCCGCCGCCGCCGCCTGGTCCTGAACATGCCGTTCTGGATGGCCGGTCTGATGGCGCGTGTCTTCGCGCTGGGCGAACGGATGAGCTTTGGCCTGCTGAAGGGGCCGATCAGCCGCGACCAGGTTCTGCAACTGCAACAGGACAACGTCGTCTCCGAGGGCGCGCGCGGCTTTGCCGAGCTTGGCATTTCACCCAAGTCGATGGAGGCGATCCTGCCCGAATACCTTTGGCGCTTTCGCCCCTCGGGTCAGTATTCGGCCATCAAGGACTCGGCGCGCAACCTGAAGTCCTAGGAATAGGCGATTACCAACAGAACCACCCCCAGGACCACTCTGTAGATCACGTAGGGCGTGAAGCTGACTGATTTCAACAGGCGCATCATCAGCGACAGTGCGGCAAGCGCCGCGACAAAGGCCATGGCGGCGGCCAGTGCCCCGTTGCGGGCGGCTTCTGCATCGGCGGCCAGTGCCACCTCGGCCCCCAACAGCACGCCCGACGCCAGGATGACCGGAATCGACATCAGCATGGCCAGTTTCGCGCCGTCCTCGCGGGCATAGCCCAAGTGCCGAGCCGCGGTGATCGTGATGCCGGAACGTGATGTGCCGGGGATGAGCGCGAGGGCCTGCCAGGCCCCCATGATGGCCGCGTCGCGCAGGGACCAGTCGCGGGCCTGCTTGTCCACCCCTCCGGTCTGGTCGGCCCAGTAAAGCACGAGGCCGAAAATCAGCATCGTCCAGCCGATCAGCGCCACGGAGCGCATGGCCGCGTCCAGCCCGGTCAGTTTGAGCGCCAGCCCGAAAAGAACCGCCGGGATCGTCGCAACGATCAGTAGCAGTGCCAGACGCGCGCCCTTGGTGTCCGCGCGGCCCTTCGCCAGCCGCGGCAGCCCCAGAAGCGCCCCGCGCACGTCGCGCCAGAAGTAGAGGATCACCGCCAGTAGGGTCCCTAAGTGAACGGACACGTCGATTACAAGGCCCTGGTCGGCGCGCCCGGTCATCTGCGGTATCAGGACCAGGTGCCCCGACGACGAGACCGGCAGAAACTCGGTGATGCCCTGGATCACGGCGACGAGGGCGAGGGTGAATAGGGACATGGGTCCGCCTGATTCGTTTCCCCCGTTTCTAACCAAGGCAGCGAAATACGAAAGATCGGGAAATAGGTCCGTACCGGACTTAAAATGATGGACCGTCGGCGGCTTTTGCGCAGTTCTGCCAAGTCTTTCTGATAAATAGGTCAGATACTATGACTTTTCTTTCTGAGACGATCCAGTTAGACAGGTCCGTCAGTGGACCCTTTAGGAGGACGGAACGTGTCTGGTCAGAAGATGCTCAAGTTCGTCGATGTGGAACGGGACATGCCGGACAAGCGTCCGCCCGACCTTCGCCGGACGGATTTCCACGAGATCTATGCCGAATACGCCGACGAGAAGGCCAAGGAGCAGGCCGCACGGTGCAGCCAATGTGGCGTGCCCTACTGCCAGTCGCACTGTCCTCTACACAACAACATCCCTGACTGGCTGCGCCTGACGGCCGAGAATCGCCTGCAAGAGGCCTATGAACTGAGCCAGGCCACCAACACCTTCCCGGAGATCTGTGGCCGCATCTGCCCGCAGGATCGTCTGTGCGAGGGCAACTGCGTGATCGAAAAGTCCGGCCATGGCACCGTTACCATTGGCCAGGTCGAGAAATACATCACCGATACCGCCTGGGAGGAGGGCTGGGTCAAGCCCATCGTGCCCTACGCGGAACGCACCGAAAGCGTCGGCATCATCGGTGCAGGCCCGGCTGGTCTGGCCGCGGCCGACAAACTGCGCCGCGAAGGCATTCAGGTGACAATCTACGACCGCTACGATCGCGCGGGCGGGCTGATGACTTACGGCATTCCCGGGTTCAAGCTGGAAAAGGACGTGGTCATGCGCCGCAACGACCAGCTGGAACAGGGTGGGGTCGAGTTCGTTCTGAACTGTGACGTGGGCGACGACCTGTCCTTCGATGCCATCCGCGGAAAGCACGACGCGGTGCTTATCGCCACCGGCGTCTACAAGTCGCGCGAGTTGCAGGCCCCGGGATCGGGTGCCGAGGGGATCGTGCGCGCCATCGACTACCTGACCGCCTCCAATCGCAAGAGCTTCGGCGACGTTGTCGAAGAATTCGAAAGCGGTGAATTGAACGCCCAAGGAAAGAAAGTTGTCGTGATCGGTGGCGGCGACACGGCCATGGACTGCGTGCGCACGGCCATTCGGCAGGGCGCGGAAAGCGTGAAGTGCCTCTATCGCCGCGACCGCGACAACATGCCCGGTTCGCAGCGCGAGGTGAAAAATGCCGAGGAAGAAGGTGTGGAATTCGTCTGGCTGACCGCGCCAAAGGGCTTTGCCGGCGATGCGGTGGAGGGCGTCATGGTGCAGCAAATGCGTCTGGGCGCCCCCGACGCCAGCGGCCGCCAGATGCCCGAACTGATCGAGGGCAGCGACTACGTCGAAGAGGCCGATCTTGTGATAAAGGCGCTGGGCTTCGAGCCTGAAGAATTGCCCAAGCTCTGGGGTGTCGAGGGCCTGGAGGTTACCCGCTGGGGCACCGTCAAGGCCGAGTTCACGACCGGCCGCACCAGCCTTGAAGGCGTGTATGCTGCCGGGGACATCGTGCGGGGTGCGAGCTTGGTCGTCTGGGCAATCCGCGACGGGCGCGACGCCGCAGACGCGATCCTGGAGTACGTGTCGCAAGGGGCCGCGGTCGCGGCGGAATAGGTCGCAACCCAAGGTATTCCAAGGGTATCGCGGCCGCCGAACCACCGTGCAGGAGGACAGAATGAAGACAGCCGGACTGATGAGCATCGCCACCATTCTGGCCGCCCCCGGACTGGCGGCTGCGCAGACCTTTGACCTGCCGCAGGGCTGCGAAGCCTTCGTGACGGTCCAGGGCAAGGACTGCACGGTAAGCCACATGTTCACCTGTATATCTGATCCCGAGGGGCACACGCGCCGCGCGGACCTGGATGAACAGATGATCACTTATGTCGGGCGCGTCGACTCCGAGGCGCAGTGGATCGAGAGCTTCCACCTGGCCTCGGGCCATACCGAGCGGCTGGAAAGCAGCCCCGCCGACCGGGCCTCGCTGACCGAACTCCTGGCCACGGATCGCGATACCTGGGACTTTGTCACTCAAAGCGACGAGATCGGCCCGACCCGCTACACCGGCGAGGACCGTCTGACCGGCGAAAGTGTGGTGATCGACGGCGTCACCCTGTTGCGCACGGAATACGAGATCGTCACCCGCGACGGCGATGGCGCCGAGGTATGGCGCGGGCAGGGGCGCGAATTTGTCCACCCTGACTGGCGCGTCTTCCTGTCGGGCATCAGCGAATATACCACCCCCGATGACAGTTTCGAGATCGACGGAAGCCCCGTCGAGTTCATCTTTCCCGGCGAGCCGGGCTTTCTTTCCGTCAATCCGAAATACGGCTGCGGCGTCGTGATGTCGTCGCTGGCGACGGACTGACAGGCAACCGACCACGCGCCCGCCTTGGCGCGAAACGAGGAGCGAGACCATGACCAAGTTCGATGCAAGCTGGGCTGCCAAGGAACAGGCCAAGCGCGACTGGGTGGCCGAGAACGGCCTGTACAGGCCCGAGGATGAGAAAGCCAACTGCGGTGTTGGACTGGTCGTCTCGGTCGACGGCAAGCCTTCGCGGCAGGTTGTGCAGAACGGTATCGACGCGCTCAAGGCGGTTTGGCATCGCGGCGCGGTGGATGCCGATGGCAAGACCGGCGACGGCGCGGGCATCCACGTTCAGATCCCGGTGCCCTTCTTTTATGACCAGGTCGAGCGCACGGGCCATACCCCGCGCCGTCACGAGTTGTTGGCCGTGGGGCAGGTGTTCCTGCCGCGCACGGATTTCGGCGCGCAAGAGACCTGCCGGACCATCGTGGAGTCCGAAGTCCTGCGCATGGGGTATTCCATCTACGGCTGGCGCCATGTGCCCGTGGTCGTCGACTGCCTGGGCGAAAAGGCCAATGCGACCCGCCCCGAGATCGAGCAGATCCTGATCTCCAACGCCAAGGGCGTGGACGAGGAGACCTTCGAGCGCGAGCTCTACGTCATCCGCCGCCGGATCGAGAAGGCCGCCGCCGCTGCGGGCGTGGCGGAACTGTATCTCGCATCGCTGTCGTGCCGATCGATTATCTACAAGGGCATGATGCTGGCCGAGCAAGTGGCCGAGTTCTATCCCGACCTGCAGGATGAACGCTTCGAAAGCGCTTTCGCGATCTACCACCAGCGCTATTCCACCAATACCTTTCCGCAGTGGTGGTTGGCCCAGCCGTTCCGGATGCTGGCCCACAACGGCGAGATCAACACGCTCAAGGGCAACCTGAACTGGCTCAGAAGCCACGAGATCCGCATGGCCTCGGCGGCGTTCGGCGACATGGCAGAGGACATCAAGCCCATCGTGCCGGGCGGGTCGTCGGATTCGGCGGCGCTTGATGCGGTCTTCGAGGTGCTGGTGCGCTCGGGTCGATCCGCACCCATGGCCAAGACCCTGATGGTGCCCGAAAGCTGGTCGAAGCAGGCCACCGAACTGCCGCAGGCCTGGCGCGACATGTATTCCTACTGCAATTCCGTGATGGAACCCTGGGACGGCCCTGCCGCCCTGGCCATGACCGATGGGCGCTGGGTCTGCGCGGGGCTCGACCGCAACGGTCTGCGCCCCATGCGCTACGTCGTCACCGGCGACGGGCTGGTCATCGCCGGGTCCGAGGTGGGGATGGTGCCCACGGACGAGGCCGCGGTGACCGAAAAGGGTGCGCTTGGCCCCGGCCAGATGCTGGCCATCGACATGGCCACTGGCAAGCTGTTCCACGACGCCGAGATCAAGGACAAGCTGGCCCGCGCGCTGCCCTTTGGCGAATGGGTAGGCAAGATCAACAACCTCGACGACAGGTTGGCCGGCGTCTCCGAGACCCCGCTGCATTCGGGGGCCGAATTGCGCAAGCGCCAGATCGCTGCGGGCTACAGCATCGAGGAACTGGAGAGCATTCTGGTGCCCATGGCCGAGGACGGCAAGGAAGCCATCGCCTCGATGGGGGATGACACGCCCAGCGCGGTACTTTCGGACAAGTATCGCCCGCTCAGCCACTTCTTCCGGCAGAACTTCAGCCAAGTGACGAACCCGCCGATCGACAGCCTGCGCGAATTCCGCGTCATGAGCCTCAAGACCCGTTTCGGCAACCTCAAGAACGTGCTGGACGAGGACAGCAGCCAGACCGAGATCCTGGTGCTGGAAAGCCCCTTCGTGGGGAATGCTCAGTGGGATGCGCTGGTGAGCGCCTTCAACGCCCCCTCGGTCGAGATCGACTGCACCTTTCCCGTCGGCGGCGGGACCTCGGCACTGCGCGACGCGCTGTCGCGCATCCGCGAAGAGGCCGAGGATGCTGTACGCTCGGGCGCGGGGCACCTGGTCCTGACTGATCAGCACCAGGACCCTGACAAGGTGCCCATGCCCATGATCCTGGCGACCAGCGCCGTCCACAGCTGGCTGACGCGCAAGGGCCTTCGGACCTTCACGTCGATCAACGTGCGCTCGGCCGAATGCGTCGACCCGCATTATTTCGCCGTATTGGTCAGCAGCGGCGCCACGGTGGTCAACGCCTACCTGGCCGAGGATTCGCTGGCCGACAGGATAGACCGCGGCCTGCTGGACGGGACACTGACCGAGGCCGTGGCACGTTATCGCAAGGCCATCGACCAGGGGCTTCTCAAGATCATGGCCAAGATGGGGATTTCCGTCATCTCGTCCTATCGCGGCGGGCTGAACTTTGAGGCGGTGGGCCTTTCCCGCGCCATGGTGGCAGAGTATTTCCCCGGTATGCACAGCCGCATCTCGGGTATCGGGCTCAACGGTCTTCAGAAGAAGGTCGAGCAGGTCCATGCCCAGGGCTGGCGCGGCAACCAGGATATCCTGCCGATCGGCGGTTTCTACAAGGCGCGCCGCTCGGGTGAGAAACACGCTTGGGAAGCCACGTCGATGCACCTGATGCAGCAGGCCTGCGACCGCGCCTCTTTCGAGTTGTGGAAGCAGTATTCGGCAGCCATGCAGTCGAACCCACCGATCCACCTGCGCGACCTTCTGGCGATCAAGCCCATGGGCCATCCCGTTCCCATCGAGGAGGTCGAGAGCATCACCAGCATCCGCAAGAGGTTCGTCACCCCGGGGATGTCGCTGGGCGCGCTCTCGCCCGAGGCGCACAAGACGTTGAACGTCGCCATGAACCGCATCGGTGCCAAGTCCGATAGCGGCGAGGGCGGCGAGGACCCGGCGCATTTCGTGCCCGAACCCAATGGTGACAACCCCTCGGCCAAGATCAAGCAGGTCGCATCAGGACGATTCGGCGTGACGGCTGAATACCTCAACCAGTGTGAAGAACTGGAAATCAAGGTCGCCCAAGGTGCCAAACCCGGCGAGGGCGGCCAGCTGCCGGGGATGAAGGTGACCAAGCTCATTGCGCGGCTGCGGCACTCGACACCGGGTGTGACGCTGATCTCGCCCCCGCCGCACCACGACATCTACTCGATCGAGGACCTTGCGCAGCTGATCTACGACCTCAAGCAGATCAACCCGCGCTGCAAGGTGACGGTAAAGCTCGTCGCCTCCAGCGGGGTCGGGACCATCGCGGCCGGCGTGGCCAAGGCCAAGGCCGACGTGATCCTGATCTCCGGTCACAACGGTGGCACCGGGGCCAGCCCCGCGACCTCCATCAAGTACGCGGGCCTGCCCTGGGAAATGGGCCTGACCGAGACGCACCAGGTGCTGTCGATGAACAATCTTCGGTCGCGCGTGACCCTGCGCACCGACGGTGGGCTGCGCACTGGGCGCGACATTGTCATGGCCGCCATGATGGGCGCCGAGGAATACGGCATCGGTACCGCCGGCCTGATCGCCATGGGCTGTATCATGGTCCGCCAGTGTCAGTCGAACACCTGCCCGGTGGGCGTCTGCACCCAGGACGAGCGCCTGCGCGAGAAATTCACAGGCAATGCGGACAAGGTGGTCAACCTGATCACCTTCTACGCCTCCGAGGTGCGAGAGATACTGGCCGAGATCGGGGCGCGCTCTCTGGACGAGGTGATCGGGCGCGCCGATCTTCTTGCGCAGGTCAGCCGCGGCTCGGCACATCTGGACGACTTGGACCTGAACCCGCTGCTGATCACCGTCGACGGCGCCCAGGACATCGTTCACGATCGGGACAAGCCCCGCAACGAGGTCCTCGACACGCTGGATGCGCAGATCGTCAAGGATGCCGCGCGCTTCCTTCAGGACGGTGAAAAGATGCAGTTGGAATACGCGGTGCAGAACACGCTGCGCACCATCGGCACCCGCACCTCCAGCCATATCGTGGGCAACTTCGGAATGAACAATGACCTTCAGCCCGATCACCTCACGGTCAAGCTCAAGGGCAGCGCGGGCCAGTCCCTGGGCGCCTTCGCCGCGCCGGGGCTCAAGCTCGAGGTGTCCGGTGATGCAAACGACTATGTAGGCAAGGGCCTGTCAGGGGGCACGATCGTGGTGCGCCCACCGCAGATCAGCCCGCTCGTGGCCAGCGAGAACACGATCATCGGCAACACGGTTCTGTATGGGGCGACCGGCGGTTATCTTTTCGCCGCCGGACGGGCCGGGGAACGTTTCGCGGTGCGCAACTCGGGCGCGCATGTCGTGATCGAGGGCTGCGGGTCGAACGGCTGCGAATACATGACTGGCGGGGTCGCCGTGATCCTGGGCGAAATCGGCGCGAATTTCGGGGCCGGTATGACTGGCGGCATGGCCTATCTGCACGATCCGGATGGGACGGCGCGGAACCTGATGAACATGGAAACTCTGGTGACCTGCCCGGTCACGGTGGATCACTGGGAGGCCGAACTGAAGGGCCTGATCGAGCGTCACGCCGCAGAGACCGGCAGCCGAAAGGCCGCCGATCTGTTGCAGCACTGGGAGGTCGAAAAGCCGAACTTCGTGCAGATCTGTCCCAAGGAGATGCTGCCGCATCTGTCGGCGCCGCTGGGTCTTGAGGACAGCGCAGTTCCAGCCGAGTGACCAAAGGTTTGGCATGATCGACCCGCTATTGCAGGTCTCGTTTCCGGGGCGCGAAAAGCCATTTCGCGCCCCGAACTTTTTCACGCTATTTTTGTGAGCATGAAAAAGCAGAATCGTGCAGGAATCAGCCCGAGCGAGTTCCATCATGCCCAACAGTTACGCGGATCAGTTACTGAAAATTGACCCCTTTGTTCCACCGGCGGCGGGAACATCTATGACCAAGTCAGTCCTGACCCTGACCGACCAGAACGATGATTCGGATTGCGACCGGTTCGACAATGACAGTGTGAACGGCATAGACATCACCGCATCTTATCCGGGCGCTTCGGTCATCTTGAACTTGGAAGGTGTCGGGAACGCGACCTATACCGGCGTGACCTTCTACCTGGCGGACGGGTCACCACCCGTTCGGTCACCCATCACCATCTCATGTTCGCCCGGCACGAAGCCGTTTTTGCCGACGGTCAGGCCTCAGGCGGAAGTGCTCTGTACACAACGTGTGCCGGAATGTCGGGCCGTTGCTTGACCGTTCGCGTTGAACGGTGTGAATGGGCCGCATGGCGAGGAAACCCGCATCCCGCACAGGCAAGTCCAGCAAGGTGCCGCGTCTGCGGCGCCTGCGTCGTTTCCTGCGGCGCTGGCTGCTGAGGGGGGGGCTGCTGGTGATTGGTATCACGATGTTGTTCGTCGGGCTGTTTTCCATAATCAACCCGCCGACGACGCCTTACATGTTCGCCGAAAGCCGCCGCTTGGACGGGGTCGACCACAGCTGGGTGGCAATGGAGGAGATCGCGCCTGTCATGGCCCGCGCCGCAGTGGCCGCAGAGGATGCCGACTACTGCCTGCACTGGGGGCTGGATCTGTCGGCGATCCGCGCTGCCATGAATGACGGGACGGGGCGGGGCGGATCAACCATCAGCCAGCAGACGGTCAAGAACGTCTATCTCTGGCACGGGCGCAGCTGGTTCCGAAAATCCCTCGAGGCGTTACTGACCCCGGTGGTCGAGGCCATCTGGTCCAAGCGCAGGATCCTCGAAGTCTACTTGAACGTGGCCGAGTTCGATGAGGGCGTCTTTGGCGTCGAGGCAGCGGCGGAGCACTATTTCGGGGTCCAAGCACGGGACCTGTCCCCGGTTCAGGCCGCGCGCCTCGCGGCGGTACTGCCCGATCCCGGCGGGCGATCGGCGGCGCGGCCCTCGGATTTCGTGCGCGCCCGGGCGGCGAACATCATCGACGGGGCGGCGACGATCCGCAAGGATGGCCGGGCCGACTGCTTCGAGGACTGACGCGGGATTGAACCCGACCGGCGCATCGGGCATGGATGGGGCGGACCCTCTGACCGAGACAGCCAAGATGAACCGCCTTTACCACTACCCTCTCTCGCCGTTCAGCCGAAAGGTGCGCCTGAGCCTGGCAGAGAAGAAGATCGAGGTGGAATTGGTCGAGGAAAGATACTGGGAGAAAGACCCGGATTTCCTGCGCCGTAACCCGGCAGGCAAGGTGCCGGTGCTGAAGATGGGCAACCGCACCATGGCCGAAAGCACAGCGATCTGCGAATATCTCGAAGAGGCGTACCCCGCCCCGGCACTGTTGCCCCCCACACCCGAGGCTCGCTACGAGGTGCGCCGCCTCGTGGCCTGGTTCGACGACAAGTTCAACGACGAGGTCACGACCAAGCTGATGGGCGAACGGATGTTTCGCAAGGTCATGGGCACCGGCTACCCGGACAGCACCAACGTCAAGGCGGGGGCCAAGGCGATCAAGTACCACATCGATTACATGGCATGGCTTCTGGACCAGCGCCGCTGGCTGGCAGGCGACCAGATGAGCCTCGCCGATTTTGCCGCCGCCGCGCACCTGAGCTGCCTCGACTATATCTCGGACGTGGACTGGAACCGGTCCGAGGTGGTCAAGGACTGGTATGCCAAGATCAAGTCTCGTCCGGCCTTCCGGTCGATCCTGGCCGACCAGGTGCCGGGGTTCCCGCAGCCGGATCATTATGCCGACCTTGATTTCTGATCCGATTTCGCCGCCTTCGGCGTCGACCCGGGCGAGGGGCGCTGCCCCTCGCGCTCCCCGGGATATTTCGAGCCAGAAGAAGAAGGGGGCATTTTGGCTGACCTGAAGGCACGGCTGGTGGACAAGGCCCTGGCCGAGGGGTTCGCGGGTGTGGGCGTCTGCCGTCCGGATTCAGCGCCCGGAATCGCCGAGCGGTTGGACAGGTTCGTGGCCCAGGGACGGCATGGGCAGATGGGCTGGATGGCCGAGCGCATGCAATGGCGGGGCGATCCGGCCGCTCTCTGGCCTGCGGCGCGGTCGGTCGTGATGCTGGCCGAACTCTATACGCCCGACCACGATCCGCTGGATGTGCTTGAGCAGCGCGACCGCGCGGCGGTGTCCGTCTATGCGCAGAACCGGGACTACCACGACATCGTCAAAAAGCGGCTCAAGCGGGTCGGGCGCTGGCTGGTGGAGCAAGAAGGATGCGAAATCAAGGTTTTCGTGGACACGGCCCCGGTGATGGAAAAACCCCTTGCCCAGGCCGCCGGCCTGGGCTGGCAGGGCAAGCACACGAACCTGCTGAGCCGGGAGCTTGGTAACTGGTTCTTTCTGGGCGCGATCTTTACAACGGCCGCACTGGAGCCCGATCAACCGGGAGAAGAGAACTGCGGGTCTTGCACCGCCTGTCTGGATATCTGCCCGACCCATGCCTTTCCTGCGCCGTTCCAACTGGATGCGCGGCGGTGCATCTCCTACCTGACGATCGAGCACAAGGGGCCGGTGGACGAGGAATTGCGCCCGCTGCTGGGCAATCGCATCTACGGCTGTGACGATTGCCTGGCCATCTGCCCGTGGAACAAGTTTGCGCAGGAGGCCACCGAGATGCGCTATCTCGGGCGCGAAGACCTGCGCGCGCCGGCGCTGGCCGATCTGGCGAAACTGGACGATGCCGGATTCCGGGCCATGTTTTCAGGAAGCCCGATCAAGCGCATCGGTCGTGACCGGTTCGTGCGCAATGTCGCCTACGCGATCGGCAATTCCGGTGATCCGGCCCTGGTTTCGGGGGTGCAGGGGCTTTGTGAAGACTCCGATGCCACGGTCGCGGATGCGGCGCGCTGGGCCGTCGGTCGATTGAAAGACGGGAGGACTGAATGAGAGGACTTGCACTGATCCTGATGAGCCTGGCTGCGCCCCTCGCCGCGCAGGTCGAGCAGGGGCGCCCCAATGCCGATTTCGATCCAGCCTTTCGGGCACAGACCCGTGCCCCGGCGCTGGAGACGACCCCCGTGCAGGCCGGTTGGCTTGCACGGGGGCTGGAACACCCCTGGGGCATTGCGGTGTTGCCTGATGGCCGGTTGCTGATCACTGAACGGCCTGGGCGGATGCGGCTGGTGGGGCCCGAGGGCGCCTCGGCCCCCGTCAGTGGCCTGCCGGATGTGGACGCGCGCCGGCAGGGCGGGTTGCTGGATGTCGCGGTGCGCGAAGACTTCGCGCAGACGCGCCGGGTCTGGTGGACCTATGCCAAGCGGGTGACGGGCGGCACGGTGACTGCCGCAGCAACCGGGGTGCTAAGCGATGACGGCAGCCGCATGGGCGACGTCAGGGATATCTTCGTGCAGGAACCGCCCTCGCGGAACCCGATGCATTACGGCAGCCGCATCGTCTTCGGGGATGACGGTATGGCCCATATTACCACCGGCGAGCATTTCAGCCGAGACGACCGTCAACTGGCCCAGGATCTGGAAACCACCTACGGCAAGGTCCTCCGCGTCACACCGGAGGGCGAGGTACCCCCCGACAACCCCTTCGTCGGGCGCGACGGGTTGGACACGATCTGGTCCTACGGGCATCGCAACATGCAGGGTGCAGCGATGGGGCCGCGTGGCAGGCTCTGGACGATCGAGCATGGCCCGGCGGGCGGGGACGAACTGAACCGCCCCCTGCCCGGGCGCAACTACGGCTGGCCGGTGATCTCCTACGGGGTGAATTACAACGGCTCCGACGTCGGGTCTGGCCGGGCCGTGCGAGAGGGGATGGAGCAGCCGGTCTACTACTGGGACCCGGTCATCGCACCGGGCGGCATGATGTTTCACAACGGTCGCGGCGGATTCGACTGGGAGGATGACTTGCTGATCGGCTCGCTCAATCCCGGCGGGTTGGTTCGGTTGCGTTTCGCACAGGGCCGTGTCGCGGGCGAGGAGCGCCTGCTGCCTGAAATCGGGCGGGTCCGGGATGTCGAGGTGCTGGACGATGGCACCGTGCTGCTCCTGATCGACGCGGCAGACGGCGGCATCCTGCGGGTCCGTCCGGCGGGGTGACTGGCCATTTTGCGGCGCTGGGCGTAATCAGTGCGCATGTTCGCTGCCACATCCGCCGCAAGCCCTGTCCGGGGCATCTTCTTGATGATTTCAGCCGTGACGGTTTTTACCGTCATGTCCGCCTTCATAAAGGCGGTGCCGGGGGTCCCGGCGGGTGAGGCGATGTTCTTCCGCTCGGTCCTTGCGATGCCGATCATCCTGGTCTGGCTGGCATGGCAGGGGGACTGGCCGCACGGGATCCGCACCAACAGCATCCGCAACCATGCGGTTCGCGGACTGGTCGGGTCTGCCGCCATGGGGCTTGGCTTTGCCGGCCTGAAATACCTGCCCCTGCCCGAGGTCACGGCGATCCGGTTTGCCACGCCGGTGGTCATGGTGGTGTTGGCCGCGCTGATGCTGGGCGAGCGCTTGCGGCTGATCCGCATCACCGCCGTGGCGCTGGGTCTTGTCGGCGTGGTGATCATCATCTGGCCAAGGCTGAGTTTCGGCCTGAACAACACCGAGGCGCTGGGCGCGCTGATGGTTCTGGGCTCGGCCTGCCTTGCGGCGCTGGCACAGGTCTTTGTCAAGGGCATGAGTGGGACCGAGACGACAGCGGCCATCGTCTTCTGGTTCTCGCTGACTTCGACCGGCGCCTCGCTTCTGACCCTGCCATTCGGCTGGGTCTGGCCCGATCCGGGCGAGGCGGCTTACCTGGTGGGCGCGGGGCTGGTGGGCGGCATGGGGCAGATTTTGCTGACTTCGTCCTACCGGCTGGCCGATGCGGGGGTGCTGGCCCCGTTTACCTATGTCTCGATGCTGTGGTCGGTGGTGATCGGCTACGTCTGGTTCGACGAGGTGCCGACGCGGCCAATGCTGTTCGGGGCGGCGCTGGTGATCCTGGCGGGCGTTGTCATCGTGCTGCGTGAAAGGCAATTGGGAAATGAGACCACGGCGCGCCGCAAAGTCCGTGCGAAAGGGCTGCAATAGCGGCGTCGGGGTTGAACGAGTGCATTCCGTGCCCCCACATGATAAGGAGAAACCTTGAAACACGAAAGGAGGACCCAATGACGCGCCATATCGTGGACCGCCCGCAATCCCGTGACGACACGTCCCGGGCAAAGGCATTCCTCAGGATTCAAAGGGATGTGCACCCCAACGCTTCGACTCAGCGGCTTCAGCGCCAACCGCGCGAGCATGGCGTTGGGCGACTCAAGCAATTCCTGCGCATCGAGCGGGGACGCTCGGCCTGAACCGGAACAGCGGCGCCCACCGGGTTATTCCGGGGGCGTCCTGCACCCGAAGGCCTAGGCCTGGCCCCGCACCAGTTTTTCGTAGCCTTCGACCATGTCCTTGGCCAAGGTGCCCACATCGAAGTTGTAGTCGCCGATCTGGCCGACCGGCGTGACCTCGGCCGCGGTACCCGTCAGCCAGCATTGTTCGAAACCTTCCAGTTCTTCCGGCATGATCACCCGCTCGTGCACCTTGACGTGTCGGTCCCGCAACATCTCGATCACCGTCTGGCGGGTCAGTCCGTTGAGGAAGACATCCGCCTTGGGCGTGTGCACCTCACCATCCTTGACGAAGAAGATGTTCGCCCCCGTGCATTCCGCGACATAGCCGCGATAATCCATGAACAGCGCATCCGAACAGCCCTTGGCCTCGGCTTCGTGCTTGGAGATGGTGCAGATCATGTAGAGCCCGGCAGCCTTGGCATGAACCGGGATCGTCTCGGGGCTGGGTCGTTTCCACTTGGCGATATCCAGCTTCGCGCCCTTGAACTTGGCATCGCCATAGTAGGCGCCCCACTCCCAGGCGGCGATGGCCAGCCGGACCGGGTTGCGCGCCGAGGCGACGCCCATGTCCTCGCCAGCACCGCGCCAGGCGACCGCCCTGACATAGGCATCGGACAGGCCGTTGGCGGCAAGAACTTGGTGCTTGGCGGCCTCAATCTCGTCTACCGTGTAGGGGATTTCGAAGTCCAGTTCTCCGGCCGAGAAGTGCAGCCGTTCGGAGTGTTCGCGGCTCTTGAAGATGGTGCCGCCATAGGCGCGCTCGCCCTCGAACACCGAGGAAGCATAGTGCAGTGCATGGGTCAGGACATGGACATTGGCGTCGCGCCACTCCACCAGTTGGCCGTCCATCCAGATCTTTCCGTCGCGATCATCATAGGCACCCGCCATTGCGACCTCCTCCAGTCTTTGCATTTGTTGCGCTATTTAGGTCCGCACCGGACACAAAGTTTCGCAAAATCCGTCATTCGATACTGATCACGTCTTGGAATGTCAACAACACTGACGTATTGTTACGGTAAGCGTGAATAGGAGGCAGATGTGGCGGAGGGACCCGAGGGCGGACAGGCGCTTCTGTTCCTGACCGACGACCAGCTGCGCAAGGGAATCGAGGCGATGTTCTTCGCCTATCGCGGGTTCACCGCCGATCCTGATCGTATCCTGGCCGAATTGGCCTACGGCCGTGCGCATCATCGGGCCGTGCACTTCATCGGGCGCAGGCCGGGGACGACGGTGAACAACCTTCTTTCGGTCCTTGGGGTCACGAAGCAATCGCTCAACCGTGTGTTGCGCACGCTGATCGAGGATGGCCTTGTCACGAGCGAAATCGGGCGGACGGACAAGCGCGAGCGCAACCTTTACCTGACAAACGAAGGCCGGGCGCTGGAACAGCGGCTGTCGGACGCTCAGCGGGACCGTATGCGTGCCGCCTATCGCGCCGCGGGGCCTGAGGCGGTGGCCGGGTTCCGCCAGGTTCTGGAGGCGATGATGGACGATGACTTGCACCGCCACTACCACGAGATGAAGGATGTGAAGGTGTGACATGACCAGTGACAGGACGGGGGACAAGGCGGCGGACAGGCCGCATCTTCTGGTGGTGGATGACGATGAGCGCATTCGCGCACTGTTGCAGAAATTCCTGACCCGGAATGACTTCCTGGTCACTACGGCGCGTGATGCCGAACACGCGCGGCGTATATTGGCGGGGTTGGACTTTGACCTGATCGTGCTGGACGTGATGATGCCTGGCGACGACGGCGTGACCTTGTGCGGCGAACTGCGCGCGCAGAGGGCGACGCCGATTCTGCTTCTGACCGCCCGTGGCGGGACAGAAGACCGGATTGCGGGGCTGGAGGCGGGGGCTGACGATTATCTCGCCAAGCCGTTCGAGCCAAAGGAGCTGTTGCTTCGTATCAACTCGATCCTGCGGCGGATGCCCGCTGCCGAGCCCGGCGCGGGCGTGCCCAAGGTGCTGCATATGGGGCCGCTAAGATATGATCTGGAGCGCGGCGAGATGTGGCGCGGCCAGGACTTGGTGCGGCTGACCGCAACCGAGAGCCAGCTGCTGCAGATATTCTCGGGTCAGCCAGGGGCGCCGGTCAGCCGGGCCGACCTGGTCGTGCGGCTGGGCCGAAGCGGCGGACAGGCGCAGGAACGTGCGGTGGACGTGCAGATCACCCGGTTGCGCCGCAAGCTGGAAGACGACCCCAAGCAGCCGCGCTATCTTCAGACGGTCCGGGGTGCCGGCTACATGCTGGCCCCGGACTGACCCGAGTCGACTTGTGATATCAACGGCGTCGCGGGGCCTCGGTGGCATTTGCGCAGGCGGTGCCACGGGAAGGGGCGGCGCCCACCGGTGCCGGTCGCGTCGTGCGTTCGGTGACGGGATGAACGGCCCTTGTGCTATGCCGCCGGATGGGGTTTCTCTGGCGCCATGACCACGGCACTTGTCACCCACCACGATTTCCTCGGCCACGTCACCCCGCCCGGACACCCCGAGCAGGTGGCGCGGATGGATGCCGTCCATCGCGCGCTCGGCGACATGGACCTGCTCCGCGTAAAGGCCCCGATGGCCGCCGAGGCGGATCTGCTGCGCGTTCATCCCCGGGCCTATCTGGACCGGATTGCCGCATCGGTGCCCGAGACGGGTACGCGGGCGCTGGACGCGGACACGCATGTTTCACCCGGGTCGCTGGCGGCGGCCTGGCGGGGGGCAGGGGCGGTTCTGCGCGCGGTCGACATGGTGCTGACCGGAGAAGTGGGCAACGCCTTTGCTGCCGTGCGCCCGCCGGGGCACCATGCCGAGACAGAGATGCCCATGGGGTTTTGCCTGTTCGGAAACGTGGCCGCGGCCGCGAAACATGCGCTGGAGCATCATGGCCTGTCCCGCGTGGCGGTGGTCGATTTCGATGTGCATCATGGCAACGGCACGCAGGACCTGCTTTGGGACGAGCGGCGCGCGCTGTTCATATCTTCGCACCAGATGCCGCTGTGGCCTGGGACGGGGCGATCTGACGAGACCGGCGCGTTCGACAATGTGATGAACCTGCCCTTGCCGACCGACAGCGACGGCGCACACATGCGGCGGGTCTACGAGGCAGAGGTCTTTCCCCGTCTGCGGGCCTTTGCGCCCGAGTTGATCCTGCTCTCGGCCGGGTTCGACGCGCATCGGGACGATCCGCTGGCGCAGTTGAACTGGGATGAGGCTGATTTCGCCTGGATCACCGAGAAATTCTGCGCAATCGCGCGCGAGACATGCGGGGGGCGTGTGGTCTCGGCGCTGGAGGGGGGGTATGATTTGGAGGCCTTGGGCCCCAGCGTAGCCGCCCATGTGACTGTCCTGATGGAGAATGCCTGATGAGTGACCGCCCTGTTGCCGAGATGAGTTTCGAAGAGGCCCTGCGCGAACTGGAAGAGGTCGTGGGGAAACTGGAGCGCGGCGAAGTGCCCTTGGACGAGAGCATCAAGCTTTACGAACGGGGCGCAGAGTTGCGCCGGCGCTGCGAGGCAAAGCTGAAAGAGGCCGAGGAGAAGGTCGCCAAGCTGACGCTGGACGGCGAGGGGATGCCGCAAGGCACCGAACCACTGGACGCGGGCTGAGCCTTGGCGTTGCAGGCGGCGGTCGAGCGCGCTCGTTTCGCGGCCGAGGCGCGGATTTCAGCGGAGCTTGCCGGTGTGGATCTGCCGGTAGCGCGGGCGATGCTGTATGCCGTGCGCGGCGGCAAGGGGCTGCGCGCCTTCCTCGTCGCGGAGAGTGCGCGCTTGCACGGGATCGGCGATGCCATCGCGCCCGCCGCGGCGATCGAGTGCATTCATGGCTATTCGCTGGTCCATGACGATATGCCCTGCATGGACAACGACGCCCTGAGGCGTGGGCAGCCGACGGTCCATGTGAAGTGGGACGAGGTCACGGCGGTGCTGGTGGGCGATGCCCTACAATCGCTCGGCTTCGAGCTGGTATCACAGGCGGTCGGGGATGCGGTCAATGTGCTGGCCCTGAGCCGCGGCCTGGCCCGCGCGGCCGGGGTGCGCGGCATGGTGGGCGGCCAGGCGATGGACATCGCCGCCGAAAGTGCCGCGGGACCGCCGGCCCTGACCCAGGTGGAGGCCCTGCAAGCGGGCAAGACCGGTGCGTTGATCCTCTGGTCGGCGACCGCGGGTGCGGTGCTCTCAGGGGCGGATGCCAAGCCGTTGGAGTGCTTTGGCGATGCGCTCGGCCGGGCCTTCCAGATCTGGGACGATGTGCTGGATGTCGAGGGCGATATCGCTACCCTGGGCAAGGCCATCGGCAAGGACGACGGGGCGGGCAAGGCAACGTTCGTGTCGCTGCTGGGGCTGGACGAGGCCAAGCGACGCGCGGGCGATCTCGTGACAGAGGCTTGCGATGCCCTAGCTGTTTATGGTGAAGACGCGGAGATGATGCGGGATTTGGCCCGCTACGTGATTGCGCGGAAGAAATGATGAGCCAGCTAACCGACACCCCACTGTTGGACCAGGTGCGAATCCCGGCGGACTTGAAGGGGTTCTCGGATGCGCAACTGCGTCAGCTGGCCGACGAATTGCGGCGCGAGACGATCTCTGCGGTCAGCGAGACCGGTGGGCACCTTGGCGCGGGACTGGGTGTAGTGGAACTGACCGTGGCGCTGCATTCGGTCTTTGACACACCGACGGATAAGATCGTCTGGGATGTCAGCCACCAGACCTATCCGCACAAGATCCTGACTGGCAGGCGCGACCGTATCCGGACCCTGCGGCAGAAGGGCGGTCTGTCCGGGTTCACCAAGCGATCCGAAAGCCCCTATGACCCTTTTGGCGCGGCCCATTCCAGCACCTCTATCAGCGCGGCTCTGGGGTTTTCGGTGGCGCGGGACCTGGGCGGCGAGGGAGGCGACGCCATCGCCGTGATCGGGGATGGCGCGATGAGCGCTGGCATGGCCTTCGAGGCGATGAACAACGCCGGGCACCTGGGCAAGCGGCTGATCGTGGTCCTGAACGACAACGAGATGTCTATCGCCCCGCCGGTGGGCGCGATGTCCGCCTATCTGTCGCAGCTTTACGCCGGGGCGCCGTTCCAGGACCTCAAGGCGGCGGCCAAGGGGGCGGTTTCCTTCCTGCCGCCGCCCCTGCAGGAGGGCGCGCGCCGGGCCAAGGACGTGCTCAAGCACATGGCCGTGGGCGGGACGCTGTTCGAGTCGCTGGGCTTTTCCTACGTTGGGCCGATCGACGGCCATGACCTTGACCAGGTTCTTGCCGTGCTGCGCACGGTCCATGCGCGGGCGACCGGGCCGATCCTGATTCATGCCATCACGCAAAAGGGCAAGGGCTATGCCCCCGCCGAAAGCGCCACGGACCGTGGCCATGCCACTGCCAAGTTCGACATGGTGACAGGTGAGCAGAAGAAGGCACCGTCCAATGCGCCCAGCTATACCTCTGTCTTTTCCGAGGCGCTGATCAAGCAGGCCGACGCGGATGACAGGATCGTCGCGGTCACAGCTGCGATGCCCGACGGGACCGGGCTTGCCCGCTTCATGGACCGGTACGCCAGCCGCTGTTTTGACGTGGGAATTGCCGAACAGCATGCCGTGACGTTCTGCGCGGCGCTGGCTGCCGGCGGTATGAAGCCCTTCTGCGCGATCTACTCGACCTTCCTGCAGCGCGGCTATGACCAGGTGGTGCATGACGTGGCCATCCAGCGGCTGCCGGTGCGTTTCGCCATCGACCGGGCCGGTCTGGTCGGGGCCGACGGGGCGACCCATGCAGGATCATTCGATATCGGTTACCTGGCAGCGCTGCCGGGGTTCACGGTGATGGCGGCCGCCGACGAGGCCGAGCTGGTGCGTATGGTGGCCACGGCGGCTGCACATGACGAGGGCCCCATCGCCTTTCGCTTTCCACGCGGCGAGGGGGTGGGGGTCGAAATCCCCTCCGATGCCGCGCCATTGGAAATCGGCAAGGGCCGCATCATTCAGGCGGGGCAGGGCGTCGCCATCCTGTCCTTCGGAACGCGGCTGGCCGAAGTCGAAAAGGCCTGCGAGGCACTGGGTGGCAAGGGGATCACGCCCACTGTCGCCGATGCCCGTTTCGCCAAGCCGCTGGACCGGGACATGATCCTGAAACTGGCCGAGGATCACGACGCGCTGATCACGATAGAAGAAGGCGCTGTAGGCGGCTTTGGCAGCCATGTCGCGCAGTTTCTCGCCGAGGAAGGTGTCTTCGACCGGGGGTTGAAATACCGCTCCATGGTGTTGCCGGACATCTTCATCGACCAGGCCAGCCCACGCGACATGTACGAGGTGGCCGGCATGAACGCCGAGCATATCGAAGCGAAGGTGCTTGATGTTCTTGGCATCGGCGTCATGGGCAAGCGGGCGTGATCCCGTTGTGCGGCGCCGCCGCGCAGGTTCGCCGGGGACATCTGCCGGTCACCACGACGGGTTCTGTGCCACGGGGTCGCTGGGCGGGTGTATCTGTCGGGATCAAGAGCGTGTTGTCAGCGCCGGTCGTTCAGCCGCCGCTCGATTGCATCTAGCCGTTTGAGTACCTCGTCGCGGTAGCTGTCGGTGGCGGCGTCGGCTTCCTCGTGGTGGGCGTCCTGCATTGAGTTGACGATGAGACCCACCAGCAGGTTCACCACGGCAAAGGTCGTCAGCAGGATGAAGGGCACAAAGAAAACCCAAGCCTGAGGATAAACCTCCATGACCGGGCGGACAATACCCATGGACCAGCTTTCCAGGGTCATGATCTGGAACAGCGTGTAAGCTGAAAGCCCGAGCGTGCCGAACCAGTCGGGGAAAGCATCGCCAAAGAGCTTGGTCGAGATGACCGCGCCAATGTAGAAGATCATCGCCATCAGCAGGAACACGCTGCCCATGCCTGGCAGCGCCGTGACGAAACCCTCGACCACCCGGCGCAGGCGCGGGGCGGCGGAAACGACACGCAGCACCCGCAGGATGCGCAGCGCGCGCAGCACTGACAGGGTTTGTCCGGCAGGCACCAGGGCAATGGCCACGATGGTGAAGTCGAAAATGTTCCACCCCGATGCGAAGAAGCGAAGGCGATGGGCGAAGAGCTTGGCCCCGATCTCGATCACGAAGATGACAAGACAGGCCGTGTCGAGCGCATAGATCAGCGGGCCCCATCGGCCCATCACGACGTCCGAGGTCTCCAGTCCCAGGATGATCGCGTTGAAGATGATCACGCCGATGATGACGTTGCGCACCAGCGGTCTGTCCATGAATATGGCGGTTCTGTTTCTGAAGGTCATGATACGCGGTCTTGAAATGGGGTTTCTGTCAATCGGCGAGGGCCTCTGCGGCGAGCAGGGCGCGCAAGCCGCTGCGGTAATCGGGGTGGCGCAGCGTCACGCCAAGTTCTGTCTTGATGCGGTTATTCCGGACCTTCTTCGACTCCGCGTAAAAACTGCGGGCCATTGGCGCCATATCGGTGTCCTCGAAATTCACCGCGGGCGGCTCGGGGCGGCCCAGGAGCCGGGCGGCGAAGGACAGAACGTCCTGCGGTGGGGCCGGATCGTCGTCGCAGACATTGTAGACCGCGCCGGGGTCGGGCCGGGTGATCGAGGCTTCGAGCACCTGTGCGATATCGTCCACGTGGATACGCGAAAAGACCTGGCCAGGCTTGATGATGCGGCGGGCGGTCCCTTGGCGGACCTTTTCGAAGGGGCCGCGCCCGGGCCCGTATATGCCCGCCAGGCGGAAGGTGTGCACGGGCAGGCCTTGGTCGGCCCAGGCGGCCTCTGCTGCGACGCGGCGCGCGCCCCGCTCGGTACCCGGGGTCAGGGCGGTGTCCTCGTCCACCCAGGCGCCGCCGTGGTCGCCGTAGACGCCGGTGGTCGATAGGTAGCCGACCCAAGTGAACTGGTCGGCCCGGTCGCGTAGCGCCGCGCCCATCAGCGCCAGCGTCGGGTCGCCAGCCTCGGTCGGACCTGCCGAAATCAACAGGTGGGTTGTCCCGTCAAGCGCGGCCTCGATCGCGGTGCGGTCCCAGGGCAGCGGAGTGACACCGTCTGCGCGCAGGTCTTCCGTCTTGTCCGGGTTTCTGGTGGTGCCCGCGATATCCCAGCCTTGGGGCAGAAGCCGCCGCGCAAGTGCGCGGGCCGAATAGCCGTGTCCGAAGGAGATGAGCCGCGTCATGATCCCTAGTTGGGGCAGGTGTGCCCGGCTGGCAAGAGGATTGTCCGCTTTCCAGGCCCGCGCGAGCCGCCCTGGACCCAGAGTGCCACGCGGGAAGGCGAAAAGCCCGGATCAACGACTTGCGGCCAGCGGCAATGTGGTGTCAGGGTTGCGGTCGGCAGAGCCGATAACCGACATGCACCGCACCCGCAGGGCGCAGGCGGTGCTTTTTGATATACGCCAGAGGGGAGAGGCGCGATGATCCCGTCCGATGCAGACCTGCCTGTCCGGTCCCCCGAGGTCCCGGGGCCAGAGAGCTTCTCCGATGCGGCCAGCGCCGTGGCGCGATTGCGCGAAATCTACGATATCGCCGTGGATTTCCTCACGCGGTCGTTTCAGGACAACGTGGTAGGCCAGAGGCCCGACACCCGCTTCCGCGCCTTCTATCCCGAGCTGCGGTTCACCACCACGACCTTCGCGCAAAACGACACCCGCCTGAGCTTTGGTCACGTGGCCGAGCCGGGCACCTATTCCACGACCATCACTCGGCCAGATCTCTTCGATGGCTATCTGACCCAGCAGATCGACCTGTTGATCCAGAACCATGACCAGCCGGTGACCGTGGGGGTCTCGGACACGGCGATGCCGGTGCATTTCGCGGTTCGCGGAGAGATCACGGTGCCTCAGGATGGAGCGATCCGTTATGCCCTGCGCGATGTCTTCGACGTGCCGGACCTGGCCCAGATGCATGATGACATCGTCAACGGGATCGGATTTCGGCACGAGGACGGCTCGGCCCCGCTGGCCCCCTTCACTGCCCCGCGCATCGATTATTCACTGGCCCGGTTGCAGCATTATACGGCCACCGCGCCAGAGCATTTCCAGAACCATGTGCTGTTCACGAACTACCAGTTCTACGTGCAGGAGTTCGAGGCCTTTGCCCGCGCCATGCTGGCCGATCCCGAAAGCGGCTACACCGGTTTCGTCGCGCCCGGTTGCGACGAGATCAGCGATCCGCTTGCGCCGCTGTCGTTACCTGAAAAGCTCCCGCAGATGCCCACCTATCATCTGAAACGGCCGGGCAATGCGGGGATAACGCTGGTCAATATCGGGGTGGGACCATCCAACGCAAAGACTGCAACCGACCACATCGCCGTGCTGCGCCCGCATGCCTGGCTGATGGTGGGGCATTGCGCCGGACTGCGTAATTCCCAGCGGTTGGGAGACTTCGTCCTGGCCCACGGCTATCTGCGCGAAGACAAGGTGCTGGACGACGATCTGCCGGTCTGGGTGCCGATCCCGGCGCTGGCCGAAATACAGATCGCGTTGGAAACCGCCGTGGCCGGCGAAACCGCGCTGGAGGGGTACGAGCTCAAGCGGCTGATGCGGACGGGCACGGTCGCCTCGCTCGACAATCGCAACTGGGAGCTGCGCGAGCATACTGGCCCGGTGCAGCGGTTGTCACAGTCCCGCGCCATTGCGCTGGACATGGAAAGCGCGACAATCGCGGCGAACGGGTTCCGGTTCCGGGTGCCCTATGGCACTCTTCTTTGCGTCAGCGACAAGCCGCTGCACGGGGAACTCAAGCTGCCCGGAATGGCCAGTGATTTCTACAAGACACAGGTGGCACGTCACCTGATGATCGGCATCCGCGCGATGGAACATCTCCGCGAAATGCCGCTGGAGCGTATCCACAGCCGAAAACTGCGGTCATTCGAGGAGACAGCTTTCCTCTGATCGACAAAAATGCCAACAAAATAGGGTTTTTTTGTGCTCGGATTTACACTAACCGTTGTGGGTACACACAAGATGCCGTTTAATATCGGTAGAAAAGCCCTATCAATCGGGCAGAGCGAGGAGACGACACATGGCAAAACCCCTGACCAAGACCCAGCTGGTCGCAGCACTGGCCGAGGAAATGGGCACCGACAAGAAATCCGCTGGCGCGGCCCTTGATGCGATGACCGATGTCATCACCCGCGAGGTTTCGGGCGGCGGTGCCGTGACCCTTCCCGGTGTAGGCAAGATCTACTGCCGCGAACGCCCCGAGCGCATGGTCCGCAACCCGGCCACCGGTGAGCAGATCAAGAAGGACGCCGACAAGGTGGTCAAGATGACCATCGCCAAGGCGCTCAAGGACAGCGTGAATTCCTGATCCCTGATGGGATCGGCGGAAAAGGGTCGCCTTTGCGGGTGACCCTTTTTCGTTCATGGACAACCCTTTCCAATATCGACGGTTCGTGGTCAGGTCCCGGCGGCACAACGGCAAGGACACCCCGAAGCCATGAAGACCGAGGTGGATATCAGGGCCATTGCGCTGGGCCTGGCATTTGTTGTGATGTGGTCCTCGGCCTTCACGTCGGCACGGGTGATCGTCCAATATGTCGCGCCCCTGCATGCGCTGGCGATCCGGTTCCTGATCTCGGGGCTGATCGGCGTGGTGCTGGCGCGGATGTTGGGCCAGAGCTGGCGCCTGACCCGACGCCAGTGGATTGCCACGATCATTTTTGGCATTTGCCAGAACGCGCTCTACCTCGGGCTCAACTTCGTGGCCATGCAGACGGTCGAGGCCTCGCTCGCGGCGATCATCGCCTCCACAATGCCGCTTGTCGTGGCCATCGCGGGCTGGGCCGTTTTCGGGGAAAAGCTGCCGTCCATCGGCATCGCAGGGCTGTTCGCGGGGATTGTCGGCGTGGCGATCATCATGGGAAAGCGTTTGCAGGGCGGGGCGGATCTATACGGGATCGCGCTGTGTGCCGTCGCCGTTCTCTCGTTGACCGTCGCGACGATGTCGGTGCGCAGGGCCTCTTCGGGTGGGAATCTCCTGATGATCGTCGGAATTCAGATGCTTGTCGGCAGCGCATTGCTCTCGGTCGCGGCGCTGTCGCTTGAGACTTTCAGGGTCACCTGGACATGGCAACTCGGCCTGGCTTTCAGTTACACCGTGATCGTGCCGGGGTTGATGGCGACGCTGGTCTGGTTCGTGTTGGTCAACCGCATCGGCGCAGTGCGCGCCGCGGTGTTTCACTTCCTGACGCCCTTCTTCGGTGTGCTGACCGCCTGGGCATTGCTGGGTGAGCCGATGGGCCGGGGCGACGTGATCGGCGTTGCGATCATCACCGTCGGGATTCTCGTGGTGCAGCTTTCCAAGCAAAAACCGACGGTACCGGCCGAACAGCCGGCCTAGCCGATCCGCCCAAGTAGACCGCCGGTCTGGCCACGATTCAGAAGAATGTGGTCGAGTATGATGGCGGCCATCATCGCCTCGCCCACGGGCACGGCGCGGATACCGACGCAGGGGTCGTGACGGCCCTTGGTGACAACCTCCGTGGGGCTTCCATCGGTGCGGATTGACCGGCGCGGCGACAGGATCGAACTTGTCGGTTTCACGGCAAAACGCATCACGATGTCTTGCCCGGTGCTGATCCCGCCAAGAATGCCGCCCGCGTGGTTGCTCGAATACTCCGGACCATCCGGCCCCATGAATATCTCGTCGGCGTTGTCGCGCCCGGTCAGCCCCGCCGCGGCCAGGCCCTCGCCAATCTCGACGCCCTTGACGGCATTGATGCTCATCATCGCGGCGGCCAGGTCGGCGTCCAGCTTGGCATATACCGGCGCGCCGATACCGGCGGGCACGCCACGGGCGGTGATCTCGATCATGGCCCCGACCGAGTTGTGATCGTCCTTGCGCAGCCAGTTGAGGTATTCGGTCCACTCGGGCACCGCCTGCGGGTCGGGACACCAGAAGTCGTTGCCGTCTATGGAATCCCAGTCGAAGCGGCTTCGGTCGATGGTCATTTCGCCCATCTGGACCATGCATCCCTTGATCTGCACGGCGGGTGCCAGCTGCTTGATTGCCTCGCGGGCGACGCCCCCGGCGGCCACCCGGGCCGCGGTTTCCCGGGCCGAGCTTCGTCCCCCGCCGCGATAGTCCCGCAACCCGTATTTCTGGTGATAGGTGATGTCCGCATGACCGGGGCGGAAGGTGCGGGAAATCTCGCCATAGTCCCTGGACCGCTGGTCTGTGTTTCGGATCATCAACTGGATCGGGGTGCCGGTCGTGGTGTCCTCGAACACGCCGGACAGGATTTCCACCGCGTCGGGTTCATTGCGCTGGGTGGTCATCTTGTTTTGACCGGGACGCCGCCGGTCCAGCCAGTGTTGGATCATGGGCGCGGTCAGCGGCACACCCGGCGGGCAGCCATCCACGGTGGCGCCCAAGGCCGGGCCGTGGCTTTCGCCCCACGTGGTGACGCGGAAAAGATGACCGTAGGTGTTCAGGCTCATTTCGTGCGCTCCCTTGCTATGTTCCGTCTAGCGGGCAGTGCGGCCCTTGCCAAGCCCATCGGTACGGCCTACGTTCTGGCCCACCTCGGGGTGCCCGCACGGGCTGAGATGCGTCACGCGAACCCGTTGAACCTGAACCGGTTAAGACCGGCGGAGGGAAGGTGTTGAGCGATCCTCAATCCCCGACGTCCGTCCGGCGATATGGAGGATGCAAATGAAGATCACCTTTTCCGTCATCGCAGGACTTCTGGCCACGAGCGCCGTGGCACAGGACAACGTGTTGACAGTCTACACATATGACAGCTTCGTCACCGAATGGGGTCCCGGCCCCGTGGTCGAGGCTGCCTTTGAAGAGACCTGCGATTGCGACCTGCGCTTCGAGGGCGCCGGCGACGGTGCCGCGCTGCTGTCGCGCTTGCAACTCGAAGGTCCGCGCACCGAGGCCGATATCGTGCTGGGCCTGGACACCAACCTGACGGCGGCGGCGCGTGAAACCGGGCTGTTCGCGAAACACGGAATCTCGCCCGACCTGGACCTTCCGGTGGATTGGACCGACGATCACTTCCTGCCCTTTGACTGGGGCTATTTCGCCTTTGTCGGCAATGCCGGGGACCCGGCGCCGGACTCGTTGCGCGAACTTGCCGCCAGTGACCTTTCGATCGTGATCCAGGACCCGCGCTCGTCCACACCGGGGCTTGGTCTGCTGATGTGGATCAAGACCGCCTATGGCGAGGAGGCCGGCACGCTGTGGCAGGATCTTTCCGACAACATCCTGACGGTCACGCCGGGCTGGTCGGAAGCCTATGGCCTGTTCCTTGAAGGCGAGTCCGACGCGGTGCTGTCCTACACGACGTCGCCCGCTTACCACCTGATTGCCGAAGAGGACGAGAGCAAGGTGGCCTGGGCCTTCGAAGAAGGCCATTACATGCAGGTCGAGGTGGCCGGCAAGGTTGCTGGCACCGATGTCCCTGACCTGGCCGATCGGTTTCTGGCCTTCATGCTCGCCGAGGAATTCCAGTCGGCTATTCCGACGACCAACTGGATGTATCCGGCAGTGGTGCCCGAGGGCGGCCTGCCCGATGGCTTCGAGACCCTGATCGAACCCGCCCGGGCCCTTTTGTTGTCCCCGGAAGAGGCGGCCGCGAAACGTGACGCGGCGCTTGAGGAATGGCGCGCCGCCCTGGCTCAATAGCGGCGCTTTTCGTGCTGTCGCTGATCGCGGTCCCGATCGGGGCCGTGATCTGGACAGCCGGGGGGATCGCCGGGCTGAACGCCGCCGACTGGGCGGCGTTCCGCTTCACCGTCTGGCAGGCGCTGGTCTCGGCGGCGCTGAGCGTGGGGCTGGCCATTCCCGTGGCCCGCGCGCTGGCGCGGCGGCGGTTCCGGGGGCGGTCCGCGTTGATCACGCTTCTTGGTGCGCCATTCGTCTTGCCGGTAATCGTCGCCGTCATGGGTTTGTTGGCGATATTCGGCCGGTCTGGCCTGGTCAATACGGTCATCGGAGTGTTGGGTCTGCCCCCGATGACCATTTACGGGCCGCAAGGCGTAATCCTGGCCCACGTCTTTTTCAACTTGCCTCTGGCGGTGCGCATGTTGCTGCATGGCTGGCTTGCCATCCCGGCGGAGCGGTTCCGCGTCGCGGCGCAACTGGGACAGCCGGTGGGGCGGCTGCTGGAAAAGTCCATGCTGCGGCGCACGGTGCCGGGCGTCCTTGCCGTCGTCTTTCTTGTCTGCACCACCAGTTTCGCGGTGGCGCTGATCCTTGGGGGTGGACCCCGTGCCACGACGCTGGAACTGGCGATTTACCAGGCGGTGAGGTTCGATTTCGACCTAGGCGGTGCGGCGACGCTGGCCCTCGTGCAACTGGGAATCTGCGTGTTGGCCATGGCGGCCCTGTTGCTGACCGATGTCCCCGACGCGCTGGGCGCGGGACTGGACCGGACGGTCGACCGCTGGGACGGCTCGACCGTTCGGGATGCCGCGGTGCTGGGACTTGCGGCAATGTTCCTGCTCCTGCCTCTGCTGGCAATCCTGCAATCGGGACTGACGGGATTGGAACGAATGCCTGTTTCTGTGTATGCGGCGGCGGGTCGGTCGGTCCTCGTGGCGCTGGCGTCGATGACGTTGTGCATGGGGCTGGCCATTGCCATCGTGACCCATGGCCGCACCTGGCCACGGATCGTGGCGACCCTGCCTCTGTCGCTGACGGCACTCGTGCTGGGCACGGGCCTGTTTATCGTGGTCTTTCCGATGCTGCGGCCCTCCAGTGTGGCGCTGCCGGTCACGGCGCTGATGAACGCGCTTTTCGCCCTGCCTTTCGCGGTGCGGATACTGTCAGCGGCGCGGGACGATGCCGAGGCGCAATTCGGGCGCCTGGCGGACGGATTGGCCTTGAAGGGGTGGGCGCGGATGCGATTGCTGATCCTGCCACGTATCCGGCGCCCGCTCGGCTTTGCCGCCGGGCTTGCGGCGGCGCTGTCCATGGGCGATCTGGGAGTGATCACCTTATTCGCTTCGGGTGGGCAGGAAACCCTGCCGCTGGCCATGTTTCGCTTGATGGCCGCCTACCAGACCGAGGCAGCGGCGGGCGCTGCGGTCCTGCTCGTTGCGTTGAGCCTGGGCGTGTTCTGGCTGTTTGACAGAGGAGGCCGCGTTGGCGCTGGAACTTGAACATGTGAACATCGCCCTTGATGGGTTCGAGCTCTGCGCCGATCTGAAGGTCGGTACGGGCGGCTTCATTGCCCTTCTGGGCCCCTCGGGTGCCGGCAAGTCGACCGTTTTGAATGCCGTGGCCGGGTTCGTGCCCCTCGCATCGGGCGCGATCCGTTGGGGCGATGCGCGGATCGACCACCTGCCGCCGGGGGACAGACCTGTCGCAACCCTGTTTCAGGACAACAACCTGTTTCCACATCTGAACGTGGCGCGAAACGTGGCGCTGGCGCTGACGACCCGCGCACGACCGTCGAAGGACGACACCCGGCGTGCCGAAGAGGCTCTGTCGCGGGTCGGGCTGAGTGGTATGGGTGCGCGGATGCCGGGCACGCTGTCGGGTGGCCAGCAGAGCCGCGCCGCGCTGGCGCGTGTGCTATTGCAGAACAAGCCCCTCGTAATGCTGGATGAGCCGTTCTCGGCGCTTGGCCCCGGCCAGCGGCAAGAGATGTTGGCCCTTTGCCGCGAGGTTCTTGGCGGAGCGGGGCGCACGGTGCTGTTTGTCAGCCATGACCCCGTGGATGCTGCGCAAGCAGATGCGATTTGCGTGGTCATCGACGGCACGATGTCTCCGCCGCGCCCGGTGACCGACGTGCTGGACGCCCCCTCCGGGCCGCTGCGGGCCTACTTGGGTAAATAGAAAAGGCCCGCCGGTTCGGGCGGGCCTTTGGAATGACGTGTGGCAGACCTCAGTCTTTGCGCGCTGTCTTCTTATGCGGCGCCCAGAGTCTCTTGTTCGTCATGTAGAGCAGAACCGCGAGGACGGTCAGGAAGATGACGCCGGTCAGGCCAGCCTGCTTGCGCGCCATCATCTTGGGCTCGGCCGTCCACATCAGGAAAGCAGAAACGTCCATGGCTTGCTGTTCGATCGTGGCCTCTGTCCCGTCGGCGTAGACGACACCATCGTCATAGAGCGGCGGCGCCATGTTGATGTAGCCGCTTGAGAACGCCTCGTTCTCGTAGAGAAGGGTGCCCGCCTCGTCCTTGGTCTCGCCGGTGTAGCCGGTCAGAAGCGACGCGATGTATTCACCGCCGCCCATGCCGTTGAAAAGCTGCGACAGTCCGGTGCCGTAGGGGCCATGGAACCCGGCGCGCGCCTTGGCCATCAGCGACAGGTCGGGCGCACCCTGGGTGTTGTTGGCCGGGAAGTGGTCGGCCGGGGTCAGGGTTTTCTGGTCGCCGGTATCCGGGTCGATCAGGTCAAAGTTCTCGGGCGAGTCATAGTCGCTCATGAAGAACTGTTCCGCGTAGGCGCGCATCTGATCTTCCGGCATCTGCGGACCGCCCTCGTCGCTGAGGTTGCGGAAGTTGACGTATTTCAGACCGTGACAGGCCGCGCAAACCTCGGTGTAGACCTGAAGGCCGCGCTGCAGCTGGAACTGGTCGAACGCCCCGAACGGTCCTTCGTAAGAGAAGGAATAGTCGGTGATATGCGTGTCGTCGGCCCCCGCGGCGCTGGCGCCACTGGCCAGCCCGAGGGCGACGGCTGCGGTGAGGGTGAGTGTGCGGATCATTGTCTTGCGGTCCTTTCTCACTCGGCCGGGGTCGCCGAGCCATCGGCGGCCTGGTTGCCATAGTGCGCGTTGAAATCGTCCTCGATCGTGGCGGGCGGGGTTTCCGGCTTCTCGATCACGCCAAGCAGCGGCAGGATGATCAGGAAGTAGGCGAACCAATAGGCCGAGCCGATCAGGGCGATGATCGGGTAGATACCCTCGGCGGGCATGGCCCCCGCCCACATCAGGACGATGAAGTCCACGACCAGCAGGGCGAACCACCACTTGAACATGGGGCGATAGCGGCCCGAACGAACCGAGGAGGTGTCCAGCCAGGGGGCCAGCGCCATCACGATGATCGCGCCGAACATTGCCAGCACGCCGAAGAACTTGGCGTCGATGATCCCGAAGGAGATCCAGCTCGTGAACTGGACGACCCAGACGCTGTCGTCGAAGGCACGAAGGATCGCGTAGAAGGGCAGGAAATACCATTCCGGCACGATGTGCGAGGGTGTCACCAGCGGGTTGGCCTCGACGTAGTTGTCGGGGTGACCCAGGTAGTTCGGCATGAAGCCGACGATCGCGACGAACACGGCCAGGATCACGGCCAGCGCAAAGAGGTCCTTGATGACGAAATAGGGCCAGAACGGCAGGGTGTCCTTCTCGGCTTCGGCTTTCGAGGTGCGGCGCACCTCGACCCCGGTGGGGTTGTTGTTGCCGGTCGAATGGAAGGCCCAGATGTGCACGATAACCAGCCCGGCGATCACGAAGGGCAGCAGGTAGTGCAGCGAGAAGAAACGGTTCAGCGCCGGCTGACCCACCGAGGACGCGCCGAGCAGCCACGTCTGGATGCTTTCCCCGACAAAGGGAATGGCCCCGAAAAGGCCGGTGATCACGGCGGTGCCGTGGAACGACATCTGTCCCCAGGGCAGGACGTAGCCCATGAAGGCGGTACCCATCATCATCAGGTAGATCAGCATGCCGATGATCCAGGTGACCTCGCGCGGGGCCTTGTAGGAACCGTAGTAGAGGCCGCGAAAAATGTGGGCGTAGACGGCCACAAAGAACAGCGAGGCGCCGTTCATGTGGAAGTAGCGGATCATGTGACCACCATTCACGTCGCGCATGATATGCTCGACCGAGGCAAAGGCCATGTCCACGTGCGGCGTGTAGTGCATGACCAGCACAACGCCGGTGACGATCTGCATGACCAGGCAGAATGCCAGGACGATCCCCCAGATCCACATCCAGTTCAGATTCTTGGGCGTGGGGATCATGAGTGTGTCGTGCAGCAGCCCGATGATCGGCAAGCGGCTTTCAAGCCACTTGGCGCCGCCGGACTTCGGTTCGTAGTGATCGTGGGGGATTCCGGACATCTTCGGCTCTCCTTAACCCAGCTGAATGGTGGCGTCGTCGACGAAGGATGCGACGGGGATCGGAAGGTTCTCCGGGGCGGGGCCGCGGCGGATACGGCCCGAGGCATCGTAGTGCGAGCCATGGCAGGGGCAGAACCAGCCCTCGAAGTCACCGGCGCTGTTGCCCAGCGGCACGCACCCCAAGTGGGTGCAGACGCCCATCTGAACCAGCCATTCGCCGTTCTCGTCCAGGGTGCGGTTCTCGTCCAGCGCCTCGGCCGGGCTGCCCAGATTGGCGTTGCGGGCCATCTGGTCGGGCATCGAAGACAGGGCTTCGTCCTGACTGCGGGCCAATGCGATCTCTTCCTCGGTGCGGCGGCGCACGAACACCGGCTTGCCCTGCCACAGCACGGTCAGCTGGCTGCCCGCCGAGATGGTGCTGACATCGACCCGGATCGAGGCCAGGGCCAAAACGTCTGCCGAGGGATTCATCTGGTCGACCAGCGGCCAAACGGCGGCGCCGGTCACGACGGCGCCGGCACCGGCGGTCGCATAATAGATGAAGTCGCGGCGCGTTCCTTGGTGGTCTTCTGCGTTTGACACGGTGTTCATCTCCGATTTTCTTCAGGCACGGTCATGAAACCGGGCCACTCGTATACGATGGGGTGCCCTAGACAGGCGCCATTCGCGCCGCTTCTAGCGGCACAAACCGGTGCAGTCCAGTTTCCAATCGGTCGCACAGCACAGATGCGGCGTTTGGCGCAGCCGTCCAGAGGGCCAAATTGTCGCGATGGCAATGGCAGGTTCCCCTTGCGGGCCTAGGTTCGGGTTTAGTCCGTGGCAGTGGCGCGCATGGCCGGGCGTGTCGAGAATCGCCTCTCCCACTCGGCCAGGGCGGCGCGCCCGGCGCGCCAGTCACGCTCGGGCTACCGCAGGGTTAGATAGCCCAGCGCGCAGCCGGTGGCAATCTGACCCATGGTCACGGGGCCGGCAAGGTGGCTCATCCAGCGTGCCTCTAGCGCGTCAAGCGCGCGGTCGATCTTAGCTCATTGCGCCTCGATCCAGTCGTCCCAGGCCCCGTCACCGCGCAGGCGGAACTCGCAGGTCATGGACACGGCGCTGCCGAGGATTCCCCCGGCGGTCGCCCCGAGTGTCAGCACCTCCCACCGGTGGGCCTCGGGGTAGAGGGCGACATCGGAGAGGCTGTCGATATAGCGGCAGATCACTCGGCTGTCGTGAAGCGCCGGACCCTTGGTCCGGATCCGCGCCGGAATTCGGCCCAGAGGGTTGGCCGCGAGGGCCTGCGGACCGCTTTGAAGCGGCGTCGCGGTGACCTCGTGCTCGGTGATCGCGTCCTGAAGGCCCGCCGCGCGGATCAATATGCGAACCTTGCGGGCGTAGGGGGATGGCGGGGACATGATAAACCGCACAAGCCGGCCTTTCGCAATGGTGTCGGCACCCTGGGCGCCGTCCGGGGTGTCCATCAAGCGCGTCGTGGTGTGGCTTTTCGAATCATGCGCGCCAGCCTCTCGGACGCCGGGAAAGGGACATGCGCCTCAAGGAAAGGGAACCTCGGGATCGCCGGGATGCCACCTGGGATACTTGGCCATGATGCTCTCGAACCGGTCCGAGACCTTGAAGGCCTGAAGCCAACGGATAGCGTTCGGCCACGGCTGAGCCTTGAACCAGCCCGGGTCAACATGGGCGAACTGGCGGACAAAAGGCAGGACGGCCAGGTCGGCCAGCCGTGGCGCTGTTCCGAACAGCCATGGCCGATCTGTCAATTGATCGTCAAGCCGGGCGAGGAAGGCCCCCGCGAGGGTGCGCTCGGCATTCGGGTCGGCGTCGTTGAAACGGCTGGCGTACTTGTAGCGGTCCAGCGCCGCCTTGAAGGGGCCGTCGCAGGTCTCGATCAGGGCAAAGCCATTTTCCGGCATGTCCAAGAGCGACTCGGGGTCGTGACGCCCAAGCGCCCAGAGCATGATGTCGAGACTTTCGTCGATCACCCCGTCCGGGCCGCTCAGGCATGGCACGGTCGCCGTGGGCGAGGTATCGAGGAACGCCCGCGGCTTGTCGCGCAGGACCACCTCGCGCAATGCGACCCCTTGCCCGGCACTCGCCAGTGCCAGCCGGGCGCGCATGGCATAGGGGCATCGGCGAAAGGACCAGAGGATTGGTGTCATGCCACCAGCCGATCACCCGCGGTGCCAGTGATCCGGGTGGTGACCATGCCCCCCTCGGGCTGATCTGTTTGAAAGGCGACCTCGGCGAACTGCGCGGTCCGGCCCATCCGGGCGCTTTCAAGCAACACGGAATGCGTCCGACCGACCTGTTCTGCCAAGTGGGCCTGAACGCGCTCGGCTCCGGCCGCCCGCAGCCGCGCCGCACGGTCGCGGATCACAGGGCCTGCCACCTGGTCGGGTATCCGCGCCGCCGGGGTGCCCGAGCGCTTGGAATAGGGAAAGACATGCAGCCAGGTCAGGCCGCAGTCCGTGACCAACTTCAGGGAATTGTCGAACTGCGCCTCGGTCTCGGTCGGAAAGCCGGCGATGATGTCGGCTCCGAAGGTCATGTCCGGGCGCAGTCGGCGGGCCTCTTCGCAAAAGGCGATGGCATCGTCGCGCAGGTGGCGGCGTTTCATCCGCTTCAGGATCAGGTCGTCGCCATGCTGCAGCGACAGGTGCAAATGCGGCATCAGGCGCGGTTCGTCGGCGATGGCCTGCATCAGCGCCGTGTCCGCCTCGATCGAGTCGATGGACGAGATCCGCAGACGCGGCAGGTCCGGCACCATCTTCAGGATGCGCATGACCAGGTCGCCCAGTCGCGGGCTGGCGGGCAGGTCAGAGCCCCAGCTGGTCAAGTCCACGCCGGTCAGCACGACCTCGTTGAAGCCCTTGTCGACCAGTCGCGTGATCTGCTCTACAACCACGCCCGCCGGCACCGAGCGCGAATTGCCCCGGCCATAGGGGATGATGCAAAAGGTGCAGCGGTGGTCGCAGCCGTTTTGCACCTGAACATAAGCGCGGCTGCGCGTCCCGAACCCGTCGATAAGGTGGCCCGCGGTTTCCGTCACCGACATGATGTCGTTGACCTGCACCTTTTCCGTCTCTCCGATCAGGTCAGGGGCCAGGGCGGCCCAGGTCTCGGGCTGCATCTTTTCGGTATTGCCGATGACGCGGCTGACCTCGGGCATGGCGGCGAAGGTTTCGGGCTCGGTCTGGGCCGCGCAGCCGGTCACGATCAGCGGGGCCACGGGATTGTCGCGGTGCAGGCGGCGGATTTCTTTCTTGGCCTTGCGCACGGCCTCGGCGGTGACGGCACAGGTGTTCACCACCATGGCATCTTCCAGCCCGGCCTGCCGGGCCAGGTCGCGCATCGCCTCTGTTTCATAAGCATTGAGGCGACAGCCGAGCGTGGTGAAATGCGGGGTCTCAGCCATGCCAGACCCCGTCGAACACATGCGCCGTGGGCCCGGTCATCCAGACGCCGTCCGTGCCGATGTGAATGCGGATCGTGCCACCGTCCAACTCGATGGACACGTCCCGGCCCACCAGGCCGCGCCGATGCGCGGCGACCGCGGTTGCACAAGACGACGACCCCGAGGCCAGGGTGATCCCGGTGCCGCGTTCCCAGACCCGCATTCGCAAATGATCCGGCCCCATCACATGGGCGAACTGCACATTGGTTCGCTCTGGAAACAACGGGTGATGCTCGATCTCGGGGCCGCGGGCAGCAAGGTCCACGGCCTCGGCATCCGTCACGAAAAAGGTACAGTGCGGGTTGCCCATGCCGGTGGCGGTCGGGGCCCCTGCGACGGGCAATTCCAGCGTGTCCATCTCTCGCGCTAGCGGCACCTGCTCCCAGTTGGTCAGGGCCGGGCCCATGTTAACGGATGTATGGCCATGACCGGCGTCCCGCGCGGCCAGGTGCCCTCGGTCGGTGGCCAGTGTCAGTGCGACCTTCCCGCTCTCTTCCATGAGGTGACGTGCTATGCAGCGGCTGGCGTTGCCGCAGGCCGCCGAGCGCGAGCCGTCGGCATTGTAGAAGGTCAGGTGGGCGTCCACACCGTCCGCCGCCGAGATCACGGCGAGTTGGTCGAACCCGACGCCCCTGTGCCTGTCGGCCATGGCCTTGACCGTTGCCTCTGATGGCCACGGATCGCCCGCACGTGCGTCGATGACGACAAAGTCGTTGCCCAGCCCATGCATTTTCATGAAGGCCAATGATTTTCGATCCGTCGCACCCATGCGCGGGCGTATAGTAGAGGCCGTGACCCGAATCCAGAGATTGAATCGATTCCGGGGTTGACCCCCGCCCATGCTCTTTCTAAAGACGCCGCCTAGTGGGCCGTTAGCTCAGTTGGTAGAGCAACTGACTTTTAATCAGTGGGTCGCAGGTTCGAATCCTGCACGGCTCACCACTATTTTCAAGTACTTAGGCGCATCACCAGACGTGTCGTTTTCCCTCTGACGACGTCTGGGCCGCAGCTGGGCCGC
>Ga0102928_1000183_pt1 | contig 37271 bp, 36 predicted proteins | sample SalPonR1_B_D1_MG_FD_78504 | JGI IMG/M metagenome (GOLD analysis project Ga0102928, IMG submission 78504) | Salt pond soil microbial communities from South San Francisco under conditions of wetland restoration - Salt Pond MetaG R1_B_D1_MG | ecosystem: Environmental > Aquatic > Marine > Intertidal...
CTTGTTATGTCTCCGCCATAACACTTGGCAAGAACATCCTTTCTCAGGGCCTTGATATTCTGTCTTACTATGACTTTCTTGCCCACAGAAGCCTGCACCGGGATCTCGAACATCTGGCGAGGAATAAGCTCTTTCAGTTTTCGTGTCACGGAAAGTCCCCTGTGATAGGATTCATCCTGGTGACATACAAATGAAAAGGCATCAGCCGCCTCACCCTGAATAAGGACATCTACTTTGACCAGATTTGCCTCTTTCAAGCCAATATGTTCATAATCAATGGAAGCAAATCCTCTGGTCTGGGACTGTATTTTGTCATGGAAATCCAGAATAAATTCACCAAGGGGAACCTCGTATATTATCCTTGCCCTCTCTGGTGAAAGGTAGTCCATGGAGACATAAATCCCCCGTTTTTCCTGGCATAGTTGCATTACCTTTCCCACATATTCAGAAGGAACAAAAACTGTCAGCCGGATCATTGGCTCCCTGACAGTATCTAAATCCCCCATTTCAGGGAAATCGGAAGGTCTGTGAGCCTCGATCAACTCACCGGATTTGGTTGTCACTTCATAACTGACATTTGGAGCTGTCGCAACAAGGTCCACTTCAAACTCCCGTCTGAGTCTCTCTCTTGTTATCTCCATATGAAGAAGCCCGAGAAAACCGCATCTGAAACCAAAACCTAAAGCCACAGAAGTTTCCGGTTCGAACTCTATAGCGGAATCATTAAGCTGCAGTTTCTCCAGTGATTCTCTGAGTAGTGTGTAATCATCCCTTTCGACAGGATAAAAACCACAGAAAACCACCGGTTTGGGTGTCCTGTAACCGGGAAGAGGTTTTGGAGCAGGTTTATCATATCCTGTAACTGTGTCACCAACCCTCGCTTCGGCAATATTTTTTATGTTGGCGATCAGATAACCCACCTCACCTGGGCCAAGATCCTCTACTTCCATAAGTTTTGGTCTGAAGGTCCCTATCTCTTCCACTGAATATTTCATGCCAGTTGCCATAAACTTTATTTCCTGACCCTTTCTTATAGTTCCATCAACTATCCTCAAATAACATACAACACCTCTATAGTTGTCATAGATGGAATCAAATATCAGAGCTTTGAGTGGATTGCCCTCGTTACCATCGGGAGGCGGAATTATCTCAAGGATCTTTTCAAGTATCTCAACAATGCCTGTACCGTCCTTTGCACTCGCAAGAACTGCATTTGACGTATCAAGACCAACAACTTCCTCTATCTCGGACTTTACGTGTTCAGGTCTCGCTGACGGAAGATCTATCTTGTTAATTACCGGAATAATTTCCAGCCCCTGTTCAACGGCAATATAAGCATTTGCCATTGTCTGGGCCTCCACACCCTGGGCAGCATCCACGACAAGAAGTGCTCCTTCGCATGCAGCCAGTGATCTCGACACTTCGTAGCCAAAATCTACATGACCTGGGGTATCTATGAGGTTAAGAATATACTCCTGACCGTCTTTATCATAATGTTTCATTCTGACGGGAACCAGTTTGATCGTAATACCCCTTTCTCTTTCGAGCTCCATATTATCGAGAAACTGTTCACGCATACTTCTTCCCTCAACAGTATGGGTCGACTCAAGAAGCCTGTCAGCCAGGGTAGATTTCCCGTGATCTATATGAGCAATTATGCAGAAATTTCGAATCCTTTTTAAATCCACTTCTTTAACCACCTTCGTTCTGACCTGTGAAAAACACAGGAACAGGGTTTGCTTTCAAAAAAACAGGTATATTGTACATAAAACAGATGGAAGTTGAAATATATTTTATATTGTCTGTTAGTAAAGATAGTTATTATAAACCATTCATGGATTTCACAAAAATCATGATCTTTTACTTTATCCACATAGTGGGCAATAATACCTTTTTTAAACAACACAATTGCATTTTATGTATTTTATATCCTTGACATTTAGAGCCTCTTTATAAATAATGTAAGCAAAACTTCCCTGGAGGTGTATGTAATGGAAAAAGATAAAATGCTTTACGAAGGAAAGGCGAAAAAAATGTTCACAACCGAAGATGCAGACACTCTGATCATTGAATATAAAAACTCCCTTACTGCTTTCAACGCCCAGAAAAGATCTTCTCTCGAGGGCAAAGGCGAGCTTAATAATCTCATCAGCACAGAAATGTTCGAACTGTTACATTCAAAAGGAGTAGAAAGTCACTTTATAAAGAAACTGGACGAAATTCACCAACTTGTAAAAAGAGTTGAGATAGTTCCTGTAGAGGTAGTAACAAGAAATATAACCACAGGGTCATTATGCAAAAGGCTTGGCGTGGAAGAAGGAATAGAACTTCTCGAACCTCTTGTTGAATTATACCTTAAGAGTGATGAACTTGGAGATCCACTTATTCTTCCGGAACATGCCCTGCTCTTTGGCTGGGCCACCAAAGAAGACCTTTCCTTCATGAAAGAGACCGCCCTTAAAGTAAATTCCATTCTCACTGATTATTTCCGAAGTGTCGGCATTCTTCTCGTTGATTTTAAACTTGAATTCGGGAAAGACAAAAAGGGCTCAATAATGCTTGCTGATGAAATATCTCCTGATACCTGCAGGTTCTGGGATCTTTCAAGTAAGGAAAAACTGGACAAAGACAGGTTTCGAAAAGATCTGGGTAACATACTTGATGCCTACAGGGAAATATACAAGAGAATAACTGCAAAAAAAGAAGGTTAGATCATGAAATATCATGTAAAGGTTTTGACTTACCTTAAAGACGGAGTTCTGGATACACAGGGAAAAGCCGTGGCAAGATCTTTGACAGGAGCGGGACACACAAGCCTTCTTAACTGCAGGGTTGGGAAATATATCCAGCTCTGGATAGAGGCAGATTCTTCAGAGTCGGCATACAGGGAGGCTGAAAGAATGTGTGACGAAGTTCTTGTAAACGAACTTATCGAAGATTTCAGCATTGAGGTAGATGAAAGGCAATGAAAACTACAGTTGTAATTTTTCCCGGAAGTAACTGTGACAGAGACGTAATTCACGCAATAGAAAAGACCACAGGAACTACTGTAGAAACAGCATGGCACAGAGATACTGCACTTCCGAAAGGGACTGACCTGGTGGTACTTCCCGGAGGATTCTCCTACGGTGACTACCTTAGATGCGGAGCCCTTTCAGCCCGTTCTCCAATAATCGAAGCTGTCAGTGAACACGCGGGTAAGGGAGGACTAGTGCTCGGTATATGCAATGGATTTCAGGTACTCCTTGAGACTCATCTACTTCCTGGTGCTGTGCTTACCAACAAAACATTGACCTTCATATGCAGCAAATGCTACCTGAGGGTAGAAAATAACGACAGCCCCTTTACCTCAGGTTACTCTTCAGGTCAGATCGTACAGTTTCCAATAGCACACAATGACGGCCTTTTCTTTCTTCCTCCTGATGAACTTGATGAACTGGAAAAAAACGGACAGGTCCTTTTCCGTTACTGCTCAAGGAAGGGCGAAATGAGTGAAAGCTTCAATCCCAACGGATCACTGAACCACATAGCAGGAATCGTCAACCGAAGGAAAAACGTGCTTGGCCTTATGCCCCATCCGGAAAGAGCCAGCGGGGCTATTTTAGGAGGCGTGGACGGAATTACCATGTGGAATTCCATAAAGCAATGGGTCGAAAGGAAATAGTCGAATGAATTACAGTGAAGCTGGACTGAAAAAAAACGAATATGAAAAAATAAAAGACACACTGCAGAGAGAACCCAATAAAACAGAGATGCTCATAATGGGTGTAATGTGGTCCGAGCATTGCTGTTATAAATCCACAAAGGACATGCTTTCCATGTTCTCTTCAAAGGGTAAGCAGGTTGTTGCCGGACCTGGGGAAAATGCTGGCATTGTGGACATAGGCTGCAACCTGGGACTTGCATTCAAGGTTGAAAGCCATAATCACCCTTCTGCAGTTGCTCCTTTCCAGGGAGCTGCCACAGGAGTCGGAGGTATTATCAGGGACATACTGGCCCTCGGAGCTCGTCCAGTGGCAAGCCTTGATGGCCTTTTTTTCGGAAATATTGAAAACCCCAAAACCCGGAATCTTGCAGAAGGCATCATAAGGGGAATTGGCGGATACGGAAATGCTGTAGGAGTTCCAACAGTTGGAGGCAAAACCTTCTATTCCCGTAGATATACCGGAAATCCCCTCGTCAATGCTCTCAACCTTGGACTGGTACCCAAGGATAAAATCGTCAGCTCTCAGACCGCAAAACCGGGTCAGCTCGTCGTTCTCCTGGGATCCAAGACCGGAAGAGATGGTATTGCAGGAGCAGCTTTTGCTTCTGCTAATCTGGCAGAAGATACAAAGGAAAGCAGACCCAACATACAGATCGGTGATCCCTTTGTCGAAAAGCTCCTGATAGAGGCATCCCTCGAACTGAGAGATCTCGGTGTAATAGTCAGCATGCAGGATATGGGGGCAGCTGGTATAACATCGTCATCAAGTGAAATAGCGGCAAAAAGTGAAGTTGGAATGGTACTTGACTTTGACAGGGTCCCATTAAGAGAACCTGACATGGAACCCTGGGAAATAGCCCTTTCGGAATCCCAGGAAAGAATGCTTCTGATCATAAGAGAAGATGATATCGATACCGTAACTAAAGTCGCCAGGAAATGGGATATTGATCACGCAGTCATTGGACATGTAACAGAAGAAAAAGATTATCTTATCAGGTTCAATGGAGAGATCATCGCCAATCTTCCTCCTGATCTTATTGGAGAAGGATGTCCCTCGCCGGAATGGCCTATGAAAAGACCGGGATATCTCGACGAAAAATGGAAATTCGACGCAGAGGCATTACAGACAGAACATGAAGAACTGGGGAATACTCTTATAAAACTTCTCAAAAATCCAGGACTTTCGGACAAAAGCTGGATCTACAGGCAGTACGATTCAATGGTTCAGACAAATACCGTTGAAGGACCAGGAAACAGAGATGTTTCAATTATCAGAGTAAAGGACAGAGATCAGCTCATTGCTGTCTCCATGGAAGCAGATCCCCTGAAATGCGAGCTTGAACCATACCAGGGAGCAGCAGAAACAGTTGCTAAAGCTGCAAGATCCCTTGCTGTTTGCGGAGCAGACCTCCTTGGAATGACAAACTGTCTGAATTTCGCTTCTCCGGAAGATCCTTCTCAATACTGGGTACTTAATGAATGTATCAGAGGACTTGCTGATAGCTGCAGAGAACTTGACTGTCCTGTTGTTTCCGGCAATGTCAGCCTTTACAACGAAACAGTAATGGGTGGAATATTGCCTACCCCACTTGTCGGGATAACGGGCCTGATCGAAAATGAAAACCGTATGCTGCCCTCTGGAAATTGGCAGGAAGGGAACTTTCTTGTATATGCAGGAATCCCAAATCCTTCAGTGGCTGGAAGCTACTATCAGCAGCAAATCATGGGGGACATATGGGGAAGACCATTACCTTTCTCTCCCTCAGCAGAAATGGATTTTATGAAAAGAGCCCTCAAAACAGCCAGAAACAAGGCAGCATCAAGTGGAAGGGTTATAAAAGGAGGAGGACTTGCTGTAACCATAGCAAAGGAAGCCATTAAAAGTGGAACAGGTGTAAAAATGGATTTCGTAATACCCACCAGGGCCGATATATTCTTTTTCGGAGAGGGTGGTCCAAGAGCTATATTTTCAGTTCCCAAAGAGAAGATAGTACCTTTCAAACACATCTGGTCAGGTTTCCCCCTTCTCCAGCTTGGGGAAATAAAGGGGAGCAGGGTTGTCCTGCCCGGGATCTTCGACATCTCTCTGAAGGAACTTGAAACTTCCTGGAGGAATGAATAATGTGCGGTATCTTTGGAGCCTTTTCCTCAGGCGAAAGACCAGTACTGGAAGATGTCTACCTTGGTTTATACGCACTTCAGCACCGGGGACAGGAAGCTGCCGGAGTTGCATGGATAAACGGGAACAGAAACGTACATTCCCTAAAGGGATCAGGCCTTGTCCATCTTGCTCTGGACCAGCAGGAACTATCTATGATCGATACTTCATGCGCCATTGGACACGTCAGGTATTCAACCTCGGGAGGTTCTGAGCTAACTAACGCACAACCTCTGACTGCAACATCATCTCGCGGAGCTGTAGCCATAGCTCACAACGGTAACCTTACAAATGCCAATGAGATAAAATCTCACCTCGAAAGCAGGGGGGCCATATTCCAATCAAGAACAGATACAGAATCCATTCTGCATTTAATGGCTCATCAACCTCATAAAACCAGGCTTGATGCTTTTGTGGATTCACTGCCCAGGTTGAGAGGAGCCTATTCACTTCTTCTCGTAATAGACGACAGGATCGTAGCTGCGAGGGATCCGTGGGGTTTCAGACCTCTTATCCTTGGTAAGAGAGAAGATGTATACTACGTCTCATCAGAAAGCTGTGCTCTCGACCTTGTTGGGGCAGACATCATAAGGGAGGTTGAACCCGGAGAAGTTATTGTTATTGATAAAAAAGGTATCAGTTCCCTGAGAATACCCCTTGAGGTGAACAAACAGTATTCGTGTTCCTTCGAGCACGTCTACTTTGCCCGTCCCGACAGCATGATCAACGGAAGGTCCGTTTATGAGATAAGGAAAGCCCTTGGTTCAAAACTAGCCATGAGAGCTCCCTGCGAAGAAGCTGATTTTGTTACAGGAATGCCTGACAGCGGTACAATATCTGCAATAGGTTTTTCCGAAGAATCCGGATTGCCGTATGAAAAAGCCATCGTAAGAAACCGTTACGTTGGCAGAACCTTCATAGAACCGACCCAGAGGGTCAGGGAACTGGGAGTAAAGATCAAGCTCAACCCCATTAAAGAACTCATAAAGGACAAAAAGATAGTAATTATCGATGATTCAATTGTCAGGGGAACAACCTGCCAGAGAATGATCTCTATGATAAGAGAAAATGGAGCGAGAGAAGTTCACGTTCGGATATCCTCTCCTCCTGTCAGGTTCCCCTGTTACTATGGAATCGATACTCCCACAAGAGAAGAACTCGCTGCTGCCAGGATGAACGTGCAGCAGATAGCACAGCAGGTCGGTGCAGATTCTCTTGCATTCCTTACCGAAGAAGATCTGCTTCAAGCTATCGGAACTGATTTATCCAAAACCTGCACAGCCTGTTTTACAGGCAGATACATGGAGGGAGAACAGCAAAATGTCATGGAGCTATAAAAAAGCAGGAGTTGACATCGAAAAAGGCAACTCCTGGATAAACGTAATAGACCGTATAATGAAAAAACACAAAGCTGATCCTTCCATCATTGGTGGAATAGGCTCATTTGCGGGGCTTTATGACCTGGACGGCATAAATTTTCTTGCTGCCTGCTGTGATGGAGTTGGCACCAAACTCGAGATCGCGAAAAAAACTGGTTCTTTCAGTGGACTCGGGCAGGACCTCGTAGCAATGAGCCTTAATGACCTTGTAACCTGTAATGCCCGCCCTCTCTTTTTCCTGGATTATATTGCATGTGGAAAGCTCGATCCCGAAGTTCTCGCAAAAATAATGGAAGGCATCACTGATGCATGTGAAAACTGTAACTGCTCCCTTCTGGGCGGCGAAACTGCAGAGATGCCAGATGTATATCCCGAAGACGGTTTTGACCTTGCTGGTTTTGCAGTAGGTACCGGTACAATAGAAAACATAATTAACGGATCAGGGGTCAAACCTGGAAACATAATGATAGGACTTCCAAGTTCTGGTCTGCACAGCAATGGTTTTTCCCTTGTGAGGAAAATCCTCGAATACGGAGATCTTGATAAACATTTTGAAGGTTCTGAAGCAGTCATCGGAGACATGCTTCTTGCTCCCACGAGACTCTACGTAAAACAGGCTCTAAAATGCGCTTCCAGCGGCTTTGTCAGAGCTATGGCACATATTACTGGCGGAGGGCTCCTTGAAAACATAACAAGGGCTATTCCAAAGGATCTTGAAGCTGACATAGATTTCTTATCATGGGAAAAACCAGAAATATTCAGATTCATCGAGAAACGCGGTATTGAGGAGAAAGAAATGAGAAGAGTTTTCAACCTCGGGATAGGATTTGTTTTTATAGTGTCATCGCAACACGCAGACCAGATCATGACTGAATTGAAAGAAATTGGAGAAACTCCTGCTGAAATAGGGGTCATAAGGGAAAAATGACTAAAATAGCCATACTGGTTTCCGGAAGAGGAACAAATATGGAAGCACTCTGTGACCATATCAGAAAAAAAGATCTGGATGCAGAGATTTCCTTTGTTGCAAGTGATAATCCTGAAGCGCCAGCCCTGGCAAAAGCCGACAGTCACGGGATCAGAACAGCAGTCCTGCCCTACAGAAAAACAGGACGCAATGAAGCAGAAAAAGTTTTAGCAGACCTTTTGGTCCAGGCAGATGTTGAATGGGTAATACTTGCAGGGTTCATGAAAATTCTTTCTCCAGGGTTCGTATCAGGGCACAAAAACAGAATAGTTAATATTCACCCTTCTCTTCTTCCTGCATTTCCCGGTGCAAAGGGGATTGAGGATGCCTGGGATTATGGTGTAAAGATCACAGGAGTCACTATTCATCTCGTTGATGAGAAAATGGACAACGGTCCTGTTCTTGCACAGGAAGCAGTTAAGGTTGAGACAATGGACACTCTGGAAAAACTTGCCGAAAAGATCCATAGAACTGAACATGATCTATACTGGAAAACCCTTTCTTCACTTTTTAAAGGGAAACTTATATACACAAACAGGAGGAATAGCTGAATGGAACACAAAAAAAGAGCATTGATATCGGTCTTTGATAAATCAGGTGTTGATAAACTGGCCCAGGAACTTGAAAAACAGGGTTGGGAGATCGTTTCCAGTTCCGGAACAGCGCGGTTCCTTAAAGATGCAGGAGTCAGCGTCAGGGAAATTGCGGATCTTACCGGTTATCCCCACATGCTGGGAGGAAGGGTCAAGACACTTCACCCTTCAGTATTTGGAGGCATCCTGGCTCGAAGACATTTTGATGAAGATCTTACAGATGTAGAGCAATTTGGTATTCCCCTTATAGATATTGTTGTATGCAACCTTTATCCCTTTGAGAAAGCTGCCCGAACGAACAATGACCTTGAGAATCTCCTCGAAAACATTGATATAGGTGGCGTAACTCTTATCAGAGCTGCTGCAAAAAATTTCCACCAGGTCATAATCGCGACAGAACCCGAAGATTACAGTATTATTCTCGAAGAAATTAAAAATGAAGGCAACGTAACTCTTCAAACAAGGGAAAAGATGGCGTTAAAGGCTTTCGCCAAAACCTCAATTTACGACTCCATGATATTTGAAGGTCTTTCAGAATCTGTAGGTATCAGAAAATCCGGTCTTGAGAAAGAACTCCCCCTGGCCCTTAAACAGAAAAGGACCCTCCGCTACGGCGAGAACCCTCATCAGCAGGCATCCCTTTATCTTCCACCCCTTGGAAATGAACCATGGGAACAGCTTTCCGGGAAAGACCTGTCATATAACAACATACTGGATCTTGACTGTGCGCTGAGGGGTATTTCTCTTCTCCAGAACGATACTGGGGCCCTTGTGATCAAACACACTACACCATGTGGCATGGCTTATGGTAATACACCTGAAGAAGCCTACACAAAGGCATTTGCATGCGATCCTCTTTCAGCCTTCGGGGGAGTTGTAGGAATAACCAGAATGGTAAATATGGAAACAGCGGAAGCAATATCCAAAAACTATACAGAGGTCCTTGTAGCTCCAGAATATGATACCGACACACTTAATTTTCTTTCAGAAAAGAAACCCTCACTCAGGATCCTTAAATGGACCGGAGGAAAGGTTTCAAATCTGCAGTTGACAGGAACCTGGAGTGGCATACTTGCACAGGAAGATTCACTTCCTAACTTTCCAGATAAGCAAAAAGGCCAATGGATAGGAACTCCAAGGACAGATCTCTGGAATGACCTTGTTCTTGCCTGGAAAATAGCAGCTCTTTCAAAAAGCAACGCTGTAGCTATTGTTAAAGACAGAGAGGCAACAGGTATAGGCATGGGATTCTGCAGCCGTGTCTTTGCTGTGGATTTTGCTGTCCAGCAGGCAGGAGAAAAGGCAAAAGGAGCAGTTCTTGCATCCGATGCCTTCTTTCCCTTCAGTGACGGAATAGAGAAAGCTGCTGAAGCAGGAATTCAGGCGATAATTCAGCCCGGAGGATCGAAAAGGGATGAAGAAGTATTCAAGACGGCTAAAGATCTTGGAATAAGCATGTTCATAAGCGACTGGAGAACATTCAGGCATTAAAAGGCTACAGGGAGGCTTGTATAATGAGGATCCTTTTACTTGGAAAAGGTGCAAGGGAAGATGCCCTGGCATGGTCTCTTTCAGGGTCACCCCTGACAGACAGGATTTACGCAGCACCGGGAAATCCCGGAATAGCACGTTTTGCAGATATAGTTGAATTGGACATTTACGATGCTGCGGAGGTAACAGATTTTGCAGTCGCGGAAAAAATAGACCTCGTTGTGATAGGACCTGAGGATATTCTGGTAGCTGGTATTCCAGACCATCTTAGAACAAAAGGCATCTCCGTTTTCGGGCCAGGTTCCAAAGGCGCCAGGCTTGAGGGAAGCAAAAGCTTTGCCAAAGATTTCATGAAAAGGTACGGAGTCCCAGCCGCTGATTACGTAGTTTGCAGCGACATGGAATGTGCCCGAAAAGCCATAGCCGGAAGAAAACCCCCTTACATAGTCAAAGCTGATGGTCTCGCGGCCGGCAAAGGTTCTTTTGTTCTGAATACAGAAAATGAAGCCCTGCAGATATCCATAAAACTGCTGGAGGAAGGTTTTTTAGGAGATGCCGGTCGCAAGATAGTCATTGAAGACTGCCTGGAAGGTTCAGAAATGACTGTTCTCGCTCTTACCGACGGAAATGTTATCAAACCTCTTTCACCCAGCCAGGACCACAAGAGAGCCTATGATAACGATGAAGGTCCCAACACTGGTGGTATGGGTGCCTATTCACCAGTTCCATGGTCAGATCCTTCCCTCATGGAAAAAATATACCATAAAGTACTTTTTCCCACTCTTGAGGGTATCAAGGCTGAAAACATCGATTTTTGCGGTATTTTATATGCTGGCCTTATGATAAACAGTAACAGGGAACCCTTTGTAATTGAGTATAATGTTCGTTTTGGTGATCCTGAAGCACAAGTAGTACTTCCTGTCCTGGAAGGAGACCTGGCAGAAATGATGCTGGCATGCACGCAAAAAAGGCTTGAAGACGTATCTGTTCCACCCCCTCAAAAATGGGCAGCTGGTGTCGTTCTGGCCTCAGGTGGATACCCTGGAAAGTACATCAAGGGTGTTGAGGTGGAAGGCCTTGACACGGAAAAACATGCTGAAGACACCCTTATCTTCCATGCAGGAACCCTTCAAGACAGCAACAGGAAAATAATCACCTCAGGAGGCAGAGTTCTAACAGTTGTAGGAATATCAGGAAACTCACTGGAGGAAGCAGTAAAGAAGGCCTACAGTAGGATAGACAACATTCATTTCAAAGACATGCATTACAGAAAGGACATTGCAGGAAAAGCCAGAACTTTTTAAAAGCAGGGAGATGAATGAAAAATGAGCAGTGAAAAACCTTTGGCAGGTATTGTACTGGGTTCAAAATCAGACATGGAACAGGCAGAAAAGATCTCTGCAATACTTGATGAACTTTATATAGTTCATGAAGTTACAGTGGCTTCTGCACACAGAACTCCCGAAGATGTGGCAGCATACTCCACCAGTGCCAGAACAAGAGGTATCAAAGTAATTATTGCAGTAGCAGGCCTTTCAGCTGCATTGCCGGGCACCATAGCTGCCCATACCATTCTTCCTGTAATAGGAGTTCCTGCGGTCTCAGGGTCTCTTGGAGGAATGGATGCTCTCCTTGCCATAGCACAGATGCCACCTGGCGTTCCTGTAGCAACAGTTGGTATAAACGGAGGCAGGAATGCTGCACTTCTGGCCGCAAGAATTATTGCAATTTACGATGAAAAAGTCTTTACCGCTCTTTCAGAATGGACAGTAAAGGCATCTGAAAAGACAAGACTGGACAGGGCACATATAAAAGGACTTCCTTCTGCTCCACCTGAGGCCTTTGAAATATAATGGCAAACGTATACAACACAGGATTATGCCCCTTCTGTGAAATGAGAAGGGGCATAATCCTTCAAAACAAATATGCCCTGGTTATCGAGGACACTTTCCCGGTTACAAAAGGACACCTTCTTGTCATAACCAGAAGGCATGTTGAATCATTTAGAGACACTACAGAAAAAGAAAAACAGTTCCTTTTTGATCTCGTCGACAGGTCAATTGATTATCTGAATTCAAAATTCAGCCCCCAGGGCTTTAACATCGGTATAAATATAGGAGAAGATGCCGGCCAGTCTATACCTCATGTACATATACACGTAATACCAAGATATAAAGGAGATGTCCCTGACCCCAAAGGTGGTGTGCGATGCGTGATACCCTGGAAACAGACATATTGAAGGCAAACTATCTTAACTTCGAAGAAACCACACCAATAACGACAAGCACAGCCATCCAGAAATATTTTAGATTACCGGTGAACAGAAAGGCTATTTTATCCTGACCCAACAAGGCAGATGTACCAAAAATGAAGATCACGATCACTGTAAGTACACCAAGAAATACCCCTTTTACAGTAAAAGGCCTGCGTTCCATATGATTACCTCCGTGTAATGATTACTGAAACTGAGATTAACCATATGACATTTTAACATTCCTTCCTGAAAATCACTCATATTCGAAAAGATTTTTTTCAAAATCAAGAATATCTTTTTTTATTGCAGAAAGCCTGACTCTACCATCTTCAATCTGAGATCTTACACTATCAGGAGATGTGCCACCTTTTACATTTCTTCGAGATATTGCTGATTTAAATGAAATAACTTCCATTACATCCTCATTTACTTCAGGTAAATGTTCTTTTATTTCAGCATAATCAAGTTCAGTCAGATCTTTTTTCTGTTCAAGACACCATTTCACAAGTCTGCCAACCTTCCAGTGAGATTCTCTGAAAGGAACGTTTTTCATAACCAGATATTCAGCTATGTCAGTTGCCAGGCATAGACCACTGAAGGACTCCCTGAAAACTTTTTCTTCGTCAACTTCTATCTTTGAGATCAGGGATGGGAAAATCATGATAACATCCTCAATGCTTTTCAAGGACGCAAGAAGGCCTTTTTTGTCCTCCTGAAGGTCCCTGTTGTATGTCGAAGGTAACCCTTTAAGAGTAAACAGAAGATCAAGAAAGTTTCCGGTAACTTGTCCTGTCTTACCCCGTATCAATTCCGGTACATCCGGATTCTTTTTCTGCGGCATCATGGATGAACCTGTACAGAACTGATCTGGAAGGATTAACCATCCAAATTCCTGGCTGCTGTAAATTACCAGATCTTCACTGAATCTGCTACAGTGCAAAATAAACCTTGATGCAAAATAATGATAATCCAGGAGATAGTCCCTGCTTGATACCGAGTCCATACTGTTCTCAGTTATACTATCGAATCCAAGAGCATTTGCTGTTAACTCCCGGTCAAGAGGCAAGGTGGATCCAGCAAGAGCTCCTGCACCAAGTGGAGATACATTACACGACCTCAATGCATTTACAAGAAGTTGCCCATCACGAAAGAATGGGAAAAACCTCGACATCCAGTAATGTCCCATATTAATTGGTTGGGCCTGCTGTAAATGGGTGTATCCTGGAATAATGGTACCGTTATGATATTGTGCCTGCTTAAGTATTATTTTCAGAAGCTCTATGATCCCCTCACCAATACAGACAAGGCGATCTCTTAGAAAAAGCCTCAAGGCCGTTGCTGTTTGATCATTTCTGCTTCTTCCGGAATGTAGCTTCGCCCCCGTCGGCCCGATAATATCAGTTAACCTTTGCTCAATATTCATATGAACATCTTCAAGCTCAACTGAGGGTATAAAAGAGCCATTTTCTATCTCTTTTTTTACCCTCAGCAGCCCCTTCTCTATTTCAATGATCTCTTCATCCTTGAGAATACCAATAACTCCAAGCATCCTTGCATGAGCTATGCTCCCAGCTATATCGTACTTTGCAAGACACCAGTCCATATCAAGTGACTGGGTAAAATCCTGAACCATACCCGAAGTATCTTCGCTGAAACGACCTTTCCACATACAAGCTATTCTGCTTTCATGCCGATCTTGAAAAGCTCGTTCTTATCTTCTTCAGGATGTTTCTGTCTCCAGTTCTTTATTGGAAGGCCCCATAACTTTATAAAACCTTTTGCTGCAGAATGATCAAAGGAGTCCCCATCAGAATAAGTAGCAAGACCATGGTCATAAATAGAATCTTTTGAATATGCTCCCGTTACTACTGCACTACCCTTGTAGAGCCTGACCCTTATTTTGCCCGAAACATATTCCTGTGTGGAATCCACAAATGCATCTATACCGTCCTTGAGGGGAGAAAACCAGTATCCAACATATGCGAGATCTGCATAGGTAGATTCCAGATCTCTTTTAACTGAAAGAACCTGTTTGGGAAGGGTCATAGATTCAAGTTTTCTATGAGAATCTATAAGTACTGATGCTGCAGGGCATTCATAGACTTCTCTGCTCTTAAAACCAACAAGCCTATCTTCCAGCATATCTATTCTGCCAACACCATGTTTTCCCGCTATTGCATTCAGTTCTTTAACAAGTTCCACGCCTTCCATTTCCTCACCATTCAGAGCTACAGGATTACCTTTAAGGAAAGTGATCTCAACATTTTCCATTGCATCAGGAGCATCCCAGGGATCCACTGTCCACAGGAAGGCATCCGAAGGTGGAGCCATCCATGGATCCTCAAGAGCTCCACACTCAATTGACCTTCCCCACATGTTTTCATCAATGCTGTATGGTGTTTCCAGACTTGCTTTAACAGGTATACCGTGTTCTCTGGCAAAATCAAGCTCTGCGTCTCTTGTGAAATGCCAGTCACGAACTGGAGCAAGAACTTCGAGATCCGGATTTACAGCATTTGCACAGATCTCGATACGAACCTGGTCCTGACCTTTTCCTGTACATCCATGAGCTATTGCTACAGCATCTTCCTTTTTTGCTATGGTTGCAAGCTTTTTTGCTATCAATGGTCTTGATAATGCGGAATTAAGGGGATATTTGTCCTGGTAAAGTGCATTAGCCCTGAGTGTGGGAATAATGTAATCTGAAAAGAACTCCCCCCTGAGGTCCATCACATAGGCCTTTGATGCCCCTGTATTAAGAGCCTTGTTCCTTGCCCCCTGGAGATCTATCCTCTGACCTACGTCTGCTGTAAAAGTTATTACTTCATATCCCTGTGACTGAAGCCAGATCACAGCAACGGAAGTATCAAGACCACCACTGTATGCCAGCACTACTTTTCCTTTGTTTTCCATAATATCAACACCCTCCTGATCTTCAATAACTAACGAATATTTAAAAAAACCTCTCCCAAAGGGAGAGCCCTGAGATCACGCTGATCTTTCAAACATAAAATTCCCTTTAATGGAATCTTGTCCAAAAGAACAAAGATCATAATCGATTTCAGAATCAGACCTTAAATACAACAGTTACCTAAAGTTTCTTATTGAACCAATAATAAACTATAGTTACGGATTATACATATTATGAAACTGTTGTCAATAGGTCTTTCAGTTTATGATGGACTCAAGATCCTGAATGGTTGAAGATGAGACACTTTCATAGCATGTCATATCCATCTGGATGGGAGTAACCGAAACGTAATTTCGTGAAAGAGCCCAGACATCAAAACCCTCTACAAGCTGGTCTTCAGGTCTTCCGGAGATCCAGTAGAATACCCTGCCATGGGGATCGTACATTTTGTTTACCTTTCCTTCATAAATCCTGACTCCCTTTCTTGTAACCTTTAGTCCGGACAATTCATCAAAAGGGATATTCGGAACATTGACGTTCAGCAAAACACCCTCTTTCAAGTTGTGTGTTTTCAGCCAGTCGATAATACGGCATACTGTTATTGCAGCCGTTTCGTAATATTGCTTTTCATCTTCTCCGTGACAGTTGAGGGAAACTGCAATAGAGGGCCTGCCCATTATGACACCTTCCATTGCAGCTGAAACGGTTCCAGAGTATGTAATATCATCGCCAACATTAGGCCCCCGATTGATCCCGGATATTACGAGTTCCGTACCTGGAGCCAGTTCCTCAAGACCAAGCACTACAGAATCGGAAGGAGTTCCGTCACAGGCATAGGTCCTGTGTTCAGAGGGGTAAGGGCCATTACTTACCTCCCATAATCTGAGAGGCCTGTGCAGGGTAATGGCATGCCCCACACTGCTCCTTTCTCTTCCTGGAGCAACCGTCAGGTAGTCAAAGCCGCATTTGTGCATGTATTCAGCCATAGTAGCTATCCCGGGAGCAAAAACACCATCATCGTTTGTGAGCAATATTTTCATATTTTTCCCCCTTCCCTGGATCACATTATCCAGAGATAGCCTGGCATGACCAAATGGTAAATGAAGCCTACCACTGGTCCCATTATGGCCTGTACTACTCCAAAGAACAGCAACCCTATTAAAATGAACATTCCGTATCTTTCAAGCATGAAATATTTCTGAAGAACCTTTCTGGGAAGTATGGGATAAAGAAGCTTTGAACCATCCAGAGGTGGCACAGGAATTAGATTGAATACTGCAAGACCAATGTTGATTATGACCATGAGCTGAATGAACATTATTACAGCAAAGTTCCTCAGTATAAATAGAGGTAAAAACCTGGCTATTATTCCTACGAGCAATGCTGTCAAAAGATTTCCTGTTACACCGGCAGCTGAAACCAGGAAAATATCTCTTCTCGGATTTTTGTAATAACGAGGATCGATCGGAACAGGCTTTGCCCAGCCAAAACGGAATAACAACAACATAAGGGCACCTATGGGATCCAGATGCGCCAGAGGATTAAGGGTTAACCTACCCCTCATCTCAGGAGTAGGATCTCCCAGACGATATGAAACATAGCCATGACAGAACTCGTGGAATGTAATTGCCCACAGAACAGCAGGCAGACTTAAAAGCAATATCGGCATAGAAGGAAGTCCGAACACACAAGTCACTCTCCTTTATTTTCTTTGATTTTATCAAGAACCCAGTTTATCTCGTCTTCTCGTGTTTCAACTGCACCATCCAGACGTGCATCTCTAAGGGTTTCAAGCATTGACCCTATTTCTGGCCCTTCTTTCGCTCCAAGATCCAGAATATCTCTTCCTGTAAGCATGGATTCTACCTTATGAAGACGCCCAAGGTAAAGAAGAAGCCTTCTTCTTACCCTGAAACGATCTGTGGCCGCTGCCCAAAATAGAACCGAAAGAAACTCATAACTGCTCAAATAACGGCGGATCCTGGAATTAGGAACAGGAGAACTACCTCCAAGATTCTGTTCTACTGATCCAATTTCAAGTATCGAAACTTCGGTGCATTTTCTTTCCCTTTGACTAAGATGCAATCTGTCCTCTACAGCAAAAAGCACTGACTCAGGTGATTCATAAAGCAGAGCTGCAAGAAATGCAAGCCAGAGTTTTTTACCGAAATCCGGAAATTCTCCCCCCAGACGTTTCAAAAGAAAAGTCATCCTTCTGACTATCAAAAGAGAGTCACTTTCTGTTCTTATTCCCGGAAAAAGAACCTCCCATACATCTCTTTCCCTCATTTTTTTAATAAAAAGATGAGGTCTCGTCTCAAGAAAACAAAGCTCCAGTTCACTTCGTAAACGGAAACCGGAAAGAAGGGATAACAATCCTCCCCTGACACAGTTGTTCAGTAGCCTCAGTGTATTATCTTCGATCCTGAACCCAAGTCTTTCTTCCAGCCTTATCCCTCGGATCACTCTTGTAGGATCTTCCACAAAGCTGAGATTATGCAAAACCTTAATGGAACTCTTTTCAAGATCCCTTCTGCCTCCAAAATAGTCTATAAGCTGCCCCCATGTAGAAGAATTAATGGATATAGCCATAGAGTTTATCGTAAAATCACGTCTATAGAGATCATGTTTAAGAGAATCACTGGAAACCGTGGGCTGTGCAACAGGATATTCATAGAACTCTCTCCTTGAAGTCGCTACATCTACCTTATGTCCATCGGGGAAAATTATTGTGCCAGTCTTATACCTGCTGTGAACAGCTACATTTGCTCCGTCTGCTTCCCAGGATTTTATATACCTTACTGCATCTCCTTCCACAACAAGATCAAGGTCAACATTTTCCCTGCCAAGCAGAAGATCTCTTACAACACCACCGACAATATATATTTTTACTGAAAGTTTATCGGCTCTTTTACCCAGTTTTACAAGCATTTCTAATAATTCCCGGGAAAGGTTCTCCTGAAGCAGAGTGGATACATCCTCCTTCCACGGAAGCTCCTTTTCTGCAAATCGGTCTTCAGGCGGAAGGGAGGCTGGATAGAGGGCTCTTAAAAGATCGGTTCTCGTAATTATTCCAGCCAGTACATCCCTGTCCATAACGGGTAATCTTCCAATATTGTGTATAACCATAGTATGGTGAGCCTCCGCAACGGAAGCCTCAAGGGGAATAGTCAAGACTCCCTCCGTCATGAACTCCTCAACTAAAGCAGGTCCAAAACCATGAAGTCTGGCCTTATCCAGGTCTTTCCTGGTTATAACACCTACAGGTTTATCCATTGCTATAACAGGAAGTGCAGAGTGGCCATACCTTATCATGGCCCGATAGGCGTCATCCACCGAAGTCTGCCTGTCTACTGCCATAACAGGAGACGTCATTACATCTCTGACAGTTACAGCAGGTTTTATTTTTTCGCTCAGAGAAGCCGCGAGCTGTTTCAAAAGAATCCGTGGGTCCCTGTCATGAAGAGTTGCAGAAGCAGCCTGGGCATGACCACCTCCACCAAGTCCATCGAGAAATTCTGAGACGTCAAGAATTTCTTCCCTGCTCCTTGCAACTACATAGGTCCGCTTCTCCATTCGAACCACAGAAATTGCAACATCCGCATCGAAATAGTCCCTCAAGCGATGAACAAAAAGAGACAGTCCCTCCACATAGTTTTCGGTGTCACTGTAGGAAAGAACTACCCTTGCACCATTGATATATCTCTGACTTGCGTTCTCGATAAGCACATCGAGAAGTTTTCGTTCGGAAGAGTCGAGAGACATTTCCACGTGGGAAGGAATAAGGGTCAGGTCTGCACCAAGTTCCCTGAGCCTGGCTATCATCTCAAAATCTTCTCTTCCGGTCCCTCCAAAGGTAAGACCACCGGTATCTTCATAGATCCCCATTGCAAATAGGGTAGCCTCATGAGCTGTAACGGGAAGTCCTTTTTCAAGGATCATCCTGACAAGTATGGTAGTAGTTGCCCCTGTGGGTTCCAGAACTGAAAAATCGGCATCAATATCGTCCATAGCCGGAGGATGGTGATCGTAGACATATATCTCTACACCTTTTCTGCCAACAAGTGAAGAAAAAGCACCTATTCTTGAGCGAGACCTTGCGTCCACCACTATAAGTGTCGTAACATCATCGAGGTTTATTTTCCTGGGTGTAAGAACTTTCCATCTTGTTCTGTAGCGTTTCAGAAATTCCCTCACGTTTCTGCTCGCTGCGCCTGAAAAGGACATTGTCGCACCTTCATGAAGTTTTGTTGCCGCTACCATACTTGCGAGGGAATCAAAATCACTTCCAATATGGCTTGTGATAAGTTTCATACTTTACCCACATCCAGAGGGAAGTATCTGAGGAACGTGCCAGGACGTTTTATTTCAGTCTGAAAAAAACCTGAATAATAAGGATATGAATCCTCTATAAACTCTTTTATGTTCCCGTACCTGGACTCACTTGTGTAAAGAGTAAGCGTAGCTGGATAGTCAGATCTTACATCTGTTCTTTCGGTCCTGAGATTATTTGTCACAAAAACATCAGCCTCATAAACCAGCTTTCTTTCCAGCAAACGACAACCGCACTGCACAGCAATGTCCTTAGAAAAGAAACGGACCTCCACCTTACAGAGATCAGCAGCGTCCCTGCATCTCTGGATCACCGATCCCAAACGGTCCTTCTGTTCTTCCAGAGGCATGTCATTATCCAGAACAATATCAGCTTTCTTTTTCTTCTCAAAAGGCGGAAGGAGGAAACTTTCCCGTCTTTTCAGTTCAGCCTCGTCCCATCCTCTGTGACTGTTCCTCTTTATCCTGTTTTCAATGGATGCAGAAATATACATTGTTTCATCTATCCAATTAGGCACACCGTTCTCAAATAAAAGAGGTATCTCTGCAACTACCCATCTGGAAAGCCTGGAAATCCTGTTATTCATTTCCTCCCTTACCAGGGGGTGCAGCATCTGGCATAGCCACTTGTACTCGTTTCTGTCTGAGAAGACTATGGAAGCAACTCTGTTGGCGTTTATCGAACCATCAGGAAGTATCACTTCTTCCCCCCACCTTTGAACAGCCTTTTTGAGTATAAGGGGGTCATGCCATTTTTCATGGGTTACAGCATCTGCACTTATAACAGAAGCACCAGACTTCCTGAAAATATCTGTTATAGTGGATTTACCAGCTCCAACGTCTCCGGTAACTCCTAAAACCAGCATTATGGTCTTCCTCCCGTACCAGGTTTTCGACTTCCTTGTAGCTATCAGGAATCTCCCACAAAAATCTTGAGAAACCGTTGCTGTAGGACCTTCCGAAAAGCCTTCTGGTTTTTGCAGCACCCAGATAGAGCTTTTCCTCTGCCCTGGTCATTCCAACATAGCACAATCTTCGTTCTTCCTCCAGCTGGTCTCTGTCTTCGAGACACCTGAAGTGAGGAAATATAGCTTCTTCAAGACCCACAATGAAAACTACAGGAAATTCAAGACCTTTGGCAGCATGAAGAGTAAGAAGGTTTACAGTATCATCCTCAAAAGCTCCTGTTTCAAGATCAGTAAAGAGAGCAACCTCGGCAAGAACCTCTTCTAAAGCTCCACCCTCCGGGACCAGGGAAAGAAGTTCTTTAACATTGTCCACCTTGTCCTCCCAGGTCTCGGGATTTTCCTTTATGAGAAGATCCTGATAACCTATGTTGTCAAGAATATAATAAACTATTGACATAGGAGATGCTGCAAGGTCCAGAATCCTGTTCATATGAGCAGCAAGCTCGATAACTCCCTTCCCGCTCTTACCACCTATCCCGGCTGCATCGGAAGCAAGCCTGGTCCATAACTCCCTTGAATTCAGATCTCTCATTGAGTCAATGGCCTTTTCCACCTTCTCGAGACTTTTTTTGCCAAGTCCTCTTGTAGGAACATTACCTATCCGGGATAGTGAAGCACTGTCAAAGGGATTGACCGCAAGTCTCATATATGAAATGACGTCTTTTATCTCCCTTCTGTCATAAAAAGAAGTTCCCCTTACTATCCTGTAAGGAATGTTATTACGAAGAAAGGTTTCCTCAAAAACCCTGCTCATTGCGTTTATCCTGTATAGAATAGCAATCTCTCCGTAACGGTAACCCTCAGCTTTCAGCTTTTTTATTTCATTGGCTATATAAAAGGTCTCTTCCTTTTCATTGGTAGTCAGGAAATTATTTACCTTTTCTCCCATTCCGCGAGAAGTCCATAGATCTTTCTGCTTTCTCTTTGAGTTGCTCATTATCAGTGAATTTGATGCATTGAGGATATTACCTGAAGATCTGTAGTTCTGTGCCAGAACTACTGTTTTGGCACCTTTAAAATCATGTTCGAAATTCAGGATCATTGACATATCAGCGCCTCTCCAGCCATAAATTGACTGGTCAGGATCACCAACGACCATTATGCTGCTCGACCTCCCTGACAGTTTCTTAAGCAACTGGTACTGGTTGCTGTTCACGTCCTGGTATTCATCAACCAACATCCAGGAGACCCTCTCCCTTTCCAGCTCCAGGACATCTTTCCTGGTTGAAAGTATATGCAGCGGCAGAAGCAGGAGATCATCAAAATCAACTGCTCCCTGACTTTTAAGGGATTCCTGATAAAGTTCGAAAATATTCTTCAGAGTGTCATCCATCAATCCTGGATCCATTGTAGCCGGATTACAGTTGCCCTTGCTTTTTGATATCTTATCCAGTACCCAGGATGGTTCTATCTGTTTTGGATCAAGATTAAGATCCTCAAGTATCTTCTTTACGAGGTTACGGGAATCTCCCCTGTCAAAGACAACGATATTTTTCCCAAGTCCAATATCCTCGAGAACATCCCTGTTTCTAAAAAGAAAGTTCAGTCCGAATGAATGAAAAGTTGAAACCTGTATTTTACTTGCATGCTCTCCGGTCAATCGTCCTACCCTTTCCCTCATCTCTCTTGCTGCCTTGTTTGTAAAGGTAACTGCAAGGATCTTGCGAGGATCCACATTTTTTTCTTCTACCAGGTAAGCGATCTTGTGTGTAAGGACTCTGGTCTTACCGCTTCCTGCTCCTGCCAAAACAAGAAGAGGACCTTCACAATAGGTTACAGCTTCCTTCTGAACCGGATTAAGCGTGGAAAGAATAGATCCTTTATCACTCATCTACTGGACTTCTCCCTTACCCAGCCTTCAAGGAGTTCTACCCATTCTTTAATACCGTCTCCGTTCATTGAATTTATCTTTAAGAATGGTACATCCGGGTTCAGTTTTTCAAGATCTTTCTCGAATACATCAATATCAAAGGAAAGATAAGGCAGAAGATCCGTTTTAGTCAGAAGTACTGCTCCAGCCTTATGGAAAAGGTGGGGATACTTCATTGGTTTGTCTGCTCCTTCAGGAACACTGTTTACAGCGACCTTATAGTCCTCACCAAGGTCAAACTCTACAGGACAGACAAGGTTTCCTACGTTTTCTACAAAAAGAAGACTGATCCCTTCAAGGTCCATTTCCCCGATTGCACCATTTACCAGGTTTGCTTCAAGGTGACATCCTCCATGTGTGTTAACCTGCACAACAGGAACACCAAGTGCATTGATCCTTTCAGCATCTCTGGCAGTCTCAACATCTCCTTCGATAACTGCGAATTTTATATCAGAGTATTTTTTCGTAGCTTCCAAAAGAGTCGTTTTCCCAGAACCGGGAGACCCTATCAGGTTTACCAGAACAATACGCCTGTCCCTGCAGAAAGAACGTACCTTTTCAGCTAAAACTTCATCGGCTTCCATTACTGATTTTTTTACGTCAACCACCTTGGCCATTTTAATTCTCAACCTCCATCGAATCGATTTCCAGTTCCATTCCGTGAAGCATTTCCACTTCCGAACTTCCGCAAAAGGGACATATAAAAGCCATGTCCTCTTCTCCCCATCTTCTGTTGCAGGATTTACAGAAAAATTCCATTTCCACCTGTATAATAACCATATTACTGCCTTCCAGTTCTGTACCTTGTGAGGCAGCAGTGTAGGCAAATTCCATAATATCGGGAATGACCTGTCGCATTTTACCTATTTTTAAGGTTACCCGGTTTATTTTTTTCCAGTCGTTCTTTTCCTTAAGGTCAAGTATAGATTCAATTACAGACTCGACCAGGGACATTTCATGCATGGTAAACCTCCATAAAGGAATGTTTCTGTATAATGATCTATCCGTTAAAGCTCAATCATCCACAAGCTCTTTCATATAAAGTTTCCCCAGAAAAAGATGATCCCTTTCAATAAAAAAAGGGCCCTCAGGCCCTTTTTTGAGGGTAACGAATTGATCACTCCATTGGATCAAGCAACCCGTATCCACCGTCGTTTCTTCGGTATACTACATTAAGCTTACCTGATTCCATGTTCTTGAAAATAAAAAAACTGTGACCCAACAGATCCATCTGCATGGTTGCTTCTTTGGGATCCATAGCCCGAACGTCAAATTTCTTGGTCTTTACTATCTCGCTTTCTTCAGGTTCCGGTTCACTTTCAAGTTCGCTCATAAGTTGATCTATATCAAGGGAAACATCGTGCGACTTGAGCTTTGCCCTGTCCTTAAGATAATCCTTGTGTTTTTTAACCTGTCTTTCGATGTTCTTGAGGGCCTTGTCAAAAGCCTTACGGATATCGGAATCTCTCTCTTCCCCCCTCATAACAACTCCGTTAGCATTGGAGGTAACTTCCACTGTGTATCTGCCTCTGTTGAAAGATACAACAACCTGGCTGTCCATAATTTTGCTGAAAAACTTCTCCAGCTTGGACATCTTGCTTTCCATATAGTCCTTAAGAGCGTCATTGATATCTACGTTTCTGGTTTTGATGCGGATGTCCATCCTAACTCCTCCAATCTGTTCCTGTTTTGAACTATTTTAACACCCTCCATAACTAACAGCAATTATACAAACACCAGAAAGATAAGCCCTCGGCAGATACTTCTGCAGACAACTTTATATTTATGGCTTATATTAGTCTGAAACTCAGTTATAATAGTTTCAAAGTCAATATTGAAAGGGGAAGGATCTATGAAACTTTCCAGAAGAGTAACCGCAATGGAACCTTCAGCAACACTTGAAGTGGTAGGCTTGGCAAAGGCAATGAAACAGGAAGGCAAACCAGTAATATCTTTCGGTGCCGGAGAACCTGATTTTGATTCACCTCCTTCTGCTCTGTCCTACGCTTCAGATGCTATGAAAAAGGGGTATACCCACTACACACCAGCTACCGGAATTCCTCAGCTGAAAGAAGAGATCAAAAGTTATTATTCCAACCATTTCAACCTTGATTATGATCTGAACCAGATAATAGTTGGCGCAGGAGCGAAACCCCTTCTTTATGAGGTTCTCGGCTGTGTCGTCGACCCTGAAGATGAAGTAATGATCTTTACTCCTGCATGGGTCAGCTACGTCGAACAGATCAAACTTTTTGACGGCAGGCCAGTCTGCATTGATACCTCGGACAACGGATTTATTCCAACAAGGGATCACATGGAAAGGAACCTTTCTTCGAAGACAAGGGCAATTATAGTCAATACACCCAACAATCCTACTGGAGCGGTTTACGACAAGGCAAGCCTGAATGACCTCGCTGATTTCGCCAAAGAAAATGATCTGCTCATTATAATGGATGAAATATATGAAAGACTCGTCTACGATGATAACCGACATTTTAACCTGGTTGTTGAAAGACCTGATGTAAAAGACAGAACACTGATCATCAACGGCGTCAGCAAAGCATACGCAATGACTGGCTGGAGAATTGGTTACGCCCTCGGAACTGTAAACCTGATTTCAAAAATGGGGTCCTTTCAGGGACATCTGACATCCAATCCATGTTCTGTAGCACAATGGGCCGCCGTAGGAGCCATGAGAGAAGCAGAGGATGATATTGAGAGAATGAGGAAGGCCTTTTCCGGAAGAAAGGACCTCATTATTGCCCTTCTGGATAAAATGCCTCATATCTCTTTCGTGAAACCCGGGGGAGCTTTCTATGTATGGTTAAACGTGGAAAAAACCTTTGGAATGCAATATAAAGGACAAAAGATAACTAACGATTCTGATTTCTGCAAGACACTGCTTGAAAAAGAGTATGTAGCTGCCGTACCGGGGAAAGCTTTCCTTTGCCCTGGCAATATAAGGATATCCTACTCAAACTCTGAGGAAGAGATCACAAAAGGTATGGAAAGACTGTCCCGTTTCCTGACAGCTCTCGAATAGCAAAATTGCAAGTACAACACGCAAAAGGGTCCGGCTTTGTTTTAATCAAGACCGGACCCTAACCTTTTTTAAGAACTCTTCCTGTTCAGTTAACAGACATTACCTCTTCTTCCTTTGCTTTCATAAGGTCATTGATCTGTTCAATAAATTCATCCGTTACATTCTGGACTTCATCGAGATAATCATGCATCTCATCTTCGCTGATCACGGAATCTTTTTCGAGTTTCTTGTAGTTCTCGTTTGAATCCCTGCGTATATTTCTGACACCAACCCTGGCTTCTTCAGCATATTTTTTCACCAGCTTAGACAGCTCAACCCTTCTCTCGTTGGTCAGTTCTGGAAGGCTGATCCTGATAACATCGCTGTCGGTCTGGGGATTTACTCCCAGGTTTGACGCCTGTATAGCCTTTTCTATGGCTTTTGTCGCAGTCTTGTCAAAGGGAGATATCAAGATCTGTCGAGCTTCCGGAATAGTTATACCTGCAAGTTGCTGAAGCGGGGTAGAGGCTCCATAATAATCTATCTTGATATCACTGACAAGTGCAGGATGAGCTCTTCCAGTACGGATACCACTAAATTCATATTCAAGGTGCTCAACAATTTTCTGCATCCTGGATTTAAGATCTTTCATCTCGTTTTTGGGCATTGTTTCACTCCTCCTCGGCATTTGTAACTATTGTTCCTACATCTTCTCCTTTGATAAGAAAATTTGCAAGGTTCTGCTTCTTGAGGATGTTAAGAACAACTATGGGAATTTTGTTTTCCATACAAAGCGAAAAAGCTGCTGCATCCATTACATTTAACTGCTTCTGCAGGGCTTCCATGTAGGTTAATTTACCAAGTCTCTCTGCATCGCTGTTTAATAATGGATCTTTATTATATATACCATCTACTTTTGTCGCTTTCAACAGGCAATCAGCACCAATTTCCGCTGAACGCAAAGCAGCCGCAGTATCTGTAGAAAAATACGGGGACCCTGTACCTGCAGCGAAAATAACAATTCTTCCCTTCTCAATATGCCTCAGGGCCCTTCTGCGAATAAAAGGTTCCGCGATCTGTCTCATTTCAACTGCCGTCTGAACACGGGTGGGTACTCCAAGTTTTTCAAGGGTATCCTGTAATGACAGAGCGTTGATAACGGTGGTCAGCATTCCCATATAGTCTGCCTGGGACCTTTCAATTCCCTGTTCGGCTGCATCTTTCCCTCTCAGAATGTTGCCTCCGCCGACTACCATGGCTATCTCTATTCCTCCACGGAAGACCTCTGCGACTTCTTCGCAGATAGACCTGATAGCTTTGAAATCAAGGCCTGCCGGTTTATCACCCGAAAGAACCTGCCCGGAAAGTTTCAGCAAAACCCTTTTATATGTAGGCATATTCCCACACTCCTGTCAAAAAGAAAGATAGTTTATGCTGTTAAAGGTCAAAAAAAGGGGCGAGACAAAAGTCCCGCCCCGGTAGTCTCTTTTATTCACCTATTGCAAATCTGCTCATGTTTCCAATTACCATATTTTCCCCGAGTTTAGCAATATGGTCTATAATAAGATCCTTGATCTTTTTATCTCCGTCCCTTATATATACCTGCTCCATAAGACAGTTATTCTCGTAGAACTTGTTAAGTTTACCCTCGGCGATCCTGTCTACAATATTCTCAGGCTTGCCCTCATCCAGAGCCTGTTGACGGAATATTTCCTTTTCCCTGTCAAGAACCTCCTGAGGAACATCTTCAGGTTTGATGTACTGGGGAGCGGCTGCCGCTACCTGCATGCAGATCTCGTGTCCAAGCTCTTTGAATTCATCGGTCTTAGCCACAAAGTCTGTCTCACAGTTAAGCTCTATCATAGCACCGATCTTTCCGTTTGTATGGATATAACTGAATACCCTACCGTCTGCCGCAGTCCTGGAGGCTTTTTTGGCTGCCTTTGCAAGGCCCTTCTCCCTGAGAAAATCAATTGCTTTTTCCACATCTCCCTTGGTATCTACAAGAGCATTTTTGCAATCCATCATTCCGCAGCCAGTTCTTTCTCTTAGTTCTTTTACAGTTTTTGCATCTATTGACATTCTTACAATTCCTCCCTGAAAACTTTATTTTATCTGCTGATTAGTTCCTTATTCACTGTCACTGCTGCTGTCATCGTCAGAAGTATCGGTATCTTCCTCGTATACCTTGTGAAGCTTCTCCTTGCGTTCTATGATGGAGACCGTCTCGTCATCTTCGTCCATTTCGACATCGCCTGACTGGTCTCCATCCATCCCCTGTCTACCCTCAATGACTGCATCAGCCATTGTTTTCGAAATAAGTTTAATGGCTCTGATAGCATCATCGTTTCCGGGTATCGGATAATCGATAAGTTCCGGATCACAGTTGGTATCCACTATGGCTATTACAGGAACACCAAGTTTCTTTGCCTCGAGAACCGCAATATGCTCCCTTCTGGGATCGATAAGAAAGAGGGCATCAGGAACAGCTTTCATATTGGCTATGCCGCCCAGATATTTCTCCAGTTTGGCATGTTCTTTGCGGATCATGGCAGCTTCTTTCTTGCTGTAGGACTCGAGAGCACCTTCTTCTTCCATTTTCCTGAGCTGGAGCATTCTGTTGACCCTCTTGCGGAGTGTCTTGAAATTGGTCATAAGACCACCAAGCCATCTCTCAGTTATGAAGAACTGACCACATCTCTGTGCTTCTTCCCTGATGGTTTCCTGAGCCTGCCTTTTTGTTCCAACAAAAAGGACACTGCCTCCGCCCTTCGATACTTCTCTCAGGAAATCATAGGTCTTCTCCAGTCCTTTAACAGTCTTCTGGAGATCGATAATGTAAACCCCGTTCCTCTCAGTGAAAATGTAGGGTTTCATCTTCGGGTTCCATCTTCTTGTCTGATGTCCAAAATGAACACCACATTCCAACAACTGTTTCATACTTACTATTGCCATTACTTATCCCTCCATAAAAAAAATTGTTTTCCCTCCATGTACATCACCTGACGAAAGAACCACTACAGGGATAGATCATGGCACCTCTCCCATCATCAGTACATGTGTGTAATAAGGGCCAGCGGAAAGTATATCACAAAAAAACCTTGACCTTCAAGCTTTAAAAAAGTAGTATTTAAGAGGTATTTTCGCTTACTAAACAGCAAATTAGGAGGATCTTGAAATGTCAGGTAATTCTTTAATGGATCAGCTTGAAAACCTTTCCAAAGAAAAAAAGGCAATGCTTAACAGGTTAAGAAGAGTTGAAGGGCAGCTTCGCGGAATCCAGAGAATGATAATAGAAGACAAACCCTGTTACGACACAATGCTTCAACTCTCAGCAGCCAGAAAGGCCATGCAGAAAACATGTATACTTATTCTGAAAAATTCCATCGTAGAATGTCTCGAAGAAAACACTGAACCAGATGTAGATAATATGGAAAAGCTTATCAGTGCTCTCATTGATATAGCACCAACAGGTTCTGTGGAAGAGGATTGATCTTCTATCTGAAAGAAAAAAGGCAATTTTCTGAAGGAGACCCAGCTAACCCGTGGCACCCAAAACACACCGCTTACCGTTGCTTCCTTCCGGACCTGGCGGAGTTCACGGGGTTTCGCCGCACGGGACTGAGCCTCCTTCAGGAAATTGCCTTAAATTATTCCTGAAATTGTCAAATAAAAAATGGCGGAGAAGGTGGGATTCGAACCCACGGAACGTCTCCGTTCAGACGCTCTCCAAGCGCCCGCCTTCGACCACTCGGCCACTTCTCCGCAACAGATGGTATTATACCAAGTTCTTTACCTGTTTTCCACACATAAATCTCGAATTTTTAATTTTTATGGCGGAGAGAGTGGGATTCGAACCCACGAGGCAGCTATCAACCACCTAATCGATTTCGAGTCGATCGCCTTCGACCACTCGGCCATCCCTCCGCGTTACGACTTCCTGTTTCTTCTCTTTTTAAAAAAAGACCGAAGCAGTTCTGCAGATCTTTTCGCCTGAAAACCGCCTTCAACTTCACACCTGTGGTTAAGCCTGCTATCTCTGACTATATCATACAAAGTACCACAGGCTCCTGCTTTTGGATCAGATGCTCCATAGACCACCCTTGAAAACCTTGCCAGGATTATGGCCCCGGCACACATAGGACATGGTTCAAGAGTTACATAAAGGGTACAACCCTGAAGACCCCAATGCCCCTTTTTACTACATGCATCCCTGATGGCAAGTATCTCTGCATGTTCAGTAGGATCGATACTTTTCCTGTTGCGCCCTCTTCCAATTATCTGTCCATTACAGACAACTACTGCACCTACAGGGACATTATTTTCCTGAGCAGACAGGCAGGCCTCGGCGAGGGCTTCTTCCATAAAATAATTGTCCAGTTTCAAAATAGAATTACCTGCCCATACCTGAACATCGCAACAGCGGCAATTTTAGCAGGAAAACCTGCAACTGAAAAGAGGATATATTTCAGTTTAAAAATGCTATAAAAATTTTCCACCCTTTACCACTTGTTCCTGTGAATCCTGTCCTCTGAAAATCGTCCTGAGGGTTCCTTCTCATAAGCGGGGTAACCAATGGAAATAAGTGCAAAAGGAATAATTCCTTCAGGCAGATATGTAAGCTCTTTAATTCCCTTCATCAGCTCATTTTTTGGATAAATACCTAACCAGACAGATCCAAGACCGATACTTCCGGCTTCTACCAGAATATTCTCAGTAGCTGCAGAACAATCCTGAACCCAGAAATCCTCATTATCCAGCCCGGAAGTATCACAACATACTAGAATAGCCAGAGGAGCACCCCTGAGCATCTGGGAATAAGGATGAAATTCGGGGATCTTATCCAGTATTTCTCTCTTGTCAATGACCACGAAATGCCATGGCTGTTCGTTATGAGCAGAAGGTGCGCTCATTCCTGCTTCGAGAAGGGTTTTTATCTTGCTCTCCTCTACTTTCTTCTCTGTATATTTTCTTATGCTTCTTCTTTCAAGTACAGGATCCATGAAAAAACCTCCCTGAAATTAATAGTTAAAGTAATTGATTTCTCACCAGACAGTTTAGTAAAAAAACACTGTTATGCAAAGAACAATACATATTATAACAAATTATTACTCCCCATCCTTTTATTGAGCACCTACTGTACATTTACTGGAAAAGAATACTTCAACCTGAAAAATAATATGTCTGTCTATTTTACATATTCTTGACAAACCAGGTTTTTCCCAACGATAATAAGCAATATTTTTATGATATTAGTTATCACTTTAATCAGGGAGGAAATCTATCATGCAAGAGATAAGAGCAGCTGTAGACAGATATTTTGAGGATCTGAAAAATGGAAATAACAACCTGATCACCTGTGAAAAGGTCACCGAAATGAAAAACAAGGGTGAGGACTTTTTCGTTCTCGACATTCGCAAACCAGAGGATTTTGAGAATCGACACATAGAAAACTCGGTGAACATTTTCTGGTCCGAAGTTGGAGATCATCTCGACGATCTGCCGAAGGACAAACATATAGTTGTAGTCTGTTACACCGGACAATCCGCAGGCCAGGTAGTATCTCTTCTTCGTCTTCTGGGATTCGAAGCATGTTCGCTCAAGGGTGGAATGACATGCGACCATGATTCCCTTCCCATGGATGCATCCTGTGATGTCGATGAACCTCAAGAAGAAACATGTGATACCTGAGGAATATAGATCAATTCCTCGTGGAGGACTTAAAAGCCGGAGCTGCCCCTGAGGGAGCAGCCCCGGCTTTTAAAAAAATAAGGTAATGTCCGTTAAAACGACTGTTTCGTTTTCTCAGGAAAAAAAGATTAGCATCCTTACTGGTACAAGATCTCTTACAAGTCTGAAAAAAGGATGTTTAATTGCAAGATCAGCATCATACAAAAAGCTCATGATATGTACCTCCTATTTGTTATATGCTTACTAAATGTAAGTATATAACAAATAGAATTTCTGTCAACTCTTTGAAGCATTTTTATTCAATATATCACACTCTGTTATCCACGGTTTAACTTGTTATCTTTGCTGACCATCTTGGCCCATGAATCCTTAAGAGAAACAATCCTATTGAAAACAGGGCTGCCTGGTTTCGAATCATAGTCTGCAACAAAATAACCCTTCCTCAGAAACTGGAATCTTGAAGGATTTTCAACATCCTTCAGCGACGGCTCAACTATTGCATTATTACAGACTATTAGAGAATCAGAATTTATATAATCCTTATAATCTGATCCTTCTTCCATTTCTCCCATATCACTGAGAGTAAAGAGGTTATCATAGAGCCGTACTTCTGCCTTTATGCCATGCTCGGCGGAGACCCAGTGCAGAGTACCCTTGACCTTACGACCGTCAGGAGCATTCCCTCCCCTGGTCGCAGGATCATAGGTACATCTCAATTCCACAATCTCACCTTTTTCATCCTTGACCACTTCCTGGCAGGTGATCAGGTAGGCATGTTTCAGCCTTACTTCCCTTCCGGGAGCAAGCCTGAAAAACTTTCGGGGAGGTTCCTCCATGAAATCTTCTTTTTCAATATACAACTCTCTGCCAAAAGGTATCTTTCTCCATTCTGGATTTTCTGCTTCCGGGCTGTTAAGGGCATCAAGTTCCTCGAATTTTTCTTCTGGATAATTTGTTATTACAATTTTCAGCGGATCCAGAACTGCCATTACCCTGTCACTTGTCCGGTTAAGTTCCTCCCTTATACAGTGATGGAGAAACTCTATGTCTACTATACTGTTGGCCTTGGCAACTCCTATGTCCTTGCAGAACCTTCTTATTGAATCAGCGGTAAAGCCTCTTCTGCGAATACCGCATATAGTGGGCATTCGCGGATCATCCCAGCCTGAAACATATTTTTTGTTGACGAGCTCAAGGAGTTTTCTCTTGCTCATTACAGTATACGTAAGATTTAGCCTTGCAAATTCATACTGACGAGGACGGTGAGGAACACTTACATTGTCCAGAAACCAGTCATATAGCGGACGATGTCCCTCAAATTCCAGGGTACATATTGAATGGGTTACTCCTTCTATAGCATCCTCATAGCCATGGGCAAAGTCATACATGGGATAAATGCACCATTTATCTCCTGTCCTGTGATGATCTTTTTTAAGAACCCGGTATATAACCGGATCACGCATGTTGAGGTTTGGATGTGCCATGTCTATCTTTGCCCTCAGAACACATTCACCCTCTTCTTTTTCACCGTTTTTCATCTGTCGGAAAAGTTCAAGGTTCTCCTCAGCAGTTCTGTCTCTGTATGGGGAATTTTTCCCGGGCTCTTTAAGTGTTCCCCTGGCTTCCCTTATCTCTTCTGCGGTCTGGTCGTCGACGTAGGCTTTGCCCGACTCTATCAGCTCAAGAGCCCATTTATGGAATTGTTCAAAATAGTCCGATGCATAACACAGATTGGACCACTTGAAACCGAGCCATTTTACGTCTTCCTGAATAGATTCGACGTACTCTGTTTCTTCCTTTGACGGATTGGTGTCGTCGTAGCGAAGATTACAATTTCCGCCAAACTGTTCGGCAAGACCGAAATTCAGGCATATAGATTTTGCATGTCCTATGTGAAGATAACCGTTTGGTTCAGGGGGGAATCTCGTTACAACATGATCTACTACCCCTTTTTCCAGGTCCTCGCGGATTATCTGCTCAATGAAATTACCGCCAACGCTATTACGGTCATCACTCATTCAAAACCACCCTTTATCATAAGTTGAGCTTGTATTTCTCTTTACTATACTATAGACAATATACATTATTATATCAATATTCAGCCAGTGATCTAAGATAAATCACTCGACAATGGACTGAGTTTCTTTTCCTTTTTACCTGGACCGACAGTAAAAAGAAGTATAACACTAACAGGATTTCGGGAAACTGCCTGTTCGTAAAAGGAGTTCGTGTATTTCCAGATATTCTGTATTTTTCATGAATTCCGGCTCGTTGTATAATTAAGGAAAATAAGATGCTGTCTTCTTGATCATTCGCTGGTCACCAAAAAGAATCTCCTGGAGGTATTAAATATGTATGGAGCGATTGCAGGAGATATTATCGGTTCTGTCTACGAAGGAAGTCCCGTCAAAAGAAAAGATTTCAAGCTTTTCCACCCCCTGATGACATTTACAGATGATACAGTGCTTACAATAGCTACAGCTTATGCACTCTTGACGGACAGGAACTACTGAAAGGCATATAACAGGTTCGCCCGTCTTTATCCGAACGCCGGATATGGAGGCAAATTCAGAAAATGGTTTCTTTCGCAAGACCCGGAACCTTACAACAGTTTCGGCAACGGAAGTGCAATGAGGGTCAGCCCGGTTGCGAGATTTTCCAGAGATCCTGAAGTAGTTATCAAAGAGGCTGAAAAAACTGCCCTGCCTACCCACAACCATCCTGAAGGCATCAAAGGAGCCCAGGCAGTTGCTGTATGTGTACGTCTTGCTCTGAACAATAGTTCCAAAGGAGAAATCAGGGAATTCATTAAGAAGAGGTTCGATTATAACCTGGACCGAACTCTTGACGAGATACGCCCACTTTACACTTTTGATGCCACCTGCCAGGGAAGTGTTCCCGAAGCAATAACTTCCTTTCTGGAATCCCGGGACTATGAGAGTGCCGTGAGAAACGCTGTTTCACTGGGAGGAGATTCAGATACTCAGGCATGTATTGCAGGGGCTATTGCTGAAGCATTTTATGGAGTGAATGATGAGATAAAAAAGATGGTTAGAAAAGTTCTTCCTTCAGATCTTATGGAAATACTTGACATATTTTATAAATTTTATGCCTGATCGTTACTTTGAAATATCAACGATCTTCAAAGAAATGAAACGTTTAAATTCCCCAATAAAGACGGACCCTGAAGAGGGCCCGTCTTTAAAATTAAAAGTTATTTTTTTGTTAATTTTTCCAGAGCTTCTATAGCCTTTTCATAATCTGGATGATCTGTAACTTCAGGTACTATCTCGATGTACTGAATAACGTCATCCTTATCTACGATAAATACAGCCCTGGCGAGTAGTCTCATTTCCTTCATCAGGACTCCCCAGTTCAGTCCAAAGGATGCTTCCCTGTGATCTGACAAAGCTATGGCCTTATCTATCCCCTTGGTGGAACAGAACCTTGCAAGGGCAAAGGGAAGGTCCATAGAGACATTAAGGACTGCCACATCCTCAGGCTGATTCGCAGCATCCTCGTTGAACCAGTGGATCTGCATATCGCAAACCTTTGTATCCAGTGAAGGTGTAACTGATATTACCTTGAACTTTCCGCTGAAATCCTTCAGTATTTTTGGTTTAAGTTCCTGGTCAAGTACTGCAAAATCCGGGGCCTTGTCCCCTACTGCGAGGGAAGGTCCGCTAAGTGTCATCGGATTTCCGCCCATAGTTACTACACCTGTCTGTTCCATTTCTGAACCCCCTATACTTTATAATAGTATATTCATACTATCACAGAAATAACGTAATAAGTCATTTCCCACCTTTTTTGATCTAAAGTACTTAGTTTCTCAAGCAAACAATTCTCAAGAAAGATCAACTACTGATTTTCTTTCGGATCTGTCCACAAAAAGACTGAAAACATCAGCCCTGGCATAATGGCCTGTAACATCAAAGTCAAACCTGCTCTTGGGGATCAGGGTAAGGTCCAGATCTGCGATAATAGTCTCTTCCCTGTTATATACAGGTTCTGAAATGTATTGCCCAAGAGGACTGATTATCGTACTTCCCCCTGGACAGATGTTTTCAGGCTGTCCCTCGAGGTCAGAATAATATTTAAGATCTTCAGGGTACATGTCCTTTGAAACATACTGGTTACAGGAAAGTACAAAACACCTTCCCTCCAGGGCTATGTGTCTCATTGAGGCCTGCCACTCTTCCCGTGAGTCTGCCGTAGGTGCAAGGTAAATTACAGTTCCTTCATTATAAATGGCCGTACGGGCTAGAGGCATGTAATTTTCCCAGCAGATCAGTCCTCCCATTTTGCCATAGGGTGTATCTAAAACAGTCAGGGTGCTTCCATCTCCTTCACCCCACACTATCCTCTCACTACCGGTAGGTTTGAGTTTTCGATGTTTTCCCAAAAGCCTTCCGTCAGGACCGAAATAAAGAATTGTACAGTAAAGGGTTCCACCCTCACGCTCTATTACTCCTGTAACCAGGTAAATGCCATGTTTTCTTGCTGTCTGTCCAAGGATCTCAGTGGCCTTACCTGGAACAGTAACAGAATTGTCAAAATATCGGAAGAAATCTTCTCGTCCCTCTGGAGAACGGCTTCCGATAACCGTTCCAAATGAAAGCCCCCTTGGATAAGCCGGAATAAAAGCCTCGGGGAAAAGCACTATCTTGGCCCCTTTTGCAGCAGCATCCTCAGCAAGAACAAGAATCTTCTGAACAGTAGCAGACTTGTCCATGATCACAGGAGCTGCCTGTACAACCCCCACCCTTACACTGTTATTTGAACCATCCATAGACAAACACTCTCCTTAACATTGTTTACTCTGCAGGATCAAAACTGTCAAAGTTAAAAGCTGATCACTAATCACTATACAACTCTGTCCTTTCCGTTAGAACCCCTTCATCAATTCATTAATGATTATAAGTACTATTTTACGTGTTGATTTTATCAATATCTTTCACCTTAGAATTCAAATATGGATTACCTGCGGTTTTGTCAGGAGTTGAATGATACGGGTCAGAAAATCCACTTATGATCAAGCAAACCAAGGGGACAGAGCCCATGTTCCCGAACCAACCTTTACTGTTATCAGGATATTTAGCCAGGGTATCCAGCCTCCACTGAATATGTTCCCCCAATAAACTGCCTTAGGTGTCAAACTGACAAAAAGGAGAAAGGAAATCACAATAATAATTAACCACGCCGATTTTTCGAGGAGACCGGCTTTCTCTTCCGAGGTCTGCTCCTGGCACAAATCCCCGCAGAAAAAATCAAAACCCTTTTTTACAGAAAATACTGAAGCAGAAGAACCTGGTAAGCAGAAAAGTAACCACCAGGCCAGGAACAATTCCTGTACATTAGGACACTCCGGAAAAATCCAGCCAAACAAGAAAAGTAATCACCCACATATGTATCATGAACCAAACACTACTATCATCAAAAGGAGAACAACAAAGAGAAGACCCAGAATATGATCAAGACCTTCTACACTTTTGGGCAATTCAATTTTTCTTCTGCTTGTTATAGCCAGATAAATTAACCAGCCTGCACCTATTATGAACAGGGTTTTTAATATAAATGCAACTCCAAAATATCCTGCAATTACATCTCTCAACACCAGTGAAAGAAAATAAAAGGCTCCGGAAAAAGACACAGCTTTTGCAAGATCTCCTCCCTCTGCAAGAGGCAGAAAAATGATCTTTGCAAAAGAGATCGCAGTACCAAGGGCAGCCATGTACATCAATATGGCAGGCAGTCCTGAAAGCTTACCAAGTATCATTGATTTAGCCCCAAATCCGCCAAGCACAGGCATTCCTGATATAGCCAGTGCTCCGATTAGAAGCGGTAACCATACCTGAACCTTTATTCCCTCTTTTTTGAGTTGTTCGAAACTTCTTGACGGCAGTTTTCCAGCTGCCAGAAAAAGCCA